>RRZT011933824.1_pt1 | contig 11163 bp, 12 predicted proteins | sample 2165551 | NCBI WGS metagenome assembly RRZT01 (sample SAMN10456910, study PRJNA506462) | wastewater metagenome | biome: wastewater; feature: sludge; material: wastewater sludge; isolation source: wastewater sludge with Escherichia coli K12::gfp cells carrying plasmid... | place: USA: Moscow, Idaho...
GCCGATCTGTATCCGGGCCGCGAGGTGGTGATGCTGAACATCGACACCGTGTGCGAGGTGGGCGGCGGCATCCACTGCGCCACGCACGAACAACCGAAGGTCTGACCTTGCTGGGCTGGCTGCGGCGCAATGCCGAACCTCTGGGTGCCATTGGCGCGATTGCCACCGCTTTTGCGGCGCTGTCGGCCTTGATCATCATCCCCGTCCAGATCGGCGAGGCTGACCGGATCCAGCGCGACCAGACCGCACGCGAGATCTACCGCGAGTTTCTGAACCTGACCGTGCAGAAACCGGAACTGGCGCAGGCTGATTTCTGCACCATGTCTGACGCGAAGGACATCGCGGCCTACGGCGCTTATGTCGAATATGCGCTGTATACGGCGGAACAGATGGTGGCGTCGTCACCCGATTGGCGCGCGCCGATGGCGGGCTATCTGGATGACCACCTGCCCTATCTGTGCGACCCCGAAGGCCTTGGCGCGCGCGAAGGCGTCGAAGACGTGCTGGAAGACGTGGATCTGGCCTGCACCCCGCAAACCACCAGCCAATAGCTGTGAAGGCGCGCCCCGGCGCCCTCACCGCCCGTCAGCGCGCTTTGCGCTGTTCCAGCACCTGATCCAGTCTGGTGTGGATTTGAATGCTGTCAGGGGGCGGGTTCAGGACCGGCGTTTCCACGATCCGCAGCCGATATTCGGTGCCCGGCTGGAAATCGAAGCCCTCGATATCGCCGTAGAATAGCTCCCACGGTTGATCGGCGCTTTCGCGCGTTTGCAAACACTCCATCGGAACCACGCTCATGCAGGGCACCCGCTGCGCGGCAACATAGATCTCACGCGTCGTGCTGGCTTGATCCGTTTCATCACAGCCAGCCAGCGCCAGCACAAGCACAAGCACCACGGCAGAGGACAGTATTTTCGGCATCATCTTCTCCAACACGCCAATCGCGCGCATCGCCATACTGGCGGATGCTTAACTTGCCATCCGTCCATTTCGTTCCTGAACAGACCTCGGCACGCCTTCACAAGCAAACCGGGTGATCGCCCCGTCAGGGGATGGTGCGGATGCCAAAAGACTGGCAGCATCGCCCCTGTCGTTCACGAGGTGCTTTCATGCGTAAACCCGCCCTTTCCGCTGCCATTCTGGCGCTCAGCACGCTGCCTTTCACCGCGCCCCCGGCCCATGCGATCGACTGGATTCTGGGCCAGCCGATCATGAACCCGCAGCAGCTTTGGACGCTGATGGACGACAAGGATCTTGGCGCGGCGGCGGGCGATTATTCCGCCATGGACGTGCAGATGGCACGGCTGATCTATACGCCAAGCCCCGAACGCACGCGGGCCAATCTGGCCAGTTTCGTGGAAAAGACCCGCACGACCGATCCGGCGGGTGCCGCGCAGATGGAACAACAATTCGCCACCATGGATGTCATTGGTGCCATCGGGGCAGCGATGCTGGAATCGGGGTTGAACAAGGACAATATCGCCGATGCCTATACGGTCTGGGCCGTCAACGCCTGGAGCGCGGTGCATGGCGATATGACGCAGACGCCGCCCGAAACCGCCATTGCCGTGTCCCAACAGACGGCGATGGCCTTTCTGCAAGTGCCCGAGCTGGTCGATGCCGATGACGCCACCAAACAGGAAATGGCTGAATCGCTGCTGATCCAAGCCGCCCTGATCATCGCCGCGCAGGAAGCGGCGGCAGATGATCCCGCGCTGGTGAAACAGCTGGCGGATGCGGTGCGGCAGGGCGCGAAGGCCTCGGGGTTGGATCTGGATGCGATCCAGCTGACCGACACGGGCTTCGTGCCGGTCAAGGGCTAGGCGCGCGTCAGCCGCGCGCCTTCACCACCTGCAACAGCGGCATCACATCGGCCATTTCCGGCCCGGATGCCTGCCCGGTCAGCGCCTTGCGCAGCGGCATAAACAGGCCCTTGCCCTTGCGGCCCGTAGCCTCTTTCACGGCACTCGTCCATTCGCCCCAGGTCGCATCCGTATAGGGCGGCGGCGGCAGCAGGGTCATGGCTTGGGCCACGAAATCCACGTCCTCGGGGTCGATCTCGGGCGTGGCACCTTCGTTGAAGATGGTCCACCACGGGCCCAGATCGTCCAGTTTGGTGATGTTGTGGCTGGCCACGCGCCAGAAGCGTTCGGCCAGATCGTCCGGCACGCCAAGCGCCTTGATCCGGTCCTTGACCGCATCAAAGGGCAGCGCCTGATTGCGGTGGCGGGTCAGCGGCCACAGGTCTTCGGCATCGAATTTCGTGGGCGAGGCCCCGAAATGGGACAGATCGAAGCTGTCGGCGATCTCGTCCATCGACAGCAGTTCCACCGGCTGAGAAGACCCCAGACGCGACATCATCGACACCAGTGCCTCGGGTGCGACGCCTGCCTCGCGCAGGTCTTTGATGGCCAAGGATCCCAGACGCTTCGACAGTTCCTCGCCCTGTGCGCCGGTCAGCAGGCTGTGATGGGCAAAGCGCGGGACCTCGCCGCCCATGGCCTCGATGATCTGGATTTGGGTGGCGGTGTTGGTCACATGGTCCGCGCCGCGCACAATGTCGGTGACGCCCATATCCACATCATCGACCGAGGACGCGAAGGTATACAGCACCTGACCATCCGCCCGGATCAGCACCGGGTCCGACACCGAGGCCGCGTCGATGGAAATCGGGCCCAGAATCCCGTCCTCCCACTCGATCCGGTTCTGATCCAGCAGGAAGCGCCAATAGCCCTCGCGCCCCTCGGCGCGCAGACGGGCCTTGTCGTCATCCGACAGATGCAGCCCGGTGCGGTCATAAACCGGGGGCTTACCCATGTTCAGCTGCTTCTTGCGCTTCAGGTCCAGCTCGCCCGGCGTCTCGAACACCTCATACAGCTTACCCTTGCCGCGCAGATCCTGCGCCGCCTCGGCATAGCGGTCCAGCCGCTTCGACTGCTGTTCGATACGGTCCCAGCCGATCCCCAGCCATTCCAGATCGCGGCGGATCCCGTCCATATATTCCTGCTTCGAGCGGTCCCGGTCGGTATCGTCAAAGCGCAGGATGAAAGTGCCGCCGGCCTTGCGCGCGATCAAATAGTTGAACAGCGCCGCGCGCAGGTTGCCGACATGGATATGCCCCGTGGGCGAGGGCGCAAAGCGGGTGGTGGTCATGGGTGCGTTCCTTTGGACGCGCTTTCTCTTTCACATGGGGGCGATTTTGTCCATATCAGGGGCAGTCACCGGGGGAAGAAGATGACCGATTGGACCGACCGCACCGCACCTTCAGCCGACGAAATCGAGGCGATTGCCCGGCAGGTGATCGCCACCCTGCCCGCAGCCTTCGCGCCCCATGCCAAGGACGTGATCCTGCGGGTCGAGGATTTCGCCGATGACGCCATGCTGGACGAGCTGGAGATCGACGACCCGCTGGAGCTGACCGGCATCTATGACGGCGTGCCGATGACCGAGAAATCGCCCAGCTATCCGCAGCATTTCCCCGACACGATCTGGCTGTTCCGCCGCGCCATCATCGACGAATGGGCCGAACGCGCCGATGTCACCCTGCCCGATCTGGTCGCCCATGTGACCGTGCACGAACTGGCCCATCATTTCGGCTGGTCGGACGACGACATCGCCCGCATCGACCGGTGGTGGGAATGACCCAAGCGCCGATCCTGACCGTCACGCTGAACCCGGCGCTGGATGTCTCGACCGGCGCGGCCAAGGTGGAACCCGATATCAAGCTACGCTGCGACGCGCCGGTGACCGATCCGGGCGGCGGCGGCATCAATGTCAGCCGCGCCATCAAGATCGTGGGCGGCCAATCGACCGCCTTCGTGGCGCTTGGCGGCACCACCGGCCGGCGCATCGCCGAGCTGCTGGAGGCCGGCGGCCTTGACTGGCGCGAGATGCGCGCACCGGGCGAGACGCGGCAATCGCTGGCAGTGATGGACCGCGACAGCGGGCTGCAATACCGCTTCGTGATGCCGGGGCCTGAATGGCAATCGGCGGATGTCGGCAAATCCATCGGCCATATCCTGCAAGCCGCAAAGCCGGGCGGGCTGGTGGTGCTGTCAGGGTCGAACCCGCCCGGCGTCCCCGATGATTACGCGGGCCTTCTGGCGGCACGGCTGGGGACGCGCGATGCCGGGCTGATCGTCGACACCTCGGGCGCGGCGCTGCGCGCGGTTGCCTCGGGCGGGCACCGCTTTGCGCTGCTGCGCATGGACCGCGAGGAAGCCGAGGGGCTGGCCGGCCACCCCCTGCCCGAGCGCGCCGATACCGCGCGCTTCGCCGCCACCTTGGTGGCGAGCGGTGCTGCGCAATCGGTGATCGTGGCGCGCGGCGGTGACGGCAATATCATCGCCGCGCCCGAAGGCGCCTGGCACGCCGAGGCCGCGAAGGTCGACGTGGTCAGCAAGGTCGGCGCGGGCGACAGCTTCGTCGCGGGCTTTACGCTGGGGCTGGCGCGCGGGCTTGCGACGCCCGATGCGTTGGGAATGGGGGCGGCCATGGCCTCGGCCACCTGCATGACCCCTGCGACCGAATTGTGCCGCCCCGCTGACGTCGAACGTCTGTTCGCCGCGCGGGTGGTGACGGCGATCTGACGCCCCTCAGACGGGCGCGATCCCCGAGGGCTTCAGCTTATTGTCCGGTTCGACATGGATGGTGACGGTGGCGCCGGGGAAATCGTCGTGAATGGCGGCCTCGATCCGGTCGCAGATGGCATGCGAGCGGCGCACCGTCATGTCGCCATCGACGACCAGATGAAACTCCACAAAGGTCGCCTGCCCAGCCGCGCGGGTCTTCAGGTCATGGACCTGCAGCGCCCCGTCCAGCGATTTCTGGATAATCCCCCGGATCTCGTCCTGCTGGCCCGGCCCTAACGCGCGGTCCATCAGGCCGTTCAGCGAGGTCACTACCACCAGCGAGCCCTCGCGCAGAATGTTCAGCGCCACCAGAATGGCCAGAATCGGGTCGAGGATCAGCCAGCCCGTCAGGCTGGCCGCGACCAGCCCCGCCAGCACCCCCACCGAGGTCCACACATCGCTCATCAAATGGCGGCCACCGGCCAGCAAAGCGGGCGAGTTGCGCCCATTGCCCGCCCCGATCAGCACCCGCGCCCAAGCCAGGTTGACGACCAAGGCGATGGCGTTGACGCCCAGCCCGATCGGCCCCAGATCGGCCTTGCCGAGGTTGGAAAAGGACGAAACCGCCTCGCCCACGATCAGCAGGGCGGCGATGATGATCATGCTGCCCTCGGCCACGGCCGAGAAGTATTCGGCCTTGTAATGCCCGTAATTATGCCCCCGGTCGGGCGGCTTCTGGGCATAGCGCAGCGCCAACCAGGCGATCAGCGCGCCGACCACATTGACCAGCGATTCCAGCGCGTCGGAATACAGCGCCACCGACCCCGTCAGCCGCCACGCCGCCATTTTCAACGCCAGCACCAACACCGAGACGATGATCGAGCCGATCGCAAGTGTCTGAGTCGAGAAGCGTTCCATACCGTTACTTAGCGCGGTGCCCAAAACCCGGCCAGCCGGAATTTCCGGACAATTGGAAGGTGCCCGCGCCAGCCCTGCCCGCACCTGAGGCGCAGGCAAGATTGCCGTCCCCCGCCCGTCGTGGCAATTATACGAGGCCTGTTCCCGATCGAAAGACCTGCCCATGCGCGCCCTGATCCAACGCGTCGCGGACGCATCCGTTACCGTCGATGGCCGGGTGACCGGCCAGATCGGCCCCGGCCTGCTGGTGCTGGTCTGCGCCATGCAGGGCGACGACGCGAGCGTGGCCGAAAAGCTGGCAGCGCGCGTGGCCAAGCTGCGCATTTTCCGCGACGAGGGCGGCAAGATGAATCGCTCGGTTCTGGATATGGGCGGCGCGGCGCTGGTGGTCAGCCAGTTCACGCTGGCCGCCGATACGCGGTCGGGCAACCGCCCCGGCTTTTCCAGCGCCGCCGCGCCCGAACTGGGCGAGGCGCTGTATGAAGCCTTCGCCGAGGCCCTGCGCCAACTGGGCATCCCCGTCGCCATGGGCGAATTCGGCGCCGATATGCAGGTCGCACTGACCAACAGCGGGCCGGTCACCATCTGGCTGGACAGTGCCGACCGCGCCTGACCCATGCGCCCGATTGTGCGGCGGCAAATTTCCGCATAAGCCGATGCGCATGAACGGGAAAATGGCACCTCTGTTTCGGCGGATCGCGCTTTGCGCGCTGCTGTTGCCATTCCTGCTGTCCGCGCTGATCGCCAACGGGATCATGCCCGCGCGCAGCGCCGGCGGCGCCATCACGCTGGTCATCTGCACCGCCGAGGGCATGGCCGAACTGGTCGTCGATCCGGCCACGATGCAGCCTCTGGATGGATCGGACCAAGTCGACCCAGACCAAGACGGTCCACAGAAGCAGACTTCCAGCTGCGCATGGGCCGCAAACCACGCCGATTTCGCGGCCCCCACGCCGCCCGTTCTGGCGCTGCCCTCGCAGCACATGGTCGCCGCGCTGGTTCCGCCTGCGCCGACCGCTCTGATCGCTGCCCGCGCCACCGGGCTGCCGCCGTCCACTGGGCCGCCCCGTCCTCTCTGACTGTTTTCTTTTCGAAACCTTCAGACCGGATTCACCATGACCGATGCAACCGGCGGGGCGCTTGCCCCGCAGACCGCCGCAGAGCGCGCGGCCCCGCTTTCCAACCTGTACCGGGCCGTCTGGCGCTGGCATTTCTATGCCGGGCTGCTGGTGCTGCCCTTCATGATCTCGCTGGCGGTGACCGGCGCGATTTATCTGTATCACACCGAAATCGACCGCTGGGTCCATGCCGATTTCATGCGCGTCACCCCGCAGGCGCAGGCGCTGCCGCCGTCACAACTGGTCGCTGCAGCCCTGACCGCGCAACCCGGCACGGCGCTGAAATACACCGATCCCGCCAGCGATGATGCCTCGACCGAGATCACCATCCAGCCCAAGGACGGCCCCCGCATGGCCGCCTTCATCGACCCCTATACCGCCAAGGTGCTGGAGGTCCGCGCCGACCGCAGCACCATCGGCTGGACGGTGCGCAAGCTGCACTCGCTGAGCCTGTTTGGCGCCACGCCCCGGATGATCATCGAGATCGTCGCCGGCTGGTCCATCCTGCTGGTCCTGACCGGCATCTATCTGTGGTGGCCGCGCGGGCAGAAAGGCGCGCTTTCGGTGCGCGGCACGCCCAAACGCCGGGTGTTCTGGCGCGATCTGCATGCGGTGACCGGCATTTTCGCAGGCTTTTTCATCATTTTTCTGGCGCTGACCGGAATGCCCTGGTCCTCGGTTTGGGGCGGCAAGGTTAATGAATGGGCCAACGGGCGCAATTTCGGCTATCCCGCCGGGCTGCGGATCGACGTGCCGATGTCGGATGAGCATCTGAACCATGTCGCCAAGACTTCGTGGTCACTGGAACAGGCGCAGATCCCCAAGACCATGCCCATGGGCGCGCCCATCAACCTTGATACGGCGGTCGAGACCTTCACGCGGCTTGGCCTGCATCGCGGCTTCTCGGTCGCGCTGCCGCAGGGGCCGGAGGGGGTCTATTCCGGCTCGGTCTATCCTGACGACCTCAGCCAGCAGCGGGTGATCCATCTGGATCAATACAGCAACACCCCTCTGATCGACATAAGCTATGCCGATTACGGCCCGCTGGGGCGCGGGCTGGAATGGGGGATCAACACCCATATGGGCCAGACCTTCGGCACGCTGAACAAGATCATCCTGTTGGCGGTCTGCGCGGGCATCGTGATGCTGGCGGTCAGCGCGGGCGTGATGTGGTGGAAGCGGCGCCCCTCGGGCAGCTTGGGGGTGCCGCCGCTGCCCTCGGACCGGCGCGTCTTCGTCGGGCTGTTCGTTCTGCTGGGCATTGGCGGGCTGCTGTTCCCGCTGACCGGGCTGTCGCTGCTGGTGATGATCGGGCTGGATCTGATCTGGCAATGGATCAGCGGCGGGCGGCAAACGGCCTGAACCGCGACAGCTAGATGGCCGCAACAGTTACGGCCATCTTTACCACGGCGGGGGCAAAGCCTTGACTTTTCGGGGCTCTGCCCTCATCTAGCGTCAAACCCGTTTCGCGTGCTGCCGCGTGTGCAGCCAGTCGCGTCGGGTCACCACAGGTTCCCACCGACACGCAGGGGCACCGCCGGGCCGCCGTATCATGGCCCGCACCCCTTTTGCGGCGGATGCCGCAGCGCCGCGCCCGATACGGGTGCGCGGTCGGAATGAAGTGTAAGAAAAATGGAAAATGAATATCGTCACCCGCGCCGCGGGCAGAAACCACGTCCGGGTGCGCCGCGCGCCGCCCGTCCCAATGAAGTCAACGCCCGCCGTGCGCCCGCGCGCGATCCGGTTGCTGTTGGCCCCTTCTTTGATATGGGGATTGATCCCCGCATCAACGCAAACCTTGGCCCGATGGGCCTGACGGAACCGACGCCCATTCAGGCGCAGGCCATTCCGCATATCGTCGGGGGCAAGGACCTGATGGGTCTGGCCCAGACCGGGACCGGCAAGACAGCGGCGTTTTCGCTGCCGATGCTGACCCGGCTGGTGGCCCATGGCCGCAAGCCCGACCCGAAAAGCTGCCGCGCGCTGATCCTGGCGCCGACCCGCGAACTGGCCACCCAGATCGCGGCTGCGGTTGAAAGCTTTGCCGAAGGCACCCCGATCCGCGCATTCCGCGTGGTGGGTGGCGCCTCGATCAACACCCAGATCACGCGTTTGGAACGCGGTGTCGACGTGCTGATCGCGACGCCCGGTCGTCTGATCGACCTGCTGGACCGCCATGCGGTCGATCTGTCCAAGACCGAATATCTGGTTCTGGACGAGGCCGACCAGATGCTGGACATCGGCTTTATCCACGCGCTGCGCCGGATTGCGCGCACGCTGCCGCGCTCGCGCCAGACCTTGCTGTTTTCGGCCACCATGCCGAAGCTGATGGAAGAACTGGCCAGCACCTATCTGACCAACCCGGTCCGCGTTCAGGCAAACCCGCCCGGACGTCCGGCCGACAAGATCGAACAGGGCGTGCATTTCGTCAACCAGGGCGACAAGGCCTCGTTGCTGGCGGAATATATGTCCAAGCACCCCGGTGAGCTGGCCATCGTCGTCGGCCGGACGAAATACGGTTCGGAAAAGCTGGCGAAGCTGCTGGAAAAATGGGGCTTCTCGGTCGCGGCGATCCACGGCAACAAGTCGCAGGGTCAACGCGAACGGGCGCTGTCGTCCTTCCGTGAAGGCAAGACGCAAGTGCTGGTCGCCACCGACGTGGCGGCACGCGGTCTGGACATCCCGGAAGTCGCGCATGTCTATAACTTCGACCTGCCGAACGTCGCGGAAAACTATGTCCACCGGATTGGCCGCACCGCGCGCGCCGGTCGCGATGGCCGTGCCGTCGCCTTCTGCGCGCCGAGTGAAATCGGCGAGCTGCGCGACATCGAAAAGGCCATCAAGGCGCAGATCCCGGTGATCGGCGGCGAGCCTCCGGTGGAACGCAAAGCGGCCCCGCAGGGCCGCGGCCGTGGTGCCCCGAAGCCCCGTCAAGGTGGCGAGGCCGCGCCGCAAAAGCGGGTCGCGCGTCGCCCCTCGCGTCGGCCGAAGGCTGAACAGCGGGGCTGAGGCCTTGCCCAGATAAAAGAAAACGCCGCCGGGTTCCCCTCGGCGGCGTTTTGCGTTTCAGGCCAGCCGCAGGCGCAGCCTTGGCAGCGACAGCGCCGCCGCAGCCCAGGCCAGCAGCGCGCAAAGCGCAATCGCGGGCACCATCGTGGACGCGGTATTGTCCATGAACGGCCCCACCAGCGCGATCATCACGCCGCCCGTCAGCATCTGGAAGGTGCCACCAAGCGAGGATGCCAGCCCGGCAATATCGGGATGCGGGTCCAGCGACATGACCATGGCCGTGGGCAGCACCAGCCCCAGGAAGGCGTTGGCGATGAACAGCCCCGCCATGACCACCGGCAGCTGGTCGATGCCCAGCCAGACCAGCACCGCCAGCGCCGATGCCGACACCGCAAAACCGGTAATGGCGATGGAGATCACGCGCTCCATCCCGAAGCGTTCAGCCAGCCGCGCGGCGAATTGCGAGGCGCTGAAGAAGCCGATCGCATTGGCCGCGAAGGCCAGCGAGAAGCCCTTCGGGCTGAGGCCATATTGCTTGGTATAGACGAAGCTGGCCGTGGACAGGAACACGAAGAAGCTGGCCATGCCGAAGCCGCCGATCATCGTCAGCCCCATGAAGCGCTTGCTGCGCAGCAGGCGTTTCGCGCCCGAGATCATCGGCCCAAGGCGCACCGGCTGGCGGTTTTCGGGCGCCAGCGTTTCCGGCAGCACGAAAACGATCAGGCCGAGGCTGACCACCGCCGCGACGGCGAGGACAATGAAGATCTCGCGCCAGCTGCCCCAGGTCATCACCAGCGATCCGGTCAGCGGTGCCAGCATCGGCGAGATCGAAATCACGATCATCACCGCCGCCATCATCCGCGCCGCCCCCGGCCCGCTGGACACATCGCGGATCACCGCGCGCGGCACCACCATCAGCGTCGCCGCGCCCAGGCCTTGCAGGCCCCGCGCCGCAATCAGCCAGCCGATGCTGGGCGCACGGGCGGCGGCGATGGTGGCGATCAGGAAGATCACCACCCCGATCACCAGCGGCCGCTTGCGCCCGATGGCATCCGACATCGGGCCGTAAACCATCTGGGCGATCCCGAAGACGATGAAATACGAGGTCAGCGTTTGTGCGGCGCGGGCCTCGGTCGTGTTCAGATGCGCGGCCACGTCGGGCAGCGCAGGCAAATACATGTCGATCGCAAAGGGACCGACGGCGGAAAGAAGACCCAGCACAAGGGCGATACGGAACAGCGGGTCACGCATCGTGATCACCTGAATATGCAGATATGGAAAAGGACGGCGCGGAATCGCGCATTTGATGACGCCACCGCCGCCGGAGGGCGCTTTTGGCATCTGCGGCATTCTGACGCAAGGCAGGTGGGGTCTGTTTTGGCCCGGCGTGTTTTTTGGGTGACAGGCCGAAGCGGGGGCTGCTGCCCCCGAACCCCCGAGGATATTTGGGCCAGAATGAAAGAGCGTTGCCGTCGCTTTTGCGGATTGCTATCGGGCGCGCATGGCCAAGTTGTACTTTCATTATTCGACCATGAATGCCGGCAAAA
>RRZT010899049.1_pt1 | contig 11162 bp, 9 predicted proteins | sample 2165551 | NCBI WGS metagenome assembly RRZT01 (sample SAMN10456910, study PRJNA506462) | wastewater metagenome | biome: wastewater; feature: sludge; material: wastewater sludge; isolation source: wastewater sludge with Escherichia coli K12::gfp cells carrying plasmid... | place: USA: Moscow, Idaho ...
AAAGGTAAAGCTACCATTTTTCTGAGCAATTTGATACCAAGCAAACCAATCAAGAGAAACTTTCATTTCTTCATTGAACTTGAAATCATTCAGTTTCTTCAAATTATAGGTCACAGCTGGACAAGAAATTGGATTACCAAAGGCTAACACTCTATTACGCCAAAACTTCCATTTGGGAAACATGGCCATTGTCCGTAACATGAGTTGCTTGATTTTCAAATTTGAAGTTAAGGGAATAGCCACACCTTCCTTAACTTCCTGGTAATCTGAATAAGCAATCAACGTTTCCTCTGTCATCTGAGACATTATTTTTTCACAATAGTCTGGTAAATAAATATCATCTTGATGAGCAATTGTAGCATAAGGGGTTGTTACAAAAGAGAGTGCTAAATTCCAATCTTTTCCAATACCCCCTCCTTGTGCGGTATGCATTACGATTGCATTTTTTTGGCAAATTTGTTCTATATATTCACTCGGAGTACTAGTATATAGGATAAGTTGTGATTGAAGTGTTTGCTTCTTTAACGAATGGATGCATTCTTCTAGATACTTACTATCTCCATAAGCACAGATAACAAACGTATGATTATTCTGCATCAGATTCCTCCATTTCAGCAATTCTTTTTTTAGCCATCGAAACTTCTTGAATCAAATTTTTGATTTGCTGCTTTTGTTGGGAAAGTGCCATACTGTGTAAAAAACCAATAACTAAGAGAATAAAAATCGCTACTGATAAAAGAAAATTTGATGTCAAGCCAAATCCCAATAAATATGCCAACTTAATTGGGATAACCTCGAAAAGTGCAAAAATTATCAGCCCAAATCCAATTACTATCCACATGAATGCATGTTCAAATAGAATATTGTTTTTATTAATATTCCGGAATATAAAATATAGAAAACCAATTGAGGCAATAAACATAGCTAGGGATTGAATTGTCATTATTCTCCCTCCTTCATTAGTGATGCAATCAAGATCGATGAACAAACCTCAACCATGTAGCGAATAGATTTTAGAGGTGTAATGGATGACACCCCTCCTGCTCTCTCAAACATATTAGCAGGTGCTTCCACAACCTTAAAATTCTGTTTTATCAAATGGACACTTGATTCTGGTTCTGGATATTTCGTAGGGTATCGTCTGGCGAATTGAGCAATTACTTTTCTATTTCCCAAACGATAACCAGATGTTGTATCCCAAATACGTTTTCCAGTTGTTATTTTTATCATATTTGAAATAACACCTATTCCAAATCGTCTCATAAAACTAGTCTGGAATTCTGACAAGGTCTCACCAACAAATCGCGAGCCAATTACCATATCAGCCTGACCAACTAAGATCGGCTGAATTAAGCTATTTAATGATTGAATGTCATGCTGACCATCACCATCAAATTGAACTGCTACGTCATAGTCATTGTCCAGAGCATATTTATATCCTGTTTGAACAGCTCCACCAATACCTAAATTTTGTACTAGGTGAACAGCATTTAATTTATTTTTAATCAAAATTTGTTTAGTGCTATCCGTTGACCCGTCATTTATAACTAGATAATCCAATTGAAAATCAACATTTTTCCGATAATCTATAATTCCCTGAACCGTACGAAGAATACTCTCTTCTTCATTGTAGGCAGGGATAATCATTAGTACTTTCATAAAAATATTTACCTATTTTTTTTTAATTTCATTTTTCTAAACTTCATAAACGCCGGGATTAGAGAATTGATTATTCTATATCTCAACATCGGAAATGGTTTCATTACAAAATTGAATATTTTAAAACATTGGAAGTAAATGAACCAGCCTTCCTCCATTGGAGTGTCGTCCCAAGGAGTTTTTTCTAAATAAAAGTAATATTCATTCCTATACTTATGTGTGTTCCAACGCCTCCATGGACGCTCTTCACCTAAATAATGAATTACGATGGGATTATCTTTCGCAAAAATGTATGCTTCTTTGTCAATAAAGTTTGCTGGGCTACTTAATTTCTCTAATGTTTTGTGAGGATAAGTATCATAGATATTAAAATAGTTATATACAATTGATAACGTTTTAATGTATTCCTTAACACCACCATTAATGGCATCTTGGTCATTTGCAAACAACTGACCATTCTTATTTTGGTAATAACTTAATATTTTACTACCAATATTATTATCTCGCCAACCTCTTAAATCAATTAACATCACACCTGCATTATGATAAGAATGGCTACCTAAATCTAAATCAACCCTTCTATTCGAATCAACTGTTGGCTCAGGTGACATTCCAATAATTTTCCCTCCAAGTTCTTCTTCCCATAATTGGAACAAATCTCCTAAGACAAGGGTGTCACCATCAAGATAAATGATACGTTCAACTTCTTCTGGTAAAAGCTTGTCTATCAGAAGTCTGGCTAAAACAATGGAAGACCAACCATTTGTATCAAAAGAGAATTCAAAGTAATTTTCTAACTTCTCTAACTCAATAAAAGAAATTGAAGCACCATATTTTTCAACAAATTTAAAAAGTTTCTTTTGATTAACAGACGATATTCCTTCTGAAAGCAGATAAAAATGGGCTTGTTTGGGCATGGAAGAATTTTCCAAAATCGAACATATGCTCGTAGCAACTTGTGGCACAAATGCATCATTTAGTGTATATACTATATTCATTAGTCACCCTAATCATTTTTATTTAACTATGAGAGTTCATTCCTCACACACTGTAAAGCTGCTCCGATAACCTGGTGCATATCGTAATAGCGATAGTGACCGAGACGACCACCGAAGATAACATTTTCTTGTTGTTCTGCAAGGCGCTTGTAGGCAGTATAGAGCTTATTATTACGGTCATTGTTAACTGGATAGTAAGGCTCATCCCCACGTTTCCAAGTCTTCGAATACTCGCGTGTAATAATGGTTTTCTCTTGAGTACCAAATTCGAAATGCTTGTGTTCGATGATACGAGTATAAGGTGTTTCGCTATCAGTGTAGTTAACAACCGCATTACCTTGGTAGTTTTCCATATCCAAGACTTCCGTTTCAAAACGAAGGCTACGGTATTCCAATTCACCCAGTTCATAATCAAAGAACTCATCAATCATACCTGTGAAGATAACCTTTGGAAAGTTTGACAAATATTCTTCTTTATTGGCAAAGAAGTCAACGTTTGTCTCCACTTCGATATTCTCATGATCCAACATCTTTTCAACGATCTGCGTGTAACCACCGATTGGAATACCTTGATAGGTATCGTTGAAATAGTTATTGTCATAGGTCAGACGCACTGGCAACCGACGGATGATAAAGGCAGGCAACTCCGTACATGGTTTTTCCCACTGCTTCTCTGTATATGACTTGATCAATTTTTCATAGATGTCTGTACCTACAAGGGAAATCGCTTGCTCTTCCAGGTTCTCAGGAGTTTTACCACCCAAAACAGCACGCTGCTCTGCGATTTTTGCCTCAGCTTCCGCAGGAGTGACCACACCCCAGAGCTTGTTAAAGGTATTCATGTTGAATGGAAGGTTGTAAATTTCACCCTTGTAGTTGGCAACTGGTGTGTTGGTGTAGCGGTTGAATTCTGCAAACTGGTTAACATAATCCCAGATTTCCTTTTCAGAAGTATGGAAGATATGCGCACCATACTCATGGACCTGGATGCCTTCTACTTCTTTTGTGTAGATATTACCGGCGATATGGTCACGTTTTTCAATCACTTTTACCTTTTTACCTTTTTTGGCTGCTTCATGGGCAAATACTGCTCCAAACAAACCAGCACCGACTACTAGATAATCGTAAGTTTTCATCAGTTCCCCCTTCTATTTTGTAAACTTTTTAAAATATTCAAACTATTACTCTCTCTCAGTAGCAATAACAACAAACAATAAATTGAACCATATATAGTTGCTGATATCGCTAAGTTAATAAAATAAGAATTGTTGCTATAAAAGTTTGCAAGCAATATAACTGGAACAATCGCGACAATTGCTGCAAGCAAAAATTTATAAAGTTCTATTTGGCGATTTATTTCTTTCAAGATAGCTCTTAAAACAAATGCTTGATAACTAGTAACAAAGAATTCTGCAACAAGTGTACCGAGAGCCGCACCTGCTACTCCAAGTATTGGAATAAATATAGAATTTAATACTAGATTGACAACCGCACCTATAAAAACAGATTTTACTACGACCGTTTCTTTATTCATGGGAACCAACATTTGAATACCGAATAGATTTGACAATCCTATAAACAACAATGTAGGCATTACAATTTGCATAGGAACGATAGCTCCCGTATATGACATCCCTGATAAAAAATAAACTGCCCAGTCTGCAAAATAGATGAAAAAAATAGTTAGTGGTAGACTAGAAAATATAACAAATGTAAGTGCTTTTGAAGTTAATGCTTTAAATTCTTCCTGTTTTTGTTGCTGAATATACACAGATAGACGAGGTAATAGTACAACGCCAAGCGATGTAACTAAACTCACTAAAACATTTTTTATATTTATAGCTGCATTATAGTACCCAACCGACTCATCGCCTAGCATAAATCCTAGCATAACAGAGTCTAAACTTGTATAAATTGTAGTTGCCACTGTCATCATAAAAAAGGTAAGTGTCGGTCTTATATGTTGTTTTATGTCCAAATTATCATAAGGTTGTACCTTAATTAAAGTTCTTAAATTGACAAAATTAAAAATATAAGAACCTACACTAGCTAATATAGTGATTATTGCATAAGCAATATAATCACCTTGCTCTTTAACAAATAAGAACATCAAAATGACTGCAATCACTTTAAAAAGAACTGAACGCTTAGTAATATATTGGTACTGCTCCAACCCTTTATATAACCAATCACAGCCTATTAAATTTAAGACTAAGACTGCTATATTTAGCATAAACAGTCCTTTATCTTCTGCAAAGCGAGGAACAAAGTTAAATGCAAGTATGTAGAAAAATAGTGCTACAGTCATCATGATAAAATTGATTATCATCAATTCTTGAACTGTTTTTGATAATTTTTCTTTATCATCTCTTACTTTTGCACAAGCTCTAATTCCATAAGTAGGAATCCCAAGCATTCCAATCATCGTAAAATAGGAAACTACTGAGGTAACAAAAGCTACTTTTCCTGTCCCAACTGGCAATAAAATTCTAGATGCGTATGGAAATGTTATTAATGGAAAAATTATTCCTGATAGAGTTAAAATAAAGTTCATTACAAAATTCAATTTGACAGAACTAACTTTTGCCTCATTTGACATCTACTTCTCCAGTCTTCTAGTAATTAATTGTTTCATACTGTCCATGAACGAAATAGGTTCTGTAAAAATAACTGGTGCTTCTTTCACCCTCATATTATGATACTTCACCCAAAAAGTTAATAGTCTCTCAGATAAAAAACCAAACATTCTCTGATTATATTTACTATAACTCTTTACATCGATCTCTTTCTCTAATTGAAATAGGATATCGAATAACCATGTGTGGTAAGAATCGAAATCGACCTTGTTCATAATACACATATTATAAAAATAACCTTCTCTATCCTTTTCAAACTTATCGAATGCAGATGACATTTCGGAAAAACTTTTTTTTATTATTCTAGCACAAGCCTCCCATGCTTCTTTACCTTCTCTACCATGCCCGGTAATGAAGTGCATTTTGGCTCCACAAGGAATTTTACAAAAAGTTCCAGTAATTTTCTCTGGGAGAATAATATCGTATTCTTGAAGATATTCTCGAATTTCTTCCATACTAAGTGCATTGCCAGAAGCATCCGCAAAGAATCGTCGATAGTGTACCAAACCGACAATCTCATCTTTACTTTGTTTCATAATCCAATAGGCACCTGTTAATTCACAATAGTGACTATTTTTAGATGACAAATTCCCTATAAAATCATTGTCGCATTGATAATTTGGTAACCCTTGATTCTTATCTGCTCCAACTAACAATGTTTTATAGCCGTTAAGATCAGTGAACTCTTCAAAAACTTTATGTGTAATAATATAAATTGACATAGTTTCTCCATTTTAATTTATTCTTGTCATAATCTATTACAAAAACACTCTCTAAAACCAATAATATATTCCAATCAAAATAAGATAGACTATAAAATTAAAAGCTAGTGTTCCTACTATCAAACTCACTTTTGTCTTTTCAACAATATCTATACTTATATTTTTTTTCCAACCTGCACAGAGAGGATAGAGATATAACAAAAATGGTGTAAAGTATCTTCCTTGAGTTCCTACTGAAATAGAAGCATTTTCACCCAAAATTTGTGGCGTCCATAAGAAGTACATAATGGCAATAATAATAGCTACTTGTACTGGAAAAACCATGCCTAGCACAATTGCTTCTGATTTAGGCAGTTCAAAACTCTTATCCACAAACAATAAAAGTGTTAGGACAAATATGTCAAAGAAGACAACCCATAATGGTAACGGGATTGTTAACCAACCAAAGTAACCAAAAATACCTGTAGTTAAAAATGTATTCAAAGCTCCATTCATGTTATTGTTCAACAGGGTATTGAACATCATTACAACAAAATGTTTGATACCAACTGATTGGTGGACATAAAGACCTGCTAGGATCGATACAAGGAGAGTGAGACTCGCTAGAACCGCGAGACGGTTTTTCTGAAACCATTTTAGCAATGGATTCAAGAATACCAATCTATCTACACATTCAAAATTGATAAAAGCGAGAACGGCTAACAAGAAAATGTTATTCAACTTAACAACCGCTAGCAGAAGGGAAAGAAGCAAGAGTTGGAGGAACTGCTTCAACCCAATCGTTCGTCTCTCCAATAGATTGATGATAAAGGTAAAGAAACCCGCAACAGCAACATGATTTAATACATCATATGAAAGCGAACCTGCTTGTTGAATCATCATCGGCAATAGAGAAACAAATAATAGAACTTCTTTCCCTGAACGAATATACTTAATGAAGTAGAAAATCGCAATAATATAGACTGCAGCATTTACTAAACGACCAAATGTCAATATAACCCCCAAGGAAGGATAGATTAACTTACCTATATACATCCCAATAAATTGAGGAAGATATGAAATACTTTTTAGTTCAAAATTAAAGCGTGTTGAAATTTGTTCTGTATCAATCTTTTCAACAAAGAACTGCTGAAATAGATTCCAGTTTACGTCTGCATCTGCTGGCTGGGGATTATTGATAATATCACTCTTAGCTTCCCAATCCATGATGTGGTCAGAATCCGGATACAAAATATGCCATGCTATATCCGCATGTTTTACCTCATCTGGAACTTCTGTAGCTGGCATGAAGAAAACAGAAATACCAATCATACATACCGCTAGATATAAGAATATTTTTTCGATTTTCATATGTCTCTCCTAGTTAATTTCAAAAAAAGATAAGTAATCTTGAATATACCCTTTCCCTACTGTAAGATCATACTGAAGTAAATACAAATCTTCCGCAACAGTTTTACCTTCTTCTGTTAAATCTATTTTATCAATGGACGCTTTATTTAATACTTCTGTCAATAATGCAACATAAGGTGAGACTTTAGAATTAGTATGCTCAAATAAAGCTGCTGTAAAATCACTAGAGTTCAGATACGGATAATTTAGTTTTCGGGTAACTTTATTACTCCAAATGAAATATTCCGTTTGAAACTGTGTTTCTGGTCTATCAACAAATGCCGCTTGCGGATACAGGCCTGGCAAGTGATCTCCATAGAACACTACCGTTACTTCTTTCTCTAAAACAGACAATTGATTTAGAAATTCTTGTGTAGCCAAATCGGTTTGATAAATCTGACGCGAATAACTTGTCAATTTTTCATTTTCTTCTTCTGTAAATCCTTTTCCTTCGGCGATAGTTTCTGCTGGTTCATCCGCTATCCATGGTGAATGATTTTGCATCGTTATAACTGAAAAGAATTGACTTCTTTCTTGATCTATATTTTCAAGTATATTTGAATATGTAGTCGAGTCACTTATCGAAGATCCAACAATTACAGGATTACTAATTGGATATGCAGTTCCAGATTGTGCAATAAACTTAGCGAATCCTAATTCCTTGTAAATATTATATCTATTATAATTATTAGCACTCGAAGGATGTATGACAATTCTGTCTTCTGGAGAGAAATAATTACTTATTGAAGGGAAGTAATTCAATTTAGGGATTACTTCAATGTAAGCTAGAGAAACAGAGGAAGAGAAATTATAAAAAGGCAATCCACTCAATGATTGGAACTCCATATTAGCTGTTCCTCCACCATAAGAATCCGATTTCATTGTACCACTAGTTGTCATACTCATAACTTCATCTACATTCGGTATTACATTTTGCGAAATCGTTACATTGGGAATGTTCGCAGGATTAGAAAAACTTTCACTTAAAACAAATATTATTGTCTGATTTTCAATATTACTTGTCCTAGTTTTGTTAATTTCAGATGCAAGATCACTGTATTTTTTAACAAATTCTTCAATTCTCACTCTGCTATATCCTTCAGGTTTCTCCATTAAGTGGTCTGTTAATTGTTTTGTCCATACAAACATTAATGACTTATAGCGAGCATTTGTAGTAAAACCAAACCAAGCAATATCATCCTTATTATTCAGATTAGAGACTATAGGAATACCATCTGCAATCCTTCCTTTTTCTGAATTAGAAAAGACAAACAGAACCGAACCAAATATACTAAGTAGTGAGACTAACAGGAACAAACGCCTTTTCCAGAATTTTATAATCGGACCCTTAAAAGCTTTAAAATATAATACTACTGTGACTAATAAAAAAATAAATAAATATATAGAAATTTTGCTGATAATTTTACCATCAACAAACCCTGCTACGGAATCTAAATTTGTAATCCAAACAAAATCACTTATTAATAATGGCTCATCTCTCATCAACACTTTGATTGAATTTACTATCGAAATTAATGAGAAGGCCAACACAATAATAAAAGTTGCAGGTATGAATCGATTAACCAATAAATATATAAATAAAAATATTAAAGTTAATATTAATATCTGATATGGTACCGCTCCTTCAAAGATATATTTATTAATTAATTGACCTTCCCCTTTTATACCAAATTGTATTGAATAATTGAATATAGATGCAAGTACTAAGCTTGAAACTATTGAGCACCAAATACTCGAACGATTTATTAAAAAATCTCTTGAGGCTCTAAGTGCGATAACTGAGTATATAATAATTAAACATAACGATGGTAGTAATTTGGTATCAACGTTAAAAAAATTATAAATAAAGTTGATGGAATCAATCTTATCATTCATTATTTGATTGTAATATTCAAGCAACAGTCTATTATTTAGAGCAGAATATACTAATAATGCTATGAAAATGAATGAATCATTTACATTAAATTCGAATCTATTCAAAGTTGACTGTAAAAATGTTAATTTGCGAAAGAGGAATGTGCAACAAAAAATTAGACTAAAAACTATAATAATCTTAAATTGAAAAAAACATTTTCAATTAACTTCAATGGATCAATATTAGGATTATTTACATTTACTCCCAAAAAAATGAAATATTGACATATTAAAGTAAGTAAATACGCGACAATGAATTGCAAAAATTTCCTTAAGTTTAAAACTTTAGCAATTAAAAGAGCAAAATATAATATAATAACCACAACTAGGCACCACCAAAACAACAAATGCAATGTAAATACCTTAGAATTATTTAGTAATTGTTGAAAAGGAGTACTTATACTAGTATAGCTTAGCAAACCAGTGGCTAATACCACAGAAATATAGTAAAAAATTGTTGATAGTTTAAAATTTTTGTGAAAATTTCCGAAATATTTTAGATTAAATATGTTTTTTAACTTATTAATCATCGTTTCAAAAACCTTTTCACAATATATTTCAAAATAGACTTATTGATAAAGAAAAAGTATTTTACTGCTCCTTTTAATCCTCCAAAGTATGTAAAATCAGCCTGTGCTACAGGATTAAACCGAATCCCCTCACGCTTATTTAACAAACTTACGTCAACAAATGGTGGTAAAATTACTGGATTTTTTGAAATTCGAAAATCATAGTCATTTCCCCAAGCAATATATACCAGCATTCTTTCTATCGAATGTAGAATTGTTGCAAGTGGCAAAGGCTCTTCAGGAACTTCACTATCCTGAATTTCAATATCAAAAAGTGGTTTCAGCGCATCATATCTAAACCAGACATAAGTGCCATAACTCATGACATATGTAGAAAATTCTTGAAAATCTAATTCTTTTTTCAATTTCATTCTTTTCCAAAGTTTATTCATATCGCTAGATAAAGCACCTTCATAAAATGGATCTAATGCGATATATCTAAAGTAAGTTGGAATATCAGCAATAACTAACCCTAGTTTATCATTCTGAACAAGCTGAGTAACGATTGCATCTGAGGGTTTTACTAACATTTCAAGTAATTCTCTGCGCCAAGATTCTCCAGCCCAAAATTCTGCCTCAAGTGATTTTTTTGTATGAAAATGACCAATGAAATCATACTGAGATAATTGATCTTTTAATTTCAACATAGGCAATACATCTCTCCCACGATTTCCAGTAACGTGTACGGATGCAACGGCCCCTCTTTTTGATAAAATTTCCTCTATTTCCAGTGCTTTTTCTTTCTTATCAGTCGTCAAAAATAAATCATATGCAAAAGAAAACGTTGAAAAGATGTCTAAAAAACTCTCCAAAAGGTCAACATAATAGGTGTGTAAATGGATAGCAACTTTTTTATCTAAGAAATTTGGATGAATGGTTTTATCCAAATACTTGTATTTCAATAAATTATAGGCTGCTGGTGTAAACATATTTGACATATGATCCACAATTAACTCAGTCGGATAGTTGGAAATCAATCCCAATTCATCAATCACAAACGAAGTTTGTTGTGGGTTTCCCTGTAGGGCTTTAACTTTTATAAATGGAACGCGTTTCTCAATAATCTTTGCGACATTATAGTATGAAAAATCTGGTAATGGCATGTGGTGGAGTTCTTCATTTGTTGTATCAAAAACTGCCTTATAATTAAATCCAGCATCTACAAAAATATTAGTAACAGGTGATTCTAAATAATCAATTACGTCTTGGACATTCGTATATTCGCGTACATTTGACCAAAAATTTTTAAATTCT
>RRZT011361968.1_pt1 | contig 11162 bp, 10 predicted proteins | sample 2165551 | NCBI WGS metagenome assembly RRZT01 (sample SAMN10456910, study PRJNA506462) | wastewater metagenome | biome: wastewater; feature: sludge; material: wastewater sludge; isolation source: wastewater sludge with Escherichia coli K12::gfp cells carrying plasmid... | place: USA: Moscow, Idaho...
ATCTGCAGCAGCTCGCGCACCGCGCGGCGTACCTGGTCCACGCCGTCCACCACGCGCGTGCTGGCCAGGCGCTGGCAGCCACAGCCAACGGGCTGCAGCCGGTCGCTGCGCGGGCGAAAGTCGCCGTGCCCGCCGGTGGGGCTGAGCGCCGGGCCGCTGACGAACAGGCGCGGGCCGGTAACGCTGCCGTCGATGCCATCGTCAATGGCTTGCTTGAGCGCCCAGTCCGCGCCGCCTGCATCGCGCACGGTGGTGAAGCCGCGCCGCAGCATGCCGCGCAGGATCGGCAGCGCGCGCAGCGCCAGCGTGGTCTGCGGCGTTTGCGCCAGCAAGCCCAGGTTGGTCTGCGAAAAGGTGACGTGCACGTGGCAGTCGATCAGCCCCGGCATCAGCGTGCGGCCGCCGCCGTCGATCACGCGCGCGGTCGTCGCCGTGATGGGGCGATCCGACAATTCGCGGATCGCATCGCCCTCGACCAGCACCTGATGGTCTTCCAGCAGTTGCCCGGCGCGCACGTCGAGCACGTGGACGTTCTTGAACAAGGTCGCATTCATGGGGCTGCCGTTCCGCGTGGACAATCCACCCATGCTAGCGCCCAACGCCGACCCCATCGTCGCCATCGCCACCGCGCCCGGCCGCGGCGCGGTGGGCATCGTGCGCGTGTCGGGGCGCGACGTGCGGCCGCTGACGCGCGCGCTCACCGGGCGCGATCTGGCGCCGCGCGTAGCGACGTATGGGCCGCTCAAGGACGCCGATGGCAGCCCGATCGACCACGGCCTGGCACTGCACTTTCCGGCGCCGCATTCCTACACCGGTGAAGACGTGCTGGAGCTGCAGGCTCACGGTGGCCCGGTGGTGCTGCAGTTGCTGCTGCAGCGCTGCCTGCAGGCGGCGGTTGAAATCGATCTGGCGACCGGCGCCCAAAGACTGCCGCGCCTTCGCCTGGCGCGGCCGGGCGAGTTCACCGAGCGCGCGTTCCTGAACAACAAGCTCGACCTGGCGCAGGCCGAAGCGGTGATGGACTTGATCGACGCCAGCACCGAAAGCGCGGCGCGCTCGGCCAGCCGCTCGCTGTCGGGCGAGTTCTCGCGCCAGATTCACCAACTCACCGATGGTCTGATCCACCTGCGCATGTTGATCGAGGCCACGCTCGACTTTCCTGAAGAAGAAATCGACGTCCTGCGCAGTCAGGACGTGCGCGGTCAGCTATCGAACTTGCAGCAAACGCTGTCCGGCGTGCAGGCGCGCGCACGCCAGGGCGCGCTGCTGCGCGAGGGCATCAAGGTGGTCATCGCCGGCCAGCCCAACGCCGGCAAGAGCAGCCTGTTGAACGCGCTGGCGGGGGCCGAGCTGGCCATCGTCACCCCCATTGCCGGCACCACGCGCGACGTGGTGCAGCAGACGATCCAGATCGAAGGCGTGCCGCTGCACGTGCTCGACACCGCCGGGCTGCGCCAGAGCAGCGACGAGGTCGAGCGCATCGGCATCGAGCGCGCGTGGAGCCACATCGAGAGCGCCGACGCGCTGCTGCTGCTGCACGATTTGACGCGCGTGGCGGCGCCCGACTATGCCGCCGAAGACCGCGCCATCCGCGCCGCCATCGCGGAGAAGCTGCCACCTTCGGTGCCCGTGATCCACCTGTGGAACAAGCAAGACGCCGCGCCCGGCGCCGCCGTGCCCGAAGGCGACATCGCCCTGTCCGCTCGCACCGGCGACGGGCTGGACGCGCTGCGCCAGCGTCTGCTGCAGGTGGTCGGCTGGCAGGCCGGCGGGGGCGATGGTGTGTTCATCGCGCGCCAGCGCCACCTGCAGGCGCTGGCTGCGGGTGCTGCACATTTGGAAGCTGCCAGCGCACAACTGGCGGGCGCTACGACCTTGTTGGAGCTGTTGGCCGAAGAGCTGCGGCTGGCGCAGAACGCGCTGTCTGAAATCACCGGCGAATTCAGCGCCGACGACCTGCTGGGCGTCATCTTCGCGCGCTTTTGCATCGGCAAGTGATTGCCTATCCGAGACTACCCGGCGCTATCCGGCAGTGTAAAAATAAGTGGTTTGAGAATCAAACCAATACACGTCCACGGAAGTGGGTCAACTCCACACTGATTCCGCGAGAGTCCCATGAAAGACAAAACAATTTCCACCGCAAAACTGGAGGTCAAGCATCTCCCTCCCGATGACGCTAGTGTTGATGTGTTGATCCAGTTCGCGCACACGTTCGACGGATACGCCCGCTGGGGTTCGTCCGCGAAATGTGCAGAGATTGCGAACGCCCGCGACCACAGCACCATTGACAGACTCAGGACATGTTTGTTTTTTGAGGCTAGGCGTTGGCGGCACTTCGGCGAGACGCCGGACGAAGATGCACTCCGGTACTGGCAATCATTGGTGGCAGGCATCCGTGAACGCATTTTGCGGCTGGACTCTTTCACACCAGAGTGGTTGTCGGATGCCATCAGACAGTTACCGTCTGATGCGCCTGTTTCGCTCAAGACCCAAGGCTACAACCAGTACACCACGCAAAAGGATCACTGGCTGGGCTGGCTGAATCCTGCAGCAGGTACCGGCTCCTACCCCAGACGAACGGGTGCCAATGTGGCCGCCAAAATGGTCTACAACCGGATTGGTGAGCCAAAGATGCTGTGGTGGTTGGCTTCTGCAGCCGGTGTTGATCAAAGCCTTTTAGATGAGGCTCAAGGTAGGGTAGACACACAGAAATTACTTTCCAGCCAGTGCGCTGAATTCCGAAAGCTCGTGCCGTGGCGTACCTTGGCCGAGTCACTGGAGTTGGCGATTCGAAACCAGACGTCCAACGTTGTGGCTCAAGATGATGTGCGGAGATAGGCCATGCAAAAAGGAAAAAAGGGCAGCAGGGTACGGCACGCCACCAAAACCGAGTGGGGTGTTGGTCAACTGCTAGAAGACGCCAACAGCCAGAGCTTTCATGTCTTTTTTGAAGGTGCGGGAGAGAAGTTCTTGACCGCCACCGCCGCAGACAAGCTGATCTGGGTGAACGGTGCGGAAGCGCAGAGCGCTCTACTCAATAACTTGTATCTACCAGCCAACGGCAAATCCCGCCCCATGCGCACCATCGCCGAAGCCAAGGCGAGGTTGTTGGAAATTTATCCGGGCGGCCTTCATGGTCAAAAGATGAAAGACCATGAGCGGGACTACAAGGACCGATTGTCTGCACTGGCTCGTCAGTGGTATTCGCCTGACGGCTTGCAGTCTGCGCTGACCGAGGGTCGCTATGCCGACGTGGTGCAACTGGCCTACCAGTTGGTCAAATGCTCCGAAAACAACCTGCCCGCCACCTTTGAGAAGATGGCCTTTGCCGATGCCGTCAAAGACCACTCCAGACCGAAGGCATTCGCAGAAGCCTTTTGCGCATGGGTGTTGCCAGAGGAACCGAGTCAAGAAGCGTTTGACGCCTTTGCCCAAGAGCTGGATCACATGGGGTGCGCCAAATGGCCGCTGCTGACGGCCTACCGGTTTTTGCTGCACCCCGAGGTGGACGTACTGATCAAGCCGACCAATCTGGCGAATGCGGCAGAAGTGGCTCGTTTTGAAATCAACTACCGACCCGAACTCAACTGGCTGACGTACAGCACGGTGATGACGTTTTACGGGTACGTGAAGCAACAGATCGCCGATCTGCAGCCGAGGGACATGATCGATGTACAGAACTTCATCTGGTGTATCGACCCCGAATACGGAGGTATGGACTGATGCGTTTCTTCCCTGAGGGGAAGGTTTTGCCACGGACGACCAGAGGTGCCATCAATTGGCGCCGAGCTGGAGCACTGTGATGCACATGAGTCAACTTCTCGTTCGCACAGCCAGTCGTTGGAATATCCCTCGCGACATGGCGTTGGCCGTACTTGCCCGCGACATCCGTTGCATACACTGCGGGCGCGAATTTGGCGAGCCGCAAGGCCCACGAGCAGCCTGCCCGTCTTGCGAGCACATTGTTAACGACCTGTCTCTGGTTACCCTTGAGAACATCGCGCTTTGTTGTGTTGGCTGTAACGCGAGCAAAGGCGCCAAGACACTTAGCACTTGGCTGAATTCAAAGTACTGCACAACACGGGGTATTGACCAACAGTCCTTGGCGCCGGTTGCACTCACCGCACTTCAACGGTTTTGATCCACGCGGTTTGGCGGCGCCTACGACGCGCTGCCCTGCCGGCTCGACGGCCCGCAGTGGGAGGGCCTGGCGCCCTACCTGGAGCCTTACCCGGTGACCGCCGGGCAGATGCCGATCCGCCAGGGCGACAAGGACCGCACGCTGTTCTTCATCGAATCCGGCACGCTGACCGTGCACCTGGAAGACGTGGCCGGCCGCATGAAGCTGGCCGTGCTGGCGCCCGGCACGGTGATCGGCGAAGGCGCGTTTTTCAGCGGCCAGCCGCGCAATGCCACCGTGGTGGCCACGCGCGACAGCGCCTTGTGGGCGCTGAAGTACACGCGCTTTCAGGAGCTGTCGCAGCGCCAGCCGGCCATTGCGCTGGAGCTGACGCTGGCTTGCGCGGCGGTGGTGGTGCGGCGGCTCAATCACACCACCGTGCGCGTCGCAGTGACCTGACGTCCCCCCCTGAGCGCCTTCGGCGTCTTCCCCCAAGGGACAACGCTGGTGGTCGGGGAGACCCCGACCACGGCGTTCCGGTGCGGCCTGCTCCGCGGCCTTTGGGGAGGGCTTGCTGCGCAGCCCCGAAGCAGGGCGTTGAGGGTGAAAACGGTCGCCAGCGCTTGACTGGAAAGCGCGAGCAGCTATTCAAACGATAGTGTTCGTGGCGTTCAATGGCCTGCGAAGTCGACCAGCGTGAACAGCTTCAGGCCCGCTTCGCGCAGGCGCTCTGAGCCGCCCAGTTCGGGCAAATCGACAATCGCCGCGCCCTCGGTCACGCTGGCACCCAGCTTTTCCAGCAGGCGCTTGCCGGCCATCATGGTGCCGCCGGTGGCGATCAAGTCGTCGATCAGCAGCACGCGCTGGCCGCGCGCCACGGCGTCGGTGTGCAGCTCGACGGTGGCGCTGCCGTATTCCAGCTCGTAGGTTTCTTCGACAGTCGTGTACGGCAGCTTGCCTTTCTTGCGGATCGGCACGAAGCCCACGTTCAGCTCATACGCCACCACGCTGCCCAAGATGAAGCCGCGCGCATCGAGCCCGGCCACCACGTCGGGGCGCAGCGCTGGGTCCATGTAGCGGTGCACGAAGGCGTCGATCAGCACGCGGAACACGCGCGGGTTTTGCAGCAGCGGCGTGATGTCGCGAAACTGCACGCCGGGCGCCGGCCAGTCGGGCACGGTGCGAATGTGGCTGCGCAGGTAGTCGGAGACGGTCAGCTCGGTCATGGGGCGATTGTGGCGGGCTGGAGGCGCTTTTCTTGAACGCAAAGGGCGCGAAGGTTTCGCAAAAGGCGCAAAAAAAGATCTTCTTGAAAGTCTTGTTCTGCGGCTTCTGCGCTGTCTTTGCGCTTTTTGCGTTCAAAAGAGTTTTGGCCGCCAGCGCGTGTCCATCCAGCGCTAACAGCTACTGAATCGATAGTAGACGACGCACCTCGCGCACGTCCATGCCGTACATCTGCGCGAACTCGTCGACCGGCTTGCCGCTGGCTTCATAAGCGCGCTGCAGTGCCTGGCGGCGGGCGGACTGGGCCTCGGCGTCGTGCAGCGCCTCTTGCACCAACTGGTTGGCGGCCTCGTCGCGGCCCTGCACCAGCGCCAGGTAGTCGCTGGGCGACAGGCCCGAGCGCTCGAAGGCGGTGACCAACTGGCGGCGCAGCGCTGGGCGCAGGTCTTCGGTGCTGCGGCCCTGGCGGCGTTTGAACACTTCCATGATCGCGTGGTGCACGTGCTCGGGGGCCACCGGCTCGACCGGCTGACCGTCGAGGTCGTGGCGCGCCGCGCCCGAGGCGACGCATTGCAGATAGCGCGTCGAGCGCGTGTGCTGGGCCAGCGCGATCTTCAGGTCTTCGCGCTTGAGCTGCTCGGGGTGGCGCTCCATCAGCGCTTCGAACACGCCGCGCTGCAAGGGCACGAAACGGGCGCCGAACAGCTTGGGGTAGAGCGTGAACAACTGCTCCAGCATCGGATGCGGCGTGCGCGGGCGGGGCTTGCCGGGCGCGGGCGCGGCGGCCGAATCGGCGGGGGGGGCGGGGGTCTGGACTTCTTCTTCGCTCATGGGGCGCGATTGTCGCCGCTGTGGGGGTCTGTCGGTTTTCCAACGGCGATGCGAATCGCCCGCGGGGCATGAAGCGCATGACGAACTGACCGCGCCTGCGGCGCATGACAAATGACCGGACGCAATCGTTGGTGCGCCGCATTTGTCATTTGTCATGGCGCGTGAGCGCCGGTCATCAAGCGCAGCGAAGTCATGCTGCCAGCACCCGCTCAGCCGCCGCCAGCGCCTCGGCCTTGCCCGACAGCACCAAGGTCTCGCCGCCTTGCAGCACCGCGTCGTCGCTGGGCGCCGTGGGCTTGCCGGTGCGGCTGCGCATGCTGACGGCGCGCACGTTCGCAGAGCCCGCCAACACCTCGGCCAGGCGGCGCCCGGCCACGGCTTCGGGCAGGGTGAAGCTGGCCAGGCGCTCTTCCTGCATCTCGTCCTCGCTCACGTCGTCGGCGCCGTGGAAGTAGCCGCGCAGCAGGCGATAGCGCTGCTCGCGCTGGTCACGCAGCAGGCGGATCACGCGCCGCATCGGCACGCCCAGCAGCGCCAGCGCGTGGCCGGCCAGCATCAGCGAGCCTTCGTGCGATTCGGGCACCACCTCGGTGGCGCCGGCGGCGCGCAGGCGTTCCAGCTCGCGGTCGGTCTGCGTTCGCACGATGATGGGCAGCTGCGGCGCGTGGGCGCGGATGGTGGTCAGCACCTGCAGCACGCTGTGCGTGTCCAGGTAGGTGATGGCGACGGCGCTGGCGCGGTTCAGGCCGGCGGCAATCAGCGCCTGCGGCTTGGCGGCGTCGCCAAAGGCCACCGCCTGGCCGGCGGCCTGCGCCTGGCGCACGCGGTCGGGGTCGAGGTCGAGCGCGATGTAGGGCACGCCTTCCTGCGTCAGCACGCGCGCCATGGCCTGGCCGCTGCGCCCGTAGCCGCAAATCAGCACGTGGCCGCGCGTGTTGATCGACTGGCGAGCGATGCTGGTCATCTGCAGCGACTGCATCATCCACTCGCTGCTCACCAGCCGCATCACGATGCGGTTGCTGGCCATGATGATGAAGGGCGTGGCCAGCATCGACAGCACCATCGCCGCCAGGATGGGGTTGAACAGCTCGGGCGCCAAAAGGCCCTCGCGCCGGCTCAGGGTGAGCAGCACAAAACCGAACTCGCCCGCCTGCGCGAGGTACAAGCCGGTGCGCAGCGCCACGCCGCTGCTGGCGCCCAGCCCCTTGGCCAGCGCGGCCACCAGCACCAGCTTGAACAGCACCGGCACCACCAGCAGCGCCAGCACCAGCGGCCATTGCACGGCCACCAGGCGCCAGTCGAGCAGCATGCCGATGGTGATGAAGAACAGACCCAGCAGCACGTCGTGAAAGGGGCGGATCTCGGCCTCGACCTGCACGCGGTATTCGGTTTCTGAAATCAGCACGCCGCAGATGAAGGCGCCCAGCGCCAGGCTGAGGCCCGCGTGCTCGGTCAGCCAGGCCAGGCCCAATGCCATCAGCAGCAGGTTGAGCACGAACAGCTCCTGGCTCTTGCGCCGCGCCACCAGCGTCAGCCACCAGCGCATCACGCGCTGGCCGCCCCACAGCAGCAGCGCGATCAGCGCCGTCGCCTTGACGCCGGCCCACACCAGTGCCGTCAGCAGCTGCTCGGGCGGCGCGCCCAGCGCGGGGATCAGCACCAAAAGCGGCACCACCGCCAGGTCCTGCAGCAGCAGCACGCCCATCACGCGCTGGCCGTGCTCTGAATCCAGCTCCAGCCGCTCGGCCATCATCTTGACGACGATGGCGGTGCTGCTCATGGCCAGCGCGCCGGACAGCGCCAGCGCGGTCTGCCAACTGATCGGCCAGCGCGCGGGCATCAAGGCCGCCAGCGCCAGCAGAAAGCCGGTGACGATCAGCATCGTCAGCACCACCTGCGCCAGCCCCAGGCCGAACACGTGGCGCCGCATGGCGCGCAGCTTGGGCAGGTTGAATTCAAGCCCGATGACGAACATCAAGAAGACGACGCCAAATTCGGCCAGGTACTTGATGCTTTCCGAATCCTGCCCGAAGGCCAGGCCCAGCGTGTGTGGCTCCATCAGCACGCCGGCCGCCAGATAACCCAGAATGGCCGGCAGCTTGAGCCAGCGGCACGCCGCCACGCCCAGCACGGCGGCCACCAGGTACAGCAGCGTGAGTTCGAGGGCGGTCATGCGGGTGGTGGGCGAAGGGTGTCGATGATTATGCTACTCCTGAAAATATAGCTGCCTGCGCTTGATGGACGTGCGCCAGCGGCATTTTTGACTCATAAATCATGCGCAGGCGCCTGCCGATAAAATGCCCCGCATGAGTTTCGACCCCGCCCAGGCGCTGCGCCTGGCCCACGACACGCTGGACATCGAAGCCGCCGCCGTGCTGGGCCTCAAGCGCCGACTGGGCGACGACTTTGCGCGCGCGGTGGCGCTGATGCTCGACGTCGCCGGCCGCGTGGTGGTGATGGGCATGGGCAAGAGCGGCCACGTCGGCCGCAAGATCGCCGCCACGCTGGCCTCCACCGGCACGCCGGCGATGTTCGTGCACCCGGCCGAAGCCAGCCACGGCGACCTGGGCATGATCAAGGCGGTCGACGTGGTGCTGGCCATTTCCAACAGCGGCGAAAGCGACGAGCTGGCCGCCATCGTGCCGTTGGTCAAGCGCCTGGGCGCGCCGCTGGTGGCGATGACGGGCCAGCCGCGCTCCACCCTGGCGCGCCACGCCGACGTGGTGCTCGACAGCGGCGTCGAGAAAGAAGCCTGCCCGCTCAACCTGGCGCCCACCGCCAGCACCACCGCGCAACTGGCGCTGGGCGATGCGCTGGCCGTGGCGCTGCTGGATGCGCGCGGATTCAAGGCCGAGGACTTTGCCCGCTCGCACCCCGGTGGCGCATTGGGCCGCCGCTTGCTGACGCGCGTGAGCGACATCATGCGCAGCGGCGACGCCGTGCCGCAGGTGCCTCCGGAGGCCGACTTCAGCCGCCTGATGCACGAGATGACGCGCAAGGGCCTGGGTGCCTCGGCCATCGCCGATGCCGACGGTCGCGCGCTGGGCATCTTCACCGATGGCGACTTGCGCCGGCTGGTGGAGACCGGGCGCGACCTGCGCGCGCTGACGGCGCGCGAGGTGATGCACGCCGCGCCGCGTACCATTGCCGACGACGCGTTGGCCGCCGAGGCGGCCGAGGCGATGGAAAAATTTCGCGTCAACGTGCTGCTGGTGACCGACGCCGATGATCGTCTGGTGGGCGCGCTGAACGCCAACGATTTGATGCGCGCCAAGGTGATCTGATGGCGCCGGCGTTGCACTTTCCGCCCGAGTTGCTGCTGCGCGCGCAGGGCATTCGCGTGGTGTTTTTCGATGTCGATGGCGTGCTGACCGATGGCGGCCTGTATTTCAGCGCCGAGGGCGAGACGCTCAAGCGCTTTCACACGCTGGACGGGCACGGCATCAAGCTGCTGGCGCAGGCCGGCATCACGCCCTGCGTGATTTCGGGGCGCGATTCGGCGCCGCTGCGCGTGCGCTTGAAGGCGCTGGGTGTTCAGCGCCTGCGCCTGGGCACCGAGGACAAGCTGCCGGCCGCACAAGCCTTTCTCGACGAACTGGGCCTGGACTGGTCGCAAGCCGCCGCCATGGGCGACGACTGGCCCGACCTGCCCGTGATGCAGCGCGCCGCCTTTGCCTGCGCGCCGCCGCAGGCGCACGCCGAGGCGCGCGCGCTGGCGACGCACATCACCACCACGCGCGCGGGCGAAGGCGCGGCGCGCGAATTGTGCGACCTGCTGCTGGTGGCCGGCGGCCATTACCGGCGCCTGCTCGATGCGCATACGGGGGCCGTCGAATGAACGCTGCGCGCCTGCTGCGCTATGGGCGCGATCAGCTGTCGGCCTGGCTGCCGGCCTTGCTGATGATGCTGTTCGCCCTTGGCACCTGGTGGCTGGTGCGCAGCGCGCCCAAGGCCGTGTCGCAGAACGAGGGGCAGGTGGCGTCGGCCGAGCCGGACTACTTCATGCGCCAGTTCTCGGTGCGCAGCTTTGAGCCGGCCGGGCGGCTGAAGTCCGAAATCTTCGGTACCGAAGGCCGTCACCTGCCGGCCAACGACACGCTGGAAGTGCAAGAGCCGCGCATCCTGTGGTTCAACGAAGCGGGCCATCCTACCGTGGCCACGGCGCGGCGCGCGCTGGCCAAGGGCGATGGCTCCGAAGTGCGCTTGTACCAGGACGCGCGCGTGGTGCGCGAGCCGCTGGCCAAGACGGGCAAGGCCGAGGCGACGCCGCGTCTGGAGTTTCAGGGCGAGTTTTTGCACGTCTTCGTCGATGAAGAACGCGTCAGCTCGGACCAGCCGGTGCGGCTGGTGCGCGGCGCCGATGTCTTTACCGGCGACGTTTTTGCCTACGACGACCGCAGCGGCGTGGCCGAGCTTTCCGGCCGGGTGCGTGGCGTACTACAGCCGAAAAAAGGCGCCCCCTGAGTCGCCTGCGGCGCCTTTCCTCCGAGGGGGCAACGCTGGTGGCCGGGGAGGCCCCTGCCACGGCGTTCGCGAATGGCCTGCTCCCCGGCCTTTTCTCTTTTTGAATGTCTGATCGTCAACCCATGACCGCACCCTTGGTTTTCATCACCGGCGCCTCCAGCGGCATCGGCCAGGCGCTGGCGGCGCGTTACGCCGCCGATGGCTGGCGCCTGGCCCTGGTGGCGCGGCGTGGCGCAGAGATGACCGCCTGGGCCGAGGCGCAGGGCTGGGATGCCCAGCGCTGGCGCGTCTACCCGGCCGACGTGGCGGAGGTCGAATCCATTGTCGCGGCCGGGCGTGCCTGTCTGGCGGCCCAGGGCGTGCCGGACGTGGTGATCGCGGGCGCCGGCATCAGCATCGGCATGGACACGGCCGAGCGGAGCGATCTTGACGTGATGGCGCGCACCTTCGCCGTCAACAACACCGGCATGGCGGCCACCTTTCACCCCTTCATCGCGCCGATGCGACAGCGCGGCAGCGGCAC
>RRZT012296726.1_pt1 | contig 11162 bp, 10 predicted proteins | sample 2165551 | NCBI WGS metagenome assembly RRZT01 (sample SAMN10456910, study PRJNA506462) | wastewater metagenome | biome: wastewater; feature: sludge; material: wastewater sludge; isolation source: wastewater sludge with Escherichia coli K12::gfp cells carrying plasmid... | place: USA: Moscow, Idaho...
GAACGGGAAAGATACATTATTTCCCTTCGCTTTTTTGACGGGAGAACTCAGATGGAAGTGGCAAGAGATGTGGGAATCAGCCAGGCACAAGTAAGCCGCCTGGAAAAAAACGCACTTCGCATAATGAGGCAGTATTTGGTGGAAAGTTAAAAAGGGACAGGTGTGAGAAGCACTAAAGCCCGTAAAAACGTAGGTGGGGTTAAAAAAAGGGACAGGTTAAAGTCCAATTGGGGACGGGGTTTTTTTGAAAAAACCCCGTCTCCAATTGGTAATTGACATCTTCGACGTCTCATACTATGATATTGGCATGGAGGATTTTTTGGCAATGATTAAGGCATGTATTTTTGATCTTGATGGTACGATTGGTAATACGTTGGATTCCATGGTCTATTCGGTTAACCTGACATTAAAAGAGATGAGTCTTTCGGAGATTTCTAAAGAACAGTGTCGGGAGTTCGTAGGGAATGGTGCGAGGGTGTTGATGGAGAAGGCACTGGATGCATCGGGGAATCCTAGTGCGACCAGAATTGAGGAAGGTATGCAGATCTATGGACGCATATTTGATGAGAATTGTACATATCATGTAACACCTTGCGAAGGCGTCCCGGAAATGCTGTATAAGTTAAAGAAACAGGGAGTGAAATTGGCGGTGCTGTCCAATAAACCTCATTGTCAGGCGGTGAAAGCGGTTCATGCAATTTATGGTGAGAAGTTGTTTGACTGGGTACAGGGACAGAAGGATGAAATTCCAAGAAAACCGGATCCGGCGGGAGTGTTTTATGTGGCGAAAAAGCTCGGTGTAGATTACAAGGAGTGTCTGTATGTAGGAGATTCTGAAGTAGATGTGGTGACTGGAAAGAATGCAGGAGTAAAAACTATCGCAGTGACGTGGGGATTTCGTACGAAAGAAGAGTTAATGATTGCCGGAGCCCAGTATATGATAGACAAGGCAGAGAAATTGCAGGAATATCTATAAAAAGGAGGTTAAGAGGTAATGAATGAGTTTGATGAGGAATGTCTGAACGTATTTCTTGAAAATCAATCACAACTTTTTGAGGAGGCAGTTGCAGAGACGCTGGAAGATGCAGAAGCATTTCTGGAGGACTGCATGGCAGTTGTTGTGGAAAACATTGATGAGGTAAAAGAATTCCTGGAAGAAGAAGGAATGGATATTCAGGGAATGTCTGATGAGGAACTGGAAGAAGCAGCAGAAGTGTTCCCGATTCCGGACGGAAGATATCTGATTGTGGAAGGTTAAAATCCGGTGCAGTAAAATGTCCGGAAAAGAGGTTGAAGCAGCACAGATAATAAGAACACTACATAGAAGAGAAAAAGCCGTAACTATCTGGTGGTTACGGCTTTTTTTAGGGCATCATCAATGGCGTTGATGATGATTTGAGAGGTATATGGATTGTCGGAGGAATAAGAAATGTTTTCTAGCGATTGTGTCTGGCAGATCTGGTCTGCGATTTCTTCCATAGTCGGCTGGATCAACGGATACATGGTGGTGACGGTGTCGTCCAGGTTGGAAAATCGGATAGAGTTGATATGATTTTCGTCGACTGTGACTTCTACTTCCAGCTCTTTATCGCCCAAAGTAAGCTGTGAAGTGTAGATGCCCGGTTGATAGGAAGTGCTCTTTGATGAGGAAGTTTCTTTGTTTTTCGGGTGAAACATAAATGTAAGCAGTGCCACCAGCAAAATGCCGAGACAGATGAACAGGACTGTATAAATAATTTCCTTCATGTGAAGTACAACGATTTTTGTTTTTGAACTCATAATAACCTCCTGTATTTGTTTTCTTAGGTTTTTGTTCTTTATAATGTATGAAAAAGGTTGGAAAATTATACAGCTTTTTTCGTGACAAAAGAATAGATATCCTGTAGAATGGGTAGAGATAAAGAGGTGGAAAATATGATAATTATAGCAGGACTTGGAAATCCGACAAAAGAATACGAAGGTACAAGACATAATGTAGGATTTCAGGTGATAGATAAAATCGCAGAGAAATATAATATTGCAGTGGACGCAAAAAAAGGGCGTGCCTATGTTGGAAAAGGAATCATCGAAGGTCAGAAGGTTCTTCTTGTTAAACCGCAGACTTATATGAATTTAAGTGGTGAGAGCATTCGCGAGTTGGTGGATTATTTTAAGGTGGATCCGAAAGAAGAGCTGCTTGTGATATATGATGATATCAGTCTGAACCCGGGGCAGATCCGGATTCGTAAAAAAGGAAGTGCCGGTGGACATAACGGAATTAAAAATATTATTGCCCAGCTTGGGACAGATACATTTCAAAGAATTAAAGTCGGAGTGGGAGAAAAGCCGAAAGGATATGATCTGGCTGCCTATGTTCTCGGACATTTTCATGGAGAGGATCTGGAACTTATGGAAGAGGGATATGAAAAGGCAATTTCTGCCACAGAAGAGATATTAAAAGGTGAGATTGATGCGGCCATGAATGAGTATAACCGTAAAGTGAAGCCGAAGGAGGAGTAAAAGTGCAGGCGTTACTTAAGCCGCTTTTGGAACTGGCAGAATATGAAGATATCGTAAAAAAGAAAAAAGAAGCTCCAGGAGTTCTGATGCTGACAGGTTGTGTGAATTCCCAGAAGACTCATATGATGTACGCACTTAGCGATGGCTGTTGTTATAAAGTCATCGCCTGTTCCAGTGAGGCAAAAGCGAAACAGATTTATGAAGAGTATCGTTTTTTAGATGCAGCCATTAGTTTTTATCCAGCAAAAGACTTGCTGTTTTACCAGGCAGATATTCGTAGTAAAGAGCTGATCAGTCAGCGAATGCAGGTGATACAGGCAGTTTTAAAAGGCGAACCGATAACTGTGGTTGCTAGTTTTGATGCATTTATGGATGCACTCCTTCCGAAAGAAATGATAAAGAGCAGGGTGATCAAGATATGCTCCGACGAGACTCTGAATCTGGATGAATTGTCTGTGAAGCTGGCACAGTGTGGGTATGACAGAGAGATAGAGGTGGCAGGACCGGGGCAGTTTGCGGTCCGTGGCGGCATCTTGGATGTATATCCGCTGACGGAGGAGCTCCCGGTTAGGATTGAACTTTGGGGAGATGAGGTGGATTCTATTCGAACCTTTGATCCGGAGACGCAGCGATCTATCGAGAAGCTTGACGAGGTAGAAGTGTTTCCGGCTACAGAATTTCCAGAGGAAGAAGAAAAAAGAGTTTCTTTTCTGGATTATTTTGAAAAAGAAAATACAATTCTTTTCTTAGATGAGCCTGTGCGTTTGAAGGAAAAAGGCGAAGGAGTGGAAGAAGAATTTCTGGAAGCCCAGAAACGACGTGCCCAGAGCGGATACGAAGTAGCCGACAGCGAAGCGGTGCTTTTTACAACGCAGGAGATTATGAGGAAAATGAATGAATATTCCAGCGTGGGATTTCAGGCGTTGGATATGCGTTGCCCTGGGTTGAATATCCGGGCAAGTTATAATCTTCAAACGAAAAATGTGGATCCATACAATAGAAGTTTTGAACTTCTAACGCAGGATCTGAAAAAAATGAAACGAAATCAGAGCCGTGTCATTCTGCTTTCCGGTTCCAGAACAAGAGCAAGGCGCCTGGCAGAAGATCTTCGAGATTACAATCTGAGCAGTTTTTACAGTGAAGATATGGATCGTGAAGTAGAACCGGGAGAAATTATGACTGCTTATGGTTATATTGCAGAAGGCTATGAGTATCCACTTTTGAATTTTGTTGTAATTTCAGAAACGGATATTTTCGGAAAGAATAAAAGGAAGAAAAAACGCCGTACCACTTATGAAGGGCGTAAGATCCAAAGCTTCTCAGAATTAAAACCTGGAGATTATGTGGTACATGAGAATCATGGACTGGGAATTTATCAAGGAATTGAAAAAATCGAAGTGGATAAGATTTCCAAAGACTATATGAAGATTTCCTATGCTAAGGGTGGAAATCTTTATATTCCGGCAACACAGTTGGATCTGATCCAGAAATATGCCGGTTCTGATTCAAAAAAACCAAAACTTAACCGTCTTGGAACTCAGGAGTGGACAAAGACGAAGGCAAAGGTTCGGGGGGCAGTTAAAGAAATTGCAAAAGATCTGGTAGAACTTTATGCAGCAAGACAGAATCAGGATGGGTTTGTTTACGGGGAGGATACAGTCTGGCAGAAAGAATTTGAGGAAATGTTCCCGTATGAGGAGACAGAAGATCAGCTTCTGGCAATCAATGCTGTGAAGAAGGATATGGAAAGCCACAAGATCATGGATCGTCTGATCTGTGGTGATGTAGGTTATGGAAAGACGGAAATTGCAATCCGTGCGGCATTTAAGGCAGTACAGGAAAATAAGCAGGTGGTCTATCTGGTACCGACCACTATTTTGGCACAGCAACATTACAATACATTTTGTCAGAGAATGAAGGATTTCCCGGTCCGGGTAGATCTGATGTGCCGATTCAGGACTCCGGCTCAGCAAAGAGATACGATTCAGAACTTGAAACGCGGGCTGGTGGACATTGTGGTTGGAACCCACCGTGTGCTCAGTGATGATATTGAGTATAAGGATCTGGGATTGCTGATCATCGACGAGGAGCAGCGTTTTGGAGTCCAGCACAAGGAGAAAATCAAAAAGTTAAAGAAAAATGTAGACGTTCTGACGTTGACGGCAACGCCGATTCCAAGAACTCTTCATATGAGCCTTATCGGAATCCGTGATATGAGCGTGCTGGAGGAGGCACCGCAGGACCGGCTGCCGATCCAGACGTATGTGATGGAATATAATGATGAGATGGTCAGGGAGGCAATCGAACGAGAATGTGCGAGAAACGGACAGGTCTACTATGTGTACAATCGAGTGGAAGACATTGCAGAGGTAACAGCGCATATTCAGAAACTTGTCCCGGAGTTAAATGTATCCTTTGCCCACGGACAGATGAAGGAGCATGAGCTTGAAAAGATCATGTATGATTTTATTAATGGAGATATTGATGTGCTTGTGTCGACAACGATTATTGAAACGGGTCTTGATATATCCAATGTAAATACCATGATTATTCACGACGCAGACCGGCTTGGCCTTTCCCAGCTCTATCAGCTTCGTGGCCGCGTCGGGCGTTCCGGGCGTATGGCCTATGCATTTTTGTTGTACCGGAAGGACAAATTATTGAAAGAGATTGCAGAGAAGCGTCTGGCGGCAATCCGGGAATTTACAGATCTTGGATCGGGATTCAAAATTGCCATGCGTGATCTTGAAATCCGTGGAGCTGGAAATCTTCTTGGTGCCGAACAGCACGGGCATATGGAAGCGGTCGGATACGATATGTACTGCAAAATGTTAAATGAGGCAGTCAAACATTTAAAAGGGGAATTATCAGAAGAGGATACATTTACGACAGCATTGGATGTCAATGTCGATGCGTATATTCCGGATTCTTATATACCAAATGAATATCATAAGCTGGATATTTATAAGAGAATTGCTGCCATCGAGTCTGAGGAAGAGATGGACGATATGATAGAGGAGTTGATTGACCGTTTTGGAGATATTCCTAAAAAAGTGGAGCTCCTTCTGGAAGTAGCAAGGCTTAAGAATCTGGCGCACCAGGCGTATGTGACAGAGGTGACTCAAAAAGGTGTGACCTATACATTCCGTATGTATGAAAAAGCAAAAATCCATGTAGAGCGGATCCCGGATCTTTTAAAACAATTTCCGGAAGATCTGTCATTTAAGGCGGATATATCGGATCCCAAATTCATTTACCAGAGAAAGAAGAAAACAAAGCGTGGTGAAGTGGAGAATCCAATTGAGGTTGTGAAAAAAGTGTTAATTGGTATAAAAGGATTGCTTGACTAGAAAAAAGAAGATATAATAAAAAAAGTGGACATTTCTTTGCCCATCAGAATGAAGGAGGATACGAAAACGATATGAAAAAGAGATTATTTGCGCTGGCTCTTGCGGGAGTATTGGCGGCTGCAACACTGACCGGATGCGGATCATTAAAAGGAGACGAGACGGTTGCGACAGTCGATGATACAAAGATTGATGCGGATCTGGCCAATTTCTTCGCAAGATATACACAGGCAACATATGAGACATATTATTCTGCTTATCTGGGAGAAGATATGTGGAACTCAGATGCTTCTGACGGAGAGACATACGAAGAATCTGTAAAGAGTTCTGTACTGAAATCACTGGAAGATATGATTCTTCTTGAAAAGCATATGGAAGATTATGATGTGTCAATTACAGATGAAGATAAAGCAATGATCAAGGAGACAACGCAGCAGTTTCTGAATGATAATTCTTTAGATGACAAGAATCTTGTATCTGGTAATGAGAAGACTGTAAATCGTGCATTGACACTGATGGCAGTTCAGCAGAAGATGCGAACTGCGATCCAGGCCGGGGCAGATACAGAAGTCTCAGATGAAGAAGCAGCACAGAAGAGCATGGATTATGTGTTCATTTCTTATCAGACAAAAGATGATTCCGGCAACAGCAAAGACGTTTCCGATGATGAAAAAGCGCAGTTAAAGTCTCAGGCAGAGGCGATTGCTTCCGGTCTGAAGGAAGGTGGAGATTTGAACGCGCTTGCAGAAGAGCAAGGGGCAACGGTTCAGACACTGACGTTTGATAAAGATACAACTTCTCCTGATGAAGATTTGATTAAAGCCGCAGATGCACTGGGCGAGGGAGAATCTACAGATGTGATTGAGACAGAAAAAGGCTGTTACGTAGCAAAAGTTACAAGCCTGTTAGATCGTACAGCAACGGATTCTAAGAAATCACAGATTGTACAGGAACGTCAGACAAAGCTTTATGATGATACAGTGAAAAAGTGGAGAAAAAAAGCAGATATTAAAGTGCATAAGGGTGTGTGGAAAAAAGTAAGTTTCCAGAAAGTGTCTGTAAAGATGAAGACTGAGACTCAGACACCGTATACAGATCAGGTGCAGACAGACGATCAGGCTCAGACAGATAATTAAAATGCAGTAAGTCTGAAAGCCATGAAAAAATTTCCATAGAGAAGAAAAGACCTGCCGGTTGGCAGGTCTTTTCTATCATATAGGAGATGGAAATTCCTATATGGTAAAATTATTTGAAATATGTGGATACAAGATCATTGACAAGCTTACCATCAGCTTTACCTTTTACCTTTGGCATCAGATGTTTCATGATATTTCCTTTGTCTTTTCCGGTTGGGTTCTCGATACCAAGTTCAGATAACACACCTTCGATGATTGCCTTTATCTCGTCTTCGCCCATCATTTTTGGAGCGTAGGCTTCCAGAACAGTCAGGCGGCGGTTACATTCTTCAATAATATCAGTACGGTCAGCAGGTGTCATCTCCAAAGTCTCTTTTGTCTGCTTGATTTCTTTCATGATAACCTGAATCTCTTCTTCTTCTGTCAGATCTGCACGTTTGTCGATCTGTTTATTCTTAAGAGCTGCCAGAAGCATGGATAAAGTTTCTTTTTTCTCCTTTTCGCCGGCTTTCATAGCTGCGACCATAGCACTTCTAATTTCATCAATTTTACTCATGATACATATCCTCCTCGAAATTACTACTTTTATTATACAAGACTAGATTGAAAATATCCAGCCCTGGATTTTGAAAGAAAGATTCGTACAGAAATAATGCTTCATTCTGATATTAGAATTAACAGAAAACTAACAAAAATTTTGGAAAAACAATAAGTGAGTTTGTAGAAAAAATAACTGAAATATAGTATAATATTTTTTATATCAAGAATAAATAATCTGTCATTTTACAGGTAGATGATAGAATTAGAAAGGGGAACTATAATGGGCAAAGAAATGATAGCAATGTTACTTGCCGGAGGGCAGGGCTCCAGACTGTATGCGCTGACCCAGAAGCTTGCAAAACCGGCAGTTCCATTTGGCGGAAAGTACCGAATCATAGACTTTCCACTTTCAAACTGCGTAAATTCAGGTATTGATACAGTAGGTATTCTGACTCAGTATCAGCCTCTGGAGCTGAATGAGTATATCGGAAATGGGCAACCGTGGGATCTGGACCGAATCTATGGAGGAGTTCATGTATTACCACCATATCAGAAGGCATCTGGCTCAGATTGGTATAAAGGTACAGCAAATGCAATTTACCAGAATATTTCATTTATCGAGCGCTATGATCCGGAATATGTCATTATTTTGTCGGGAGATCAGATCTGCAAGCAGGATTATAGTGATTTTCTTAGATTCCACAAAGAAAAGAACGCAGAATTCAGTGTTGCGGTTATGGAAGTCCCGTGGGAGGAGGCACCAAGATTCGGACTTATGGTCACGGACGATGATGACCGTATCACGGAATTCCAGGAAAAACCGAAGAATCCGAAATCCAATCTTGCCTCTATGGGTATCTACATATTCAACTGGGATATTTTAAAACAATACCTGATTGAAGATGAGGCTGACCCGGAATCTGAAAATGATTTTGGAAATAATATTATACCGAATCTGCTGCGTGATGAGAGAAAAATGTACGCGTATCACTTTAACGGATACTGGAAAGATGTGGGAACGATTCCATCTTTGTGGGAAGCGAATATGGAAGTACTGGATCCGGAACACAGTGGAATTAACCTGTTTGATGAAGACTGGAAGATCTATAGCAGGAACAGTGGTATGCCGGGACATAAGATCTGCGCCGGAGCCAATGTAGAGAACTCGATGATCACAGATGGATGTAAGATCGCAGGCAGCGTGAAACATTCCATCCTATTTGCCGGAGTGAAAGTAGAAGCCGGAGCAGTTGTAGAAGATGCAGTCGTTATGGGCAGAACAACGATTAAAGCCGGAGCCAGTGTAAAGCATTGTATTGTTGCGGAGAATGTAGTGATCGGTGAAAATGCTGTGGTAGGAGCTATGCCGACAGAAGAAGAGCAAGGAGTTGCAACCATCGGACCGGATGTCTGCGTCGGAACAGGTGCCAAGATTGGATCGAATGCCATGATCAGTGAAGATGTAAAGGACGGTGAAGAAAAATGATAAATGCAAATGCGGACGCAATGGGAATTATTTTCCCGAATAATTATGATAAGTTTGTTCCGGAACTGGTCAGCGAAAGACTAATGGCTTCCATTCCATTTGCAAGCCGTTATCGAATGATCGATTTTTTGTTATCCAGTATGGTTGGCTGCGGAATTGATAAAATAGAAGTGCTTGTTCGTGAGAATTATCATTCGCTTGTAGACCATTTAGGTGGTGGCCGAGAGTGGGATCTCAGCCGTAAGAACGGAGGACTTAGTATCTTTCCTCCATTTGCCCAGAAGTCTATCGGCAGTATGGGAGGAGGAAGAGTGGAAGCGCTTGCCAATATTCTTCCGGTACTCAAAAAGCAAAAAGAAAAATATGTGATTATGGCAGATACGAATATTGCTGCAAATTTTGATTTCAATGCGCTGATCGCACAGCATGTAAAAACGGATGCAGATATTACGTTCGCTTATACAAAAGAGGAATTGCCACAGGAACTGACTGGTGCAAAAGATGCAAGTAAAGGGCTTTATTATACGTTGAAGCTGGATGGAGATAAAGTAGAAGACATCTACATCAATAAGCAGGAGCAGGGTGTGCAGAATTTCTCTATGAATATATACATTGCGAACAGAGAGTGGCTGATCGATACCATTAATGCAGCGTTTATGCGTGGAGCTATTTCACTGGAGAGGGATATCCTGATCCCGCATCTGGATACATATAAAGTCATGGCTTATGAGCATAAAGGATATGTGGCGAGAATCACCGGACTTAAGAGCTATTTTGATGAGAACATGAAACTTCTGGATGATAAGAATCTTGAGAAGCTTTTCACAGGTAATCCCATCTATACAAAGATTCGTGACGATAATCCGACCAGATACATCGGCAATGCAAAAGCAAGTAATGTTATGGTAGCAGACGGTTGTGTGATCGAAGGTGAAGTGGAGAACAGTATTTTATTCCGTGGTGTGAAGATCGCAAAAGGTGCGAAAGTGAAGAATTGTGTTTTAATGCAGGATACGATCGTTGGAGAAGGTACAAAGCTGGAATATATCATTTCAGATAAGAATGTAAAAATCACCGATGGAAAAGAATTAAAGGGTGATGAAGCGTTCCCTGTATTTGTTGCGAAAGGACAGGTTGTCTAGTGAACGGGTGCATGTTATGCCCGAGACAGTGCCAGATTAAGCGAGAAGAAGGAAAGCGTGGCTTTTGTGGGGAGTCGGATTTGGTCCGGCTTTCCAGAGCCGCGCTTCATATGTGGGAAGAACCGTGTATCTCCGGGATAAATGGATCCGGAGCTGTTTTTTTCTCTGGCTGTACGCTTCGATGTGTATATTGCCAGAATTATCACATTGCCAACAGTGAGATTGGAAAAATAGTAAGTGTTGAACGGTTATCGGAGATATTTCTGGAGCTTCAGGAACAGGGGGCGAACAATATTAACCTTGTGACACCAACGCACTTTGTACCACAGATTATCGCGGCACTGGATCAGGCAAGAAAAAAAGGGCTTAACCTCCCAATTGTTTATAATACAAGCGGCTATGAAAAGGTGGAGACTTTACGCAGGCTAAATGGATATGTTGATGTATACCTTCCGGATTTTAAATATCTGGATCCGGAGCATGCAAAGAAATATTCCGGGGCAGAAGATTATCCTGAGGTGGCAAAGGCTGCTCTGGAAGAAATGGTCCGGCAGACTGGGAATCCTGTATTTAATGATGTGGGGATTATGACAAAAGGTGTAATTGTGAGACATTTGTTATTGCCTGGGTGTCTGAGAGATGCGAGAAGAATTGTGAAATATCTCTATGAAACATATGGTGACCAGATTTATATGAGTCTCATGAACCAGTACACTCCACTCGATACGTTGAATCGGGAAAAATATCCGGAGCTTGCCAAGAAAGTGACGAAAAAAGCATATGATGTTCTGGTGGATTATGCCATAGATCTTGGCGTGGAGCAGGCATTTATTCAGGAAGGCGAAACGGCAAAAGAAAGCTTTATTCCTGATTTTTCCTACGAAGGAGTGTAATGAAGAACAGATGCCAGAAGATATGAAGAGCTATCGGCATTTTATTATTGACATTTGAAGAGAGTTCTTGAAGAACAGGAACGTGAATGATAAAAAGGTAAAGAAAATTTAACGAAGGA
>RRZT011010127.1_pt1 | contig 11161 bp, 13 predicted proteins | sample 2165551 | NCBI WGS metagenome assembly RRZT01 (sample SAMN10456910, study PRJNA506462) | wastewater metagenome | biome: wastewater; feature: sludge; material: wastewater sludge; isolation source: wastewater sludge with Escherichia coli K12::gfp cells carrying plasmid... | place: USA: Moscow, Idaho...
GCGGCCGCTGTAGGCAAAAAAGCGAATGGGGGAGGAGATCAGGCCGGCCGTGTCGAATTCGGAGAGATCGAGTGCGGGTTCCTTGAGGGCGATCAGCGAGAGTTGCCCACCCTTGCGGGCGATAACGACGCGAGCGTTGCGTGGGCGTTCAGCAAACGTTGCCCGGCCATCGCCATCGGTTCTGGCCTGCCCCAGAACCTTGCCGTCAGCATCCAGCCAGGAGACGTCCACATCACGCACGGCTTTGCCGTCAACGAGTGAGCTGACAAAGGCATCGGCACTGCCCGCCGCATGATCGCGCAGATGCAGGCCCAGATCGCTGATGTAGAAATAGGTGGTTTGCTGCTCGCTGCGGAAACGGTTGGGCTGTGTCATGACGGCGATGTACACGCCCGGTTCGCGTAGTTCCGGAATGTCTTCGACCGGGATGAAGGTGACGCTACGCCGGTTGGCTTTGGGTTCTGTATTGAAGCGAGCGGCGTACACACTGGTCGTCATTGTGTGCAGGCGGTCCAGCGTCCAGGAGTTGATTGCACCTTTGAGATCGGTACGGTCATAGTCGTCGTAATACTCTTCCTCATCCGCAGTGCGTGGCGTTGATTTCCCTTGTGTGACCTTGTCGAGGAAGGCGGGGAGTGAATCAGGCTTGACCTTCAGGAACTGGATATCCACTTCCGGGACATTCACCGTGGTTACCGGCAGCCCCCCATTTTGTCCGGCGGGGAGGACCATGCCGCGACTGGCAAAGTAAAACGCCGGGGTGACCGCAGCGGTACGGATCGCGTAACGTTGTTCAGCACCCAGGGTTTTCCCGTTGCGCGCGGCCAGGTTGCCCTGGATGCGGATCAGATAACGTGTCTGCGGCTTGATGCCCGGGAAGAACAGCAGGCGAGGATTCTCGCCGACCACCCAGGCCCCGGGCACCGTTTTGCCGCCGTCAAGCTGGGTGTCCTTGGCATCGCTGCTGACTTCGCTGGCGGCAGGTGCCTGCTCTTCATCGTGCCACGGCGCGTCATCATTCGTGTTTTTGAGGTCTTCGGGCCGTGCCGGCATTTCCAGCACCTGAATGAATTCACCGGGGCGGGCGCGGGCATCAAGGGGCAGGCTGAATGACAGCGCCAGGGCCGGAGCGCCGTCAAATTCCCGATGTGCGGCTTCCAGAATGGTAAATGCTGCGTTGCTGTCTTCCTCCTGCTCGGGTGGGCTGTCAGTCCTATCGCCGGACTGGAGAAAGAGGCCCAACGCTACGGCGACGCCAATAAGCAAAAGGGCGAGAAGGTTGCGTGGGGAAAAGAGGGTGCGTGCTTGCATTGTGTGATCCGGTTCGCTGGGCCACCACGAAGTCGGGGGCGGCTTAATCCCCCAGCATAATACACGCCCAAGCTAGGTGGCGGCCGAGCTTGGCTCTATTTGCGCTCTTGCCGATAGAAGTGAACCGGCTTGGTTACGCTTTGTGCCGGGGGCTGTGCTTTGCGCCGCCGCTCCTGGATGCGCCACCACAAGAGGATGCCGAGGAAAACGCTGTAGGACAGAGGTAGGGGCAGCTCAGCAAGTTCGCGCATGCCCAGGAAATGCAGACAGGCAAGCAAGGCGGCGGGGTAGATGGCACGGTGTAATTCCTGCCAGCGGCGGCCTCCCAGGCGAGCGATGGCGTAGTGATTGGAGGTCGCGGCCAGCGGCAGCAGGAGAACGAGGGCTACTAGGCCGGCAATGATCAACGGTTGCCGGTCGATGGCGCGCAGCATCTCGTAGGCGCGAAAGGCATGGTCCAGTCCGGCGAATGTCCAGAGGTGCAAGGCGGCATAGAAAAAGGCAAACAAGCCGAGCATGCGGCGCAGGCGCAGTAGCCAATGCAGCTGGGTCAGAGTACGCAGCGGCGAAACGCAGAGGGTGAGGAGCAGGAAATTGAGTGCCCAGCGGCCGCTCTCCTGTTGTGCGGCGGCGATGGGGTCGGCCCCGAGGAGGTCATGGCGGAAATTCCACCACAGGAGTAGCGCAGGAATCAGGCCGAAAATGAAAACGAGCGATTTGGCCAGTGCAACCGGCGGTGTGGCGGCAGCGTTCATTCGTGGAAATGCAGCGAGGCACGCACAGCGGCGATATCCTCCTCTGCTTCGGCGATCAGATCTTTGAAGCGTTCACGGTCGGCGCTACGTTGCGCCTGGCCTTTTTCATCGTTTTGCTCGGGAGTGCGCCATTGATTGTCGTCGCCGCCAAGAAGATTGGCGAAATAGAGTACGTCGCGGACGGTGCATGGGGTGTCTACTTGGCGTAGATGCTCATGATCGCGCACGGCGTCGCAGATACGCTCGGGAATGCCGAGGGCGTGCAGCAGACTTTCGCCGATGCCTTCATGCCAGCCTTGCAGCAATTCGATGACAGCGGGGCGGTTTTCAATGTATTCCGGATACTCTGAAGCCCGGTAGAGAAGGTAAAAAATGCCGATATCGTGCACCAATCCAGCCATCATGGCGTCGTCGGGGCTGACCCGTCCGAGGCGGCGCGCGAGCACGCGGGCAATTGCGGCGGTGTGAATCGAGTGGGCCCAGACCTGATGCGCCAGATCCTGGAACTTGGCCAGGTTGCGCGATTTCAGCATCTGGTCCATGGCCACGGCGAGAGAGACCGTACGTACAGTATCGAAACCGAGGCGATGTACGGCAGTTTCGAGATCGGAAATGATCTTGCCTGACGGGTTGTAGGTGACCGAGTTGGCCAGTTGCAGCAATTTACTGGCAATCAGGGGCTCCATGCTGACGGCGAGAACGACTTTGTCGAGCGTGACGTTATGGTCCTTCAGCGTGTTGCGCACCATCATCGCCGCGTCCATGCTGGTCGGGAAGTTGACTTCCCCTGACAGCTCCCGGGCAATGTCTTCAAGAAGTCTGAAGTGAATGTTGTTCTGTGCGTACATGCCCGGAGAGTGTGCTGGATGGAGGTTGATGCACCAGTGACCCGTTTGCGCGGGTCACCTTGGTGGCGTGGGGTGCGGCCTGCTGCCTGTCAGACCGAGAAGGACGAACCGCAGCCGCAGGTTGAAGAGGCGTTGGGGTTGCGGATGACGAACTGGGAGCCTTCCAGACCATCCGTGTAATCAATCTCGGCGCCGACCAGATATTGGTAGCTCATTGGGTCGATCAGCAGTTGGACACCATTCTTTTCCATGGTGGTGTCGTCTTCCGCCACTTCTTCGTCGAAGGTGAACCCATACTGAAAACCGGAGCAGCCGCCGCCGGTGACGAAGACGCGTAATTTCAGCGCCGGGTTACCTTCTTCTTCGATCAGTTCCTTGACCTTGTTGGCGGCATTGTCGGTAAAGACGAAGGGGTCAATGTTTTCAGCAGTGCTCATGAGTGATCTCCTTGGGGTATGTCGGATTATCGCAAAAACTAGTCTTGGTCTGTTGTCGCGCTATTTGGTTCCGGTTGGGGCTTGGTATGGATCAGGCGTCCTTCGATCACAGCCCCCTGGTGGATTTCGATACTGGCATAGGAGACGTCGCCAATGATGCGTGCCTTGGGCTGCATTTCCAGGGTCTGGTCAACATTAACCGGGCCGCAGATGGTGCCGTTGAGGACGAGGTGTGACACGTGAACAGCCCCTTCGATGCGCGCCAGATCGCTGACGACAAGGGTGGCCGCATTTCCGGGAACTGCTTCAACCGCCCCTTTGATTTCGCCGTCAACACGTAGGCCGCCGCTGAAGCGGACCGTCCCCTCAATGCTGGTGCCTGCACCAATCAGGCTGTCTATGCGGCCCGGAGCGGGGGCTTTACTCTTGTTTCCAAACATCTGATTCCCTTTTGTGTTAACTGTCTTTCTCGAACGGGATTTCCTGTTCGGCCTCCAGCTTGCCGGCACGGGTGATGCGCGCGCGAGCGTGCAGTAGGGTGCTATCGGCAGGAAGTTCGATAACACCTTCCTGGCGCAGGAAATTGCGCACTTCGAAGATGTTGTTCTGCTCGGAGGGGTGGCGGATTTCTGCGCGTTCTCCGGATGGCTTGCGGTAGACGAGTGTAACCTGATACCGGCCGCGGAAAAAATCGCCGCGCTGGGCAGGTTGGAATGCGATCAGCAGTCGGAAGCGGTAACGGTTCGGGCCTGCACTGTCCTGGGTAACGCGGAAATTCTCGACGCGCACCTGTGCAGCTTGGCCAACCACGGGAATCAGGCGTTCAAAGATCAGCATGTCTTCACGCAGCGCAGCGTTTTCGGCTTCCAGGGCGGCAATGCGGGCAACCAGTTGTTGCTGTGCGGCGCGTTCGATATTGACGGCGTTCTTGCCGGTGCCGACCGATCCGCGCAATAAATCCAGCTCTTCTTGTTGTTGAGCCAGGCGCTGCTGCAGTTCGCCGATCTGGCCGCTGCCGGTGGTGTATTCGTTGAGCGACCAGACAACGGCGGCCAGGAGCAGTGCCGCCAGAATGCCTAAACCCAGGATGATATGGCGGGGGTAGGCGGTGCGTACGACGACGCGCGGTGCAGTGATGCCAAAGCGATGGCGGAAGCGTTTCAGGCGCAGGCTGATGGCGGGATAGGGCATGCGGTCGATGAGAGCAGCGGTGGGGCTCCGATCATAACGCGATGCGGAAAAACAAAAAACCGCCCAAAGGCGGTTTTTCTGGCAAATCGCTGCGGCGAATCAACGCTTCGAGAACTGCTTGCGGCGACGGGCCTTGTGGAAACCGACTTTTTTCCGTTCCACTTCGCGTGCGTCGCGGGTAACGAAACCAGCCTTCGACAGCGCCGGCTTCAGTGCCGCATCAAATTCGATCAATGCGCGGGTGATGCCGTGGCGCACCGCGCCAGCTTGCCCGGATTCACCGCCACCGGTGACGTTAACCTTGATGTCGAAGCCTTCCAGCTGTTCCACCAGGGCCAGCGGCTGGCGTACGATCATGCGACCGGTTTCACGGGAGAAGAACTCGTCAACCGGCTTGCCGTTGACGGTGATGGCACCGGAGCCGCGTTTCATGAAAACCCGTGCCACCGCGCTCTTGCGGCGGCCGGTACCGTAGAAGTAACTTTCAGCCATGATGAAAACCCCTTAGATTTCCAGAGCCTTCGGCTGCTGGGCGGTGTGCGGATGCTGGTCGCCGGCGTAGCACTTAAGCTTTTTCAGCATGGCGTAGCCCAGCGGACCTTTCGGCAGCATGCCCTTGACGGCGGCTTCCAGCGTACGGGCCGGGAAGCGCTGCTGCAATTTCTTGAAGTTGGTTTCGTAGATACCGCCGGGATAGCCGGAGTGGCGGTAGTACTTCTTGTCTTCGGCTTTGTTGCCGGTAACGGTGATCTTGTCGACGTTGGTGACGACGATGTAATCGCCGGTATCAACGTGCGGAGTGTAAATGGCCTTGTGCTTGCCACGCAGGCGGCGGGCAATTTCGGTGGCGAGGCGGCCGAGCACTTTGTCTGTGGCGTCTACCACAAACCACTCGCGCTTCACCTCATGTGGCTTCGCGGAAAACGTTTTCATGTGTGCCGTCCTGAAAAATGGGCGCAGATTTGAGAAAGCCGTGAATTTTACTGACGGCGTCGGGGTATGTCAATCGTGCCGGGTAAAAAAGTTGTGCTGGCTAGAGGCGTGTGCTGTTGGCTGCTGGGGGCGAGCTCAGGGCAAAAAAAACGCGGCTCGTGAGCCGCGTTAAATCCACACCAAAAGAGGAGGGTGGAGGAGACAATCTGCGAGTCGGTTGCGGTGCTGCCTGTGTGCTTCCGTCTCGAACGGTTCCCATTGTGCAGGAAAAGAGCGTGCGGGGCAAGAAATATTGTGCGACGCACAATATTGTCGTTGATGTATGAATATGTTTGATATATGGATCAAAACTTGTTGATAAAAAAGGAATTCTGTTTGTTTTGATAAATCATTATTGGATAGATCAATAAGTTGGGTGGGCGCCAGGGGGGCTGTGCTTTTGGGGGTGTTTATTGCGCTGCAGCAGTGATTGTCCAGTCCGTCAGTTACTTGGCCGCCGTTGTGGTGACGTGCCTGCTCGCGTGGTGGTGTTCCTCATTTAGAATCATGCATTTTGTGGCGAGGAGGCGAGATGGACTGTGTGGTGCGCTGGGTGGGGGTAGATGCTGGCATGTCCTTCATGGCGGAAACCGGGAGTGGTCATGCGCTGGTGATGGATGGTGCGCCGGAAGCGGGTGGGCGTAATCTGGGGCCGCGGCCGATGGAATTGCTGCTGGCGGGGGCTGGCGGCTGCAGTGCTTTTGATGTGGTGATGATTCTGAAAAAGAGCCGCCAGAGGGTCACGGGTTGCGTGGTGAGTCTGTCATCCGAGCGGGCGACGGAAGACCCCAAGGTGTTTACCAAGATCCACTTTCACTATCGCGTGACGGGGCACAAGCTCAAGCCGGAGGCGGTGGCGCGTGCCGTGGAATTGTCGAAAACAAAATACTGCTCGGCTTCCATCATGCTGGGAGAGACCGCGGCCATTACCGCTGACTTCTCCATTGTCGAGGAAGGCGAAGTCTGAAGCGCTAAATGTGGTGGGCGAGCCGGGTCATGATGCCGGCCATGGCGCGCATTGCCACTTGGACTGGGGCGGGCAGTGAGGCCGCGCCGTAAGCGTCTGCCATGTCGGCGTGGCGTGCTTCATCCTCGCGCATTTGTTCCACAATAGCGCGGGAGCGCTGGTCTTCCCGAGGCAGGCGCTCAAGGTGGCTGCGTAAATGGGCCTCGACCTGGCGCTCGGTGGCCGAGAGAAAGCCAAGATTCCAGCGGTCACCGAGGATGCCGGCGCCAACGCCGAGACTGAGTGAGCCCAGGTACCACAACGGGTTGAGGAGGCTGGTGCGGCCCCCGAGTTCGCGCAGGCGTTGCTCGGTCCAGGCCAGGTGCTCGGTTTCTTCGTCTGCGGCTTGCTGCAGGGCGGCGCGGACAGCCGGTTGGCGTGAGGTCAGTGCCTGGCCTTGGTAGAGCGCCTGGGCGCAGACCTCGCCGCAGTGATTGACCCGCATCAGTCCGATTGCTTCTTGGCGCTGACTGTCATCGAGCGCGGCTTCCGGTAATTCGTGGCCTGGTGTGGCGCGCGTGCTGCGTGCCGGAGCGGCCAAGGTGCGCAGGGCGCGGTCGAATTCGATGATCAGACGGTCGGTCAGCATGGTTCAGTAAATGATCCGGTCCAGGTTGCGCGGGCCGCGCCGTAGGCTGTCCAGCACGATCTCACGATTGCGGGCGATGATACCGCCCGGGCAAAAATGGTCGAGGAATAGTGCCGCATGCTGACGGTTGGGCGGAATGTCGCGAATTTTCTCCCAGCTGTCGTTACGTGACTTGGCCCACTCACCATTGTGTCGGCCGGTAGCATAGATGCGTTTTTCGCGGCTTTCGCAGCGTATTCCTTCGTAAGTGGTGTTGCGCGCGCCGCCCGCTGTTTCCACCACCAGGATGTAACGTACGACGCCATCTTCATCCACCGTCAGACTGGCGGTGTCAACAAAGAAGGTATTGCTGGTGGCGGCGCTGACATAAAAGGATTGCAAGGCGCCGCTGGCCGGCATGCTGGGCAGGGTGACGGTCTTCTCCTGCCAGGGGCCGGTGTCTTCGTCTTCATCGTAGGCGTGGGTTGCGCCGGTCAGGCAAAGCAATGTGGCCAGACCTGCCAGTGCAGCGCGCGTGCTCATTTTTCTTCCTTGGTTTTGGGCGCACGTTGACGACCCGGTTCGAGAAAACGCACCAGTTCGCTGAGCGCCTGCTCATAGACGCCGCGTTTGAACTCGATCACGGAGTCCAGTGGAATCCAGTAATCGTGCCAGCGCCAGGCGTCGAACTCGGGCTTGCTGGTGGCGCGCAGGCAGATGTCACTGTCGCGCCCGGTCAGGCGCAAGAGGAACCAGATCTGCTTCTGGCCTTTGTAGGAGCCGCGCCATTCGCGCTTTATCCATTGTGTGGGCACTTCGTAGCGCAGCCAGCCGCGGGTTCGTCCGAGGACGCGGACGTGTTCCGGTAGCAGTCCGACCTCTTCATGCAGTTCCCGGAACATCGCGGCTTCGGGGGATTCCCCGCGCTTGATGCCGCCTTGTGGAAACTGCCAAGAATGTTCGCGGACGCGTTTACCCCAGAAAACCTCGTTTTTGGCGTTGCATAGAATGATGCCGACGTTCGGGCGGAAGCCTTCGCGATCGAGCATAGAAAACCTGCTGAAAATATTGGGTTGCCCCGATTCTTTCACAAAGGGCCGGAGCATGCAAAGCGGGGGCGGTGTTCCGGCTTGATGGCGGTGTAAAATCACCGTTTTCAAGTTTTCAGGGTTTTCTTCATGCGCACCTCGCAGTTTTTTTTCACCACCCTCAAGGAAGCGCCGGCTGACGCCGAAGTGGTCAGCCAGAAACTGATGCTGCGCGCTGGCTACATCAAGCGCGCCGCAGCCGGGATTTACACCTGGATGCCTCTCGGCTTGCGGGTTCTGCGCAAGGTGGAAAATATCGTGCGCGAAGAAATGAACGCGGCGGGTGCGCTGGAATTGTTGATGCCGGCGGTGCAGCCGTTTGAATTGTGGGAAGAATCCGGGCGTGGTCCGGCCTATGGTCCGGAGTTGCTGCGCTTCAAAGACAGGCACCAGCGTGATTTCGTGATCGGGCCGACGCACGAGGAAGTCATCACCGATGTGGTGCGCCGTGACGTGAAAAGTTACCGCCAGCTGCCGCTTCACCTGTATCAGATCCAGAGCAAGTTCCGTGACGAAATCCGGCCGCGCTTTGGCGTCATGCGCGGGCGCGAATTCCTGATGAAGGATGGCTACTCCTTTCATGCCTCGTACGACGATCTGGTGCGCGAATACGGCAACATGTACGCTACCTACAGTCGTATCTTCTCCCGCCTGGGGTTGAAGTTCCGTGCGGTGGCGGCCGATACCGGCTCGATCGGCGGTGATGGCTCGCATGAATTTCATGTGCTGGCAGATTCAGGCGAGGATGCCATCGCCTTCTGTCCGGACTCGGATTACGCCGCTAACGTCGAGCTGGCTGAGGCTGTTGCGCCGGCAACTCCGCGACCGGCACCGCAGCAGTCGCTGCAAAAAGTGGCGACACCCGGCAAAACGAGCTGCCCGGACGTGGCGCAACTGCTTGCAGTCGACTTGTCACGTATCGTCAAGGCGATTGCCGTGGTGAATGAAGCGGACGGCGGCGAGAAAACCTTCGTGCTGCTGTTGCTGCGCGGCGACCATGTGCTCAATGAAATCAAGGCGGGCAAGTTGCCCGGACTGGGAGCGTTCCGCTTTGCCAGCGATGAGGAAGTCAGTTCTGCCTTGGGCTGCGTGCCCGGGTATATCGGCCCGGTTGGCGTCGATGCCGGCAAGGTGAAGGTGATTGCCGATCGCGCCGTGGTGGCGATGAGCGATTTCGTGTGTGGTGCCAACGAGGCAGGATTTCATCTTGCTGGCGTCAATTTCGGACGTGATCTGCCGGAGCCGGAAGTGGCGGACTTGCGCAACGTGGTGGCCGGCGATCCGTCGCCGGACGGCAAGGGGCGCCTGGAAATCTGTCGCGGGATCGAAGTCGGGCACATTTTCCAGCTGCGCAGCAAGTACGCCAAAGTGCTCAACTGTGCCTTTCTCGACGAAAACGGCAAATCACAGATCATGGAAATGGGCTGCTACGGCATCGGCGTCTCACGCATTGTCGGCGCGGCGATCGAGCAGGGTAATGATGAGCGCGGGATCGTTTTGCCGCCGGCGATTGCTCCGTTTGCGGTAGCTGTCGTGCCGATGGGCTATCACAAGAGTGATGCGGTCAAGGCGGCGGCAGACCAGTTGTATGCCGATTTGCGCAGCGCCGGGATCGATGTGGTGCTCGATGACCGCAACGAACGCCCGGGGGTGATGTTCGCTGACATGGAGTTGATCGGTGTGCCGCATCGCGTGGTCATCGGCGAGCGCGGTCTGGCCAGTGGGCAGGTGGAATACAAGGGGCGTAGTGATGCCGAAGCCACCATGCTGGCAGCGGCTGATTGTGTCAATTGGCTGAAGGGCAGGCTGTGCGCCGCCTGAGCGGCCTGCTGCTCTTTTTCTGCGCGGCGGCGGTCTGGGCCGGGGCGCAGCAGTATGAGCCGCTGGCCGCCAGCGTACGGGCCGCTCTGCACAAGGCGGTATCGGATGCCCGGCCGGCGGTAAGCTCCTTCAAATCACCGCTGGAGGCCGCCGACTGGCTGGCTGCCATGTCGCCACGCCTGGAAAAGCGCATCCCTGACCGGGAATACCGGCTCGACCTGCTGCGTAGCGTGCACTACGAGGCCACCCGTGCCGGTCTGGATCCACAGCTGGTGCTCGGGCTGATTCAGGTGGAGTCAGGCTTTCGTAAGTACGCCGTGTCCTCGGCCGGGGCACGCGGCTACATGCAGGTGATGCCGTTCTGGGTGAAGGTGATCGGTCAGCCGGACGATTCCTTGTTCGATATGCGCACCAATCTGCGCTATGGCTGCACCATCCTGCGCCATTATCTGGATATCGAAAAAGGCGATCTGTACCGTGCGCTGGGGCGTTACAACGGCAGCCTGGGGCGGCCGGAATATCCCAATCTGGTCCGTGGCGCCTGGGAGCGACACTGGGCGTACAGCGCGCCGCCCGCACTGGCCCGTAAATGACAGGGGCTGCGGCGCGGCGTTAACGCCCGAAGCCGCCCATGCCCCCCATGCCGGGCAGCATCCCCTTCATACCGCGCATGAGCTTGCCCATGCCGCCCTTGGAAAACTGCTTCATCATTTTTTGTGTCTGCTCGAACTGATTGAGCAGACGATTGACTTCCTGTACCGGAACGCCAGCCCCGGTGGCGATGCGCCGCTTGCGGCTAGCCTTGATCAATTCCGGTTTGGCGCGTTCGGCCGGGGTCATCGAGTTGATGATGCCTTCAACGCGGCCGATCATTTTGTTTTCGGCCCCGGCGGGCAGTTGCCCGGCGGCTTGTGCAAATTGCGCCGGCAATTTGTCCATGAGCGAGCTCAGGCCGCCCATGGCGCGCATCTGGCCGATCTGTGCCTTGAAGTCGTTGAGATCGAAACTTTTGCCGGACTTGAGCTTTTTGGCGAACGCCAGGGCCTTTTCTTCATCGATGCCCTTTCTGGCTTCTTCGATCAGCGACAGGACGTCGCCCATGCCAAGAATGCGCGAGGCCATGCGCTCGGGGTGGAAGGCCTCCAGGCCGGAGAGCTTTTCGCC
>RRZT010630859.1_pt1 | contig 11158 bp, 9 predicted proteins | sample 2165551 | NCBI WGS metagenome assembly RRZT01 (sample SAMN10456910, study PRJNA506462) | wastewater metagenome | biome: wastewater; feature: sludge; material: wastewater sludge; isolation source: wastewater sludge with Escherichia coli K12::gfp cells carrying plasmid... | place: USA: Moscow, Idaho ...
CAGGGCATCTTCGTGAACTTCAAGAACGTCGAGAACTCGGCCCGGGTCAAGGTGCCGTTCGGCATCGGCCAGGTCGGCAAGAGCTTCCGCAACGAGATCACGCCGGGCAACTTCATCTTCCGCACCCGTGAGTTCGAGCAGATGGAGCTCGAGTTCTTCGTCGAGCCCGGCACCGACGACGAGTGGCACCAGCACTGGATCAACGCCCGGCTCGACTGGTACGTCGGCCTCGGCATTTCGCGCGACAGCCTCCGGCTCTACGAACACCCGAAGGAGAAGCTGTCGCACTACTCCAAGGGCACCACCGACATCGAGTACGACTTCGGCTTCACCGGCGGCGACGGCTGGGGCGAGCTTGAGGGCATCGCGAACCGCACCGACTTCGATCTCGGCACCCATTCGGAGCACTCCGGCACCGACCTGTCGTATTTCGACCAGGCCAAGGGCGAGCGCTACATGCCGTACGTGATCGAGCCGTCGGCCGGCCTGACCCGGTCGGTGATGGCGTTCCTCGTCGAGGCCTACACCGAGGACGAGGCGCCCAACACCAAGGGCGGCGTCGACGTGCGCACGGTGCTCAAGCTCGACCCGCGCCTGGCGCCGGTGAAGGCGGCCATCCTGCCGCTGTCACGCAACGAACAGCTGTCGCCGAAGGCCCGCGACCTCGCCGCCGAGCTGCGTCAGTACTGGAGCGTCGAGTTCGATGACGCCCAGGCCATCGGACGCCGCTACCGTCGCCAGGACGAGATCGGCACCCCGTTCTGCATCACCGTCGACTTCGACACCCTCGACGACCAGGCCGTCACGATCCGCGAGCGCGACACGATGGCGCAGGAGCGGGTGGCCCTCGACCAGGTCAAGGGGTGGCTGGCAGCCCGCCTGCTCGGCGCCTGAGCCTCACATACGAGGACGCGCGCCCGCACCCTTTCGGGGGTGCGGACGCGGCGTCCGCTTTGCGGGCTGTTCGCACCTGCGGTGGGGGACGCCGTCCATGGTCACTCCCCTCCCGAAGAGCAGATCTCAACCGCAGACCGCGGCCTGGAAGTCGGCCGAGACGACGGTTGACCCCCGACGCAGGTGCCGTTGCGTGTTGGTCACGACGGGGTTCGACTCCTGATGGGCCTTCGTGGTGAAGTAGTACTCGTTCTGGGCTCGAGTGATCCAGGTCACGTTCGCACTGGTGGCAGTGTCAGGTACACGGTCGAAGTCCATCGTGTCCGTGCCGTCACACACCACCTGGGCGGTGAACACCTTGAACTCGCTGTAGCCGTTGAAGTCGCCCCACGTCATGTGCACTGGACCTGGTGGCACCCCCTGTGCAGGTCCATCCATCACCCGTGGGTATGGAGGTTGAAAACGAGTGGCCCGAATCTTGGTAGCTGGCGAGTCCCGCCGAACCAGTGGGGCGTGGGGTTGCAAAATCGGGTGTAGGCGAAGTGGGAGCAGCAGTCGGTGCGCAGGAGACGAGCCCCAGGCCTGCGAGCACGCTGAAAAGTGTGACGGTGATGTGGTGGATCTTCATGGCTCTCCACAGGCTGAGCGAAGGCATCAAGGCGGTCAAGCTCTGCCGCTCAGCGTAGCGACCTGACGCGCGCGCTGGAGGTGCGGACGGCGTGATTCCACCTCGCGGCGAAGGGTTACTCTCCCGCTCAGGCCAGCGTCAGCGGCGATCGCCGGTGACCACGACCACCGACTGGTCGACCAGAGCGCCGAGCGTGGCGACCTCGTGGGCCAGGTCGACCTCGGTGACGCGTCCGCGCGGGGCGACCAGCAGCAGCAGGTCGGCGTGGCCGGCGCCAGGGGCGTCCGACACCCGCAGGGCACTGGACGCCGCAGCGTCGGCGTCCATGGTCGCCTCGCCGGCGGCGTAGGCGCCGCCACCGCCGCCGCCGCCGAGCAGTTCGTCGCTGCCGACGAAGCGCACGTCGATGGCCGACGTCGACGACTTCGCCGCGGCATCGGTGAGAGCGGCGACCAGCTTTCCGGACGCCGCGCCGGCGTCCGATGGCACCAGCACGGTGACCGGACGATGCTCGGCGCGGGAGGTCAGCCAGGCGGCCAGCTCCCGGATCTCGCCGGGGGTCACCTTGTCGGCGGCGGGCATCGTCTTGGGGTACACCGACGTGTTGCGCGGCACCGCGAACGTGTCGGTGTCGAGCACCGGACGCCGTACGGCGGCGGACGCCAGCGCGATCAGGCCGCCCAGCGCAGCACCGACCACGGCGCCGGCTACGAGGTAGAGGGGGAGCGAACCGCTGCGCTTGGTGGCTTCGGTCCACAGCACGTCGAGGTCGATGCCCTTGATCGGCGTGCTGCGCATCGCCGACAGCAGTGCGGTGGCGCGGGCGCGGCTCTGCTCGACGGTGGTGCCCTGCACGGTGATCTCGAGCGTGTCGGAGTCCGATGCGCACTCCACGGTGATGGCCCGACGCAGGGCGTCCAGATCGGCGGACTCGCCGACGGCCTTCGCCGCCGAGCCGAGGATGGCGTCACCCATCACCCGCTGGGCCTGCGTTTCGCAGAAGCGGGCCGGCTGGGCCGAGCGCAGCGGGAACTGGTCGACCTCGGGGCGCATCGCGACGAGCGCCTTCGTCTCCCAGCTCTGGGTGGCCAGGAGTGCGGCGGAGGCGAGCCCAGCGCCGACCAGCGCCCCGAGCAGGAGCGCGAGCAGGCTGCGCCTCAGGACCGCGGAAGCGTACGAGAGATGCACGAGTGTTCCTTTCTTGCAGTGGCCAGGACGCCCGCGAACGCGCAGACGAGCAGCCACGTCGAGCCGCGGAAGCCGACGACCTCCGTGGAGTTGTAGGTGAACAGGACCGCCATCACGAGGACGACCCAGCCGAGCGCCACCGAGCGCCGGCGAAGCAGGGCGTCGGCCGCGCGGAGCGTGACCGAGGCCCAGAAGATCATGACGAGGATCAGGCCCACGACCCCAACCTGGATCGCCACATCGAGGTAGCCGCTGTGGGCGTGGTAGAACGGGATCTCGTTGTTCTTGGCCCAGAGCTGCTCGGAGAAGCTCATGCCGGGCTGCCAGAGCGCGCCCCACCCGTAGCCGGTGACCGGACGCTGGGCGATGGCGTCGCCCACGATCTGCCAGATGACGGTTCGGTTGGTCAGGGTCGGGTCACGGCCGAGCAGCAGCAGGAGCGAGTCCCGGTACGCGTAGACGACGCCGCCGACCAGGGCGGCGGCCACCGCCCACGCCACCACAGGCACGGCCACCGGGCGTCGGAAGCGCACCACGAACGCCAGCGCCGCGGCGATGAGCGCGGCGGCCAGCGCCATCACCCAGGCGGTCCGGCTCGTGGACGCCAACAGCAACCCGGTCGCACCGACGAAACCCAGCACCGCCCAGGTGCGTTGGCGTCCTGCCTGGGAGATCGCGTGGGCGCCCAGCGCCAGCATCGCCATCAGCGCCTGGAAGCCGAGGGCGTTCTTGTTCGAGAACACGCCCTTCATGGCCACGTCGCCGTAATGCAGGCCGATGGCGGTGCCCGGCGAGACGACCGCCGACAGGATGTTCACCCCGACCACGATGAAGGACGCCTGCGCCGCGACGCGCAGCAGGTCGCCGACGCGGCGTCCGACGGCCGCACCGAGGCCGATCAGCGAGAACAGCACGAGCTGGGCCGCCATGTTGACCGTGGCGGCGCGCTCGACCGACCAGATGGCCGACAGCATGACCCACACCAGGAAACAGACCAGCGACACGGGGAGCCAGAGGCGTCCGAGCTCGCGGCGGCGGGCGAAGACCGAGCCGCCGACGAGCACCAGCACCAGCGGCCACGTCGGCAGCATGAACTCGGCGGGCACGAGGATGCCGAACGCCATCGCCACCACGACGAGCCAGTCGGGCAGCAGTTGCCCGCCGGCCGACGGGGTGGTGGGGACGTGCGGTGCCGCGACGAGCGGCGTCCGGGTCAGGTCAGGCAACGCGCACACCCGTCTCGGCCGCGATGCTGTTCTGGTTCAGGCGCAACTGCCACAGGAACGTCAGCGCGGACGCCCCTGCCCACCCCAGCAGGGCGACGCTCGGGCCGACCGCCGGCACCAGCAGCAGCGGCAGCAGGCAGGCGACGAAGCGCACGGAGGTCCAGACCATCGACAGGTGCATGCGACCCAGCAGCAGCAGGGTCTGCGACATCGGCAGGCACACCATCATCACGGTGTAGTGCAGCACGCCGGCGAGCGCTGTCGCCAGGTCGACGCGCCACTGCTCGCCGAGCAGCGGCAGCAACCAGTAGCTGACCACGAAGAAGCCCACGGCGACAGGGACCCCGAACACCAGCATCCGCTGCGCCCACGTGCGGTGCTGGCGCGCCAATCCGGCGAGGTCGCCCTCGCGGCGCAGCTCGGCCGCGCGGCCGTAGTAGAGCGGCTGCAGCGTGTTAAACACCGTGTTCACGATCGGGTTCAGGACGCGGCCCACCAGCGCCCACAGGCCGGCGACGAGCGTGTGGCCGAGCGCCGGCAGCAGCAGCGCCGGCATGGCGACCACCGAGCTGGCCAGCAGGTTCGCCAGCGGCTGGGCCTTCACCTCGCGGCCGAGCAGGGTGAAGTCGGCGGGCCGCGGCGTCCCGACCCGCAGTTGCTCGCGCACCCCGGCGGCGAGCACCAGGTCGCCGAGCAGCAGCGACACCAGCCAGGGCAGCGTCAGCACGAGATGACCGGGCATGCCGGTCAGCAGCAGGACGCCGATCAGCGCGGCGTTCGAGAGCCCCTGGACGAGGCGGCCGCGGGCGAGGAGGTGCTGGCGCTGCGTGCGGACCACCACCGAGGTGAGCACCTGCTGCAGCCCGGTGAACAGGGCGCAGCCGGCGCCGAGCAGCGCCACCTCGCCCCAGGTGTGGCCCGCGGCGGCGCCGATACCTCCGGCGGCGGCCACGAGAACGCTGATGCCGACCACCGTGCTGCCGGACGCCCGCAGCAGCGCGTGGGCGTCCGACTCGCCGACGACCGCGATGCGCGCCTCGCCGGCCCACGAGTTCACGGCGGCGAGGATCGCGCACAGGCCGGCGACGGCGCCGTAGACGGCGAAGTCGTCGGGAACGAGGCGGGTGGCGGCGACCGCCATGGCGGCCATCACGGCGATCTGCGCCAGCACGCTCGAGCTCAACAGCTTGGACGCCAAACGTGCGGTGGGTCCGAGGCTCACCGGATCACCCGCTTCGCCTTGACGGCGGCGGCCAGCGCCACCTGGCCGGCCACGATCGGCCACCAGCGGACGGTCGATCCGAACTCGCCGGCCTGCCGCGCCAGCCGCAGCACCCCGGCGATGTCGCCGCGGCGGGCGGCGTCGCGCCCGTCGTGGGCGATCAGGGCGGTGCGTCCGGCGCCCTCCAGCAGCGGCTCGACCCGCCGCGCCCAGCCGACGTTGTCGCGTACGGCCCGCCGCTCGGACTCGCGGGCGGCGTCCGCCTCGATCACCACGCCGACGCGGTGCCGGTAGGTGGTGCGCGCCCCGGACGCCTCGGCGCTGAGCAGCCACCAGGTGTCTTCCGACGACGCCAGGCTCTCGTCGAACCGGATGCGGGCCAGCTCGGCGCGGGCGACGACCGTGGTGGTCAGGACGCGACGGTTGCGGGTGCGCCAGTTCTCGAACTCGTAGCGGAACTCGGTGATGCTGCGTCCCTCCAGCGGCACGACCGGCACCACCCGGGCGCCGGTGCCGTCGAGCACGAGGCCGCGGCAGAAGTACAGGGTTGAGCGGTTGGCGTCCAGAGCGGCGAGGGCGCGCCGCAGGTGGCCGGGCACCCAGACGTCGTCGTCGTCGAGAAACGCGAAGTAGTCGCCGGTCAGCGCGTCGAGGGCGGCGTTGCGGGCGGCGGCGGCGCCGGTGCGTCCCGGGGTGTCGATCACGCGGACGTCGGCGCCGAGGTCGCGCCCCAGCGGCGCCCCGGAGTCGTTCACGACGAGGATCTCGACCGGCACCCCCTGCCGGCGGACCGAGTCGACGGCGCGCTCGAGCGTGGGGCGTCCGAGGGTGGGCAGGACCACCGAGACGGTGCCGGGCACCGGCGGGCCGGACGCCGGGTCGGGGGTGGACGCGGCGTCCGGCCTGCGCGGGCCGCGCAGCCTGCCTAGGGACGCCACGGCCAGCTCGGCGCCGACGAGCGGCAGCCACCTGGTGAGGGGGCCGAACGTGCGGGCGGCGCGCGCATTGGCGAGGACGCCGCCCACGTCGCCGCGGCGGGCCGCGTCGCGTCCGCGCTGAGCGATGAACGAGGTCTGGGCCGCGCCGGGCACCACGTCGTCGATGCGGCGGGCCCAGTCGAGCCGGTCGCGGGCGGCGCGCCGTTCACGGTCGCGCGCGTCGTCGCCGTGCACGAGGGCGCCGACACGGCGGCCGTGGATCACCTTCGCCCCGGCGGCCTCCGCCGTCAGGAGCCACCAGGTGTCTTCGCCGGCGGGCAGGGTGACGTCCATGGTGTGGCGCGCCCACGCGGCCCGGAACACGAGCGTCGGGGTCAGGATGCGGCGGCTGCGGCTGCGCCACGACGCCGGCTCGTACAGGTAGTCGGCGATGGTGCGGTCGCCGAGCGGTTCGACCGGGACGATGCGGGCCGAGTCGCCCTGCAGCACGAGGCCGCGGCAGAAGTAGATGTCGGCGCCCGGTTCGGCGTCGAGCGCGGTGAGGGCGGCGCGCAGGTGGCCGGGCAGCCACTGGTCGTCGTCGTCGAGGAAGGCGACGAAGTCGCCGGTGGCGGCGGCGAGGCCGGCGTTGCGGGCGGCGGCCGGGCCGAGGCGTCCAGGGGTGTCGATCACCCGGACGCCGGGCACCGAGGCCAGCGGCGTCCCGGAGTCGTTCACCACGATGACATCGACGGCGACCTCCTGGTCGCGCACCGACGCCAGGGCGTCGGTCAGGCTGCCGCGTCCGAGTGTCGGAATCACGACCGAGACGACGGGCTCAGCCACGGCGTCCCCCGGCGACCGCGTCCCACAGGGAGGCGATCTGGTCGACCATGTGGCTGGCGCTGAAGTCGGCGCGCCAGGTGCGGCGCGCGGCCCGTCCGAGGCGGTGGACGAGCGCCGGGTCGCCAGCGAGCCGGTCGAGCGCGGCACTCAGGGCCTCGGCGTCGCCGGGCTCGACGAGTAACCCGTTCTCGTCGTCGGTGATGACCTCGCCGATCGCGCCGACCGGGGTGACCACCGGCGCCAGCGAGGCCGACATGGCTTCGAGCATCGCCATCGGCAGGCCTTCGGCGCGGCTGGGCAGAACGAAGATGGACGCCGCCGCGACCCGCCGGTCTTTCGGGGTCCCGGTCAGCGAGCCGGCCAGCACGAACCGGCCGGGGAAGCGTGCCTCCAGCTCGCGACCGCGGGCCGCCAGTTCGTCGTCGACGAGCGGACCCAGCAGCTCGAGCGCGAGGCGCGGGTGGGCGTCCAGCAGGTCGCCGGCCACGCTCATCAGCACGTCGGCACCCTTGCGCCGCGACACCTCACCGACGTAGACGGCGCGGGTGAGGCCGTCGTCGGACCGCGGCCCGGTGACCTCGGCGACGCCGTTGCGGATCACCACCACGTGGCCGGCTGGCAGCCCGAGCGCGTCGGTGACGAAGTCATTCCAGCTGTCGCCGAGCACGATGACCCTGGCCGCGCCGCGGAAGAACCTGCTGACGGCCGCCACCTGCGGGGTGCTCAGGCCGGCGATGAAGTCGCGGTAGCCCGCGCCGTGCAGGTGGACGATGTAGGGACGCCGCCGCGCCTTCGCGGCCGCCGCGAACGCCATCTTGCGCCAGGTGCTGCCGCCGCTGGCGACGTGCAGGTGCACGACGTCGCCCGGGTTGCGCCCCACGCTGGCGAGCGCCGCCGGGAACCCCCACCAACCCTCGGGGCCGCGTCCGCCGCCGCTGTTGACGATGCGGCAGCGGTGGCCGGGGTCGTCGGCGATCACGTCGGCGATGGTGGTCATCACGGTCGCCATCCCGCCCGGGACGCCGATGTCGGGCCCGACCATGCAGGCACGCACTGCGCCGTTCATGCCGCCTGCTCGACGCGGCCGACCCGCATGGAGGCCGCGCGGGCCATGTCGGTGGGCGAGGTGAGGAGCTCGGCCGCGTCCGCAGCCAGGCCGCGCTCGGTGAGGTAGCGCAGGATCTGGAACTGGTGGTCATCGACGTGCTCGCCGAGATCGCGACGCCGGGCCATCAGGAGCGGCACCTTGCCGTGGTCGAGGATGTTCAGGCAGACACCGACGCCGGAGTGGGCGACGACCGCGTCGGCCCAGGTGATGGCCTCGTTGAACTCGTCGGCGTTGAGTTGCTCGACGACGCGTCCGGGCAGGTCGCTCCGGTCGGTGCAGCCGACCTGCCACAGCACCTCGACCTCGGGGTACTGCCGCTGGTGGGCGAGGACGGCGTCGATCATACGGTCGAACCGGTAGGGGCCAATGGTGCCCAGGGTGACGAGGATCCGGTGGGGGAGCTCGGCGACCGGCGCCTCCGAGGTCTGGTAGTCGCCCAGCACCGACGGCCCGACCCGCCACGGGCTCTCGGCCCAGAGCTCGTGCTGGCAGTACAACCCGATGCCGGGGAGGCGGCTCAGCAGGCGACCGGTGATCGACGGGCCGTCGACCCGAGACACACTCTCGATGTAGACCGTCGGCTTGCGACGCAGGAGCATCTCCGGCAGCACCGACAGGGCGAGCCCGGCGCCGGTCGACACCGTGGCGTCCACCTGCGAGAGCAGGTGCCGGGCAAGCCCGGACGCCCTGACGATTCCCTTGAAGTCGCGCGGGGCCACATACGGCACGTAGTGGACGCGCTGGCCCGCGAGCAGCGCGCGGCTCTGCGGGGTGTCGAACGTGAGCCAGATGCTGTCGGGCGAAACGCCCAAGCGCGGCGCGAGGCGGCTCAACTGGGTCAGATGCCCCCCTGTGGACGCCACCAGCAGGGTTCGGGCTCCGGAGAGGTCCTCGATGTCATAGCGCTTCACGTCGTCACCTTCGCATTCATGAGGTGCCATCATCGCCGACCCTGTTTGAGTCGATCAACGATGGTGTTGAGGGCGGGTTTTGCTTCGTACTCTGCAGTCATCAGTGTGGCTGAACCGTAGCCGGGACGGTATTCGGGTACCCACGAGTACCGATCGGTGAACCCCCAGACCGTGAAGGAGGTGCACCGCGACACGCGGAGGCAGGCGTCCAGGACGCTGCCGTACACGTCGGCCTGACGGCGCAGGCTGGCCTGCGACGGGATCGCCATCGGCAAGGGAACCTTGACGTCGAGCTCGGTCACGGCCACATCGAGCCCGAGGTCAGCGAAGCGTTGCAGGTTCGCCTGCACGGATCCCGGTGCGCCCTCGCGGTTGTCGAGGTGGGCCTGGATCCCGAAGCCGTGGACCGGTACCCCCTCGGCCAGCAGGTCCTTGACCAGGGCGAGGTAGGCGTCCGACTTCGGGTTGACGCCCTCCACGTCGTAGTCGGTCAGGAACAGCCTGGCCTTCGGGTCGGCCTCGTGGGCCCAGCGGAAGGCGTCCTTGACGATGTCGATGCCGCACGCGGCGATGAACGGGTTCTCGCTGGTGCGCAGGTTGGCGCCGCCGTCGAGGATCTCGTTGGCGACGTCCCACTCGCGCACGACGTCGGCGTAGCGCGAGACCAGGGTGGTCACGTGCTGCTTGACGATCGGGCGCAACTCGGAGCACTCCCACGACCGGCCGGTCAGCCAGCTGGGGTTGCCGCCGTGCCACAGCAGGGTGTGCCCCCGCATCCGCTGCCCGTTGCGCCGGGCCAGGTCGGCCACCTGGTCGGCGGGAGCAAAGTCGAAGGAAGCGGCGTCCGGACGCACGATCGACCACTTCATCTGGTTCTCGGGCGTGACCGACGTGAACGTGGTGGCGACGGTCGAGACATAGGTGGGGTCGTCGAGGGCGCGCGAGGTTCGCCCGCCCTCGATGGCCGTGCCGAAGTCGAGGCCTGTCGGCACCGTGTCGCGGATGCGGTCGCCGGTCGGGACGTTCGGAGGCACCGCGGCGCAGGCCGACAGCGCCGTGGCGACGGCGACGAGTCCGACCGCCAGACCCGCGAGGAAGCGGGGAGAGCGGCCGGGCCTGCGCGCCGTCACGAGCGAATGGCGTCCAGCGGAGGCAGAGTCCACTTCGCGCCGAACTCGACGTCGAACGACCGAGGCGAGTACCGGCTCGTGCCGCCGCACGGGTACGGGGTGTACTCGCCGAACCAGACGTCGTCACCGACCGAATAGAGGTCGACCCGCAGCATGTCCATGCCGTCGCTGAGCCGCGAGGCCAGGTCGAGCATCTTCGCCAGGTTCTGCGGACGCGGCTCGTCCGGGTCGGGCGCGATGGCCTCCCAGCGGACGTCGAACCGGTTCCAGTCGGTGTCGAAGAAGGTGGCGCGCGGGCTGTCGGTGTGGCGGCGCGCGTTCACCTGGATGACGCGCGGGACGCCGTCGAACACGAAGAACTTGTAGTCCTTCAGGTCGCCGCACTCCGGCATCGGGATGCGCTCCTCGAGGATGAGGATCGGACGCGCGAACTGGTAGCCCCACTCGCCCAGCACGTCGGCCTGGTCGCTGTCGACCCAGCCGTCGATGCGGTCCGGGAGCGTGGCGGCGTCGAGGCCCTCGGGGCCGAAGACGACGCGTCCGCTGCCGTTGTTGGGCTTCAGGACCCACGGACCGAGAGTCGACAGCTCGGGTGCCTCGGCCAGGTCGGTGCCCGACCAGTAGGTCTGCGGGATGCGCAGCTCGTCGCCGGGAACCCGCTCGCGGGCGATCTCCTTGGCGCGCAACTTGTCCGACATCTCGGCGATGATCGGACGCCGATCGTTGATGATGCGCCAGTTGACCTTCTCGGTGAACCGCGTCGGCGTCCGGAAGTTCCCGAGACGCCGGGTGGCGGCCGTGTGCAGGTAGTGCCGACGGGCCGGAAGCGGCAGCATGCTCGCGAACTTCCAGTGGTAGGGCTGCAGCGCCTGGTGCAGACGGCGAGTGATTTCAGACATCAGACGGACACTCCTGCAGTGGTGAAACAAACCGCGTCGAGGGACGCGGGGCGAGTTCAAGGGGTCGTTGCAACACCGGTCTGTGGGAGCGAGCGTAGTTGCTCTTCGAAGACCTCGGCGGGGGTTCGCCAGCCGAGGATCTTGCGGGGCCGGTTGTTCAGAGCGTGAGCGACGGCCTCGAGGTCCTCG
>RRZT010441853.1_pt1 | contig 11155 bp, 7 predicted proteins | sample 2165551 | NCBI WGS metagenome assembly RRZT01 (sample SAMN10456910, study PRJNA506462) | wastewater metagenome | biome: wastewater; feature: sludge; material: wastewater sludge; isolation source: wastewater sludge with Escherichia coli K12::gfp cells carrying plasmid... | place: USA: Moscow, Idaho ...
CACTGGATTTTGGAATAAATACGATATTCAAATCTTTGCTTTGGGCAATAACAGGTAGCGTAATAAAGAACAAACAGCTAAATATGATCAACAGGTAATTCTTCATAATTATCCCTGATTCAGTTGCAATGCCTGATTCCGCTGACTGTTGATGAATGTCAGTAGCAAAGAATATATGCTTGATTGAATAGATTTTTCAATAAGTATTGCCTGTCAGACGTAATCTTGCCCAGAGTTTTTCGATATGGCGCCAAATATAGTTTGATGAAAAACAATGTAAAAACGGAAAAAGTAGATAGCAGGAAGATTGGTACGATTAATTTAGTGGGGAAAACATAAAAATAGCGCATAAAAAAAAGCCACCTAATGAGGTGGCTTTTAAATTTGGTTGCGGGAGCAGGATTTGAACCTACGACCTTCGGGTTATGAGCCCGACGAGCTACCGAGCTGCTCCATCCCGCGTCAATGGAGCGCATAATAGTGAGCTGACTCACATTTGGCAAGGGGTATTTGCAGCTTATTTTACTGGTGCTCAATAAGTTAGCGATTCGCTGATAAATGCAACAATCAGTATCTTCCCGTCAATTCATATCTGTTTTAGCAATTCACAGCTATAATGCGCGTTTATTTGTACCAATGAATTAGAGACGAATGGCTGACTTTTTTGCAACATGCCCGAAAGGGTTAGAATCTATACTGGCTGCTGAACTATCAGGGCTTGGCGCATCCGATATTAAAGAAACAGTCGCGGGTGTCGCATTTAGCGGTGAGCTTGAAGTGGCATACCGGGCATGTTTGTGGAGTCGTTATGCGTCCCGTATCGCATTAGAATTAACTTCTTTTTATGCTGATACCGATCTGGATCTTTATCTCGGCTGTTTCAGCGTGCCGTGGGAAAATCATTTCTCTGTAGACCAATCATTTGCCGTCGATTTCTCTGGATCATCCAAAGCAATTAACAATACCCAATATGGCGCGTTAAAAGTTAAAGATGCCATCGTCGATCGTTTTACTAAGCGTAGCGGTGTTCGTCCTTCAGTCGATAAAAAAATCCCTGACGCGCGCGTATTAGTACACTGGAAAAAAGATACTGTTACCGTTTCTCTCGATTTATCTGGTCCGGCATTGCATCAACGTGGCTATCGTGACGAAACGGGTGAAGCACCGCTAAAGGAAAATCTGGCCGCCGCCGTGTTAGCCCGTAGTGGTTGGCAAAATGAGCCGTTGCTCGATCCGATGTGCGGTTCTGGCACGCTGTTGATTGAAGCTGCAATGCAGACTTGTGATATGGCGCCAGGTTTATTACGTCGTCGTTTCGGCTTTGAAGGCTGGTTAAAGCATCAGCCAGAAATTTGGTTGCCAATTATGGCTGAAGCCTCTGTGCGGGCGAAACGCGGACATAAAGAGGCACTGTTACAAGCGGATCGTTTTGTTGGGTTTGATATTGATACCCGAGTATTGCAACGCGCTAAAGCAAATGCGAATCGCGCTGGTGTGGGAGATCTCATCCGTTTTGAATCCGCCGATGTGATGCAGTTGCATAATCCTTGGCCAAACAGCAAGGGTTTCTTAGTCAGCAACCCGCCGTATGGTGAACGTCTGGGCGAATTCCCGGAACTGTTGAAACTATACCAAAGTTTAGGCAGCGCATTGCGTACCGAGTTTCAGGGCTGGCGCGTGACAATTTTATCCGCATCACCGGAACTATTGAGCTGTCTGCGTCTGCGCGCAGAAAAACAATACCGTCTATTTAATGGCGCGTTGGAATGTCAGCTGCGTAATTATCAAATTGCGGATAATTCTGTCGCATCACAGAAAATGGTGGCGGAAGATTTTGCCAACCGTTTGCGTAAAAATATCAAAACGTTGGATAAATGGGCTCAGCAAGAAGGCATCGATGCTTATCGTATCTACGATGCTGATTTGCCAGATTATAACGTGGCGATCGACCGTTATACGAACCATCTGGTTATTCAGGAATATGCACCGCCGAAAACCATTCCAGAGCATGTTGCGCGTCAGCGTATTCTCGATTTGATGCAGGCAGCTATTGAAGTTACCGGTGTACCGGGTAAAAACGTGATCCTGAAAGTGCGTGAGCGCCAGAAGGGTGAGTCGCAATATCAGAAACTGAATGCCGAAGGGCAGTTGCTCGAAGTCAAAGAGTACAACGCGAAGTTTTTGGTCAACCTGCGCGATTATTTGGATACGGGTTTGTTCTTAGATCACCGCTATACTCGCCGCATGTTAGGGCAGTTGGCAAAAGGGAAAGATTTCCTCAATCTATTCTCTTATACCGGTACTGCCACTGTGCATGCCGCACTCGGCGGCGCAAGAACCACCACGACCGTGGATATGTCTCGTACCTATCTGAACTGGGCGCGCGATAATATGCGTCACAATGGTTTAACGAGCTGGCAGCATAAATTTGAACAAGCAGATTGTTTAGATTGGTTACGCCATTGCGAACAGGCGTTTGATCTGATCTTCATCGATCCGCCAACTTTCTCGAACTCTAAACGTATGGACGATACGTTTGATGTGCAGCGCGATCATATTGATGTGATGGCAATGCTGAAGAAAATTCTGAATCCAGAGGGGTTGATTGTTTTCTCAAACAACAAACGTCAGTTCAAAATGGATTTTAATGGTCTCGCTGAATTGGGGTTAGTCGCTGAAAATATCAGTGCGAAAACCTTACCCAAAGATTTCGCGCGTAACCCGCATATCCATAACAGCTGGTTGATCCGTCATGCCCCAAAGACTGACGTATCGCAGGAGCAAGCGTAATCATCATGGCTATTTATTCTATTCAGCAAGGGTATCTCTCATACAGTGCTGCGCCGTTATTAGATCATGTGGAATTGCACATTGAATCTGGTGAACGGCTGTGTTTGGTTGGGCGCAATGGCGCAGGTAAATCTACCCTGATGAAAGTGATCAGTGGCGAAGTATTACTGGATGATGGCGCTATCACGCATTTGCAGGATCTGAAAATTGCCCGTCTGGAGCAAGATCCGCCACAAACGGAATCGGCTACTGTTTATGACTATGTCGCTGATGGTGTGGCTGAATTAGGTAAGATCCTGGCGGATTATCATCATCAACTCACGCTATTGGCTGATCAGCATGATGACGAGCGTGTCATGCGTCGTCTGAGCGAATTGCAAGAGCAGCTCGATCAGCAACAAGGCTGGCAATTCGACACACGCATTAGCCAAATCCTCAGCTTATTATCTCTGACTGCGGATACCTTGCTTTCTGATTTATCCGGTGGCTGGCTGCGTAAGGTCGCATTGGCCCGTGCACTGGTTAATGAGCCAGATCTGCTGCTGCTTGATGAACCAACTAACCATCTGGATATCGACTCGATCGCCTGGTTGGAAGACTTCTTGCGCCAATACAAAGGTGCGATCGTCTTTATCAGTCATGACCGTGAATTTATCCAACGGATGGCAACCCGTATCGTCGATCTGGATCGTGGTGTATTAACATCATGGCCGGGCAACTATGATGCTTATCTGTCCGGTAAAGAAGAGTGGTTGCGGGTTGAAGAGTTGAAAAATGCCCAGTTTGATAAAAAACTGGCGCAGGAAGAAGTCTGGATCCGACAAGGTGTAAAGGCCCGTCGTACCCGTAATGAAGGCCGTGTTCGGGCACTGAAAGCATTACGTATGGAACGAGGCAAAAAAAAAAAAAAAGTTGGTACCTCTAAAATTCAGCTGGATGAAGCGGTTCGCTCCGGAAAAATTATTTTTGAAGGTGAGGGTGTCAATTACAGCATAGAAGGGAAATCACTGATCCGTAATTTTGATTTCCGTGTCATGCGCGGCGATAAAATCGCCCTGATTGGCCCGAATGGTTGCGGTAAAACCACGCTGATTAAATTGTTGTTGGGCGATCTCCAGCCGGATAGTGGGTCTTTGTATTGTGGCACCAAATTAGAAGTTGCTTATTTTGACCAGTATCGTCAACAACTCGATCTGGAAAAAACAGTGATGGATAACGTGGCTGATGGTCGTCAGGAAGTCGATTTTGCCGGTCGTCGTCGTCATATTTTAGGTTATTTACAGGATTTTCTGTTCGAACCGAAACGGGCCATGACCCCCGTTAAAGCACTTTCGGGTGGCGAGAAAAACCGCTTATTACTGGCGAAGCTTTTCCTGAAACCATGCAACTTGCTGATCCTTGATGAGCCAACCAACGATCTGGATATCGAAACGCTGGAATTACTGGAAGAGTTACTGGCGGAATACCAAGGCACATTATTGTTAGTCAGCCATGATCGACGTTTCATTGATAACACAGTAACGCATAGCTGGTTATTTGAAGGCGATGGCCGGATCACTCCTTATGTAGGTGGTTTTGCCGATGTAATGGCGACTCGTCAGCAGCAGGCTGCAAAAGTGGTTACGTCAGCATCAGTGACAAAAAATACGCTGAATACGCGAGATAAAGAAGAAAAACCAGCAATACCGAAAAAAACTCGTAAACTTTCGTATAAGTTGCAGTCTGAGCTGGACGGACTACCGGCTCAACTGGAACAATTAGAAGCGAAGATCGACTCGATACAATCTCAGATCAATCAACCTGACTTTTTCAGTTTGCCAGTAGAGCGCACCAAAGAAATATTCGATGCCTTACAACAAGCTGAATTGAATTTGGAACAGGCTTTCGCCCGCTGGGAAGAGCTGGAAGCGATGAAGAACGAGGAATAGTGTCTAATGAACATGACCAAAATTGCAGCTATATTGCCATTGTTGCTGACTGGTACAGCGTTTGCTGATCAGGATCCGTTTTATTCAATAACTGAAGTAGTTACTGCTGCAGATAGGGGAAGTGCTAATTTTGGCCCATGGGCGCTGAGTATTTCTGGCGATGGCAATTCTGTTGCCAGCATTGCTGTAACCAGTAATTGGTCTTCTTACTTCCGCATGGCTCCTGGTATGGATCTGGCTCATCGCTTCCGTTATGAAAATGGATGCACCGGGTTCCTGTCGAGTGCAACTTGTTCCGCTTATCTGGATACATCAAATTGGGCAGCAACCTGGTTTTCTGATTTAAGTGCAAATGCTGCACAAACGTTCAATGTGACGTCTGGATCATCGACAGCTGAGACAGCAGCTACCGGTATAGTGACCAAATATGGTGCAACTCAAAACCAATTTGCTGGGTATGTTTCAGTTAATGGACATAAACGAAAAGCGATTGCTAATTCCACGGAATTAACCGATGGAAGTACATTTGCATCTGCTTATGATGTTATCGCAGTTGGTTCTGATTATTTAGCTGTCGGTACGGAAAGTACGACAGAAAATATAGTTTTTAGCCAGTGCTACAATGGTTCAGAAATAGCCTCATATGCTAAATATTGTCCTGGCTATAATACAAAAGCGACATTTTGGCTTGTTAATGATCCCATTACATCTAAAAAAGCATCAAGCCCTTATATCACGCCTTCAACAGATTATCCGTACACAGGCAGTGCAATGGGAATTGTACAGGTTGATAGTAATAGCAACTATGTAGCTGTTGGTTATTCATCTACCAAGGGTTATAACTCGTATGCAAAAAATCTTGCAGTTTATTGGGATTTGGATGCCGGCTCGTTAGATTCATCTCCCGTTGCAGTACCTATTTTTTCCGGGGACGATAATCCTGGAACCAGTGATGATAATAATATCGATAACAGCTGGGCTGTAGGTATCAATAATGATGGCTATATCGTTGGTAACCGCGTGTACCGTAAACTGGTGAGTCGTAACTATCCAACACAGATGTTTGTTGCTAAATACAGCTCTGGTGGGATTACGTCCACATCTATTCCAGTTTCAACGGGTGGGGTTAATTCTGAAGCTGCCGCTCTGAACAACCGCAACCAGGTTGTTGGTTGGACTGATGAACGTAGTGATACAACTAAACCAGTATACGGCTCTGTGCCTCGTTTGCAGGAGGCGTTCCTTTACAACATCACCACTGGTAGTCGTTATGCAATCAATGACCTGATTTGTGGTATCAGTTCAGGCAGCACGTCATGCGCACAAGGTGGAAAATATTACTACATTGAATATGCTAATGGCATTACGGATGACGGTACAATCGTAGCATCTGCTCGTCGTTTTGATAATTACAGTGATTGGTCAACGTTGAGTAATGGCACAAGTGTTGTAGTTAAACTAACTGTATCTTCATCTGCGGCATTTGATAACAATCACGATGTTCCTGCTGGCAATGTGGTTACCAACCAGCTACCGGTATTTGATTATGGTGCTGGTGATAGCAGCGGTGGCGGTAGCTTCGGCATCTTTGGTTTGCTGGCTATGGCGGGTGCGGCAGCTGTAGGTCAATATCGCCGTTTTGTAAAGAAAGGTTCATAAGGTTGTCATAGTGACATGATTAAAATGGAGTTCAGCACAAAAAACGGGTGAACTCCTATTGATCTTTATCCTCAGATCCGATATCAATAAAGACGACAGAGCATCAGTACTGTCGTCTTTTTTCATTGTGGAAAAGAGGAACATTTAGTATGAAGAGACAGAAAAGAGATCGTTTAGAAAGAGCGCGTACCAAAGGTTATCAAGCCGGTTTAGCCGGGCGTTCTAAAGAGGTCTGTCCTTATCAATGTATAGATGCACGAGGTTACTGGTTAGGTGGTTGGCGTGACGCGTTCGATGAGCGGTCACAGGGATACATGGTTAACTAACACGAATTCATATAAAAAGGCTCACTTAGGAAGTGAGCCTTTTTAGTTTTCTGGATCTGAATAATTAGAAAGAAGAGGTATCTTGGAACAAACCTACTTTCAGATCGGTTGCTGAATAGATTGGACGGCCATCAACTTCAACCACACCATCAGCAATACCCATGATCAATTTGCGCATGATAACGCGCTTCATCTGAATTTTATAAGTCACTTTCTTCGCAGTTGGCAGGATCTGACCGGTGAATTTCACTTCGCCAACACCCAATGCACGTCCTTTACCTGGGCCGCCTTTCCAGCCGAGGAAGAAGCCAACCAGCTGCCACATTGCATCCAGACCTAAACAACCAGGCATAACTGGGTCACCTGGGAAATGGCAATCGAAGAACCATAAATTAGATGCGATATCCAGTTCAGCAATGATTTCGCCTTTTTCGAATGCACCGTCAGTGTCAGTGATTTTGACAATGCGATCCATCATCAGCATGTTAGGAGCTGGTAACTGGCTGTTGCCTTCACCAAATAGCTCACCACGGCTACACGCCAGCAGGTCTTCTTTAGTGAAACTGGTACGACCCTGATCGCACAGGGATACTTTAGGAGTATTGGTCATTTCTGCTGACACGCTTATCAAATCCTTATAGTCAATTTTGAACTGGAGAATCTACCCAACATACGACGACTAAGCAAGTCCAACCAGTACCCGTAACCTGCGGAAAAGTGTGCTTAATAGCCCATTTCTGCCTGATGGGCCATTTAGGTCGTCTAATCGCTGTCTGATCCGGCCAAACAGGGTTCTTTCATCATCACTCGACCCGGCAGGGCAACCCATCAATAATTCGACGGCTTCTTCAACATGACCGACCGGATAAATATGGAATTGACCATTTTTAACAGCCTCAATCACTTCATCAGATAAGATCAGTTGCAGGTAATTTGATTCTGGGATCACGACACCTTGTTTTCCGTTCAATCCCTGAATCGAACAAACACGGAAGAAACCTTCAATTTTTTCATTCAGCCCACCGACCGGTTGCACATTACCAAATTGGTCTACGGCACCAGTTACAGCCAGATGTTGGTAGATGGGTTGTTGTGCTAAAGCAGAGAGCAGGGCACAAAGGCCGGTAAGAGCAGCGCTGTCGCCATCTATTTCACTGTACGATTGTTCGAATACCAGATTGGCTGACAAAGGCGAGGGGTTTTCAGCACCAAACAACGTAGAGAGGTAACCATGGATGATCATCATGGCTTTCGCATGAATATGACCCGCCAATTCGGCTTTACGTTCAATATCCGAAACATCACCGTCACCCATGTGAACAGTAGCGGTTAATCGCACTGGTTCACCAAAGTCATAAGGGTGCCCCATGATCTGAATGACCGAAAGCCCGTTAATCTGGCCAACGACTTCACCTTCGGTTTGTAACAAAATCTGCTGGTCTACAATGCCTTGGTCAGATTGTTCGACAATGTAATTCAGTCGATATTCCTGTTCAGACAATGCGGCTTTAATATGCAATGCGGTGATTAGCTCCGCACCTTGTTCGGAGGCAATACTGTGAGCCAGTTGCATCAGTGCGACCAGTTGCGTTTCGGCAAAAGAGAGAATGCGTTGGTGTTCACATAAACGACAGGAAAACCGCATCAGCTCTTTAATTGCCGAAGCATCAAAATCCAGTAATTCCCAATGATGACGAATATGGCACAACAACCCGGTAAATTGGGCTACAGAATCTTCGTCATACGGGAATTCGGTGATGAGATCGGTTCGCAGGAAAATCTTCTCTGAAAATTCATTATCCAGCAGATTGAATTCTGCAATAGAGATACGATCGCCGACCAGAATCAGTTTGATGTCCAATGGCGTTGCTTCTGGCTGGAAAAACGGTGTTTGCGGTGGCGTATCTTCCGGCGCAGACCAATCAAGATAACCGGTAGCCAGCGCGTTATGCAGTTTGAACCACAGTTGCGGTTTCATCAGCAATTCATCAACCGGGATGATCAGATAACCGCCATTGGCTTCACGCAATAAACCGGCTTCCAATAAATGATGGTTACTGTAAACGCTACCTTGTTCCGTTACATAATTGATGGAACCAAACAAGGAACGCCAGGTTAAGTCACGTGCGTAAATGACTGGCGGCTGTGGTTGCAGTTGGTGGATCATCAGATTCATCAATACCGGATGAGTAAACACACCATCTTGTGCCACATGCGCGGACAGTTCCGTCAGGTATTCAGCCAGTTTTTCATCATTATCCTGTTTCCGCAGGATCTTGTTAACCAGTTCTTCTGCATCTAGTTTCAGTCGCAGCAATTTGAACAGGTCATCTAATAAGTCGCAAAATTCCGGGCCGGTACCTGCTTTCAATTTCAGCCATATTGGGCGGAAAGGGTTTTTCAGATTTTCGGTATAGCAAAGATCAAAACTACGATTAAATGGTTTTGGGCAGTCATCAATCAGATCCATGATGACGCGTTCGTAGTTGACGCCCGGGAAACCACTTAACAGTAAAGCTGGACAGCTTTGGCTGGCAGTATTGAGGCGCAAAATAGCTGATGCCGCACGTTCTTGCGTTTCAGCGAAACTAATCGGTTGAACAGAGGATAATTTCTCGCACGACAAATCTGAAAAGTCGGGAAGGAGGGCTTCTGCAGCTAGTTCTGTCACTTAAATTTAATTCCTTTGCTATAGACTAGATGATTATACCTGACAGAATCCGTAAACCTATCTCTTCTCGTTATCTATCAAAAAACGAATTTCGTAATTTGATTACATAAATGAAATTAAAAAAAGATTAAATCTCACCAATAAATGATCTAAAACAATAAAAAACAGATATCCGCTGCTTTGCTGACCAAAAAATTTTGTTATCACGTAAAAAAATTACAAATCATGCTGGACATTTGTACGATTAGGATCAAGAATTAACACATTGACTCAGCTTCTGCTTTGTCTTCACAGTTTCCTTTGTTGTTGTGTGTTGTTGCCCATCAAGTGGTTGCCGGTGATTCACCCCCACTAAACCAGTTGAAAGGGCATTTCTTTTTACTGATTATTGTCAGTGCCTCGTTTTTTGGGGTAACCGAAAGGTTACCCCTTTTATTTTGGTTTTTTTCTATGAATGCATTCCAACGATTGAGACAACAACGACTAGCAAAAGCGACAAAGCCATTTAATGCCCGTGGTGGATCAATAGCCCGCTGTGAAGGCTGTGGTTTACCTGTCGTTCAGTGTGCTTGTGAATTAAAGCCAGAGGGTGCCCCGAAAGCAGCCTTTTGTTTACTGATGTATGATACTGAGCCGATGAAACCCTCTAATACCGGTCGATTGATTGCCGATATTTTTCCACATGATACTTATGCCTTTATGTGGTCGCGTACAGAGGTTGATGAGGGCTTACTGGCTTTATTGGCCGATCCGACATATTCACCGGTTGTGGTGTTTCCGGAAAGCTATGTGCAAGCGGGTGAACGCGAAGTGATCAACACAGTAGAAACATTACCAAACCGGCCACTCTATATTTTGCTTGATGGCACATGGAGTGAGGCGCGGAAAATGTTCCGAAAAAGCCCATACCTCGAGCAATTCCCGGTAGCGTCAGTGCAGCCGCAAACCTTGTCAGCTTACCGTTTACGCGTAGCATCTAACGAAAATCAACTTTGCACTGCAGAAGTGGCCTGTTGTTTATTACAGCAGCAAGGAGATCTTGCCGCGTCAACCATGCTGCATGACTGGTTTTCGCTGTTCCGCCAACGTTATCTAACGATCAAACCGCATCATCAACATTTCCTAATCGACACTCCTTCGGCATAACTTCTAATATTCGTGATCTGATCCGCAAATCATTAATTTGATGGCGCTAATCAATCACGAATTTCATTTGGAGTCATGAAACTGGTTTCAAAATATGTAATCTAGTATGAGCATTCTATTTATTCACAATAATATGTTCAAACTGGGGTACATAACACAATGACTACGCAACAAAGACATCCTCTGCGCCGCACATTGGCAATCGTAATATCCGGTATTTTGGCTTTAGGCTGCGGTTGGATTTATTCTTGGGGTAAAACGCTTAGGTATTCCTGCACTGCGCTTAACCGATGGCCCTGCTGGTGCGCGTCATCCGATGCATTTAGCTACCGCGATGCCTGCACCTGTCGCTTTGGCGGCGAGTTTTGATCCGAAGTTGGCTGAGCAATATGGCAACGTGATTGGTGTTGAAGCCCGCGCGTTGGATCAAGATGTTTTGTTATCACCCATGGTGAATATTGTCAGAACACCACAAGCCGGGCGGAATTTTGAAACATTAGGTGAAGATCCGCTGCTGGCGGGCGCGCTGGTATCTGCGGAAATTAAAGGTATTCAGGATAAAGGCCTGATGGCTACGGTGAAACATTTTGCGGCTAATAATCAGGAAAGCGAACGCGGAACGGGTGTTTCCGTAG
>RRZT010326737.1_pt1 | contig 11154 bp, 6 predicted proteins | sample 2165551 | NCBI WGS metagenome assembly RRZT01 (sample SAMN10456910, study PRJNA506462) | wastewater metagenome | biome: wastewater; feature: sludge; material: wastewater sludge; isolation source: wastewater sludge with Escherichia coli K12::gfp cells carrying plasmid... | place: USA: Moscow, Idaho ...
CGTCTTTCCCCGGATCGTGCAAAAAGGTTCAAGGCGAACGCGAGAGCCGCGAATCTCGCTCGCTTGCGGGGGACTGGAAATGGAGGAGTGACGTGGAGCGGTTCGAGGTATGCGGCCGATCCCGCGCCGAACGCGGCGGGAGGGGAAGCGTGGGCAGGAGCGCGACGCGGCCGTGCTGCTCGTTCTCCCTATCTCCGGTACCGGCCCCAGTTGGTCAAAGCCAAGATCGTGGCCGGCGCCACCGATCTGATCAGCGGCGGCTACGACAAAGTGGGCTCGGGCGGCATCGACTGCGCCAGCGCCCAGTGGAGCGGCCACTGGTGCTGGTGGTCGGGCGGCACCGGCGCTTTCAACGCTTTCGACGGGCAGGACGGCGCGGCCGACAACTACGCGGCCAAGACGGTCTACATCAGCAAATCCTGTGATCGGGTCCAGCGACACCCGACCGTGCGCTCGCCCGAGGTGGGCGACCTATCCGTGGTTACAAACGTATATAAAAGAGGATTAAAAGCCATATTAATCGATAAATTATGTATAATCTTGGCAGTCGATTTATATAAAGTTCCACGGCCAAATGCTTTGTCGGTCGGGCAATTAAAGTCGCTGGCCCGTAGGCGGCCGATGAGGGTTCCAACGATGTGCTATCGGCTGATCCTCCTGCTGAGCGCGCTGGTGTGTTTGCTGGGAGCGGGCGGGGTAGCGACGGGCGTCGCATCCGGCGGGGCGGTTCAGGTGGCCGACGCCGAGCCGGTTTCACCGCTGGAGCTGACCCCGGAAGAGCGCGCCTGGATCGCGGCCCATCCCCGGATCGTCCTCGGCATCGACCGGGACTGGGCGCCGCATATTATCGAGAAGCCCGACGGCGGCTTGGCGGGCATCGACGGCGACATCGTGGCGCGGCTCAACGCGATGCTGGGCACCCGGATCACCTTCGAGACCGGCCGGTGGGCCGACATGGTGGAAAAGCTGAAAACCCGGCAAATCGACGGGCTTTCTGCGGCGGTCGTGCACGAGGAGCGCCGCGCGTTCGCCGATTTCACCCAGCCCTACATGACGCTCCGGAAATACCTCTACGCCAGGAGCGACAATGCCACCCACATCCGTTCGGTCGAGAATCTGACCGGCAAGCGGATCGGCTACCAGGCCGGCAACCTGTTCGAGCAAAAAACCCTGGCGTCCGTTCCGAGCGTGCGCGCCATCCCGATGGACAGCCCGCAAGCGGCGTTCGCCGCCGTTCTCGGCGGGGAGCTGGACGGTTTTGTCGGCTCGATCATGACCGAGTATCAGCTCCAGAAAGACCAGGCCGCGCGCCTCCAACCCCTTTTCCGGCTCGGCCGGCCGCTCGATCTGGTCTTCGCCATCCGCAAGGACTGGCCGGAGCTGACGGCCCTGCTCGACAAGGGCATCGCCGCGATTTCGGCGGAGGAGCGGCTGCGGATCAAGGATCGCTACTACCGGGAGATGGAGCGGCGCTTGGTCCAGGTGACGGTCCCGCTCACCGATGCCGAGCGCGCCTGGATCGAGGCGCATCCGCGCATCGCGATGGGCATCGACGCGGGTTGGCAACCCTATATCATCAACAATCCCGACGGCCGTGTGACCGGCATCGAGGGCGAGTTTCTCGCCCGCATCAACGCCCTTACCGGCCTGAACCTGCACATCGAGCAAGGCGTCTGGAAAGACATCGTGGAGCGGGCCAAGCGCAAGGAAATCGATGGCTTGCTGACCTCGACCTACCAGAAGGAGCGGGAGCCGTACTTCCTGTTCAGCGACCCCACGTTCCACGGCTACAAGTGCATTTTCACGCGCAAGGGCGATCTGGCCGTCTACCGGAACATAGACGCCCTGGCCGGCAAGCGGGTCGGCTATCAGGCCGGCAACGCGGCCGAAGAAAAGCTGCTGAAAAGCTACCCGAACCTGGTTTTAGCGCCAAAAACCGACAACGCCGAACTGCTGGACGCCCTGCTGCAGGGCGAGCTCGACGCCGTGGTGGGCGGCGCCCATTTCAACTATCTGCTGCTGGAGCGCACCGTGACCGAAGTGGGGGTGGCGTTCTTCCCGCCGGATAGCGAGCTGGTGTACCGCTACAGCATCCGCAAGGATTGGCCGGAGCTGCACGCGATCATCAACAAGGCACTGGCCGCGATTCCCGCCGAAGACCGCCTCGCGATCACCGAGCGCTATATCGGCAGCATCCGGGCGGAGAAACGCCCCGAGCCGGCGCTCGCGCTCACGGCGGCCGAGCGGCGCTGGCTGGACGCCAAGCACACGGTGCGGGTCCGGATCAACGATTGGCCGCCTTTCATGTTCACCGGGCCGAAACCTTCCGGCATGTCGGTCGATTATCTCGATGCCATCGCCAAGCGGTTTGGCTTCGCGGTCGTTTATGTGCCAGCCGCCCTCGGCTGGACGGAATCGGTGCGGGATGTCGAGGGCCAGCGCCAGCATTTCGATGTGTTGCCCACCATGAACCGGACCCCGGAGCGGGAAAAAAGCTTGGCCCTGACCGCCGATTACAACCGGATCCCCTGGGTGATCTACACGCGCCGAGACAGCCCCCTCGTCAGCGGGCTCGACAGCCTGAAAGGCAGGACCGTCGCCGCGGAAAAGGGCTATGTCATCACCGGCAAGCTCCGGTCGGACTACCCGGAGATCCAGATCCTGGACGTGACGCAGCCCCAAGAGGCGCTGCGCGCGGTCGCCACGGGACAGGCCGACGCCTACGTGGGCAACCTGATCAACGCCAATTTCCTGATCCGGGAGCTGGGGTTGAGCAATCTGGTCGTGGCGGCTCCCACAGCCTACGGCGACCACGTCCAGGCGATGGCGGTCCGCAAGGATTGGCCGGAACTGGCCAGCTTGATCGACAAGGGATTCGCCGCCATGACGCCCGCAGAGCGCGACGCGATCCGGGAGAAGTGGATCACCGTGGAGTTCGAGGCGCGCATCGACTACGCGCTGGTGTGGCAGGTCGTGGCGGTGGCGACGCTGATCCTGGTCGCGTTCCTCTACTGGAACCGCAAGCTGGCGCAGGAGATCGCCCGGCGCCAGCGCGTCGAGGCCAATCTGCGCTCATCCGAAGCCGAACTGAAGGCGTCCGAGGCCGAGCTGCGGCGCTCCAGGGACGCCGCCGAGGCCGCCAACCGCGCCAAGAGCGCGTTTGTCGCCAACATGTCGCACGAGCTGCGCACGCCGCTCAACGCCGTGCTCGGCTTTTCCGAAATGCTGGCCCGCGACCGGAACGCGACCGACGATCAAAAGCAAAAGCTCGGCATCATCAGCCGCAGCGGCGAGCATTTGCTGGCGATGATCAACGACATCCTCGATCTGTCCAAGATCGAGGCGGGCAAGAGCGAGCTGGCGAGCGAGCCGTTCGAGCTGCCGCGCCTGCTGGAGGATATCGGGACCATGATCCGCGCCCGCGCCGACGGCCGGGGGCTCTCGCTCACGGTGGACATCGCGCCGGACACGGCCCGCTTCGTCGAGGCCGACGCGGGCAAATTGCGCCAGATTTTGATCAACTTGCTGGGGAACGCGGTCAAATTCACCCGGGAGGGCGGCGTGACCCTGCGCGCCCGGACCCGGGTGGAGGAGGGGCGAACGTGGCTGGATCTGGAGGTGGAAGACACCGGCTCCGGCATCCCGGCCGAATCGCTGGAGACCATCTTTCAGCCCTTCGTCCAGGCGCGCGCCGCCGGGGACAACCAGGGCACCGGCCTGGGCTTGGCCATCACCCGATCTTACGTCCAGATGATGGGCGGCCGCATCGCGGCGGCGAGCGCGCCCGGCTGCGGCAGCGTGTTTCGGCTCGGGTTGCCGCTGGAGCTGGCGGCGGCGGAAGCGGTGGCGGCCCCCGAAGCGCCCGCCCTCGACGTGATCGGGCTGGCCGAGGGCCAGCCCGCGCCGCGAGTGCTGGTGGTGGAGGACGTGCCCGAAAACCGTTTGCTGGCGACCGGTCTGCTGGCGCAAGCCGGCTTCGCCGTGCGCGAGGCCGAGAACGGCGAGCGGGCCGTCGCCCTGTTCCAGCGCTGGCGCCCCGACCTCATCTTGATGGACATGCGCATGCCGGTGATGGACGGCTTCGAGGCGAGCCGACGGATACGGGCCTTGCCGGGCGGCGAGGCGGTGAAAATCGTGGCGCTGACCGCCAGCGCGTTCGTGGAGCAGCGCGCCGCCGTCCTGGCGTCCGGCTGCGACGATATCCTGTCCAAGCCGGTTCGCGCCAAGGAAGTTTACGCGACGCTGGCACGACACCTGGGGGTGCGTTACCGCTATGCCGCCGCCGAGGACACGGCCGCGCGATCCGCCTCGCCGCTCGGCGCCGAGCGGCTGGCGCCGCTGTCCGATACGTTGCGCCAAGCCCTCCGCGTGGCGGCGACCGGGCTCGACATCGAGGGCACCGGCGCGGTGATCGAGCGGATCCGCGAGGTCGATGCCCCGCTGGCCGCTGGCCTGCAAAAGCTGGTGGACGATTATCGTTTCACCGAGATCTTGGCGTTGCTGGACGCGGGCGAAGGGCGCGAACCGGCCGCGAGCCCGGCGAAGCGCGAGCTCTAGGCCGAGGTCGGCGGGCGATCGCCCGTCCGGGCCGATCCCGCGACGCCCGGAACAACGGACCGCGCGCCACTGTCTTCTGTTTGTTTGGCGCGAAGCGTCTCGCGCCGGCGGGTTGTCTCGACCGGCTTCTCCGGCAGCGCATTTGAGCGGGCCAGGGATGATCCGCCGCCCCTGAGGTCCAACGACGACACCACCCGAACCCACCGAACAGGACTCCCACCATGATCCAGACCCACGGTTATGCCGCCCAGAGCGCGGCTTCGGCCCTCGCGCCTTTCACTTTCGAGCGGCGCGAGCCCGGCCCGCACGACGTGCAGATCGAAATCCTGTATTGCGGCATCTGTCATTCCGACCTGCATCAAGCCCGCAACGATTGGGGCAATTCGCTGTACCCGATGGTGCCGGGCCACGAGATCGTGGGCCGGGTCGCCAAAATCGGCCCGCAGGTGACCAAACTGAAAGTCGGCGATCATGCGGGGGTCGGCTGCATGGTGGATTCCTGCCGCCACTGTTCCGCCTGCGAGGACGGTCTGGAGCAATATTGCGAGGAAGGCGCCACCTGGACCTACAACGGCAAGGAGCGCACCGGCGACCGGCTGACGTTCGGCGGCTACTCGGAGCGAATCGTGGTCGATGAGCGCTTCGTGATCCGGGTTCCCGACGGCCTGGATTTGAAGGCGGTCGCCCCGCTGTTCTGCGCCGGCATCACCACCTATTCGCCGCTGCGGCACTGGGGGGTCGGCGAAGGCCAGAAGGTCGGGGTGATCGGCCTCGGCGGTCTCGGCCACATGGGCGTCAAGTTCGCCAAGGCGTTCGGCGCCAAGGTGGTGATGATCACCACCTCGCCGGGCAAGGCCGCCGACGCGCTGCGCCTCGGCGCCGACGAGGTGCTGCTGTCCACGGATCGGGCGGCGATGGCCAAGCAGGCCGGCAGCTTTCACTTCCTGCTCGACACCGTCCCGAACGGGCACGATCTCAACCCTTACGCCGCGCTGCTCAAGCGCGATGGCACCCTGGTGCTGGTCGGGGTGCTGACCGCGCTCGAACCGGCGCTGCGCGGCATCAGCCTGATCGGCGGTCGTCGCCGCGTCGCCGGTTCCGCCATCGGCGGGATCGCGGAGACCCAGGAGATGATCGATTTCTGCGCCGCGCACGGCATCGTCAGCGATGTCGAGATGGTGCCGATTCAAGCCGTCAACGAAGCCTACGAGCGGATGCTGAAAAACGATGTGAAATACCGTTTCGTCATCGATATGGCTTCCCTGAAACGAGCCGCTTGACCGCGCTGACCCGCCATCGTCCCGCGCGCTGGGGAGGGCTCGCCGATGCGTTTTGAAGACTTGGCGCCGGAGGTTCGCCACCGGATCGAGCGGGCCGCGAGCCAGTATCTGGTCGCGAACCGCTATATCAGCCTGGACGATGCCTGCCAGACCTTGGACTTGACGCTGCCGGACTTGTGGAGTCGTATTCTGGAGGAAGCGGGCCTGCCGGAGAGCGATCCGCCCGCGTTCGCGCCGTTCGTCTGAGCGAGGAGGGTGCGCGCCGGCGGTTCCGGCGAAGCCACCGTCTACACCACCGTCTACACCACCGTGGAGATGCAATCATGAGCACCGCGCTTTGGACCACCGGGTTGGCCGGTGCCGCTTTTCTCGCCAGCCATCTCGGCTTGTCCGGCGCCGCCGTGCGCGGCCGGCTGGTCGGGCGACTGGGGGAAAAGGGGTTTCAGGTTTTGTATGCGCTGGTCGCGCTGCTGGCGCTGGGGGCGATGATCGCCGGCTACGTCCAGGCAGCCCACACCGATTTCCTTTGGATACCGGGTCATGGCTTGCGCCATCTGCCGCTGCTGGTCATGCCGGTGGCGCTGACCCTGATCGCGGGCGGGGTGTTGGCTCCCAATCCGTCGGCGGTGGGGGCGACCGGCGCGCTCGACCGGACCGAACCGGCGACCGGCGTGCTGCGCGTCACCCGCCATCCGGTGATGTGGGGAATCGCGCTGTGGGCGGCGGTTCATATTGTCGCCAACGGCGATCTGGCGTCGCTGCTGTTCTTCGGAGGATTTCTGCTGACGGCGATTCTGGGCTCGCTGCACCTCGACCGGCGGATGGCGGCCGAGCAAGGCGAGCGCTGGCGGCGCTTTGCCGCCGTCACTTCCTATGTGCCGTTCGCGGCGCTGCTGGGCGGTCGCCAGCGCTGGTCTTGGGGCGAGCTGCGCCGGCCGGCGGCGTGGGGAGTGGGCGCGTTCGCGCTCCTGCTGTTGCTGCATCCCTATCTGTTCGGCGTGCGGCCGTACTGAGGGAGCCGGGATCAGCAGGTCCGGCGTCGATCTGCGGGAAAATCGCGGCGCCGGAAAAAAAGAGCCGCCGGTTGCCCGGCGGCGAAGCTCACTTAAGAGGATGTCAACCCAAACCACTAGAGGAGAGTGCGTCTGTCCTGACCGCCCGACGCGAGGCGTTGGCGGCGCGCGATGGCCGTATCGCGCGCTTACTCTTTCTCATCGGCAAGGCTGGGGAAAAGTTTAGGGGTACGAAGATATTTTTTTCGCCATCGTGGAGTTGGCGTTGGTTTCTCGCTTTTATGGAATGCGAAAAAATATTGCTATTCAATTTATCAATACCAAATGCTTCTAAAAACCAGCAATTTCTTTTAATGGCAAGATGTTATTTTTAAACATTATTCTTTCTTATTGGCCTGCGCATAATGAATAATTCAAGAAGCGTTTGGTATAAATAGAATTATTGGATTATTCGCCAGATGAAACCGAGTCCCTGCAAGCCGGTGCGTTCCTGTCCGTCGAACTCGAATCGATAGCGCGGATCAAGTTATTGATGTCGGTCAGGGCGACAAGTTGGCCGCCCTTGGCACCGGCGCTTGGATCAATTGCAGCGTGACGCGCAGTCCCAGTTCGTAGATTTCGTCGGCTGGGAGGCGTCCCGGCGGGGCGGCTGGCGCCGCCTTGGTGTCCGACAGCCAAGGTGAGAATTGTTCTCGGAGGCGAGAAGCGGGCACGAGCAGCGCCGGCCCTTCGGATGGCCGCAGCGTGATGCCTACCAACCGCCCGGCGAGGTCGAACACCGGTCCGCCACCGCCGGCGTCGGGCAACTCGATGCCCAGCCGGGCGAGGCCCGTATCGGCCTGCGGCATGCCGAGGAAGCCCTGGTGTAGCCAAGGCCAAGCCGGTGCCGCCGGGGTGTCGCGCAGGTACTCGATCGCGTAGGCCGGCGAACCCGCAAAACCGTCTCGCGCGGCCAGAGCCAAGGTCGAGGAAGGAAGCGGCGCGAGCAGGGTCAATACCGCTAGCCCCGACGGGCCTGCGGGTCGCTCGACCCGCGCCTCGACCGTTTGCCCGAGGCCGTTGCGCAGCCACAGCCGCCGCTCGGCCGCGATTGCGGCGGCCGGCGCCAGCGCGCGCCGCCCGTCGTCGATCAACAGCCCGGAGGCGGCGACGCTCGCGCCGCCCGGCACCTCGGCGCCCGTGGCATAAGGCGCGACGCGGTGCGGCTCCCCGAGCAGCGCCGCGCTCGGCACCGGCTGCGAGGCGGCTAGCCGCGTCCGCGCCTCGGCGACCAGCGGGTCGCCCGGCCGGCGCTTTTCGGCGGTTTCGAGTTCTTGGCGCGCGAAGGCGCGCTGCCCGCTCAGGCTCAGCAGCCAGGCGTAGAGCACTCTGCCGCGCGGGTCGTCGCCGTGCGCCCCAGCGACGTGCGAGGCGAAGGTGAGCGCGTTCCGGTAGTCCCCCACCTGCATGGAGCAGCGCACCAGGCCGAGTTCGATGTCGCTCGCGTGCTCCCGTGCGGCGGCGCGGTCCAGCAGCCGCCTGGCTTGCTCGGCGTCGCCCCGGGCGAGCGCCGCTTCGGCTTCGCCGAGCAGGGGGAGGCGCTGCGAGAATCCCGTTGCCGGCGGTGCCGGTTCGGCGAAAGTGGCGCCGAACGCCGCCAGGCCGAGGCCGAGAACGGCCGCGCGCCAGCGCCGCCGCGCCGGGGCGGCGGATGGCGCCAGCGCCGCGCGATAGCTCACGGCAGCTTGGTGATGCGCGGCTTCAACAGCGTCGGAGCGGCCGGATCGTAGGCCGGATTGCTCGGAAGCTTGAACTGCGCCAGATACGCGGTGAGGGCGTCGATGTCCTGCGCCCCGCCGAGCGTGTCGGTGCCGGCGTTGAAGCTGGTGAAACCGTCGCCGCCGGTGGCCAGGAAGCTGTTGACCGTCACTCGGTAGGTCTTGGCCGGTTGCGCCACCTTGCCGAGCGCATCGACGATCTGATCGACCACCGCGCCGTTGGCGTTCACCAGCCGCACATCGGCGATGCGCGCGTCGCAGCCCTTGGTCGAATCCCAGGTGTACTTGAGTCCGACCGAAGGGATCAGGATGCGCGTCGTGGTCTGGCCGCGGCAGTCGGCAAACTGCTGCTCGAGCGCGTTCTTCAGGTTCTGCGCGGTCAGCGTCATCGTGACCAGCGAATTCCCGAACGGCTGCGCCGTGAATGCTTCGCCGTAGGTGATGTTGCCGTCGCCTTCGCCCGCCGCGCTGGACGGATAGGTAAAGCCGGGGTTGCGCACGCCGCCCGGGTTCATGAACGCGATCACCGCTTCCCCGAAGCCTTTCGGTGCGGTCGCGGCCAACTGCGCGTCGGCGATCAGCTCGCCGGCGGGCATGTTGCCGGCGGCGTCGGCGACGTTGGGCAAATCCTTGGTGATCGAGCCGATGATCTGGTTGGCGATCGGCGACACCAGGCCGTTGTAGGCGGTGACGATGTTGCGCACCGTCGGGTCGGCCGCGATCAAGTTATTGATTTCTTGGTCGTTGCGGTCGATAAGCCGGTTCGTCGGGCTCACGGCGATCACGTTGCGAGTAACCGGGTCGAGCGTCACGTCGATGTCGGTCAGCACCCGGCCGAAGGCGCTGGCGCTGGTCACTGGCACCAGGCGACCCACGGCGTTGGGCAGGCCGGTCGGGCGGGGCGTGCTGGTGACCGCATCGTTCGCGCGCTTCACGTCCATGGTGTTGGCAGAACAGTTGTAGGCCGCGTGGGTGTGGCCGCTGATGACGAGGTCGACCGCGTCGTCCAGGCGCGCCACCACCGACGCCAAGCCCGAGCCGGCGAGGTTGCCGTCGCAACCGTTGATATCGGACAGGCCGCTCCCCTGGAAGCCGCCCTGGTGCACCAGCACCACGATCGCCTCGATGCCCTTCTTGCGCAGTTTCGGGACGAGGGCGTTCACCGTGTCGGCTTCGTCGCGGAACTCGAGGCCGGCCACCCCCGATGGCGTCACGATCGTCGGCGTGGCTTTCAGCGTCATTCCGATGAAAGCCACCCGCACGCCCTTGAAGGTTTTGATGCCGTAGGGCTTGAGCAAGGTATTGCCGGTCGCCGTGGAGATGACGTTGGCCGACAACCACTGGAACTTGGCGCCCTCGAACGGGACCGGCGTGCCCACTTGGGTGCCGAGGCAGCTATTGGGATCCCGCGCGCGGTCGGTGATTTTGCAGCCGCCTTTCTGCAGGCGCAGCAGTTCTGCGGAACCTTTGTCGAACTCGTGGTTGCCCACGGCGCTGAACTCGACGCCGATGCGGTTGAGCGTCTCGACCGCGGGCTCGTCGAAGAACAGCGCCGAGATCAGCGGGGTGGCGCCGATGAAGTCGCCCGCGCCCACCACCACGTTGAGACGGTTCTGCGCCTTCAGCCGCGCGACGTAAGCGGCCAAGTACTCGGCGCCGCCCACCGGGGGGCGCTGGGCTGGCAGGATGGCGGTGTTCTGCCCGAACGATCCCGGCGTCTGGAGGTTTCCGTGATAGTCGTTGAAACCGATGATCTTGATTTGGAATGGGCTGCGGTTGGCGAGGGCCGACGGTTCTTCGGCGTGCGTTGCCGTGGCCGCGATGCCGGCGAACAGGCAGGCGATGACTGTCAGATGACGAGACATGGGCGGGACTCCTCGGGCGATCTATAGGTGGCGCTCGGTACCGACAGCGCCCCAGCGCCATCGACGAAATAACGGCGCAAGCTAGCGGGCTTGCATGTCAGTTCGATGACCGGCGAGTTTCAGTCCTGCCTTCGCCCATCCGCCAGCGACCCTTTGGCCAGGGGCGTGCCGCTCCCGAACGGTAGTGCGGCACCCAAGACGGCCATGACGCCATGGTTGGCGCAACCCGGCTTTCCAACTCATGAATCGCGATGCTTTTCAAGCGCGGCGGAACCCGCCGTTCAACCCCAAACGCATGCAATATGAACTCCGCTCCCACCTCAAGGGCAGGTGCCGTAACCGTGAGGCGGTCAATGGGACAGCGCGACCCGCTTTAAGGAGTGGCCGCTCGCCTGAGCGCGTTGTGCGTGTCGGGGTGCTTGCGGCCAAAGGGTGATGCGCACAAGGCTTCCACTTCGGCGGACAGACGTGCGATGCTCTGTACCTGCTCGATCTTGTCAACCCATGGCCGGGCGCCGAAGTCCTTCTCGCTCAGATCCAGCAGAATATCGATCACGGCGAACCGCAACTCTGAAAGCCCCTTTCTCGGCGCGGTCGTGGCAAGCTGCTCGGATGGTGTCGGATGATCCAAGCAACGCGGGGAGTGGCGACTGCTCCCTTCGATCAGCTTGAGTTCGTAGAG
>RRZT012214818.1_pt1 | contig 11154 bp, 12 predicted proteins | sample 2165551 | NCBI WGS metagenome assembly RRZT01 (sample SAMN10456910, study PRJNA506462) | wastewater metagenome | biome: wastewater; feature: sludge; material: wastewater sludge; isolation source: wastewater sludge with Escherichia coli K12::gfp cells carrying plasmid... | place: USA: Moscow, Idaho...
AACTGGCTCATCGGCGTCGTGCTGCTGTCGCTGTCGATGATCGCCGGCATGACCGGCTACTCGCTGCCTGATGATCTGCTGTCGGGCACGGGCCTGCGGTTCACCGAGGGCGCCATCTTGTCGGTGCCGATCGTGGGCACCTGGGTGCAGTTCTTCGTGTTCGCCGGTGAGTACCCCGGCGGCGCGATCATCGCCCGCTTCTACATGGCGCACATCCTGCTGGTGCCGGCGATCCTGCTGGCCCTGATCGGCGCGCACATGACACTGCTGGTGTACCACAAGCACACCCAGTTCCCCGGCCCCGGTCGCACCGAGGGCAACGTGGTCGGCTACCCGCTGTTCCCCGTCTACATGGCCAAGGCCGGCGGCTTCTTCTTCATCGTGTTCGGCATGCTGATCCTGATGGGCGCCACCATGACCATCAACCCGGTGTGGATGTACGGGCCCTACAACCCCGCCCAGGTCACCGCTGGCTCACAGCCCGACTGGTACATGGGTTGGGTCGAAGGCGCGATCCGCATCATCCCGAACTGGGAGTCGCACTGGGGTTCCACCACGTGGTCGTGGAACGTCTTCCTGCCGGGCGTCGGCCTGATGGGAGTCCTGTTCACCGGTCTGGCCCTGTGGCCGTTCATCGAGGCCTGGCTGACCGGAGACAAGCGCGACCATCACCTGCTCGACCGGCCGCGCAACGCGCCGACGCGCACGGCGCTCGGCGTGGCAGGCATGACCTGGTACGCGATGTTCTGGCTCGCCGGCGGCAACGACATCATCGCCACGCAGTTCAAGGTGTCGCTCAACGCTGTGACCTATGTGCTGCGGGTGGCGGTGTTCGTGGCCCCGGTGCTGGCATTCATCATCACCAAGCGTCTGTGCCTGAGCCTGCAGCGTCACGACCTCGAGGCCGTCCTGCACGGGTCCGAGAGCGGCATCATCGTCCGCAGCCCCGACGGCGGCTACTCCGAGCCGCACGTTCCGCTGTCGCACGACGAGGCATTCACGCTCACCCAGCATCGTCAGTACGCGCCGCTGGAGCCCGGCGTCCACAACGGCGAGAAGGTCAGCAACCTTCGGGCCCGACTGTCCCGCTGGTACACCGGCGACGACATTCCCAAGCCCAGCGCCGATGAACTGCACGGCCACGACGATCACGGGGCACCCGAGATCGAGAAGTGACCACCGCGTCCATCTGAACAACGGCTGGGGCCCGACACAGAAGTGTCGGGCCCCAGCCGCTACCATGTCGGCGTGCGTTTCACCACTGACAAGCCCGGATACGACCTGACCTATGACGACGTGTTCATGTCGCCCAACCGGTCCAACGTCGTCTCCCGCATGGACGTCGACCTGACCAGCACCGACGGCCTCCGGCTTCCCCTGCCCCTGGTCGTCGCCAATATGACGGCGGTGTCCGGACGACGCATGGCCGAGACCGTCGCCCGCCGCGGCGCCTGCTCGATCCTGCCCCAGGACCTCCCCGTCGCCGTCGCTGTGTCGACGATCCGGCGGGTCAAGGGCGCCCACCCGGTGTTCGACAGCCCGGTACACGTCACGCCCGACACCACCGCGGGTGAGGCGCTCCCACTGATCGACAAGCGCGCGCACGGCCTCGCCGTCGTCCTCGACGAAGGCGTGCCGCAGGGCATCGTGTCGCCGTCCGACCTCGAGGCGGTCGACCGCTTCGTCCAGGTCCACGAGGTGATGCGCCGCGACTGGACGCCCGTGCCGGCCGACTCCTCGCCCACCGACATCTTCGAGCTGCTCACCGACCGCCGACACAAGGTGGCGCTGGCCGTCGACAACGATGGACGCCTCGTCGGGGTGATGACCGTGAAGGGTGCGATGCGCTCCGGCATCTACTCCCCCGCCACGGACGCCGAAGGCCACCTCCGCATCGGCGGCGCCGTCGGCATCAGCGGTGACGTCGCCGGCCGCGCCGAAGCGCTGCTGAACGCCGGGGCCGACGTGCTGGTCATGGACACCGCACACGGACACCAGGAGCGAATGATCGCCTGTCTGTCCACCGTCCGGCGCGTCCGCGACGCGATCGCCCCCCAGGTGCCGATGGTCGGCGGGAACGTCGTCACGGCCGAGGGCGTCACGGACCTGCTGGACGCCGGCGCCGACGTGGTCAAGGTGGGGGTCGGCCCCGGAGCGATGTGCACCACCCGCATGCAGACCGGCGTCGGACGCCCCCAGTTCTCCGCCGTCCTCGAGTGTGCCGAGGCAGCCCGCGACCTGGGCGGGGCCATCTGGGCCGACGGCGGCGTCAAGCACCCGCGCGACGTCGCTCTCGCCCTCGCTGCCGGGGCTGGCGCCGTGATGATCGGCTCGTGGTTCGCGGGCACCCACGAGTCCACCGGGCCCCTGCTGCGCGACCCTGACGGACGCTCCTACAAGGAGTCGTTCGGCATGGCGTCCGCACGCGCCGTGCGCGCGCGGACACGCGAGCAGGCCTTCCTGGAGCGCTCCCGTGCCTCGCTGTTCGAAGAGGGCATCAGCTCCTCGCGCATGTACCTCGATCCCGGACGCCCCGGCGTCGAGGATCTCATCGACTTCATCACGTCCGGCGTCCGTTCGTCGTGCACTTACGCCGGCGCGCGGACGCTCGGCGACTTCCACGCCAAGGCCGCGGTCGGCGTCCAGTCGCGTTCGGGCTACGAAGAGGGTCGCCCTCGCCATGTCAGTTGGTAGGTCGCACAACCCCCAAGACGTCGTCGTCATCGGTAGCGGGCCGATCGGCATCTTCCACGGGTGGGTGCTGGCGGAGGCAGGGCATCGCGTAACCCATCTGACCCGACCCTACGGCGGGCCTGAGGACCGGTCGTTCGAACTCCTCGACGTAGGCACCGCCAGAACCGCCCGCCTCAGCTTCCGCACCGTTCACGTCGAGGGCCTCGAGGCTTGCGATCTCGTGGTGGTCGCCCTCGGCGAGGCCGACCTCCCCGGGGCGCTGGCCCAGGTGCGCTCTCTGCCCGGAACGCCCCTGATCGTGCTGCTCGGCACCTACCCTCTCGGACTGCGCACCGTGCCGTCCGATCTGCGCGGGCGAACGGTGCTGGGCCATCCGAGCATCACCGGCGACCTGGGCGACGGGATCGTGCGCTACGTACGCCTGATGGTGTTGCAGAGCACGTTCTCGCTCACCGACTCCCCCGCCGCCTCTACCCTGTTCCGGGCGCTGAACCGGCAGATGGTGACGACCACCACCAGCAAGGCGATGGAGGCCTGGATGGCCCACCGGGCGCTGCGCACCACCGTCGAGTGCAAGGCCGTGCTGGACGCCGGCGGCGACCTGACCGAGCTCGCCGGCGACCGGGCTGCCCGCCTGTCGGTGGCGCGCGCCCTGCGGCAGGGCGCGGACGCCCTCGTGGCCGGCGGCGTCGAGGGACGCCCGTTGCTCGATCGGATCCGGGAGTCGGGCCTCCTCGGCGAACTGCGTGCGGCGTCCGAGTTCACCGCGGACGCCGCCGACCTGATCTACGGCGTGCGAGCCCGGCACATGGGTGCCGAGCTGGGCTATCTGGTCGACTGGGCTCTGGGACTGTGCGAGACCTCGACCCGGGACACCTCCGCCCTGCGTGCCCTGCTGACGCGCTGACGGCGTCCGCGATCGCGGACGCCGTCAGATGGGTCTGGGTGGGTGCTGGTCAGTGCTGGTATCGGCCCAGGTAGTACTCGTAGCACCAACCACACACGGCCCAGATGCCGAGGCCAACCCCGAGGATCGTCAGCCACCAGCCGAACACCGGCCCCAACGTCACCAGCACCAGCACCACGGCGCACCAGAACGGCCAGATGCTGCTCGGCGGGAAGAAGCCCAGGGGACCCGCACCGTCGACGATCTCGCCTTGCTTGTTGTCCTCGTAGCGCAGATCGAGCTTGCGGCCCACGAGGCCCACGTAGCCGCCGATCATGCCGAGGGTCAGGGTCGTGAGGAGCAGGGCGACCGTGCCGATGATCTCGTAGCTCACGAACCAGTAGATCGGCGTCACGATCGCGAAGAAGAGCGCGATCGCGAGGACCAGTCGGGACTCCATCTTCATGCGTTGGCCTCCTGGCTGTTGAGTTCATGCTGCAGCGGCTGATCGCCATCGGCCAGCTCCGGATGGTGCAGATCGAAGGCGGGCGACTCGCTGCGGATGCGGGGCAGGCGCGAGAAGTTGTGCCGCGGCGGCGGGCACGAGGTGGCCCACTCCAGCGAACGACCCCAGCCCCAGGGGTCGTCGACCGTGACCCGGGGAGCGTTCTTGTGGCTCGTCCAGACGTTCCAGATGAACGGGATCATCGAGACGCCCAGCAGGAATGCGCCCACCGTCGACACCTGGTTGAGGAAGGTGAACCCCTCAGTCGACAGGTAGTCGGCGATACGTCGCTGCATGCCCTCGATACCGAGCCAGTGCTGCACCAGGAACGTGGTGTGGAAGCCGATGAACAGCATCCAGAAATGCACCTTCGCCAGCATCTCGTCGAGCATGTAGCCGTAGAACTTCGGCCACCAGAAGTAGAAGCCACCGAACATCGCGAACACGACCGTGCCGAACAGCACGTAGTGGAAGTGGGCGACCACGAAGTAGGTGTCGGTCACGTGGAAGTCGAGCGGCGGCGAAGCCAGGATGATGCCGGTCAGCCCGCCGAAGAGGAAGGTCGTCAGGAAGCCGACCGCCCACAACATGGGCGAATCGAGTCTGATGGAACCGCCCCACATGGTGCCGATCCAGTTGAAGAACTTCACGCCCGTCGGCACCGCGATCATGAACGTCATGAACGAGAAGAACGGCAGGCTCACGGCGCCCGTCGCGAACATGTGGTGAGCCCACACCGCCACCGAGAGACCACCGATGGCCAGGGTCGCCGCCACCAGGCCGACGTAGCCGAACACCGGCTTACGCGAGAACACCGGAAGAATCTCGGTGATGATGCCGAAGAACGGCAACGCGATGATGTACACCTCGGGGTGCCCGAAGAACCAGAACAGGTGCTGCCACAGGATCGGCCCGCCGACGGCGGCGTCCAGGATGTGCGTTCCGAGCCGGCGATCCGACCCCAGCACCAGCAGGCCGGCGGCCAACACCGGGAAGGCCAGAAGCACCATGATCGAGGTCACCAGAATGTTCCAGGTGAAGATCGGCATGCGGAACATGGTCATGCCGGGGGCGCGCATGCAGGTGATGGTGGTGATGAAGTTCACCGCGCCGAGGATGGACGACAGGCCCAGCAGGTAGAGACCCATGATCCACAGGTCGCCGCCCACGCCCGGGCTGTGGATGGCGTCCGAGAGGGGCGCGTAGGCGAACCATCCGAATGCCGCCGCACCGTCGGGGCTCAGGAAGCCCGAGCAGGCCATCAGCGAGCCGAACAGGTAGAGCCAGTAGCTGAACATGTTCATGCGGGGGAAGGCCACGTCGGGGGCGCCGATCTGCAGCGGCATCAGGGCGTTGGCGAACGCCGCGAACATCGGCGTCGCGAACATGAGCAGCATGATCGTGCCGTGCATCGTGAAGAACTGGTTGAACGTCTCGTAGTGCAGGTACTGCAGACCGGGGAACGCGAGTTCGGCCCGGATGCCCAGTGCCAGCAGACCACCGAATCCGAAGAAGGCGAGTGCCGTCCAGACGTACATCTGCGCGATGACCTTGTGGTCGGTCGTCGTGAGCAACTTGACGAACAGCGCGCCGAGCTGCGGGCGCGCCGCCGCGCGGGACAGGTCAGTTCGAGCGGTAGTCATCGGCTCACTCCTTCTTCTCGGTCGGAACGGCGACGGGGCCGGTCGACGGGAACGAGGGACCCTTCAGCTCGCCGGTCGCACCCTGGGCCTTGAGCTCCTTGAGGTGCGCGTTGAACTCGGCCTCGCTCACGACGTGGACATTGAACAGCATCGCGGCGTGGTAGGTGCCACACAGTTCGGCGCACTTGCCGAGGAACGTGCCCTCCTTGGTCGGGGTGACGTCGAAGGAGTTGAGGCGGCCGGGGATCACGTCGAGCTTGAAGTAGAACTCGGGCACCCAGAACGAGTGGATGACGTCAGCAGAGTTCAGGTTGAACCGCACCGGCTTGTTCACCGGCAGGTAGAGGTCAGGGAAGTCCTCGATGGTGCCCGTGTCGTGCACGATGGCACCCACCTCGGGGTTGTCGGCCTCCATGTAGTTGAACGTCCAGCTCCACTTCTGGCCCAGCACGTTGACCGTGTGGACCGGGCGGTCTGTGACCTTCGCGGCGAGAGCGTTCTGCGACTGCACAGTGTAGAAGAACAGGACGCCGATGATGAGGAACGGCACGAGGGTGTAGAGGATCTCCAGCGGCAGGTTGTAACGAACCTGGCGTGGCGTCTGGTTCTTGCTCGAGCGGCGGTAGCGGAAGATGACCCAACCCATCAGGCCCCACACGAAAACGCCGATCACCATCGAGGCGATCCAGGCACCGTTCCAGAGGTTGCCGACCCACGGGGCGCGGTCGGTGATGGATTCCGGCATTCCCCACCGGCTCCACTGCTGCAGGGTCTCCGCACTGCAGCCGCTCAGCGCAAGCGTGGCTGCGGCCACGGCGACGACCGCGCCTGCGCGCTTCGCCTGTCTGGTGAGTTCGAACACCACGTGACGCCTCTCAATCTCGGGGTGCGCACACCCTGCTGGGCATGCGGCGGGCAGGAAGCTGCCTTCCTTGCCCGCAGACTAATGCAAACGCCCACGTCAGCGCTCCCCCCGGAGCGCCGCGTGGGCGTTTTTCTGTCGCGACGCCTCAGTGGAAGCTGTCGCCACACGCGCAGGAGCCGCCTGCGTTCGGGTTGTCGATGGTGAATCCCTGCTGCTCGATGGTGTCGACGAAGTCGATCGTCGCGCCGTTGAGGTAGGGGGCGCTCATGCGGTCGGTGACCACGTTGACGCCGAACCACTCCTTGACGACGTCGCCCTCGAGGTCACGATCGTCGAGCGCCAGCTGGTAGCGCAGGCCGGAGCAGCCGCCCGGGGCAACGGAGATGCGCAGGGAGAGGTTCGCCTCCCCCTCGTTCGCGACGAGGTCGGCGACCTTCTTGGCGGCGACCTCGGTGAGGACGATGCCCTCGGTGGTGGGAGTGGCCTCGGTGGACTCGGTCTGCTGATCAATGCTCATGGGTGTCTGCTCTCCTGTCGGACGCGTTCTGGCGACTCAACGCCCCGGCGACGTTCGGTATTCCGATCGCCCTCAGTCTACGGCGACGCCTCACCATGTCCAGCTGGCAGCCACGGACGCGCACCGCCTTGTCAGCTCGCCGGACGCCAGATCCGCGTCCCCGCCGACGGCGTGGGCGGACTCGACGCCGAACGTGCGCAGCTCGCGAGCGGAGACATGCACCTCACGGGCCACCACCACGCACGGCACCATCGCCTCTGCCGCCAACTCGGAAACCGCGGCCACCACGTCCCCACCGCGCGACACGAAGTCGATGCTGTCGGTCGCCGTCAGGGCCACATCGGCCACCCGCAGCGTCCGCGGCAGGCCCGCCACCTGGGCGCACAGGTCGACGCCGCTCAGCACCCGCCCGCTGAGCGCCACGATCGCCAGCGCCGCTCCCCCGCCAGCGCCAAGGCCCGGGGCGTCCTCGACGCCCACCGCGGACGCGAGCGCCGCGATGGCGGCGTCGGCGTCCAGTGCGGCCGAGACGTGCAGGCCGGACGCGAAAGCACGGGCCGACGCCACCCCACGCATGCCGAGCAGCAGTTGCTCCTGCTCTCGCGGGGTGACAACGGCGACGAGCTCGACGCCCTCCACGGCTGCACGGGCCGCGGCCAGGTCGACGCGACTCAGACCTGTCAGCCCTGAAAGGCCTTGATCGAGCGGGACGTCAGCCGCAGCGCCCAGCCCCGCCAGGATGCCGGCCCCGGCGTCAACCGCGGTGGCCCTCGTCAGGTCGACGACGATTCGCCGCTCTCCGGACGCCACTGCTGCGGCCAGCACGGTGCCTGTGCCGACCGTAGACGTGTGGACGTCGAGGCCCTCTGACTCGGCGGTCTCGGAGGCGGGCACGACGACGCCCTGCCAGCCGACGGCTGACAGGGCTTCGCCAAGGTCTTCCCCGCCCGCAGCCAAGGGCACCACCGCAACCTCCGCGCGGCGTCCGGGAACAGCCACGAACGCCTGCGCGACGGCCTCTCCGGCAGCCGCCGGCCCTAGGGCGCCGATCCGGCCCGTCGCGATGACGACCCGCATCAGCGCATCATCCGGGGATGAGCCCCTCGTCGCTGCCGGACTCCTCGAACCACTGCTTGAGCTGGTCGAGCGTGGCATCGGGGTACGGGAGGATGAGGTCGGAGTCCATCAGCAGGTCGTCGGCGACCTGTTCGCCGTTCGCGCGCACCTGGTCGTGCAGGGCGACGAGCGCGGTCGTCAGGGCCTCCTGGTCGGACGCCGCGACGGCCTTCTCGACGGCATCGTCGAGCGCGTTGAGCGTGGGCAGCGAGGCCGGGTCGATCTGAAACTGCCCCTCACCGAGGATTCGCACGATCATCGCCGTCACTCCTCCGAAACCCTCGCCGGCTCCACCGGCTGCTGCGCTGCCTGCTGAGACGGGGCCTGCTGCGCCGGGGAGGCGTTGCCCTCGATCTGACCGGCGGGCTTGGCCGGCGCGGACGAGATCTGGCCCATCGACGCCTTCAGCGACGCCAACTCGTTCTCGACCGACGACGACGACGCCAGGGAGTCCAGCTCGCGGGTGATGTCATCCTTGTAAGTCCCGCTCGGATCCTCGAGCGCCCCGGACGCCAACAGCTCGTCGATGGCCCCCGCGCGCGCCTGCATCTGCGCCGTCTTGTCCTCGGCACGCTGGATGGCTAGGCCGACGTCACCCATCTCTTCGGAGATGCCGGTGAATGCCTCGTTGATCCGAGTCTGCGCCTCGGCGGCCGAGTAGGTGGCCTTGATGGTCTCCTTGCGCGTGCGGAACGCGTCGACCTTGGCCTGCAGGCGGGTGCTGGCGCGGACGAGCTTCTCTTCTTCACCCTGCAGCGCGGCGTGCTGGGTCTGGAGATCTCCCAGCTGCTGCTGCAGACCCGACTTGCGGGTCAGCGCCTCGCGGGCGAGGTCCTCGCGGCCGACCTCGAGCGCCCGCTGGGCCGACAAGGTCAGCTTCTGCATCTCGCCGTTGAGCTGGTTCGCCTGCAGTTCGACGCGCTTGCGGCTCGTGGCCACGTCGGCGACGCCTCGGCGCACCTTCTGCAGGAGCTCGAGCTGCTTCTGGTAGGAGTAGTCGAGGGTCTCACGCGGGTCTTCGTAGCGATCCAGCGCCTTGTCCGCCTTCGCTGAGAAGATCAGCCTCAACCGTTCAAAGAATCCGGCCATGGTTGTTTGGGGTCCTTCCGACTCCGGGATGTCGTGCGTGCCTAGAGTACGTGCCCACCGAAGCAAACCGCAGCACACCCGGGGTCTGAAACTCTCACGGGCGAGGCGGAACCACGGGGGCAGACGGCCTACACTGTCGCCCACACGCGCATTGGCGGCCGTCGGCCGCGGTCAGGGAGGGTTTCGTGGGCATCTTCAGTTCCCGCAAGGAAGAGGCGGCACAGCCTGCAGCCGAGCCTGTGGTGATCCCGACCCGGACGCCTCAGCGCAAGGACCAGGCCACCCCGACCCGGCGGCAGGCCGAGGCTGCCCGCCGGGAGCGGCTCAACCCGACGATCACCCAGAAGGAGTCCAAGCGGCGCGAGCGCGACGCCCGGGCCCAGGCGCGTGCCAAGCAGTACCAGTCGGTAGAAGACGCCCCCGAGCGTCAGCTGCTTCGCGACCTCATCGACTCCCGGTTCAATCTCGGCGAGATCGCGATGCCGCTGATGTTCCTGCTGCTGATCATCAGCATGATGCCGGGCATCGCTTCGTCGGGGTACGTGTCCTACCTGCTGATCGCCATGTACGCCATGCTCGCCTACCTCGTGATCGACACGACCATCGTGTGGCGCAAGTTCAAGGCGCTGGCCGCGCAGCGGCTCCCCGGGCGTCCGCTCAAGGGGCTGCTCATGTACACGTTCAACCGCCAGCTCTCCATCCGGCGCTGGCGTCAGCCCAAGCCGCGGGTCAAGCGCGGCGGCACCATCTGACATGGGCTACCGCTGGGTGGGTGAGCCCTTGGGTACCGGGAGTGACCTCGGGCTGGGCCAGGAGTTTCCGACCCGGGTGGACGCCGAGGCGTGGCTCACCGAGTCGTACGCCGACCTGGAGGAGGCCGGCGTCGACGCCGTGACGCTGATGGACGCCGACCATGTCGTCTACGGCCCGATGAGCCTTCACGCCTGAGGGCGACGCACTGCCTGCGCTGACAGCGCCCCTCCGAATCCCACCAGCACGACCGACAGCACCCCCACCACCGGGCGGGCCTGCTGCGCGGCGTCCCACCGTTCCTGGTACGTCTGCACGCCCTTGCGGCCTTCGGCGTTGTGGCACACGTCGCCGGGGCGCATCTCGACGTCGCGACAGACGATCACGGGCGACGCTGAGAGCCACAGCGCCCACACCAGCCCGGCGAGCCCGACGGCGACCAGGACCAGGTGGGGCCAGAGGCGCCGCTTGACGGCGGTGTCCGCACCGGACCCGGCGTCGGAACGGGTCACGCCTGACGTACCTTCGGGGTGACGAAGGGCAACTTCTCGACCGTGAACGGCTCGTGGCGTCCGCGGATCACGACGTTCACCTGATCGCCGACGGCCACGGACGGGTCGAGCAGGGCGAGGGCGATGCCGACCTGCAGCGTCGGGCTGAAGGTACCCGAGGTGACAAAGCCGATCTCGCCGCCAGCGGCGTCCACCACCGCCATGCCGGCGCGCGGGATGCAGCGTCCGATCGCCTTGAGCCCGCGCGCACGCCGGCGCGGGCCGGCTGCCTTCTCGGCGCGCAGGGCCTCGTCGCCCCAGAACGACTCCTTGCTCCAGCCGACAGCCCAGCCGACCATCGCCTGCACCGGGCTGATGTCGACGGACAACTCGTGGCCGTGCAGCGCGTAGCCCATCTCGGTGCGCAGCGTGTCGCGGGCCGCCAACCCGGCCGGGGTGATGCCGAACGGCTCACCAGCGGCGATCAGCGCGTCCCACACCTCGGCCGCACGGTCGGGCGCGCAGACAACCTCGTAGCCGCGTTCGCCGGTGTAGCCGGTACGACAGACCGTCACGTCGACGCCGCCGATCGTCGCCG
>RRZT012877986.1_pt1 | contig 11154 bp, 10 predicted proteins | sample 2165551 | NCBI WGS metagenome assembly RRZT01 (sample SAMN10456910, study PRJNA506462) | wastewater metagenome | biome: wastewater; feature: sludge; material: wastewater sludge; isolation source: wastewater sludge with Escherichia coli K12::gfp cells carrying plasmid... | place: USA: Moscow, Idaho...
ATCAGCCGGTAGCCCACTTCCAGCCCGACCGGATCGACAGCCTGCACGTCTTTCCAGCTGACTTCGGCCAGTGGTGTTTCGGTCAGTTGCTGGGCATCGGCCAGATCGGGTTCGTCAAAGGCCATTTCGGCCTGTTTCTGCTTGCTGCGCTCCAGCGCCCAGGCTAGGCCAGCCAGCGAGGCGGCAATTAGCAAGAAGGCAAAGTGCGGCATGTTCGGGATGATGCCAATCAGGCCAATCACCGCAGCGGTAATGTACAGCACCTGCGAGTTGGCAAACATCTGCCCCAGCATCTGCTCGGACAGGTCTTTGTCGGTACCCACGCGCGACACCACAATACCGGCGGCGGTGGAGATGATCAGGCCAGGGATCTGCGCCACCAGGCCATCGCCAATGGTCAGCAGCGTGTAAGTTTCCAGCGCCTTGCCCAGCGGCAGGTCATGCTGCACCAGACCGACGGTCAGCCCACCGACAATGTTGATCAGCATGATCATGATGCCGGCAATCGCGTCACCACGGACAAACTTGGAGGCACCGTCCATCGAGCCAAAGAAGTTGGCTTCGTCGGCAATCTGCGCCCGGCGTCGCTTGGCGTCTTCTTCGCCAATCAGGCCAGCGTTCAGGTCGGCGTCAATGGCCATCTGTTTGCCGGGCATGGCATCCAGGGTAAAGCGGGCACTCACTTCGGCAATCCGCCCGGCACCCTTGGTGATCACCACAAAGTTGATGATGGTCAGGATGATGAACACCACGATACCGACGGCGTAATTGCTGCCGACCAGAAAGTGCGAGAACGCCTCAATCACCTTGCCGGCAGCATCCGGGCCGTTATGCCCGTGGAGCAGGATGGTCCGGCTGGACGCCACGTTCAGCGACAGTCGCAGCAGGGTGGTCACCAGCAGCACGGCTGGAAACGCCGAGAACTCCAGCGGCTGGCGGGTATTCAGCCCGACCATCAGCACGATGATCGACACGGCAATATTGAAGGTAAAGAAAATGTCCAACAACACCGCCGGCAGCGGCAGGACCATCATCCCCAGAATCATGATGATGAGGATCGGGCCTGCCAGTGAGGTGTAGTTGTAGCGTTTCAGGAACAGGGAAAATTTATCCATCCAGCATCATTCACGATTTCGGGGTTGGCGAAGTATCTTGCTGGCTCTTGCTGGCCGGGTCAAGCTCAGGGGGGACGGGCAGTCTGTCCGGATAGACCGGGGTGACGCCGCCGTGCGTATTATAATGGCGTAACTGGAAAACATAGGCGAGAACTTGCGCGGCAGCGGTGTACAGCTGGTGCGGGATCTCCTGGCCAATTTCGGCGTTATGGTACAAGGCGCGGGCAAAGGGCGGTGCACGCATGATGGCCACTTTATGTTCCTTGCCCAGTGCAATGATATTTTCGGCGGTTTTCAGCTTGCCCTTGGCCAGCACCTTAGGCGCGCGCATGCCTTCCTCGTACTTGATGGCCACCGCATAATGGGTTGGGTTGGTCACGATTACATCGGCGTTAGGCACTTCCGACATCATTCGCTTGCGCGCGGCTTCGCGCTGCAGCTGACGAATCCGGCCCTTGACCTCAGGGCTGCCTTCCGAGGTTTTGTGTTCCTGCTTCATTTCCTCTTTGGTCATGCGCAGGCCCTTGCGGAAGTTCCACCACTGAAATGGCACATCAATCAGCACCAGCAGCAACAGCGAGCTCACCACAATCAGTGTGGTGTGCACGGTTAGCTCCATCATGCGCGAAATGCTTTCATCCAGTGGCAGCGTGATGAGCTGAATGATCTGGCCCATTTCCAGCCAGATCACCCAGGTGGAGATGCCGCCAATCAGCGCGCTTTTCAGCACGGCCTTGCCACCTTCCATTACCGCCGATACCGAAAACATCCGCTTGATGCCTGGCCCGGGGTTCAGCTTGTTGAACTTGAAGCCAATTGGATTCAGGGTAAAATTCCAGCCGCCCAGCAACAGGGTTGGGCCGATCGAGGCGACCATCAAGGCGCCCAGCACCGGCATCAGCATGATGATCATGTCCACCATGCCCTGGCGGAAATGCTCGTTGATCAGGCCTTCTTGCAGCAAGGTCTTCTGGTCGAAGATGAACTCCCGACGGATAATGCCGTTGAGTGAATCCATGATCCGGTCGCCCAGCACAATCAGCAGCGCCACCCCGGTCATGGTCACGGCAAATGTGGCCAGCTCCTTGGAACGGGGTAGCTGACCGTCTTCGCGCGCCCGCTGGAGTTTCTGCTCTGAGGGCTCTTCGGTTTTTTCGAGGTCGCTTTCTTCGGACATGGCGCGCAGGCGTTCAAGGTATCAACCTGGCGATTTTACCGGACTTTTGTGTCCATCAGTTCATCATGAGAGGTTTTGGAGTTTTCATGCAGGTTTATCTTGATCTCATGCGCCATGTGCTGGCACATGGCCATGTCAAAACCGACCGCACTGGCACCGGCACACGCTCGGTGTTTGGCCACCAGATGCGTTTTGACCTTGCCGCTGGCTTTCCCTTGGTCACCACCAAGAAAGCCCACGTCAAATCCATCATCCACGAGCTGCTGTGGTTTCTGGCCGGCGACACCAATATTGGCTACCTGAAAGACCATGGCGTGTCCATCTGGGATGAATGGGCTGACGCCAATGGCGACCTGGGCCCGGTGTATGGCTACCAGTGGCGCAGTTGGCCGGCGCCGGATGGCCGCCATATCGACCAGATCAGCCAGGTGCTGCACCAGCTGCGCGAAACCCCGGACTCACGGCGGATGATTGTCTCGGCCTGGAACCCGGCGCTGGTTGAACAGATGGCCTTGCCGCCGTGCCACGCGCTATTCCAGTTTTATGTGGCCGATGGCAAATTATCCTGTCAGCTTTACCAGCGCAGCGCCGATATCTTTCTCGGAGTGCCGTTCAATATTGCCAGCTATGCGCTGCTCACCCTGATGGTGGCGCAGGTGTGTGGGCTGCAGCCAGGTGAGTTCATCCATACCCTGGGCGATGCGCATCTGTATAGCAACCACCTGGAGCAGGCCGCGCTGCAATTGGGCCGCGAACCACGCCCCCTGCCGGTGATGCGTCTGAATCCGGCGGTGACTGACCTGTTTGCCTTTCGCTTTGACGACTTTACCCTGGAAGGCTACGACCCGCATCCGGCGATCCGGGCAGAGGTGGCGGTATGAGTGTATTGGCTCTGATTGTTGCCATGGCGCACAATCGGGTGATTGGCAAGAACAACACCCTGCCTTGGCATTTGCCGGAAGACTTGCAGCACTTCAAACGCACCACGCTGGGTGCGCCGATCATCATGGGCCGGCATACCTGGGAATCGATTGGCCGGCCCTTGCCGGGCCGGCGCAATATTGTGCTCAGCCGCAACCCTGCCTGGCTGGCTGAAGGGGCCGAACGCGCGGCCTCGCTGGAAGATGCGCTGGCCTTGTGTCGGCAAGCCAACCCTGCGCCGGCAAGGGTGTTTGTGATTGGTGGCGCCCAGCTGTATGCCCAGGCACTGCCACTGGCGGATGAGCTGTTCATCACTGAAATTGACGCGGATATCGACGGGGATGCGTATTTTCCAGCCGTGGATGCTGGCGCATGGCAAATCCTGTCTACCGACAGCCATGTGCAGGCCAGCAGTGGCTGGGCTTACCGCTTTATTCATGCCCGGCGGCAACAGACTGCCGGAAGATGACAATATGGTTTATGATTTTGCCTGCACAGCCGCAGTGCAGGCAGTTTGCATCGGTGTTGTCCGGCCTGGTGGCCGTCTTGCAGTGCTGATGCCCGCTCTCTTACATAAAAACACCTGACGGCAGAGAAACACAAACTCCATGATCTTACAGTTCAGCAAAATGCATGGCCTTGGCAACGATTTTATGGTGATCGACGGCGTGCGCCAGCGTGTGCGCCTGAGTCCGGCGCAAATCCGCCAACTCGGCGATCGCCACACCGGCATTGGTTTTGACCAGTTATTGCTGGTGGAAGCACCGGCCTTGCCAGACACCGATTTTCGCTACCGGATTTTCAACAGTGATGGCGGTGAGGTCGAGCAGTGCGGCAATGGCGCGCGCTGTTTTGCCCGTTTTGTGGTTGAGCAGGGGCTGACCGACAAGCGCGCAATTCGGGTGGAAACTGCCAAAGGCATCATTACCCCGGTGCTGGGCGACGATGGCATGGTGACCGTCGATATGGGCGCGCCGCGCTTTTTTCCGGTGGATATTCCGTTTGAAGCCGATATTGATACCGTGATTCACCCACTTGCCCTGGCTGATGGCAGCGAGCTGGCGATTACCGTGGTGTCGATGGGTAACCCGCATGCCGTGCAGGTGGTGGAAGACATCGACAGCGCGCCAGTGGCCAGCCAGGGCCCGCAAATTGAATCGCATCCGCGCTTTCCGCAGAGGGTGAACGCCGGTTTCATGCAAATTCTGTCACCAGATGAAATTGCCCTGCGTGTGTACGAACGCGGTGCCGGCGAAACCCTGGCCTGCGGCACTGGCGCCTGTGCTGCCGTAGTGGCTGGTATTCGGCGGGGCCTGCTGGCGCCGGCGGTGACCGTGCACACCCGTGGTGGCGACCTGCGCATTGAATGGGCCGGCCCAGGCCAGCCGGTGCGCATGACTGGCCCCACGGTGACGGTGTTTCACGGCACGGTGTCCCTCTAACCCCTTTTGACGGCGCCAACCGTGCCCGTTACGGGCGTCTGGCGCCCCGCACTGCCCCGACGGAGTCCTGTTTGATGTCGATGACCGCCAGCGAAGTGGCCGCCTACCTGGAAGCCCACCCGGAGTTTTTTGACCAGCATAGCGAATTGCTCGCCAGCGTGCGGGTGCCCCACCCGCAATCTGACTATGCCGTGCCGCTGGTGGAGCGGCAAGTATTGGCGCTGCGTGATAAAAACCGCCAGCTGGGCGCCAAAATGACCCAGCTGATCCGCTTTGGCGAACGCAATGACCAGATCATCACCCGTTTGCATGCACTGTCGATTCGTCTGGTGCGCACCCTGGATGCCCGGGACGCGGTGCAGACCACGCTAAGCAGCCTGGCGCGCGATTTCGACATCACCCACGCCGGCTTGCGGCTGTGGGGCAGCGCAACTGACCACGACAGCCTGGCCGACTGGCACGCCAACGACGTGCGCCTGCCGATCATTGCCCGCAACCTGACCCAGCCCTACGCCGGCCCGTTTGCCCCTGATCACATCATCGACTGGTTTTCGCGCGATCCGGTCATGCAGTCGTTTGGCCAGGTGGCCTTGCGCCGTGACAACGGCGAAGCCTTTGGCCTGCTGGTGCTGGCCAGCCTGGACAGCTATCGCTTTACTACCGATATGGAAACCGATTACCTGGCCAATCTGGGCGAACTGCTTAGCGCCGCGCTGATGCGCACCCTGTCGATGCACTGAGCCCACCATGGCCGACGCCCCGCTGTGGATCAGCCTGCTGTTGCTGCCCGCCTTTGCTGCGCGTGGTCTGTGGCGGGTGCAGCGCAGTGGTGACGGCATTGCCTGGGTGATGTGGCTGGCCGGCTGGGCGCTGCTGGCCATTGGTTTCAAGCTGCTGCGTCCGCAGCTGGCGGTCAGCGCCTTGTGGCTGCCATGTTTTTATCCCTATCTGTGGCAAGGCGTGGCCGCCACTGGCTGGCTGCTGTGTCGCCCGTTTCCGCTGGATCTTCCGCCACGTGACCGTCTGGCCAGCGACAGCCTGGCAATGATGCTCGGCCATCTGGGGGTGCTGGCTGGCGGCATGTTCAGTGATGATATCCGCTACGCTTACTGGTATCGCCCCGCCGCCATGACCCTGGTGTTCTGGCTGGCCACCCTGCTGTTGCAGTTTTACCGCCTGAGAAGCGCGCGGCGCACGCCCAGCGCGCTGGCCTTGTGCAGCCAGATGCTGCTGCCTGCCTTGCTGGCTGCTGGTGTGGGCTGGCTGGCGCGTGGCGGGCGCAGCCCGTTTGGGCCATGGTGATTGGCCGGCCTGTGCATTCAGTCAGCACGATCACACGTTGCCTGCTAAGCTGAAAGCCGGAGCGTATGTCGTGGCGGCTGGTGCGCACCGGAGAGGGTGAGTGTGATGGCGGTGTGGCAATCAGCAGGGGCTGCACGGCTATTCTGTCCTGCCATCTTTCTCGTGTCTGCCGCAAACAGGAGTTTCGCGATGCAACACAAACCAATCTTGATTCTATGGCCCGCCTTTGTCATTGCCTTGGTGATGACTGTGACGTTTTTTTCCATTTTCGATCCGATGGAGCTTACCCTGAACGGCAGCGCGTTGTTCATTAGCCCACTGGCCGGCTACAGTGTGTTCTTTCTTGCCTCTTGGGCGCTGTGCGCGCTGGTCAGTGCACTGACGCTGTACCTGCAGCATGGCAGTGGTGAAATCAACGGCTTTTGCCCGGTAGACCCTGCCGATGCCCATCGGGATGATGAAGACCCGGACGCGCGTTTGCGTGCGTCACTGCATGGCCAGTAAGGTATTCCGTATGGGGAAGGCGGCTGGCAGCGGCGCCTTCCCCGCACCATGTTCACGCTTTATAACCATATAAAAATAAAAACTCGACATTAAACAAACTTGCTGTTATATTGTTTGTTCGTTAGCTGTTGGATACGTCCGGATCTTGCAAATCATCGCACGACCACCATTGATGAAGTATCAGGCGGGGAGTACTGTAACTATCCCTGCACCACTCTCATTTAGGCGGTGTGGAAATTTTCCGCATCACCATGTCGTTCAGTCGCGGGATGGAGCAGTTGGCAGCTCGTCGGGCTCATAACCCGAAGGTCACAGGTTCGAGTCCTGTTCCCGCAACCAATTAAGCTTGGCCTTGTCATGGGCCAGGCAAGCATCACCCTCCCGTCTCGCAGGGCATGCCTGCCAGTTCAGCGCCTGATGCGCCGACGGCAAGCTGGTTTCATGCAGCGCTGCTGCCCATGCTCTGCCCTATTGCCCGTCAGCCAGGCTCTGGCCAATGACGGGCCTGTGTCTTTCCACTGTATCCCCGAAGCGGTCTGTGTTTCGATCTACCGATCAGGCCCTGTCGCCGGATTGTCTTGACGCACGCGCGCTTGGTCGGCGTGGCCGGTCATGGAGCGCCATCATGGCAAAAGAAGAACCGATTGAATTTGAAGGCCTGGTAACCGAACTGCTGCCGGGGTCGACCTTTCTGGTCAAGCTGGAAAACGGCGCCGAAGTGATCGCCTATGCCTCAGGTAAAATGCGCAAGCACCGTATCCGCATTCTGGCAGGTGACCGGGTGACAGTGGAAATGTCGCCATACGACCTGACCAAGGCACGCGTCAGCTTCCGTCACAAGGATGAACGCGCAGCGCCTGGCCCGCGTCCGGCGCCGCGTCCGTACGGACGTTGATCGGCCCTTTCGTCGGGATTGAGCCAGCTGGCGCCAGCACGGAAACTCCGGCTGGAATCGCTGATAAAAGCTGAAGCTTGAGTCAAAGCCATGCGCGTGCATGGCTTTTTGCTATTTAAACTGGCGTGTGCGCCGCCAGCAGCGCCTGCACTGCGGTGGTGATGGCTTCCGGCTGGTCACGATGCGGACTGTGGCCGCAGTGGGCCAGTTTCAGCAGCTGGGTATGCGGCACAATGCGCTGAATGCCGTCGATTTGCGCCATGCTGGCGTATTCATCATCTTCGCCCTGAATTGCCAGCAGCGGGCACGCAATGCCGGCAATATCCTGCTCCAGGTTCCAGTCACGAAATGCCGGGTTCAGCCAGGCGTGGTTCCAGCCCCAGAACGGCGAGTCCGGGTCGGCGTGGTGGCGGGCCAGCCGTTCGCGCAGGCCGCCCTGCTGGTAGCCCTCACGTGCAGTGCGAATACCGGCAATGGTGATGTCCTCAACAAAAATATGCGGGGCCAGCACGATGATGCCCTGAGTGCGCAGCGGAAACCGGGCGGCAAACAGCAGGGCGATCGAACCGCCATCGCTATGGCCAAACAGCCAGCATGGCGCATTGACTCCCAGTGCGTCGAGCAGGGCCGGCAGCACTTCCCAGCTTTCCTGATGCAGATAGTCTGGTGCCCAGCGGGCGTCCGGCTGGCGTGGGGTGGACTGGCCGTAGCCATGGCGCGAATACACCAGACCCCGGCAGCCAGTGGCGGCGCACAGCTGCTGCGGATAGTCGCGCCACATGGAAATGGAACCCAGACCTTCGTGCAGAAACACCAGCAAGGGGGCCTGGCTGCGCTCGGCAAACAGCCACTGGCATTCCAGCGCAATGGTCTGGCCGGCGCAGTTCAGGGTGACGGTGTCGATCATGCTCAGGTTTCCATCAGCCTTGCAGCTGCAGTACGTCCAGCAGCTCGCCTTCCATTTGCAGGGCGGTTTTCGGGTCGTTGAGCGCGCCGCCTTCCAGCAGGAAGGAGTCTTCCACCCGTGAGCCCAGGGTCATGATCTTGGCCGACTGCACCCGCACCTGATGACGCGATAGCACCCAGGCAATCCGCGCCAGCAGGCCGGGGCGGTCGCCGGTGACAATCGACAGCACATGGTAATTGCCGCGATCGTCCGGGCGGATGCTGACCTGCGGCTCAATCGGAAAATATTTCAGATGGCGGTTGATGCGTCCACCGTTCGGTGGTGCCAGCGGTGCCTGGCGGGCAAGCAGGGCGGCCAGTTCGAATTCCACGTAGTTGATCAGGTCGCGGTAATCGCCGTCAAAGTGCTCGGGCACAAACACATGAAAAGTGTCCAGCGCGTAGCCATGCCGGGTGGTGTACACCTTGGCGTCGGCAATGCTGTAATGGGTGCGGCCAAAAAAGCCGCAAATGCGGGCAAACAGGTCGGGTTGGTCGGGGGTGTAGACCAGCACCTTGATGCCTTCCTTGCTGCTGGAAATCCGCGCTTTGACAATCGGCGTGTCAGTATCAACAAAGCGGTTGAGCACGCGGGCGTGCCAGGCAATTTCCCGCGCTTCGTGGCGCAGGAAATACACCGTGTCCAGCTGTTTCCACAGTTTTTCTTCCACGCCATCCGGTACCAGCGACAGCCGCAGCAGGCAGCGCGCTTCGTCGCGGCGTTCTTCCAGTTCGGATTCCATGTCCACATGGCCGCCACGCGCCAGCACGCGCAGGGTGGAGGTGTACAGATCTTCCAGCAGCTTGCCTTTCCAGGCGTTCCACACCTTGGGGCTGGTGCCGCGAATATCGGCCACGGTCAGCAGGTAAAGCGCGGTCAGCCGGCGTGGGTCGCCCACCCGCTCGGCAAAGCGCTGCACGGTTTCCGGGTCGTAGATGTCTTCTTTTTGCGCAATGGCCGACATGCTCAGATGCTGGCCAACCAGCCATTCCACCAGTGCGCCGTCTTCTTCTGCCAGGCCATGGCTGACGCAAAACGCCCTGGCGTCGGCCATGCCCAGGGTTGAATGGTCGCCACCGCGTCCTTTGGCGATGTCGTGGAACAGGCCGGCCAGATACAGCGCTTCCGGGCGGTCAAAGTCATTGATCAGGCGGCTGCAAAACGGGTATTCGTGGTTGAATGCCGGCGAGGCAAAGCGGCGCAGATTGCGCACCACCATCAGGATGTGTTCGTCCACGGTGTAGACATGAAACAGATCGTGCTGCATCTGGCCGACAATCCGTCCCCAGGCCGGCAGATAGCGGCCCAGCACACCGTACAGATTCATCCGGCGCAGGCCACGGGTCAGCCCGGCTGGTTCGCGGAACATTTGCACAAACAGTGCGCGGTTGGCTGGGTCACGCCGGAATGCTTCGTTGATCCGTCCTCGGGCGTGCCACAGCGCGCGCAGGGTTTTCGGGGTGAAGCCGGTCAGTTCCGGATGACGCTGCAACAGCAGAAAGCCTTCCAGAATCGCCGATGGGGTTTTTTCAAACACATCCGGGCGACGCACGGCAAGCATGCCGTTGAGCGTGCGAAAACGTTCGTTGAGCACATGGCTGACCTGACGCACCTGAGAGTACAGCCGGGCTTTGAGATTGGGCAGCAAAATACCGTTGAGCTGGCTGACCAGCCGGGCGGCGCGGTAGTACAGCTGCATCAGCTGCTCGGAGGCGCGGCGGGTGGGGCTGTCATGCAGCCCCCAGCGCAGTGCCACCTGCTGCTGAAAATCAAAAATCAGCCGGTCTTCACGGCGTTTGGCGGTCAGATGCAGATCAATGCGCAGGCATTGCAGCTGTTTTTCGCTGTGGCGAATCAGCCGTGCTTCCTGGGCGGTGAGAATGCCGCCTTCCACCAGCGCGCCCCAACTGTCGCCCAGCCCGCTGGCCTTGCTGATCCATAAAATGGTTTGCAGGTCGCGCAGGCCACCGGGGCTTTCCTTGACGTTGGGCTCGAGATTATTGGCCACGCCAAAGTATTTGTTGTGGCGCTGCTGCTGCTCGAACTGCTTGGCCTCGAAAAACGCCACGGGGTCGATATGTGCTTCCAGCTGCTGGTTCAGCTGGGTGTGCAACGCCGTGTTGCCAATCAGCCAGCGGTTTTCCAGCAGGGTGGTTTCGATGGTGATGTCGCCGGCGGCCTCGGCCATGCATTCGTTCAGCGTGCGCACGCTGTGGCCCACCTCCAGCCCGGCGTCCCACAGCGCGCCAATCAGCTGTTCAACCCGGGCGGACAATGTTTCGTCGGGGTTTTCTGGCAGCAGCACCAGCAGGTCGATGTCGGAGTGCGGAAACTGCTGGGCGCGGCCATAGCCCCCCACGGCAATCGCCGCCGCCTGGTCACCCAGGCCCAGTTCACGCCAGACCTCGCGGATAATGCCATCAACAATATCGGTGGTGCGTTTCATGACCCAGTGCGGGTCGCGCTGGCGGGAAAAGTGTTCGGCCAGTTTTTCCCGGCCATGTTGCAGCTTGCTGCGCCAGCGGGCAAGGTGTTCGGCAGAAAGGGGCGTGTTCATCCGACAGGGTTCCGGTGCAGAAAAGGGTGAGTGGCCCGACGCATCAGCGCCGCTCGCGCCAGGTGGTCAGCACAGCGCCTGCCGCCAGGAAAGTCAGCGTGGGCAGAATGGCCACTGCCGCTGGCCACCAGTTATACAGCAGGCCGAGATGGCCGAGCAGGCGATTGAAAAAGTGAAAGGTCAGGCCAATCAGGATGCCAATAAACAGCTGCATGCCCAGATTGCCCTGCCGGCGGTTGACCGGGGTGAACGCCAGCGCCATCAGCGCCATCGACAGACAGGCCAGTGGGTAAAA
>RRZT012712345.1_pt1 | contig 11152 bp, 12 predicted proteins | sample 2165551 | NCBI WGS metagenome assembly RRZT01 (sample SAMN10456910, study PRJNA506462) | wastewater metagenome | biome: wastewater; feature: sludge; material: wastewater sludge; isolation source: wastewater sludge with Escherichia coli K12::gfp cells carrying plasmid... | place: USA: Moscow, Idaho...
CGGGCGGCGGTGCCGGCGACTGGCTGGCGCTGCGCTATGACCTGACCGCGCCCTTGGCCCGTGTCGCGGCGCAGTTCCGCAACGACCTGCCGGCGCCCTATCGCCGCTATGCGATGGGTCCGGTCTGGCGCAATGAAAAGCCGGGGCCGGGACGTTTCCGGCAATTCTATCAATGCGACGCCGATACCGTGGGCAGCGCCTCGGTGGCGGCGGATGCGGAAATCTGCGCCATGCTGGCGGCGGCTCTGGAACATGCCGGCATCCAGCGCGGCGACTATCTGATCCGCATCAACAACCGCAAGGTTCTGAACGGCATCCTTGACGCCATGGGCGTGGCCGAGGGCAAGCCCGCCGATGACGTGCTTCGCACCATCGACAAGTTCGACAAGGTCGGCGAGGCAGGCGTGCGCCAGCTGCTGACCACCGGCCGCAAGGACGAGTCCGGCGCCTTCATCGACGGCGTGGGCCTTGAACCCGAACAGGCCGATCCGGTCATCGCCTTTCTGACCTCGAAAGGCGCGGACAATGCGGCGACGCTCGCCAATCTGCGCGCGGCGGTCGGCGCCTCGGCCATCGGCGCCGAGGGGGTCGACGAACTCGCCCAGATCGCCGACATGCTGGCCGCCATGGGCGTGGGCGAGGATCGCGCGGTGATCGACCCCTCGATCGTGCGCGGGCTTGGCTATTACACCGGCCCCGTGTTCGAGGCCGAGCTGACCTTTGAAATCCTGGACGAAAAGGGCCGCAAGCGCCAGTTCGGATCGGTTGCCGGCGGTGGCCGCTATGACGGTCTGGTTGAGCGTTTCACCGGCCAGAAGGTGCCGGCGACCGGCGTTTCCATCGGTGTCGACCGGCTTCTGGCCGCGTTGCGCGCCAAGGGTTTGATGGGCGGCACGGATCCCGGCCCCGTTGTCGTCACCGTCATGGATCGCGACCGCATGGGCGAATATCAGGCCATGGCGGCGGAATTGCGCGCCGCCGGCATCCGCGCCGAGGTCTATCTGGGCAACCCCAAGAACTTTGGCAACCAGTTGAAATATGCCGATAAACGCAACGCCCCCGTGGCGATCATCCAGGGCGGGGACGAGGCCGCGCGCGGTGTCGTGCAGGTCAAGGACCTGATCCTTGGCGCAAAAATCGCAGCCGAGGCCAGCCATGAGGAATGGAAGGCCCAGCCCGCCCAGACCGAGGTCGCCCGCGCGGATCTGGTCGCGGAAGTGCGGCGTATCCTCGGATGAGCAAGCCCGCGAAACAGGCCATCGGCCAGCAGATCCTTGCCGCCTTTCGCGCCGCCGGTGCGATCGAGGTCGCGCCCGATATCCTGTTGCCCGCCGAGACGCTTCTGGACCTTTACGGCGAGGATATCCGCGCCCGCGCCTATGTCACCCAGGACCCGATCCGGGGCGAGGTGATGCTGCGTCCCGATTTCACCGTGCCGGTCGTGCAGATGCATATGGCGAATGGGGCCGAGCCGGCGCGCTATTGCTATCTGGGCGAGATCTTCCGCAAGCAGGATCACGGCGAGACCCAGCCCGAACATCCCCGCGACAACGAATATCTGCAGGCGGGGTTCGAGCTTTTCGCCCGCGACAGCGACGCCGATGCCGAGGTGTTCGCGCTGTTTCATACCATCCTTGCGCCGCTGGGCCTGCAGGCCACGATGGGCGACATGGATCTTGTAATGGATGCGGTGCGCGCGCTGCCGGTATCCGATGCACGCCGCGCGGCGCTTTTGCATCATGTCTGGCGGCCCAGGCGCTTTGCCCGGCTGCTCGCGCGATTTTCCACAGCGCCCGCACCGCGCAACTTTGCCGAGACGTCGGCGCTCTGGACCGGACTGCGCAGCCCGCAAGAGATGCAGGCTCGCATCGACCGCCTGCAGGCCGACGCGCTGGAAGCGCCGCTGGCGCCGGAATGGGTCGCGCGGCTTGAGCGGCTTTTCGCCATTCAGGCCCCCGCACCCGAGGCGCTGCGGCAATTGCGCGCCATGACCGCCGAGATCCCCGATATCGCCGAGGCCGTGGACCGGCTGGACCGCAACCTTGCGCTTCTGTCGGATCGCGGCGTGGATGTGGGCGCGGTCCATTTCGACGCCAGCCACGGCCGCCACACGATGGAATATTACGACGGCATGACCTTCAGCTTTACCGCGCAGGGCCGGACCGACTGGCCGCCGGTGGCCTCGGGCGGGCGCTATGACGCGCTGGCGGCGGTGCTGGGGCAAGCACAGGGCCGCGCCATCCCGGCGGTCGGCGGCATCATCCGCCCCGGCCTTGTCCATGAACTTGGGGGCCTGAGATGATCCGCCTTGGTGTGCCGTCCAAGGGGCGGCTGATGGAGCAGACTTTCGACTGGTTTGCCGCCCGGGGCGTGCGGTTGTCGCGCGCCGGTTCCGACCGCGAATATGCCGGCCGGGTCGAGGGCGCCGAAAATGTCGCGCTGATCCTGCTGTCCGCGGGTGAGATCCCGCGCGAATTGCAGGCGGGCCGCATCCATCTGGGCGTGACCGGGACCGACCTGATCCGCGAAAAGCTGGCCGGCTGGCGCAGCCATGTCGAGGAACTGGCGCCGATGGGCTTCGGCCATGCCGACCTGATCCTTGCCGTTCCCGCCTGCTGGAGCGATTGCGAGACGCTGGACGATTTCGCCACCATCGCCCGCGATTTCCGTGCCGAGCATGGCTTTCGCCTGCGCATCGCCACGAAATACCACCGTCTGGTAAGGGCGTGGCTGTCGGAGGAAGAGGTTGCGGATTATCAGCTGGTGGACAGTCAGGGCGCGACCGAGGGCACGGTCGCGAACCTGACCGCCGAGGCCATCGCCGACATCACCTCATCGGGCGAGACGCTTCGTGCCAATCACCTGAAGATCATCGGCGACGAACCGATCCTGCGTTCGCAGGCGACGCTGCTGCGTTCGGTCGCGGCGGGGGATGAGGCCGAGGTCGGGGCTTTCGCCCGCCAGCTCGGGCTTTAAGGCGTCAAGCGTCGCGCCCCGCCGCAAGCTCGGCTGGATATTTGGATGAAGAAGAAAAAGGGGGCGTCAGTCCCCAAGCCCGACCAATGCGCGGGCGAAATCGCGCGCGTCAAAGGCGTCAAGATCGTCGATCTGTTCGCCGACGCCGATGGCATGGATCGGCAGGCCAAAGCGGTCGGCCAAGGCGACCAGGACGCCGCCGCGCGCGGTGCCGTCCAGCTTGGTCATCACCAGCCCCGAAACATCGGCAAGCTTCTGGAAGGTCTCGACCTGCGAGAGCGCGTTCTGGCCGGTCGTCGCGTCCAGCACCAACAGGGTGTTGTGCGGCGCCGAGGGATCCTTCTTGCGGATGACACGAACGATCTTGGCCAGTTCCTCCATCAGGTCCTGACGGTTCTGCAGGCGTCCGGCGGTGTCGATCATCAAAAGGTCCGCGCCCTCGGCTTCGGCCCGGTTCATGGCGTCAAAGGCAAGGCTCGCCGGGTCCGAGCCTTCGGGCGCGGTCATTACCGGCACTCCGGCGCGCTTGCCCCAGACCTGTAACTGCTCGACCGCCGCCGCGCGGAAGGTGTCGCCGGCCGCGATCACCACATTCTTGCCCGCCTCCTTGAACTGGCTGGCAAGCTTGCCGATGGTCGTGGTCTTGCCCGAGCCGTTCACGCCCACCACCAGCACCACCTGCGGCCGTTTGGGATAAAGCGGCAGCGGCTTTGCGACAGGGCTCATGATCCGCGTGATCTCGTCCGCCAGCAGCTCTTTCAGTTCGGTGGCCGAGATGCGCCGGCCCAGACGCCCCTCGGCGATATTGGCGGTGACGCGCAAGGCGGTTTCGACGCCCATATCGGCCTGAATCAGCATCTCCTCAAGCTCTTCCAGCATCGCATCGTCCAGCTCGCGCCGGGGCTCGGCCTCGGTCGCGCGGCCAAAGATGCGCCCCAGCATACCCGGACGCGCTGCCGGCTCGTCAGGAACCGGGGCAGGGGCGGGCGCTGCAATCGGCGCCTCGGGCACCGCCACATCTTCGACAGCGCCCTCGGCAACGATATCGTCCAGTCCCGCCCCGATCTTCGACGAGGACCGCGTCAGCCGGTCGCGCAGCTTCGAGAAAAACGACATGCACCCAATCCTTTTCGTCTGTCGCGCAGAACCTAAGCAGTCTCGCCGGAAAGGAAAAGGGCGCCCATTGGACGCCCCATTCTTTCATGCCGAAATATCCCGGGGTGTGGGGCAGAGCCCCACGACGCCAGCATTCAAGCCTCGAATTCAGGCCTTGCCCAGATAGATGTCGACCAGTTTCTGCAGCATCTCCAGCGCATCCTCGCGCGAGCGCTGGAAGCTGTTGCGCCCGATGATCGAACCGTTGCCGCCGCCGTCGCGGATGGCGCGCGCATCGTCAAAGACCGCGTCCGCGCCCTTGGCCGCGCCGCCCGAGAAGACCACGATGCGGCGGCCGTTGAACGAGGCCTCCATGCAATGCGCCACGCGCTTCGCCTGGGTCGCGACGTCGATCTTCTTGTCCTCATAGACCTTTTTCGCTTCAGGCAGCATCAGGTGATCCGTGGAAAGCTTGATCTTGATGATATGGGCGCCGATCAGCGCGGCGATCTGGGCGGCATAGGCCGCGACATCGATGGCGGTCTCGCCGTCCTTGGTGATCGCCTCGCCGCGCGGATAGGACCAGATGACGGTCGCCACGCCCTTGGCGGCGGCTTCCTTGCGCATCTCGACGATCTCTTCGAACATGTCGAGCGCCATGTCCGAGCCGGGATAGATGGTAAAGCCGATGGCCGCGCAGCCCAGACGCAGCGCGTCATCGACCGAGGCGGTGATCGCCTGATTCTTGCCCGCCGTGTTCGACATCAGCGAATTCGCCGAGTTCACTTTCAGGATCGTCGGGATCTGACCGGCAAAGGTATCGGCACCGGCTTCAATCATGCCCAGTGGCGCGGCATAGGCGTTCAGGCCCGCGTCGATGGCCAGCTGGTAATGGTAATGGGGGTCGTAGCCCGCGGGGTTCGGCGCGAAGCTGCGCGCCGGGCCATGCTCGAAGCCCTGATCGACCGGCAGAATGATCATCTTGCCGGTGCCGGCCAGTTTGCCGGTCATCAGCATGCGCGCGAGCTGCGCCTTCACGCCGGGAGTTTCCCCTTCGTAATTGGCCAGGATTTTGCGGACGGTGTCGGTCATCGGCATCGGAGGCTCCATTTTGTTTGCTGGCTGCTTAGCAGACCGGCGGGCAAGGGCAATCAGGGTTGCGCTAACGGGAACCCTAGCGCCGCACCAGAGTTGAAAAAAGACCAGTATGGGGGAAATGTCATGGCCAACGAAGATCCTGACAGCATTCCGGAACAATTCCGCCAGAACCGGCCGTTCTTCATGGTCTTCGCTCTGGCGATCGTGATCGCGGTCGGTGCGTTCCTTTACGTCCTGTTCTCGGATGCCGAGGAAAACGATGTCGGGCGCAACATGCCGCCCGCGACAGGCACATCCGCGCCAGCGGCAACCGCGCCGGCGACGAACTGAGCCGAAGATGAAAAAGGGGGCCGCGCGGCCCCCTTGTCGGTTTCGATGCGAAAGACGCCTCAGCGCTTTTTCAGCGCCGCGACGCCGGGCAGGGTCTTGCCCTCCATCCATTCGAGGAAGGCGCCCCCCGCGGTCGAGATATAGGTGAAATCATCGGCGACGCCAGCCTTGTTCAGCGCGGCTACCGTATCGCCGCCCCCGGCGACCGAGATCAGCTTGCCCTCGCGCGTCAGCCGCGCGGCAACCTGCGCGGCGGCATTGGTCGCGGCATCAAAAGGCGGGATTTCAAAGGCGCCCAGAGGGCCGTTCCAGATCAGCGTGCGGCAGTTCTCAAAGACTTCGGCGATCGCATCCACGGTCTGCGGCCCGGCATCGAGGATCATCGCATCGGCGGGGCATTCCTCGTCGGGCAGGGTCTCATGGGCGGCGCCGGCCTTGAATTCACGCGCCACCACCACGTCGATGGGCAGATGGATCTCGCAGCCGGTGTCGGCGGCTTTTTCGAGAATCTCGCGGGCGGTATCGGCCATGTCGCGTTCGGCCAGCGACTTGCCGACCTCGACGCCCTTGGCGACCATGAAGGTATTGGCCATGCCGCCGCCGATCACCAGATGATCGACCTTTTCGATGAGGTTCGACAGCAGGTCGAGCTTGGTCGAGACCTTGGCGCCGCCGACAACGGCCACGACCGGGCGCTGCGGATTGCCAAGGGCCGCGTCCAGCGCCTTCAACTCTGCCTCCATCAGCCGGCCTGCGGCAGAGGGCAGCAGATGCGCCACGCCCTCGGTCGAGGCATGGGCGCGATGCGCGGCGGAAAAGGCGTCATTGACATAAACCTGACCCAAGGCGGCCAGCGAGGCGGCGAAGGTGGGGTCGTTTTCCTCTTCGCCGGGATAGAAGCGGGTGTTTTCCAGCAGCAGCACATCGCCGGCTTTCAGATCGGCGACGGCGCGCTTGGCCGGGCCGCCCACCGCCTCGTCCGAGAACTTCACCGGCTGGCCAAGCGCGGCTTCCAGCGCGGGCAGAACGATTTTCAGGCTCATGGCATCGACGCGCTTGCCCTTGGGGCGGTCGAAATGCGCCATCAGCACCGGAATGCCGCCCTTGGCCTGAATGTCCTTGACGGTCGGCACGATCTTTTCGATCCGGGTCGCGTCGGTCACCTGACCGTTCTCGACCGGGACGTTCAAGTCCACGCGCACGAGCACCACCTTGCCGTCAAGGTCGAGGTCGTCGATCGTGTTGAAATCCGCCATGTCACATCCTTTCGTGATCGGCCGTTGCGCCTTGCGCGGTTTTCCCGCTGATTGCGGCCCTGCGCGGTTCTCCCGCATCATGACATTCTCGTCAACCGGCACGAGAACCTGGCCCGGCGGCAAGCTGCGCATCGCGCCCGGCGTTGTCTGATCGGTTCGAAAGGCTTAAGTCTGCGCCGAGGCTTTCACCAAGGAGAACCCCATGGCCGAGATCAAGGATCCCGAAAACACCGTCATCATCGAGCTGAAGGACGGCCCGGTGGTGATCGAACTGCTGCCCGACGTGGCCCCCAAACATGCCGAGCGGATGAAGGAACTGGCCCGCGCCGGGAAATACGACAATGTGGCCTTTCACCGCGTGATCGACGGCTTCATGGCCCAGACCGGCGACGTGGAACACGCCAATATGGAAAACAACTACAATCCGGGCCGTGCGGGCACCGGTGGCTCGGACCTGCCGGATCTGCCGGCCGAGTTCTCGCGCCTGCCGCACGACCGCGGCACGCTGGGTGCCGCGCGTTCCGCGAACCCCAACAGCGCCAACAGCCAGTTCTTCATCAACTTCAAGGACAACCATTTCCTGAACGGGCAATATACGGTCTATGGCCGCGTCATTGACGGCATGGAGCATGTGGACAAGATCCTGCGCGGCGAGCCGCCGGCGAACCCGGACCGCATGATCTCGGTCAAGGTGGCTGCCGATGTGGAATAAGTTCCTGATCCCCGCCATGGTTCTGGCTGCGGGTACCGCGCAGGCCGAGGGTCTGCCCGGCGTCACCGATGGCCCCGGCCCGAATCTGGTGATCGAGGTTGCCGATGGCGCCGGTCAGTCCAAGGGCAAGATCGTGCTGGACCTTTACAACGACAAGGCCCCCAAGCATGTCGAGCGCCTGCTGACGCTGGCGAAATCGGGCGCCTATGACGGCGTGGTGTTCCATCGCGTGATCGACGGCTTCATGGCGCAGACCGGCGATGTGGAGTTCGGCAAGCATGGCGGTGATACCGCGCGCGCGGGCATGGGCGGCTCGTCCATGCCGGACCTGCCGGCCGAGTTCAACGATGTGAGCTTCCAGGCCGGCACCGTCGGCATGGCCCGTTCGCAGGACCCCAACAGCGCCAACAGCCAGTTCTTCATCGACCTGGCCCCGGCGACCTTCCTTGACGGGCAATATACCGTGGTCGGCCAGCTCGTGGACGGCTGGGATGTGCTGAACGCGATCAAGAAGGGCGATTCGGCCGCCAATGGCGCCGTGATCGACCCCGATCACATGCTCAAGGTCACGGTCGAGGAGTAATCCCCCGGCCTGCCGGACCTGCAAAAGCCCCACCTGCAAAAGCCCCGTGTCTGACGCGGGGCTTTTTCATGCGAATTTGCCGCAGTCCGGGGCAAAGCGGATTGCCAGCATGGACAGTCGGCCCCGCGACGCTTAGTCGCGACACCATGTTGACACGCAAGACGCTTGCTTACTGGATCACGGCGCTGATCGTCGTGCTGACCGCCATATGGCTGCTGTGGATCGGGCGCGAGCCGATCTGCAAATGCGGCTATGTCAAGCTCTGGCATGGCGAGACCATGAGTTCCGAGAATTCGCAGCATCTGGCCGACTGGTATACGCCCTCGCATATCATCCACGGGTTGCTATTTTATGCCGGCCTGTGGCTGGTGGCGCGGCGGCTGTCCCTTGGCGGGCGGCTGGCCATCGCCACGCTGATCGAGGCCGCATGGGAAATCGTCGAGAACTCGGATGCGGTGATCGAGCGCTATCGCGCCGTCACCATCTCGCTGGATTATTACGGCGACAGCGTGATCAACTCGGTCGCCGATATTCTGGCGATGATGCTGGGCTTTTTTCTCGCGTCAAGACTGCCGGTCTGGGCCTCGGTCGCGCTGGTCATCGGCTTTGAGGCGCTGACCATGTATCTGATCCGCGACGGGCTGGCGCTGAACGTGCTGATGCTGGCCTGGCCGCTGGATGCGGTCCGCGACTGGCAGGCGGCGCTGCCGCGCTAGGAATGGGGGCAGGGATGACCACGCTTTATATCGATGCCGATGCCTGTCCGGTCAAAGCCGAGGCCGAGCGGGTCGCGACCCGCCTGCGCCTGCCGATGGTGCTGGTCTGCAATGGCGGGCTGCGTCCCTCGGCCAATCCCCTTGTGTCGCTGGTCATCGTCCCCGAGGGGCCCGATGTCGCCGATCAATGGATCGCTGAACATTGCGGACCGGGGGATGTGGTGGTGACCTCGGACCTGCCTTTGGCTGATCGCTGCATCAAGGCCGGTGCGCAGGTCATCCAGCACAATGGCGAGGTGCTGACCCAGTCCAATATCGGCCCGCGGCTGGCGACGCGCGACCTGATGCAGGATCTGCGCGCGTCGAATCCGTTCATGCAGGGCGGCGGCGCGGCATTTTCCAAGGCGGACAGGTCGTATTTCCTGCAATCGCTGGACCGGGTGATGACGGCAGCACAGCGCGTGGGCCGTAGCTGAGGCGGAATGCCGGGATGCTATTCCAGATGTGCCCCGTGATCGTGCAGGAGCTTGATCAGATCTACACTGGCGTCGGCCTCGGATGCCAGTGACAGGGGTGTCTGTCCGCGTGCTCCGCGCACATTCGGATCTGCGCCAGCGGCAAGCAGGGCCGCTACCCTGTCATAGCTTTCAGGCTCTTCCATCTGGACCAGCAGTGGTGTGCGGCCAAGGACGTCACGCGCCTCCAGATCGGCGCCATGCTCGAGCAGCAGCGGCACATATTCCGGCTCGGCCAGAATATGCAGCAGGGTGATGCCTTCGTTATTCGCGTCATTCACATTGGCACCGTTTTTCAGCAGCAAGGCAAAGATGCGTGGATCGAAATGCATGTCCTGCACATTCATCGCCAAAAAGCCGAATTTCCCGCGCGCGGTCGCAAGCCCGGGATCATGTGCAAGCAGCTCTGCGACCCGATCATATTCGGCGATCGCGACAAGATCCTGAAGCGCCTCGATGGCGCTTTCTCGGGGGCTAGGGGCGTCCGGGGCTGTCTGAGCCCGGACGCCGCCAATAATTGCCAGTGCGCCAATCAGGATGGCGACCAGGCGGTTCATCCCAAGCGCACCATCCGGTGCTTTTTCTTGCCGACCGAGACCTTGAGCCCGTCCCCGATCAGCGCCGCATCCACCGGCGTCTGCGGGTCGCTGACCGGCTCGTTGTTCAGCCGCAGCCCGCCCTCGGCGATCAGGCGCTTGGCCTCCTTGCCCGATGCGGTGATGCCTGTCTGGGTCAGCAGTTGCACCACCGCCAGCGGCAGCGCATCGGCGCCGATAAGCGCGATCTCAAGATCGCCACCAGCGCCGCCTTGTTCAAAGACCTCGCGCGCGGTGGCTTCGGCCGATGCGGCCGCCTCGGCCCCGTGCAGAAGCGTCGTCACCTCATTGGCAAGGATGATCTTGGCGGTGTTGATTTCCGACCCGGCCAGCGCGCCAAGGCGGTCGCATTCGGCCACCGGCAGCTCGGTATAAAGCTTGAGGAACCGGCCCACATCGGCATCGGTCGTATTGCGCCAGAACTGCCAGAACTCATAGGGCGAGAGCATTGCGCCATTCAGCCAGACGGCGCCGCCCTGCGACTTGCCCATCTTGCGCCCGTCCGAGGTGGTCAGCAGCGGCGAGGTCAGGCCCCAGATGCCGCCATCCAGCACGCGGCGGGTCAGGTCAATACCGTTGACGATATTGCCCCACTGGTCACTGCCGCCCATCTGCAACCGGCAATCATAGCGCCGGTAAAGCTCAAGGAAGTCATAGGCCTGCAGGATCATGTAGTTGAATTCAAGAAAGCTCAGCGACTGTTCGCGATCCAGACGCGACTTGACCGACTCGAATGACAGCATGCGGTTCACGCTGAAATGCCGGCCGATATCGCGCAGGAAATCCAGATAGTTCAGGCTGTCCAGCCATTCGGCATTGTTCAGCATCAATGCCCGGCCATCGCCGTAATCCAGATAGCGGGCAAAGACCTGCTGCATGCCGTCGATATTCGCCTGAATGGCGTCCGGGGTCAGCAGCGGGCGTTCCTCGCTGCGGAAGCTGGGGTCGCCCACCTTGGTGGTGCCGCCGCCCATCAGCGTGATCGGGCGGTTGCCGGTCTTTTGAAACCAGCGCAGCATCATGATGTTCAGCAGATGCCCGACATGCAGGCTGGCCGCCGTGGCGTCATAGCCGATATAAGCCGTGACCGGACCGTTGATCAGGGCGTCATCCAGCGCCTGCAGATCGGTGCAGTCCGCCAGATAGCCGCGCTCCGTCATGACATGGAGGAATTCGGATTTGGCACGGTAGGTCATGGGCTGTTCCTTTCGAATGGCGCGGATATACCGGGGGAAAGGGCAAAGGGAAAGCCATGAGACAGGGAATGCTGCGCGC
>RRZT013033713.1_pt1 | contig 11152 bp, 7 predicted proteins | sample 2165551 | NCBI WGS metagenome assembly RRZT01 (sample SAMN10456910, study PRJNA506462) | wastewater metagenome | biome: wastewater; feature: sludge; material: wastewater sludge; isolation source: wastewater sludge with Escherichia coli K12::gfp cells carrying plasmid... | place: USA: Moscow, Idaho ...
CACGTCGGCGTCGGCCCGTCGGCCCGTCGGCGTCGGCGTCGGCCACGTTCGGCCACGTCCTCGTCGGCGTCGGCCACGTTCGGCCACGTCCACGTCGGCGTCGGCCACGGTGGCCACGTCCTCGTCGGCGTCGGCCACGTTCGGCCACGTCCACGTCTGTCCGTCGCCCCCGTTGGCCACGTCCTCGGCGTCGGCGCGTCGCCCTCGTTGGCCGCGTCCTCGGCGTCGGCGCGTCGCCCCCGTTGGCCACGTCGGCCCGTCGTCCACGTCGTCCACGTCGTCCACGGCGTCCACGCCTGCGGTGGGGAGCCCTTGTTGCTGCTGTTCGTGAGTTCCTGCTGCGGGGCGGTGCCGTTGCTGCCCCTCGTGTGTTTGTGCTGCGGGTCGGTGCCGTTGCTGCCGCTTCTGACTTCCTGCTGCTCATCGTGTCAGCTGCCCACTCTATTGCTGCGGCGTCGAGAACGAAGAGCAGGGGGAACTCACGAAGGGCAGCAACAAGGGGTGCGAGGGGATTGGTGGGAGTCAGGAGCGGCAGCGGGAACTCAGGACCGGCAGCGGGAAGTCAGGACCGGCAGCGGGAGGTCAGGACCGGCAGCGGGAAGTCAGGACCGGCAGCGGGAAGTCACGAAGGGCAGCAACAAGGGGGTGGCTGGGGGCAAGAGCGGCAACGGGAAGTCAGGACCGGCAGTAGGAACTCAGGTCCGGCAGCGGAAACTCAGGACCAGCGGCAGGAACTCACGAACGGCAGCAACAAGGGGTGAGCAGGGACTACGGGGGAAGGAGCGGGACCGGACGCCGGAGTTTTCCACAGGTACGAACTCGTTGACCGGTCGTGGCGATCCAGAACAACAGTGGGGGCATGACGACAGTTTTCAGCTACGGCCAGCTCCTCGGTCTCGGGTACACGGCCGCAACCATCCGATCGAACCGGAAAGAGGGCCGCATCGAACGTCTGCGCCGTGGGTGGTACATCCCGAAGTCTGAGGTCGATCCCCGCGAGCGTCATGTGCAGCTCATCCGGGCGACACTCACCCAGATGCACCCCGACAGCGTTCTCAGCCATGAATCGGCAGGCATTATCCACCAGCTGCCTCTGCCCACCCTCGATCTGGAGCGGGCCAGCGTCACAAGATCCGATCCGGCGCTGGGTCACGGCAGGCGCACGGCGGCCGTCCACCTGCGCATCGCGCCTCTGGCTGCCGACGACGTGGTGCTTCACGAGAGTTTCCCCGTCACTTCGCTTGCGCGCACTGCGGTCGATCTGGCCAGGAGTCTCCCCTACGAGTGGGGCGTCATCGTCTGCGACGCGGCTCTGGCCAAGGGGCTCGACAGGGCCGAGCTTGAAGAAGAGGTTGCCCGTGGACGCCGCAGGCGCGGCAACCAGGTGGCCCTGCGTGCCGTCGCCTTCGCCGACGGACGATCGGGCTCGCCGCTGGAATCGCTGAGCCGCGTTCAGTTCGCGCGGTTGGGGCTGCCAACGCCCGAGTTGCAGTTCGTGGTGCCGGGCTTGAACAACCCCCGGGTCATCTCCGACTTCGCCTGGCCCGAACTTCGCACCGTCGGCGAGGCGGACGGCAGATCGAAATACGACCAACTGCTGCAGCCGGGTCAGACCGCGTCCGGGGTCGTGATGGCCGAGAAGCGCCGCGAGCAGCGGATTCGCGATTGTGACTTCAGCGTTTTCAGGTGGGGGTGGGATGAGGCGCAGTCGTTGGACGCCCTGAGCCGCAGAGCGCAGGAGGGGTTCCGGCAGGGGCGCCGGCTGGTCGCGCTGCACAGGTGAGCGAGTGGAGTCCAGCAGAGTGGTGTACGACGGACCTGAGTGAGCGCTGCTCCGGTTCCTGCTGCGGTTGGTGAGTTCCTGCTGACCGTGTCGCGGCGGGTGACCCCTTCCTGCTGCGGTTGGTGAGTTCCTGCTGACCGTGTCGCGGCGGGTGACCCCTTCCTGCTGCGGTTGGTGAGTTCCTGCTGACCTTGTCGCGGGCGGTTGACCCGTTAATGCTGCCGTTCCTGAGTTCCCGCTGCTGTTGGTGCTCGCAGCCGGTTCTCCAGGGCCAGCGTCGAGCGGAGCGGCAGCAACAACGAACTGACGGGCCTGGTTGGCAGTTGGGCTGCTCCGGGCTCAGGAACGGTGAACGCGACAGGGGACGCCCCAGCTGGGGCGTCCCCTGTCGCGGGAGAAGGCGCTACCTGCGGAGTCCGGACGCGTGAGAAACGGTGCCTGCGGCGTCCGGATCAGTCAGGGACGATGATGCCTTCGGTCGGGACCTCGGCCTCGGCCCAGTAGCCACCCGGCGCGAACAGGCTCTCGACGACCTGCTCGAACAGGCCGAGCTCGAACAGGGCGTCGAAGATCGTGTACCGGCTGCGGATCGTCTGGCTCTGGTAGTAGGTGAGCTTCAGCTTCTCGAGGTCGATGCCGACCTGGGCCACGTGGTAGGGGCCGCCGACGCGCTTCAGCTTGTCGGCGATCTCGGCGGCCGGCATCACCTGCGGGCCGACGCGGTCGAGGATGTTCTGCCAGTGGTCCTTGATCAGCTGGACGCGGGCAGCGACCTGCTCACGCGGGATGTACTTGGCGCGCGACTGGCTCAGGGCGGCCTCGCGGATGGCGGGCAGCGGCTGGAGCGCCTCGATGCGGGCGTCGTTCTCTTCGGGGGTGAGCCACTCCTCGGCGCGCTTCTCGGGGTCGACCGAGGCGACGTCGAGGTCCTTCAGAACGTCGTAGACCGCGCACGAGGCGACCGTGCCGAGGCCGACCTTCTGGCCGTGCGACAGCGGCGGATCCCAGTCGAGGCCGTGGCCCTCCATCTCCCACTGGTGCGAGAAGTTGTGACCGGCGCCCGACGCGGGACGCGACGACTGGTGCGCCTGCATGGCGAGCCCCGACAGGATGAGCTCCTCGGCGAGGCGGTCGACCGCCTGGGTGTCACCGGCCGCCAGCCCGTCGGGATCGGAGAGCGCCTCGACCAGCGGAGGCTGCACGAGGTCCCACACGGGGTCGGAGAGGGCCTCGTCGCCGAGCTCGTCGGCCACGAGCCAGTCGGCGCCGCCGGGCACCTTCTCGATGAGGTCGCCGTAGCCGGTCGCGGTGAGGCGCTTCGGGGCGGCGGCCATGATGTCGAGGTCGGCCACCAGCGCCGCCGGTGCCGGGCAGTTGCGCGTGATCTTGAAGCCGTCACGGCTGATGGACGCGCCGAACGCCGCGTAGCCGTCCATGGACGCGGCAGTGCAGACGTTCATGTAGCCGCGCCCGAGCTCGCCGGAGGCCAGCTTCGTGATGTCGTTGAGCGTGCCCGAGGCGATCGAGCAGGCGATGGCGTCGACGCCTTCCAGGTGCTCACGCAGGATGGTGACGTTCTCGTAACCGGCGTACAGGGTGGGCGTGCCGGGGAAGATGTAGGGCTCGACGAGCTCAACGCCCGCAGCCTCGAGGGACGCCTTGACCTGCTCGCCGGCCACGCCCCACGTGTTCTCGTCGGCGACGATGATGCAGACGGCGTCGCCGAAGGTTTCCTTGAAGACGCGTCCGGTCTCGGACACGACGCCGGGTCCGGTGACGATGGTCTTGGTGTCTGTGGCGTCGCGCAGCGCCTGGTCGATGAGGGCCGACATCGTTGTCTCCATTCTTCGTGATCGGGTGGTCCGACAGATCAACAACCTATCGCGCCGAGTGCGAACTTCGCACTGGTCGTGCGAAGTATGTGGACAGGCTGACGGGGTGTCGGACGCCCCTGCCCGCGGTCTCAGCGGGTCTCGGGCGGCCCACGTCAGTGCCCGCCGCCGACCCGTAGGGCCGACGGCGGGCACTGGTGACGATCCGAGGTCGAGCCTCAGTTCAGCGGGTGCTTCTGGGCGAAGCTGTACTGCGCGTCGAAGATGCCCTTCAACTGGTGGTAGGTCGACGCCTGCAGTTCGCCGAGTTCGCGGTAGATCTCGTGGTTGGCCATGCTCGGCTCAGACGTCGACCCGTGCACGGCCATCGCCTTCGCGGCGTCCGCGAGTGACGAGAACTCCCCGGTCGCCGCCATCGCCATCACCGCGGCGCCCATCGCCGACACCTCTTCGGTCGGACTCTCGGTGAGCGGCAGGCCGATCGCATCGGTCATGATCTGGCGCCACAGCGGCGAACGCTGGCCACCTCCGACGACCGTCACGGTCTTCAGCGGCACCCCGGTCGTCTCCTGCAGCCCGGCGAAGTTGCGCGCCATCTCGATGCTGATGCCCTCCAGCAGCGACCGGTACAGCTCGGCGCGTCCGTACGATCCGGCCAGGCCGACGATCGCTCCGTGGGCGAACGGATCCCAGAACGGGCTCTGCACGGCGTTCCAGTAGGGGAGGGTGACGAGCCCACCGCAGCCCACCGCCACCTGCGAGGCCGCCTCGTCGAGCGCCGGATCAGGACGCCCGCCCAACGCCGGGTCGCCCAGCTTCTCGCGGAACCAGCCCGCCAGGTACGCGCCCGAGTTCTGCACGATCTCGAGCACGTACTGCCCCGGAATGCCGGCCGCATCGGTGCGGAACACGCCCGCATGCTCGTACGTGGGCGAGTGGACGCCGGCCACCAGCGCCGTGCCCATGTTCAGGTACGCCTCGTCGAGGCCGATCGCGCCGACGCCGAGCGCCGCCGCCTGACCGTCGCCACACGACGCCACCAACTGCACGGGCTGGCTCAGCCCCCACCCCTGCGTAATCTCGGACTTGATTGTGTCGAGCACGGACGCCGCCGGCACCAGTTCGCACAACTGGTCCTCCCGCAGCCCGACGATGCCGAGCATCTTCTCCGACCACGTCAGCGCCGCCATGTTGAACAGGCCCAGGCTGTCGGCGGCCGCCGCCGAGTCGACCCAGCGTCCGGTCAGCGCGTGCACCAGGTAGGCGTGCACGCCGACCACCTTGAACGCCTTGTCGAGCACGTCGGGCTCGTTGTCGCGCAGCCACGCCATCTTGTACACCGACGGCGTCACGTCGGGCTGGAAGCCGGTCAGCTGGTGAATGTGCTCGGTCCCGATGCGACGCACCTGCTCGGGGGCGCGGCCGTCCAACCACAGGATGCCCGGACGCAACGCTTCCCCGGACTCATCGACCAGCGCGAACGTCTGCCGCTGAATCGTGCAACACAGGTGCGTGATGCGCGCCTTGTCGGCGTCTGACAGCTGTCCGATCGCGTCGGCGATCGCAGCATCGGTGCTGCGCCACCAGTCGCGGGGGTCCTGCTCGTAGAAGTCGACCCTGGGGGTCTGCATGCCGAACTCGGCCTTGCCCTGCGCGAGGACCGCTCCGGTCGCGTCCACCACGATGGCCTTGGTGCTGGTCGTCGAGCTGTCGACGCCGATCACGAGTGAAGACATTCGCACCTCCTTGTGCTGTTTTCTCGTATACCCCGTGACTCTAGCGTCACCTTTCTGCGCGTGGGCCCTGACTGCGGCCCGTCTCGACCCCCTTGACGAAGGCGGCGACCGGCGCCATCGGGCGCCCCGCCTCCTCGGCGACGGCCTGCGTGAGCGTGTGCACGGCTCGCGGACTCACCAAGGCCGGGTCGACGCCGACGGCCGCGCACACGTGCGCGACCCACGGACGCCAGGCTGCCTCGTCGATCGGGCGCCGCATCAGTTTCTGGACGCCGTGGGGCTCTTCCAGGTGCCCTGCGGTGAGCCGCTGGCCGGCCCGCCGCTGCCCGGCCCGCGGCCGCCACGGGAGCGGTACACGATGTAGGGCCTGGTCAGGTAGCCGATCGGGGCGCTGAACACGTGCACCAGGCGGGTGAACGGCCAGATGCCGATCAGCAGGAACGCGAAGAAGGCGTGCAACTGGAACTGGATGGGCGAGTTCGCCATCAGTTCGGCCTGCGGCTGGAAGTAGAAGATGCTGCGGAACCACGGCGAGACGCCCTCGCGGTAGTTGTAGTGGTGATCGAGCGTGGTCGAGATGGTGTTCCACATGCCCAGCAGGATCACGATGCCCAGGATGAGGTACATGGCCTTGTCGTTGACGGTGGTGGCGTTGAACACCGTCTTCACCGTCCGGCGCCGGAACACCAGGATCGCGAAGCCGACGCAGATCATCGCGCCGGACACCAGGCCGCCGGCGACGGCGACGAAGTGGTAGGCGTCCTGGCTGATGCCCAAGGCGTCGGTCCACCCCTTCGGGATCACCAGACCCATCACGTGACCCAGCAGCGCGAACAGGATGCCGAAGTGGAACAGCGGGCTCCCGATGCGCAGGAGCTTCTGTTCGTAGAGTTGCGAGCTGCGGGTCGTCCAGCCGAACTTGTCGTAGCGGTAGCGCCACAGCAGGCCGACCACGAACACGGCCATGCAGAGGTAGGGGAACACGGCCCACAGGAACGTTGTCATCGCAGGGCTCCTTCGAAGTCGGCGTCGGCCGCCGGGTGCGGGTTGAGTTGCGGATCAAGCGAGTAGGCGTCCAGCCCGACGTCCTCGTTCGGCGGGCCCTCGGCCAGCAGCTTCTGCACCGCCTCGAGCTGGGTGCCCGACAGGGTCGGCAGGGTGAGGCGCAGGGCCGTCACGGCGTCCGACCAGGGTGAGCGTTTGGCGTCCAGGCCGAGCTGGAGCAGCTCGACGCCGGCACGGTTGTCGTTGAGCAGCCGCCAGGCGATGTCGAGGTCGGCGGTGGCCCCGAACTCCAACACCACGGACAGGTGGTCGGGCAGCTCGTCCTCGGTCACCTCGACGCCGCCGCGCCGGAACGCCTGCTTGAACTGCACCAGCGCGATGCCGCGTTTTCGGGTGTCGCCGAACGAGTAGTAGGTCAGGTGCAGCGCGCACTTGCGGGTCGTGTCGAACGTGTCGACGTAGGTCGACCGCACCGTGTGCAGGTCGGTCTCGTCGAGGTACCGCACCAGCCGCAGCAGCGGCTCGCCCAACTCCGTGGGCAGCCCGACGCACGCGCGCCGGATCGTCGGCAGCGCCTCGTAGAGCTCGTCGGAGGGATAGTCCAGCAGCAGTGACGTGACCTGCCAGACCGTGCGCAGGGTGCGCGAGTCCAGGCTCGGCGCCGGGTGGCGCCGAGGCTTGGACGCCGTGGGCGCGGCCTGCGCGGGGCGGCGTCCGAGAAGTCCCAACCACTGCTTCATCGCTGGCTCCCGTCGGTTGGGATGCCGTGGCGGTGCTCGATGTCCTCGGGCGTGGCCCGCCCTGGGATGCCCTGGCCGTCCCACTCGAGGTAGGTGACCGAGCCGGGCACCTGGCTCATGTCGTCGGCCTGCATGCGCTGCTTGGTTTCGGCGAGAGTCTGGATCGCGACCGGAACCGGCCCGCCCGACCCGCCGCCGAAAGCGCCCTGCCCGCCGCCGCCCACCGGGCAGTCGGTGGCCAGCTCCTCGAGATGGTGGGCCTGCTCGGCATGCGCGGTGGGAATGACGTACCGCTCCTCGTACTTCGCGATCGCGAGCAGCCGGAACATCTCCTTCACCTCGGTGCCGGTCATGCCGACCGCCTCGGCGATCTCCTCGCGGGGCTCCCGCTCGAGGTTGACGTCGCGCATGTACGAGCGCATGGCGGCGAGCTTGTCGAGGACGCGGCGCACCGGCGCCACGTCGCCTGCGGTGAACAGGTTGGCCAGGTATTCCAGCGGGATCCGCAGCGCATCGATGGCGCCGAAGAGGTTGCCGGCGTCCTCGGCGTCGTGGCCGGTCTCCTTCACGGCGTCCACGATCGGGCTGAGCGGCGGGATGTACCAGACCATCGGCATGGTCCGGTATTCGGGGTGGAGCGGCAGCGCCACCTGGTAGTCCTGGATCAGCCGGCGCACCGGCGACTTCTTCGCGGCCTCGATCCAGTCCGGTGCGATGCCCTGCCGCTCGGCCTCGCGGGCGATCTCGGGGTCGCGCGGGTCGAGGAACACGCCGCGCTGCGCCTCGTACAGCTCCTTCGGGTCCTTGACCGACGCGGCCGCCAGCACGGCGTCCGCGTCGTAGAGCATCAGCCCGATGTAGCGCAGCCGGCCCACACAGGTCTCCGAACACACCGTCGGGATGCCCACCTCGACGCGCGGGTAGCAGAACGTGCATTTCTCGGCCTTGCCGGTCGAGTGGTTGAAGTAGATCTTCTTGTACGGGCAGCCCGAGATGCACATGCGCCAGCCGCGGCAGCGGTCCTGGTCGACCAGCACGATGCCGTCCTCGCTGCGCTTGTAGATCGCGCCCGAGGGGCACGACGCCGCACACGTCGGGTTCAGGCAGTGTTCACAGATGCGCGGCAGGTAGAACATGAACGACTTGTCGAACTCGAACGTCACCTTGTCCTCGATGCCCTTCAGCATCGGGTCGGCGTGGCCGGTCTTGTAGGTGCCGCCGAGGTCGTCGTCCCAGTTCGCGCCCCACTGCGGGTTCATCGGCTTGCCGGTCATCAGCGAGTGCGGCCTGGCAACGGGGAACGTCTTGGACGCCGGGGCGTTCAGCAGGTTCTCGTAGTCGTAGGTCCAGGGCTCGTAGTAGTCATCGATCTCGGGCATCTTCGGGTTGCTGAAGATGTGCAGCAGCTTGCTGAAGCGTCCGCCGGCCTTGAGCTTGAGGCGTCCGTTGCGGCCGAGTTCCCAGCCGCCCTTCCACTCCTCCTGGTCTTCGTAACGCCGCGGGTAGCCGAGCCCGGGACGCGTCTCGACGTTGTTGAACCAGACGTACTCCATACCGGTGCGGTTGGTCCACGCCTGCTTGCAGGTCACCGAGCAGGTGTGACACCCGATGCACTTGTCGAGGTTCATCACCATCGCCATCTGAGCCATGATGCGCATATTCGTTCTCCTCGTTCGTCCGGTGCGTCAGTACTGCAGGGGCGCGGTGCGCTTGCGGATCATGGTGACCTCGTCACGGTTGTTGCCCGTGGGGCCGAGGTAGTTGAAGGCGAAGGCCAACTGCGCGTAGCCGCCGATGATGTGGCTCGGCTTGATCAGGATGCGGGTCATCGAGTTGTGGATGCCGCCGCGGCGTCCGTTGGTCTCGGTGAGCGGCACGTCGATGAGGCGATCCTGGGAGTGGTACATGTACACCGTCCCCTCCGGCATACGGTGCGACACGATCGCGCGGGCGGCGACGACGCCGTTGCGGTTGACCAGCTCGATCCAGTCGTTGTCGTTGATGCCGACCTTCTCGGCGTCCTTCTCGCTCATCCACACCTGCTGGCCGCCGCGCGACAGGTTCTGCATGAACCAGTTGTCCTGGTACTGGCTGTGGATCGCCCACTTGAAGTGCGGCGTCAGGTAGCGGACGCTGACGCCCAGCTCGTTCGTCTCACCCAGCGGCGCCTCGCCGAACAGCTGCGACATGTTGAGCGGCCCACGGTAGGTGGGCAGCTTCTCGCCCAGCGCGTCCATCCAGTCGTGGTCGAGGTAGAAGTGCTGGCGTCCGGTGAGGGTGTGCCACGGCTTGAGCCGTTCGACGTTGATGGTGAACGGCGAGTAGCGGCGTCCGCCCGATTCGGAACCTGACCACTCCGGCGACGTGATCACCGGCGTCGGCTGGCCGACGATCTCGTTGAACGTGACGATCTTGCCCTCGTGCTCGGCCGCCAGGTCGTGCAGTTGGATGCCGGTGCGCTTCTCGAGCGTCTTGAAGCCCTGCGTGGCGAGGTGGCCGTTCGTGGTGCCCGCGAGCGCCATGATTGTCTCGGCCACGTTGATGCCGGTGTCGAGCTTCGGACGCCCCGCCGCGATGCCGGACGTGCGCGTGCCGTTCTTGCCCTTCAGGTACTCGATGGCGCTCGTCACGTCGACCGTGACGGCCTTCGTGGTGGTGCCGAGCTTGTCGAGGACGGGGCCGATCGCGCCGTACTTCTCGCCGATCTTGGTGTAATCGCGCTCCACCATGACCAGCTTCGGCATGGTCACGCCCGGCACCGGCTCGACCTCGCCGGTCTTCCAGTCCTGCACGACGCCGTGCACCGTCGCCATCGCGTCGGGGCTGTCGTGCAGCAGCGGGACGGCGACCAGGTCGGTGCGGGTGCCCAGGTGGGCGACGGCGAACTCAGAGAACTTGTTCGCTAGCAGGCCGAACGCGTCCCAGTCGGTCTTGCTCTGCCACGGCGGGTTGATCGCCGGGGTGAACGGGTGCACGAACGGGTGCATGTCGGTGGTGTTGATGTCGTGCTTCTCGTACCAGGTCGCGGCAGGCAGCACGACGTCGGAGAACAGCGTCGAGCTGGTGCTGCGGAAGTCGATCGTCATCAGCAGGTCGAGCTTCCCCTCGGGAGCCTCGTCATGCCACCGGATGTCCTGGGGCCGCAGGTGCTCGGGCGCCTCGTCGGCAGTGACGGCATTGTCGGTGCCGAGGAGGTGCTTGAGGAAGTACTCGTCGCCCTTGGCCGAGTTGCCGATCAGGTTGGCCCGCCACAGCATCAGGACGCGAGGCCAGTTCTCTTCGGCGTCCGGGTCTTCGACCGCAAACTTGAGCTCGCCGGACTTGAGCGCCTCGGTGACGTACGGCCCGACCTCCTTGCCGGACGCCTTGACGTCGTCGGCCAGCGTGAGCGGGTTGCGGTCGAACGTCGGGTAGGTCGGCATCCAGCCCGACCGCACCGACTGGGCGTAGAGGTCAGCGGTGGTGCGGCCCTCGAAGAGGCCGTTGCCGGCGCCCCCGGCGGCCAGCGTGCCGGCGTCGAAGGTGTCGTAGCGCCACTGATCGGTGTGGATGTACCAGTAGCCGGTCTGAATCATCTGACGCGGTGGGCGGCTCCAGTCGAGCGCGAACGCCATGTTGGCCCAGCCGGTGATCGGACGCGCCTTCTCCTGGCCGACGTAGTGCGCCCAGCCGCCGCCGTTGCGGCCCTGACAGCCGGTGATGGTCGTCAGCATCAGCATCGTGCGGTAGATCAGGTCGGAGTGGTACCAGTGGTTGGTGCCGGCGCCCATCAGGATCATCGAGCGGCCGCGGGTGTCCTCGGCGTTCTGGGCGAACTCGCGCGCGATGCGGGCCACCTGAACGGCAGGCACGTTGGTGATGGTCTCCTGCCAGGCCGGGGTGTAGGCGCCCTCGACGTCGTCGTAGCCGGCCGGCCAGTCGCCGGGCAGCCCCGGACGCGCCACGCCGTACTGCGCCAGCATCAGGTCGAACACCGTCGTCACCAGGCGCTCGCCCACCTGCCGCACCGGGACGCCGCGGCGCACCGGGGTGGCGTGACCGTCCGGGGTGTCGAAC
>RRZT010065086.1_pt1 | contig 11151 bp, 8 predicted proteins | sample 2165551 | NCBI WGS metagenome assembly RRZT01 (sample SAMN10456910, study PRJNA506462) | wastewater metagenome | biome: wastewater; feature: sludge; material: wastewater sludge; isolation source: wastewater sludge with Escherichia coli K12::gfp cells carrying plasmid... | place: USA: Moscow, Idaho ...
GAGCAAACAAGCATAAACACTGCCCGCCCTTCATTGGAAATAAATATGCAAATAGAATCTATCCATATTAAAAATTACCGCCTTTTTCGTGATGCCACACTCACCAAAATATCGCGTTTATGTATCTTGGTCGGAGCCAATGGCACAGGCAAATCCACCTTATTCGACGTGTTTTCTTTTTTAAAAGATGCACTGGATAGAAATGTCGGCAACGCCGTTGCCAAGCGGGGCGGCTACAAAGAATTGGTCAGCCGAGGCTTTGCACACGAGCCCATAGAAATCACCTTGAAATTCAGGTTAACGATCACCGGCAAAGAGCGCTTAGTCACCTATCTGCTGCGGATTGAGCTCGACGAGACAGGCCGCGTAGCCATTGCCCGCGAAGTGCTACGCTACAAACGCGGCGAAAAGGGGCAGCCCTTTCATTTTCTAGACTTTGCCTACGGCAAAGGCTATGCCATCACCAATGAAGAAGATTTTTTAAAGCCGGAGGAAAAACTTCACCGCGAAGAGCAAGAGCTAGATGCCACTGATATTCTGGCAATTAAAGGGCTAGGGCAATTCGAACGATTCAAGGCAGCCAGTAGCTTTAGAACGATGATTGAAAATTGGCATGTCTCCGATTTCCACATTACGGAAGCCCGCCCTAGCCAAGAAGATGGTTTTGCAGAGCATCTGTCCACTCGCGGGGAAAACCTATCGCTCGTGGCCAACAACTTATACGCAAATCACCCAGAAAATTTCAAACGGGTTCTGCAGGCCATGCAGCATGGCGTGCCAGGGGTGTCGGTCATCGAACCCAAGCAAACCGAGGATGGACGTTTGATTTTGCGGTTTCAAGATGGCAGCTTCAAAGACCCCTTTGTGGCGCGGCATGTGTCTGATGGCACCATCAAAATGTTTGCCTATCTGGTGCTGCTCAACGACCCCAGCCCCTATCCCTTGTTAGCGGTTGAAGAACCAGAAAATCAGCTTTACCCAGCATTATTACTCAAGCTGGCTGAAGCGTTCCGCAGCTATGCCATGCGAGGGGGACAGGTGTTTATTTCGTCTCATTCGCCAGATTTTTTAAACGCGCTCAAGCTAGAAGAGATTTACTGCCTGCGTAAAGAAAATGGGTTTACTCAAATCAGCCACGCCAGCGATTCAGAAAACCTGCGGTCTTTGGTCGATGCAGGTGATTTGCCTGGCTACCTCTGGAAGCAAGGCTTGTTTGAAGGGGTTAACTGATGCCGACACGGTTGGTTTTTTTGCTGGAAGAGCCCTCCATGAAAAACTTGCTCGTGGAATTTTTGCCGCGACTGTTTCCGGGCTGGGTTTATAACACCAACTTTTTCTGTATTCCGCACGAAGGAAAAAGCGACTTGGACCGCAATATTCCGCGCAAACTGACCGCTTGGAAAATACCCAACGATCAATTCGTGATTGTGCGTGATAACGATGGCGCACCTTGCAAGGAGATTAAGGCGCGTTTTACCAATCTCTGCCACGCGCACGGGCGGCCAGATACCTTGGTACGCCTCGTCTGCCAAGAGTTGGAAAGTTGGTATATCGGGGATTTGCCCGCCCTCGCTGTGGCTTTTGAAGATACCAAGCTGGCTAACCCTAAAAACCTGAAAAGATTCGTACAGCCAGACACATGGCAAAAACCATCGGTGGAACTAGAGCGGATGATTCCCACCTTTCAAAAAGGCAGTGCAGCCACCTTGATGGGAAAACATCTCTCAGTGGATGAAAAGCAGAATAAATCGGAGAGCTTTCAGTTTTTTGTTCAGGGCTTACGCCGTATCGCCAGCAAAAATAATCTGGCGTAATCCCCCCAAACAATACGCCGCTAGCCCGCATCTACATTGGCCGCCGCTTTAAAAACGACACCGAGCGGCTGGAAAAGCTGTTTGCGCTGTATACCAAGATGACCGCCACCCCCGCCGCACCGGCCACCCCCGCCAAAAAAATTCGCCGGAGCAAACAAGCATGAGCAACCAGCCCATCAACCTAACCCCGCCACCCGAAGGCTACGCTAACTGGCTGGCCGACCTCAAAAGCCGCATCCACAGTGCCCAGCAGCGTGCCACGCTGGCGGTTAACCGCGAGCTGGTGCTGCTGTACTGGCAGATTGGCCGCGACATTCTGACGCGCCAAAGCGTGCAGGGCTGGGGTGCCAAGGTCATCGAGCGGCTGGCGCAGGACTTGCGCGTTGCTTTTCCTGACATGAAAGGGTTTTCGCCGCGCAATCTCAAGTACATGCGCGCCTTCGCTCAGGCTTGGCCGGAGGCTGAATTTGTGCAGCAGGCTGCTGCACAATTGCCCTGGTTTCACCTTTGCACCTTGCTGGACAAACTCAAGACCCGCGAAGAACGCGATTGGTATCTGGCCCAGACGGTCAAACACAACTGGTCACGCAACATTTTGGGGATGCAAATTGAAACCCGCCTGCTGGAGCGCAGCGGCAAAGCCGTCACCAACTTTGAATTTAGTTTGCCCAAACCTCAATCGGATTTGGCGCGGCAATCGTTAAAAGACCCCTACCGTTTCGATTTTCTGGGGTTGACCGATAAAGCGCAGGAGCGCGAGATTGAAAACGCCTTGGTCAAGCATGTCACCGAATTCCTGCTGGAGCTGGGCGCGGGCTTTGCCTTCGTTGGGCGGCAGGTGCTGCTGGACGTGGGCGGCGACGAGTTTTTCATCGACCTGCTGTTTTATCACCTCAAGCTGCGCTGCTATGTGGTGATCGAACTCAAGGCAGGCAAGTTCAAACCCGAGCATCTGGGCCAGTTGGGCTTTTACCTGACCGCCGTGGATGCCCAGATCAAGCACCCACAAGACGGCCCCACCATCGGCCTGCTGCTGTGCCGTAGTCAAAACAAGGTGGTGGCGGAATACGCACTGCGCAACAACGCCCAGCCCCTCGGTGTGGCCGAATACCAATTGCTCGAATCCTTGCCCGCCGAACTGCAAACCAGCCTACCCAGCATCGAACAAATCGAGCGCGAACTGGCCAGCGACAACACATTCACAGAAGACGACCCGCAATGAGCCAACCCCGCACCCCGACCCACACCTACACCGTGCCCTCGGTGTCCATCGCCACCGCCCACCCCCGCCAAAAAAACCCGCCAGAGCAAGTCGGCATGACCCCGCCATCCGCCCCCGCTTTTACCGAAACCCAGAGCCCAGCATGAGCAGAATTTCTCATATCGAGATCAACAACTTCACGGCATTTTCCAGCCTAGCGCAGGATTTTTCCCCAGGCATCAATATTTTGATTGGCGAAAATGGCACAGGCAAAACACACCTCCTGAAAATGCTCTACGCCGCTTGCGCCATCACGGCAGGCGAGGACAAAGAAAAAAGCTACGCGCTGAAACTGCGCAACGTATTCAACCCTTATGAAGGACGTATGGGGCGGTTGTCACGCCGCCAAGCCAGCAGCGTCAAAACCAAAGTCATCGTGACGCGGCAAGAAGGGGGAAAATTGACGGCAGAATTTTCCAACCACACCAACAAGCCCGAAAAGGCCAACGTCACGGGCGAAGCAAGCTGGAAAAAAGAAGAGCTGACCAGCGCGTACATCCCCGTCAAGGAAATGCTGGCGCATGCCCCTGGCTTTCTGGCCACAGCCGCCAAGCGTGAAATTGCATTTGAAGAGGTGTATATCGACATCATCAAGCGGGCGTTTTTGCCCAAGCTAATGGGGTCAACCGACACAAACCGCCAACGCCTGCTGACCGCGCTGCAAAAAGCCATTGACGGCAAAGTGGTGGCCAAGGGGGAGCACTTCTTTCTGAAAAACAAACAGGGCGACCTAGAGTTCACCTTGCTGGCAGAAGGGATGCGCAAGCTGGCACTGGTGTGGCTGCTGATTCAGAACGGCACCCTGCTTTCGGGCTCGGTGCTTTTTTGGGACGAGCCTGAAGCTAATTTGAACCCGGCACTCATGGGTGAAGTGGTCGAGGTGATTCTTGAATTGCAACGGCTGGGCGTTCAGGTGTTTTTGAGCACCCACAACTACGTGTTGCTGAAAGAATTCGACCTGCGCAAGCAACAGAGCGATGCCATCAGCTACTTGGCGTTGTTTCGGGATGATGCCGGCGCGGTGGTCTGCAATGCCAGCGACAGCTACCTCGGCGTTCATCCTAATGCTATCGCCAATACCTTTAGCCACCTCTACGACCGCGAACTCCAGCGCAGCCTAGGGAGCATCAAGGCATGAGGGTACTGGCTGAAGAGGACTTGCACATCACCCTGCCCGCCACGGTATCGGGACGCAAGTTCGATGATCAAACCGCGCATGGCCTGAGCCATTGCATGAAGGCGGTGGATTTCATTATCGAGCTGGAAGACCGCGTGCTTTTTGTGGAATGCAAAGACCCTGAAAACCCCAAAGCACAAGCCAAGGACAGGGCGGCGTTCATCCGAAAATTCCTGAGCGGGCAACTCGACACCGATTTAAAGACTAAATACCGTGATTCATGGCTGTATGAGTGGGCGCAAGGCCGTGTTAAAAAACCAATCACCTATTTGGTTTTGCTGGGTGCCAGCGCACTATCCGACGCTGATTTGCTGGCACGCACAGAGGCACTAAAACGCCAGCTCCCCGTGATGGGGCCTGGCAACCAACCGTGGAAACAAGCCTTTGTCGCCGAATGCGCCGTGATGAATCTGGCCGCTTGGAACAAGGCACTGCCGCAATTTCCAGTGCGTCGGGTGGGGGGATGAGCGTCTAATCCACCCCTAGCCAGATGCGAAAATTGTCCAACAAGCTGTTGGACAATTTTCCCCGCACCCCCCACAGAAACCCCCCACCATGACCCACACCGACACCCCGACCCACACCTACACCGTGCCCTCGGTGTCCATCGCCACCGCCCACACCGGCGCCGCCGCCAAACCCAACGAGCTGGGGATGCGGACGATGCAAGAACGCGTCTATGCCAAGCGCGGCGAGCAATACCTGCTGATCAAATCGCCCCCCGCTTCGGGCAAATCCCGTGCGCTGATGTTTGTCGCGCTGGATAAGCTGCACAGCCAAGGCCTACACCAAGCCCTTATCGTCGTGCCGGAGCGTTCCATCGGCTCTAGTTTTGCCGATGAGCCGCTGAGCCAGCACGGCTTTGACTGGGATTGGCAGGTGGCCCCGCAGTGGAACCTGTGCAATGCGCCAGGCGCAGACGATGTAAAAGTAGCCAAGTCCAAGGTCAAAGCCGTGGGCGCGTTCCTTGCCAGCCCCGACAAAACGCTGGTCTGCACCCACGCCACCTTTCGCTTTGCGGTGGACGAACTGGGCATTGCCGCGTTCGACAACCGGCTGATTGCCATCGACGAGTTCCACCACGTTTCCAGTAACCCAAACAACAAGCTGGGCAGCCAGTTGGGCGACCTCATTACCCGCGACAAGACACATATCGTCGCCATGACCGGCTCCTACTTTCGGGGCGACAGCGAAGCGGTGCTGGCCCCCGCAGACGAAGCCCGATTCGAACCCGTCACCTACACCTACTACGAGCAGCTCAACGGCTACCAATGGCTCAAGTCGCTGGACATCGGCTATTTTTTCTATACCGGCTCTTACGTCGATGCCATTGCCAAGGTGCTGAACCCCGCGCTGAAAACCATCGTCCATATCCCCAACGTCAATGCCCGCGAAAGCCTCAAAGACAAGGAACGCGAGGTCAACGAAATCATGCACGGCCTAGGCGAATGGCAAGGCGTTGACCCCACCACCGGCTTTCATCAGGTGCTGACCCGTGATGGTCGCACCTTAAAAGTGGCCGATTTGGTGGATGACAGCGATGCCGCCCGACGTACGCGCGTGCTGACCGCACTCAAAGACCCCGCGCAAAAAAACAACCGCGACAACGTGGACATCATCATCGCGCTGGGCATGGCCAAAGAGGGGTTCGATTGGATTTGGTGCGAACACGCGCTGACCATTGGCTACCGCAGCAGTTTGACCGAAATCGTGCAAATCATAGGCCGCGCCACCCGCGATGCCGAGGGTAAAGAACGCGCCCGCTTCACCAACCTGATTGCCGAGCCCGCCGCCGAACAATCTGCCGTGGCCGAGGCGGTCAACGACATGCTCAAGGCCATTTCCGCCAGCCTGCTGATGGAGCTGGTGTTGGCACCGCGTTATGAATTCACCCCCAAGGATGCGGGAAAGAAAGACGGCTTTGATTACGGCGAGGACGGCTACAAAGCAGGGGGGCGTAACGTCGGCGTGAACCCCGATACCGGCCAGCTTCACCTCGAAATCAAAGGGCTGGTCACGCCGCAAAGCCCAGAGGCCACCCGCATTTGCAAAGAAGACCTCAACGAAGTCGTGACCAGCTTTCTGCAAGACAAAACCGTGCTGGAGCGCGGCTTGTTCGACCAAGAAAACACGCTGCCCGAAGAGCTGACCCAGCTCCGTATGGGCAAAATTGTCCGTGAACGCTACCCCGACTTGAGCGCGACGGACCAAGAGGCCGTCCGCCAGCACGCCATCGCCGCGATGAATATCACCCAGCAGGCCAAGTTGGCGATAGGGGCGATAGGGGCAATGGGGCACGAGGGGGCAATGCAAGGCAGCACGGCCTTGATTGATGGGGTGCGCAAATTCATCAATGTGCGCGACCTCGATATTGACCTGATCGACCGCATCAATCCGTTCGAGGCCGCCTATGCCATGCTGGCCAAGGCGATGGACGAAAAATTGCTGCACCAAGTGCAAGCCAGCATTGCGGCGAAGAACCTGAGCATTCCCGAAGACGAAGCCCGCGAGCTGGCCAAACGTGCCCTGCTGTTTAAAAACGAGCGGGGCCGTCTGCCTAACCTCAATGCCGCTGACCCGTGGGAACAGTACATGGCGCAAGGGGTGGCGGCTTTTGCACGTTATAAAGCGCAGGCGTTAGCAACAAAACAACGTGGGGTAAACAATGGCTGAAATGGACGATGACGACCTGCTGGCGGCACTGGGTATCGAAACCGCCCCACCCAAGGCCACCCGCTACACCCCGCGCGAGGAACGCATCATCGCGGGTTTTGAAGACATTGTGCGTTTCCATCAAACACATGGCCGCGCCCCGCAGCATGGCGAGCACCGCGATATTTTTGAGCGGCTGTATGCCGTGCGCCTCGACCAGCTGCGCACCCTGCCAGAAGCCTCCAGCTTGCTGGCCGCGCTCGATACCCTCGGCTTGTTGTCGGGGACAGCAACGGCCAGCACGGCGGATATTGATGCCTTGGACGAAGAGGGCTTGTTGGCCGCGCTGGGCATGGCCGACGCACCCGCCGACCCCAGCGACATCACCGTGCTGCGCCATGTGCGTGCCACAGCAGAAAAACGAGCCGCCGAAGAAATTGCCGACCGTACGCCGTGCGCCGACTTTGACCGGTTCCAGCCGCTATTTGAGCAGACCGAGCGTGAGCTAAAAGCCGGCATCCGCACGACGCTGCGGTTTGGGCGCGATGCCAGCATTGCGCTGGGGGACTACTTTATTGTGGGCGGGCAGTTTGCTTATGTCGCCGAAGTTGGTGACCCCCTTAAAACATCAAGTGGCCACGATGATGCCCGCTTGCGGGTGATTTACAGCAACGGTACGGAAAGCAACTTGCTGCTGCGCTCACTCCAAAAAGCACTCTACAAGGATAAAACCGGTCGCCGCCTGACGGATACCGATATGGGGCCGCTGTTTGGTGATACGCCAACGCCAGACGATATTGAAACCGGCACACTCTATGTGTTGCGTAGCCGGTCTACCCATCCCTTTGTGACGGCACACCGCGAGCTGATACACAAAATCGGCGTAACCGGCGGCACGGTAGAAACCCGCCTTGCAGGGGCACGCAACGACAGCACCTATCTGCTGGCCGAGGTCGAAGTCGTGGCCACCTACACACTGCACAACCTCAACCGCGTCAAGCTGGAAAACCTGTTTCACCGCCTGTTCGGCGCGGCACAGCTCGACCTAACCATCGAAGACCGCTTCGGCAATCCGGTTAAGCCGAGGGAATGGTTTTTGGTGCCGCTGCATGTGATTGACCAAGCCGTTGAACGGATTCGTACTGGCACGCTAACCGGTGTGGTGTATGACCCCCAGCTGGCGCAGTTGGTCAGCCCCGATTTGGCTAAATAAAAACACCTAACAGACTATAAGCTATTGAATGAAAACAAATAATCCAAGCAACGCACCCTCCGACAGCGACACAAAACCCCACACCCCGATGATGCAACAATACCTCGCCCTCAAAAGCGAGCATCCCGACATCCTGCTGTTTTACCGCATGGGCGATTTTTACGAGCTGTTCCAAGACGATGCCGAAAAAGCCGCCCGACTGCTCGACATCACCCTGACCACACGGGGGCAATCGGCAGGGCAGCCTATCCGCATGGCTGGTGTGCCTTACCACGCCGTCGAACAGTATTTGGCGCGGCTGGTTAAGCTGGGCGAATCCGTTGCCATCTGTGAACAAGTCGGCGACCCCGCCGCCAGCAAAGGCATTGTCGAACGCCGCGTGGTGCGCATTGTCACCCCTGGCACGCTGACCGATGCCGCCCTGATGGACGACAAAACAGACAACCGCCTCCTCGCCTTATCCTTTGCCCAAGGGACGCTCGGCATGGCGTGGCTGTCCTTGGCCAGCGGGGAGTTCGTCCTCAGCGAAGCCCCCGCCGAAGCCCTCGGCAGCGAGCTAGAACGCCTGCGCCCCGCCGAAATTCTGATTGCCGACCACGCCAAACCCACGCTACTGGAGGGGCTGCGCGTCCCGCTCAAAGTCTTGCCCGCATGGCAGTTTGACGTACCCAGCGCCGTGACCCGCCTGTGCCGCCACTTTGGCACGCAAGATTTGGTGGGCTTTGGCGTAGAGGGGCTGAAACCGGCTTTGGGGGCGGCGGGGGCGTTGTTGGACTATGCCCGCACCACCCAAGGCACCCAACTGGCCCACCTCGACACCTTGCGCGTGGAGCGGGTCAGCCAATACCTGCAAATGGATGCCGCCACCCGCCGCAATCTGGAGCTGACCGAAACCCTGCGCGGCGAAACGTCGCCGACGCTGTTTTCTTGCCTAGACCAGTGCCGCACCAGCATGGGCAGCCGTTTGCTGCGTCACTGGCTGCATCACCCCCTGCGCGACACCGCCGCCATCCGCGCCCGACTCGAAGCCGTCGAAGCCCTATTGCCGCTGCATACCACCCTGCACCGCACCCTCAGCCCCGTGGCGGATATTGAACGCATCGCCGCCCGCCTCGCCCTGCGCACCGCCCGCCCGCGTGACCTCTCTGCCCTGCGTGACAGCCTGATGCTGCTCCCCGCGCTGCCACCGCTGTTGGCACACGCCCGCAGCCCCTTGCTGCACACCTTGGTGGCGCAGCTCCCCGAGGTGGCGCGGGTGGCAACCCAGTTGGCCGCCGCCATTGCCCCCGAGCCCGCCAGCTTGGTGCGGGATGGCGGGGTGATGGCTGATGGCTTTGATGCCGAGCTGGACGCGCTCCGCGCCCTGCAAGCCGATGCCAGCGCGTTTCTGCTCGACTTTGAAACCCGCGAACGCCTGCGCAGCGGCATCCCCACCCTCAAAGTCGGCTTTAACGCCGTGCATGGCTTTTACATTGAGCTGGGCAAAGCCCAAGCCGAACGCGTGCCAGAAGATTACCGCCGCCGCCAAACCCTCAAAAACGCCGAACGCTATATCACCCCCGAGCTGAAGGCGTTTGAGGACAAAGCCCTGTCTGCCAAAGACCGTGCCCTCAGCCGCGAAAAGCTGCTCTACGACACCTTGCTGGAGGCACTCGCCCCCGCCCTGCCTGACCTCCGGCTGGCGGCGCACGCGGTGGCTGGGCTGGATGTGTTGGCGGCCTTTGCCCACCAAGCCGAGGCACAGGGCTATGTGAAGCCCAGCCTGCACGACCGGAGCGGCCTTGATATTCGCGGGGGGCGGCATCCGGTGGTCGAAGCCCAAATTGAGCACTTTATTGCCAACGACACGGTCTTCACCGCTGCCCGTCAGTTTTTGCTGATTACGGGGCCGAATATGGGCGGTAAATCGACCTATATGCGCCAAACCGCCTTGCTGACGCTGATGGCGCATTGCGGCAGTTTTGTCCCTGCCCAGTCGGCCAGCTTTGGGCTGGTGGACCGCATCTTTACCCGCATCGGGGCTTCGGATGATTTAGCTGGCGGGCGTTCGACGTTTATGGTCGAAATGACCGAAACCGCCAATATCCTCAACAATGCCGGCGAGCACGCTTTGGTGCTGATGGATGAGGTGGGGCGGGGGACTTCGACCTTTGACGGCCTGGCCTTGGCGATGGCGATTGCTCGCGCCATGATTGAAAAAAACCGCTGCTACACCCTGTTCGCCACCCATTATTTTGAGCTGACCCGCTTGGCGCAAGACTACCCGATGGTGGAAAACGTCCACCTGTCGGCGGTGGAGCACAAAGACCGCATCGTGTTTTTGCACCACGTTGAAGAGGGCGCGGCCAGCCAGAGCTACGGGCTGCAAGTGGCGGCGTTGGCGGGGGTGCCGCAGCCGGTGATTCGGCAGGCGCGGCGGGTATTGGCGACGCTAGAAAGCCAAGCTGTCAGCCACAGTGCCCAGCCCGACCTGTTTGCCGCGCCGCTGCCGGTTTTTGAAGCCGAGCCCGAGCCGCCCGTACCGTCTGCGTGTCTGGCCGCCTTGTTGGCACTCGACCCCGACAGCCTAACTCCGCGAGAAGCCCTTGATGCGCTGTATCGGTTGAAGGGCTTGCTGTGAATAGTGCCTACTTAAAAGGGCGGGATTTCTAAGAATCTGTTTACGATCTCAATGGCGCAGGGGTTGCCAAGGCGAAATGAAATGGGCGGCCTTGGAAAGAAAATACCGCTGGCGCCAAGGCGCGTAATGAGATATTGCGGGCAACGCGTTGTCTGGGGCAAAGGGTCTGGAAGAGGTGGCGCAACGACCACCGACGGAGCTTGGTGGAAACCAAGGTGCATTGCTTCAAGCTGCTTGGTGAAGTGCGTGATGGCGCGAGACTTTGAGCGACAGGTGGCCGAGCTGCAAGTGCGTGCCGCACTGGGCTTTGTTGCACAAATCAGCATGAGTGCGAGTTTCCCCAAACCCCAGACGGATTTATCCCACACGCACCGTCGTCGGCGTGCCCAGTTGCGTGAAGCGATTTAAGATCGC
>RRZT010436915.1_pt1 | contig 11151 bp, 12 predicted proteins | sample 2165551 | NCBI WGS metagenome assembly RRZT01 (sample SAMN10456910, study PRJNA506462) | wastewater metagenome | biome: wastewater; feature: sludge; material: wastewater sludge; isolation source: wastewater sludge with Escherichia coli K12::gfp cells carrying plasmid... | place: USA: Moscow, Idaho...
AACAGAGTTTGAATATTGATTTCTCAATCGAATATCATTTGGTAAGTATAGATAAGAATAAAAAACAGTGAATTTAAGCTTGAATTTAAAGTAATATTTTTCTAAAAAAATCCAAGAAATTAGCATTTTATTAACTATGTAAAAATTAAAATATCAGTGCGTGTATTAATAAATTTAGTTTATTGATAATGATATGCTAAAAAATTAATACCGGGAATGAAGATGAATTTGTAAAAAAAATAAAAAAGTTGGTTTTTTTGGTGCGAATAATCATGCTAAGAAGATAAAAGATAGGTTAGAACAAGAAAAAAAATTTGTAGCATATTTTGTTGACAATGATAAATTAAGATAATTTGAAAAATATATGGATTTGGCACTTCATAATCCAATAGATTTATTATTATGAAGATTTTAATTAAGCTCTCATTGTATGATTAATGAATATGAAGAAGTCTATGACTAGTTAAAAGCAATGGGATTTGAAGAAGATGTACATTTTATTTGACCGATAAAAATGTGGCAAGAAGAGTTTTATTGTTCTTATAGAAAATTCAAAGGCATGGATTTGAAGTAGTTATTTTTAATGGCGGAATTATATCTTACGGTGTAGCACAAGAATTTTTGAAACTTTCTAGAGACGTATTAGCGTTAAAACCAGATATTGTTTTGTCTCTAAGTGGTGTAAATGACGTTAATCTGCGAACTTCATATCCGGAGCATCCAATGATTCATATTTACCAAGATTTATTGCTAAAGCATATAGTAAAAAAAGAAAAATTTTTTTGTGCGGGTGTTAATACGACTATTAATGGAGTAGATTATGGAATAAAAGAAAATAATGAAGACTACTTGCACTGGATAAAATGTATTCGAATGATGCATACAGTGGCGTCTGAGTTCAATATTGACTTTTTGGCTTTTTTGCAACCTATGTTGGGATTAGGTACGTATAAGTTAAATGAAAAAGAAAAAAATATGCTAGAACAACCCAATCTAGAAGCAGAATGCCGTTATGGATTACACAAAAGTTTAGTTAGTGGCATTGATAAATTTTATAAAAATGCCCAAAAAGAAGCTAGTTCCTATGAATATATAATTGATATAGGACAGTCTTTTGATGGTATGTCTGATTTGTACACCGATTTAAGTCATGTTAATGAAAAAGCAATGAAATTATTGCGCAAGCTATTTTAAGTGAAGTATATAAGCGGGAGTTATTATAAAAGAAAGGAAGCTAAAATCATGAAAGTTCTGGGTATTTCTGCATTATATGATGATTCTGCTACGGCATTAGTAAGTGAGCAGAAAATAATTGCGACGGCGCAGGAAGAACGTTTTACTAGAAAAAAGCATGACCTGTGAATTCTGTGTAATAGAGTATTGTTTATCAAAGGGAAAAATTAAAGCGGAAGAAGTTGATGCAGTATTTTACTATGACAATCCTATTTTAACAGCTGATCGGATAATGAAAAACAGTGTTGCATTAAAAGAAGAAAGTGAGACTATTAATAAAAATGATCATGAAAGATTTTATCGATTAATTGAAGCTTTTAAAAAAGAAACAGGGTGTAGTGTTTTGATTAATACTTCCTTTAATGTGCGCGGAGAACCAATTGTTTGTTCGCCACAAGATGCATATCGCTGTTTTATGCGTACCGATATGGATATTTTAGTTTTAGAAAACTGCATTCTTTATAAAGAAAATCAGCCTGAATTTATTGATGATAAGGCATGGAGGGATGAATATGAGCTTGATTAAAAAGGAAGATTTTGAAAAGCTATATGAATGTTTATCTAAGATTAATGAATCTGATGTAGAGTTGGTAAAGAAAACTCTTTTCACCATTAGAGATAATAACATTGAAACATACTATACTGATTATTTATCAAAACATAGTGAAGATTTAATTGTATATGAATTTACTACTCCTGTTGAATTTAAAAGTAAATTAATTGAAATTTGGGAAAAGCAATATCCCGACTTAACAAAAGAAATTATAGGTTCGTTTATGGTATCGGCATTTAAAACATATAAAGAAAAAGAAACTGTTATGGAAATACCAGAGGCTATTTACAATTTTTAAATATTACAGTTAAAGATAAATGAGGTTTTATTTATGAACAATTCTGATAAAATTCAAATAATGGAAATGGTTAGAAAAAACTATAATGACAATAAAAGTAAAATAACAGAATTATATAATAATCTGAAAAATGCTGAAAAAATATGTGTTTTTGGAGCTGGCCAATTAGGTAGTTCGGTAGTAAATTTATTTTATAAGTTAGACTTAGGTATAAAGGTGGATTTTATTTGCGATAATGATGTTGAAAAATGGGGTAGAACTGTCTTTCGAGATATAAAATGTATCTCACCAAAAGAACTGGCGACTTATAAAAATAGAAATATTATCATTATAATAGCAACAAAATATCATAAAGAGATTTATGAACAATTAAAGCAAGAAAGTTATCATAATTTATATTCTGTGTTAAATTACTTTGGCTTTAAAAATGCGTTTTTATCACTTAAGAGTGGTTTTCATATTGAAGAAATTGGTAATAATTTAGAAAAGCTTATTGATGTTACAGAGGATTTTGAATCAAAACAAACTTTAAAAAACATTGCAAATAACTGGTTTAGCTTTTACCCTGAAAATATCAAGTATAAAAATGTATGCCAAGAAAAAACATATTTCACTAAGGAAATTGTTTTAGGGGAAACGGAAACATTTGTAGATGCAGGAGCCTTTGATGGAGACACTATAAGGGAATTTTTATCTGAAACCCAAAACTCATTTGAAGCTATTCATTCTTTTGAAATGGATTTTTGTAATTATGAAATACTTATGGAGAAAATTAAAGAAATTCCTGAAATAAATAGAAATAAAATTACAATTTATAATATTGGGTTATGGGATGAAAAAGAAGTGCTAAAGTATAATGCTTTGCTTCAAGGCTCGAATGTAGATTGTGAAGGAGAACAAGAGGCAAAATTAGATTGTTTGGATGACTTGTTACAAGATAAAGATATTACATATATCAAGATGGATATAGAGGGAGCTGAGCTTAAAGCTCTGAAAGGAGCACAGCATATTATAAAAATGCAGCGACCTAAATTAGCAATATGTCTTTATCATAATCCTGAAGATTTGTGGGAAATTCCAAACTATATTAAACAAATTGTACCCGAATACAAAATATATTTTAGACAACATATGGAACTTGAATGTGAAAGCGTTTGTTACGCTGTGATACCTTAACGAAAGGAAAAGAATACAGTGATTAAAGGAGTTATAATAGAAGAAATTTTCGAACAAAGAAATGAATATGTGAACAGCCTTCGAGAAAAGCTAAATGATTCAAATCGATTATATATTTTTGGAGCAGGAAGAATTGGTTTGGATGTTTACAAAATCTTAAACAAATGGGGAATTTCAATTCAAGGATTTATTGATAATGATCAAAAAAAATGGGGGGAAAATATAGAAGGAAATATAAAATGTATTTCACTATCAGAAGTTGGAGCACCACAAGAAAATGATGTAATTTTATTAACGATGGCTTTTTATGATAATGTGTATCAACAGCTTAATGCTTTAGGTTTTGAAAAAGTATATAATTTTTCAGAGTACAAAATAAAATATTTACAGTTGTTTGAAGATGAACAAAAATCAAAACATGCCTTAACCATGCTAAGGCATGCAATAGGATGTTTTGAGGAAGAAAAAAGTAAAAAGATAATGATGGAAATACTGAAAAATTGGTTTAATGTTAATATAAAAGAGTTAACATATCCTTTATTTAAAGGTAAGTTACAATATTTTGACTGTGAGTTTGTCGAAATAAATGAAAATGAAGTTTTTTTAGATGTTGGAGCATATGATGGTGACTCAATATCTTCATTCCTAAGAGTAAGTAATTTCAAGTTTCAACAAATATATGCATTTGAATTAGAAAAACAGATTTACGCTAGATTAGAAAGAAATATAGCAAGATTATCTGATGAAGTTAAAAGTAAAATTAAAGCATTTAATATTGGGCTATGGGATAAAAATAAAAATATAAGATATAGTAGCTTGGATGTTGGCTCAAAAATAGGATTAGATGATGGAGAAGAAGGCAAAGTTGTTGCTTTAGATACTTTTTTGCCAGATGTTATTCCGACTTATATTAAAATGGACATTGAAGGTGCAGAAATGAAAGCCTTGGAAGGGTGTAAAAATATTATAAAGAAACATAAACCGAAGCTTGCTATTTGTGTATATCATGAGCCGGAAGATTTATGGCAGATTTCTCTATTTTTAAAAAAATTAGTACCGGAGTACAAATTATATCTTCGTCATTATTCAAATTTAGAATATGAAACCGTTTGTTATGCAGTAATTTAATTCTGGAGGTTGTAAAATGGAAAAAAATATAGATCGTCAAGCAGTAGAGCAAGAACGTAGAGATCGTTTAAAACGTGAAAAACCGTTGGCACATGCAAAGATAGTGCAGTTGAAAGATAAATTTTTGAGAGGAGAATGCACTGCCATTATAGATTTTAGCTATGATTACATTTGTAATTTAAGTTGTGAACACTGTTGTAATAGTAAGTTTGCTAAAAAAGAAAGAGTTTTGACAATTGATGATTTGCGTGATTTATCACGCCAAGCCGATGAAATGGGTTTGTGTCAGTTTAATATTTCTGGCGGTGAGCCATTATTATTTAAAGAGCTAGATGATATTATAGCCGCACTACAGCCAGAAAAATTTCATTTATCAATGAGTAGTAATGGTCATTTTTTAACAAAAGAGAAGGCAGAGCATTTAAGGAAGATTGGTTTAGATAAAATAAGAATAAGTATTGATAGTATTGATGAATTATTACATGATAAAAATCGTTGTTCTAAAGGTGCTTATCAGAAAGCTATTGATTCAATTTTTATTGCTAAAGAAGCTGGACTTGATGTAATGATTCAGCATGTTGCAACAAGAGAAAATGCCCAGACTCAGAGTGCAATTGATTTGGCTGAATTTGCCCAAAAGCATGATTTGATTGCTGATTATGCAATTGTTAAAGCGATTGGTTCGTATGAAGGACGATTAGATGTCTTAATTAATGAGGACGATGCTAATTTTATAAAAGAGCTTAATGAAAAATATCCTAGCGTCCGAAGAGATGTATTTCCAGCTTATGGGATGGATAAAGGCTGTGGAAGTGTTAATTGTAGCTTGCATTTAACAAAATATGGTGATATTTTACCTTGTGCATATATTCATATTTCAATTGGCAATATATTTGAAGAACCTTTGAAAGATATTGTTGAACGTGGGATGAAAATTAAACATTTTAAAAATTATAATCCAAAATGCTTGTCAGGTGAAGATCGTTGTTTTATAAGTAATTATATGAGTAAATTTTATGGTAAGCCTTTACCAATTAGTTGGAAAGAAGCCTTTACAGAAGAGGACTTTTGTAATGAAAAATAAGAGTAGCAATGAAGAATTTTCTGGAAATTATTTCAAAATAATCAATAGAAAGGGAAGAATGAATTTGCGGGAAATTCTTCCTTTAGAAAAACCATTGTCAATATTTATCGAACCAACCAATATTTGCAACTTTCGATGTGTTGCATGTGTGCAGGGTAGTGAAGAAACAAGAAATGATTTAAAACCCTTTTGCCATATGGATATAGAATTATTTAAAAAAATTATCAATGATATAAAGGCTATGAAAGGTGGAAAGTTAAAACTTTTACGCTTGGCAATTTTGGGTGAACCATTTGTTCATCCTCAGTTTGCAGAAATGTTGAAATTTGCAAAAGAGTCAGAGGTAGCAGAAGTTGTTGATACTTTCTCTAATGGTTCTTTGCTTACACCTAAATTAAGTGAACAACTAGTTGAGTATGGATTGGATTATATTCGCTTTTCGATTTACTCGGTTATTGATGAAAGACATAAAAAAGTAACAAGGTCTGAAATAAAAGTAAAAGATATATGGAAGAATATTGTTACGTTAAAGAAAATTCGAGAAGAGAAAAAAGCAAATAAGCCATACATATTGGTAAAAATGTTTGATAGTTATGGTGAAGAAAATGAAAAATTCATCAATATGTACAAAGATATAGCAGATGAAATTGGCTTTGAAAAAGTTCATGATGCCACTAAATATACTAAAAATGATTTGATAAAAGCTTATTATGGTGACGAAGAATTAGAAAAAATAACTCGTGAAGAATATAAGAAAAATTTAAATAATTTAGTAGCATGTCCTCGCCCATTTATGTCTCTTTCAATAAATAATTTAGGTGACGTTTTAATGTGCACACATGATGCTCCTAAAGCAACAAAAATAGGGAATTTGCAAACTGAAAAATTAGATGATTTATGGAATGGTGAAAAACTATTCAAATTTAGGAAGATGCAATTATCTGGTAATCATTCGCAAAATCGTCTTTGTAAAAATTGTGATTGGTACAAGCTATTCCCCGAGGAAGACAATGTAGATGGAATGGATAGTGAAATGTTTTCACCAAAAAAAAGATAGGAGAGTTGTAATTATTATGGATATGCGTACTTATATAAATCAGTTTTATATTTTTTTAAATAAGCTTTCGCCGGAACGATTTGATATGTGTTGGGAAGAAAGAATTCCGTTATTAGGTGAAGATACAAATTCAATGGGGTTTAATGTTGATTATGTATATCACTTAGGGTGGGCTGCAAGAATTATCGCTAAAAATAAGCCTGAAGTTCATTATGATCTTTCATCATCAATTTGGTTAAATTCAGTTTTATCAGCATTTATTCCTGTAAAAGCTTATGAATTTAGAAAATTAAATGTTAATTTAGAAGGATTGGAATGTGGAGATGCAGATATTTTAAAACTTCCATTTGAAAGCAATAGTATAACTAGTCTTTCTTGTTTAAGTGTATTAGAGCATATTGGGTTGGGTAAATATGGTGATGAAATTGATCCAGATGGAGATTTAAAAGCAATAGAGGAAATAAAACGTGTTGTTGCACCAAACGGAGATTTGTTAATTAATGTGCCAATTGGACCGACGCCTAAAGTTATTTTTAATGCACACAGAATTTATTCTCATAAACAAATTGTAGATTATTTTGAAGGGTTTGAATTGAAGGAATTTGCCTTTATTTTAACAGATAAAGCCGAATTTTTAGTTAACCCACCATTAGAAAAAATAGAACATCCAGTTCGCCCATATGGACATTCTGGCTATAATTCAGGTTGTTTTTGGTTTCGTAAAAAATAAAGAGCGGATATTTATAAAATTAAAAATCAGGAGATTAATCTCCTGATTTTTAATTTTATAATAAATAATAGCTATTATATTACCATTTTTTCCATGGGGCTTTTCCAGTTTCCCATAGTTCTTCTAATAAAAATTTATCGCGTTGAGTATCCATGCATTGCCAAAAACCACTATGTTTATATGCTTGCAATTCGCCGAAAGTTGCTAACTTTTCTAAGGGATCTTTTTCAAAAATTGTTTCATCGTTTTTAATATATTCTAAAATTTCCGGTTCTAAGACCATGAAACCACCATTAATCCAGCCACCATCTTCTTTGGCTTTTTCAACAAAGCTATTGATATTGTTAAGGTTGTTTATATCTAAAACACCAAAGCGTCCGCCAGGCTGTATGGCGGTGAGGGTGGCAAGTTTATTGTGTACTATATGGTAATCTAATAATTCTTTGATATTTACATCACTAACACCATCACCATAAGTTAGCATAAAAGTTTTATTGCCAATGTAATCTTGGACGCGTTTGATTCTTCCGCCGGTTTGGGTATTAAGACCGGTATCGACCAAGGTGACTCTCCAAGGCTCAGCAACATTATTGTGAACAATCATTTCATTATTGTTCCGAAAATCAAAAGTAATATCAGAAGTATGTAAAAAATAGTCAGCAAAAAATTCCTTAATAACATACCCTTTATAACCTAAACATATGATAAAATCGTTAAAACCATAATGAGAGTAAAGCTTCATTATATGCCATAGAATAGGATTACCGCCTATTTCAATCATGGGCTTTGGTCTTAAATGTGACTCTTCACTAATTCTAGTGCCTAAACCACCAGCTAGAATAACAACTTTCATGTAAAATAGTCTCCTTGTTGTAGATATAATAATATTGTATTCGCCAATTTTATTTTTATTCCTGTATTTTGAATAATATAGTAAAATTATAGTAGCTTATTGTTAGGAGAAAATTGTATGGATAATAGAAAAATAGCATTTATAATTTGCGTAAATAACAATCGTTTATATAGTGAAGCCGAAATATATATAAGAAATTTAAATATTCCGGAGGGATTTAAAATAGAAATAATCCCAATATTTAATGCAGAAAGTATGACTAGTGGATATAACTCAGTAATGAAAAGAAATAATGCGAAATATAAAGTTTATTTACACCAAGATTTATTCATTATCAATAAGAACTTTATTTTTGATATTTTAAAGATATTCGATGAAAATAAAGCTATTGGATTAATTGGCTTAGCGGGGGCAGAAGATATTCCGAGCAATGGTATGTGGGGATATTCAGAAAATAAAGTGGGAAGAGTTTATCATATTTATGATAATTTTAGAATTGAAAACTCATTGTTTGGTAAAGCTAAAATGAATATAAATAAAGTTGAAGTGGTTGATGGACTTTTAATGGCTACGCAATATGATATAGAATGGCGACAAGATATTTTTGACGGTTGGCATTTTTATGACTTATCACAATGTTTAGAGTTTAAAAAAAATGGTTATTTTGTTGTGGTACCAAAACAAGAAGAAACTTGGGCGATGCATAAGTGTGGCGTTAAATTTTTAGATGAAAACTATGAAAAATATCGACTGATATTTTTAAGCGAGTATAAAAGTTACATTTTAGACAGAGGTAAATATGGACAGCAATAAAGTTGCATTTATAATTTGTGTAAATAATAATCGCATGTATCACGAAGCAGAAATATATATTAAAAGTTTAGATATTCCCACTGGTTTTACTCTTGAGATTATACCAATATATAATGCTAAAAGTATGACCAGTGGATACAATTGTGGAATGAAGAAAACCGATGCAAAATATAAGATTTATTTACATCAAGATATTTTTATCATTAATAAATATTTAATACAGGATATTTTGAATATATTTTCTAATGAAAAAATAGGAATGATTGGATTGGCTGGTAGTGAAGATATCCCGGCTAATGGTAAATGGTGGTGTGCTATTAACAGGTTGGGAAAAGTTATCCATCTGTTTGAAGATTACAGCTTTTTTGAAAATGTTTTTGGAATCAGAAATGAGCCCTTTAGCAAAGTAAAATTAATCGATGGCATGTTAATAGCGACTCAATATGATATAAAGTGGCGGGAAGATTTATTTGATGGTTGGCACTTTTATGATGTATCGCAAAGTATGGAGTTTATAAAAAACAACTATTATGTTGTTGTGCCAAATGTTGATAAATCTTGGGTAATGCATGCTTGTGGCGATAAAGAAATAGATGAAAATTACTATAAATATTGTGAATGTTTTTTGAAAGAATATGTGGATATTATATAAAAATAACAATATAAGGAGACAGCTATGAATAATAAGAGAAATCAGGCAGATATTGTTTATTTGACAAACTTAGCAGCTTCTTGTATAGCGGAAAAAAGATTTGATGATGCTATTGATAATGGAGTCAATATTCTTAATATTGATAACAATAATGTAGATGCACTTTATATTTTAGCATCTGCCTATATGCATAAAGATGATTTTGCTAAAGCTATTTTTTATATCGAAAAAGTCCTAGCAATTGATGAGCTTTATGTCGGAGCTTATATTGTTTTAGCGTATGTTTATAAGAAACAACTAAAGATTAATGAAGAAATTGAATTGTTGAAAACTGTAATAAGTTTAATTGTAGCGGAGCAAAATAATAATAAAGACGATACCTTATATCATAAGTCGTTAGTAGAGGCTTGGAGTTTATTAGGGTCAGCGTATACGTTAATTAATGAAACGATTAAGGCCGTTGAAGCTTTTATTGAGTGTAGCTTATTAGAAAAAAATGAACAGCAAAAGCTTGTAGAATATAGCAATGCCTTATTTACGGCGAATTACTCGGAAAAGCTTTCAGCAACAGAAAAATACTCATTGCACTTAAAATACAATGATTTTTTTTCTGACATAAAACAGTTTGAACATAATTTTAAAGTTAACAAGAAAAAAATTAGAATAGGTTATATTTCACCGGATTTTAGACAACATGCTGTTAGTTATTTTTCCTATACTATGCTGGCGAATTTCAACAGAAATGTTTTTGAAGTTTTTTGTTATGCTAAGGGGTTAGCAGATGATATTACGTTTAAGCTAAAGGCGGTAGTTGATAAATGGCAGAATGTAGATAATTTAGAATATGAAGATATTGCTAAGCTAATTTATGCTGATAATATTGATATCTTAGTAGATTTAGCCGGACATACTGCCCATAGCTTATTGCCGGTGTTAGCTTATAAGCCTGCGCCTCTACAAATAAGTGGGATTGGCTATTTTAACACGACCGGACTTAAAACTGTAGATTACTTTTTGACAGACATTAATTGTGATCCGATTGGCAAAAATGATGAATTTTTTAGTGAACAACTTTTATCGTTAGAACATTCCCATTTTTGCTATAGTCCGCTAATTGATATGGGAGCAGTGTCTACTTTGCCGGCAGTGAAAAATAACTATATTACTTTTGGTAGTTTTAATAATTTTAATAAAGTTACCGATGAAATGTTAGTAGTTTGGAACAGTATTTTAGAGAAGGTGCCTAAATCTAAATTAGTGTTAAAAAGCAAAATATTTAATAGTGTAGATGGTATCAACTTTGTAGTAGATAAAATGAATAAACTTGCTATGCCGATAGAGCGAATTGATTTGCGAGGCTTTAGCAGTGATTATTTAGCACAATATGCTGATATTGATATAGCACTAGATACTTATCCCTACCAAGGAGGAGCAACAACTTGTGAGGCTCTTTATATGGGGGTGCCAGTTCTGACGTTGGTTGGCGAAAGTCATGGCTCTCGCTTTGGTTATAGCTTATTGAAAAATGCAGGGTTAGAAGAATTAATTTGTTATAGTTCAGCTGAATATATTGA
>RRZT010745452.1_pt1 | contig 11151 bp, 9 predicted proteins | sample 2165551 | NCBI WGS metagenome assembly RRZT01 (sample SAMN10456910, study PRJNA506462) | wastewater metagenome | biome: wastewater; feature: sludge; material: wastewater sludge; isolation source: wastewater sludge with Escherichia coli K12::gfp cells carrying plasmid... | place: USA: Moscow, Idaho ...
GCTTGGCGCTGGTGGCGCTGAAGGCGGTCGGGCACCTCGACCCGCAGCAGGACGCCGCGCTGGCCTGGGCCAAGGGCGTGCAACAGCCGGACGGCTCGTGGCCCAACGAGTACTCCCCCGTCGACACCACCGGGGTGCTCGGCTCAGCGGTCAACGCCCTGGGCGGCACCGCCGAAGCGGCCAAGGCGATCGACTGGCTCGGCACCCAGCAGTTGTCGGACGGCGGCTTTCCGGCCAGCCGCGACGGCGACGACAGCAACGTGATGGCGACCGCCAACGCGATCTGGCTGCTGGCCAAGAAGACGCCATTGGACGCCTCACTGAACCTGGCCAAGTGCCCCAAGAACCCGACCAAACTGCCGGCGAGCACCACCACCTGCACCGGGGTCTGGGTGGTGGTCGATCGCGGCAACGGCGACAGCACGACGCGCTGCGCGACGAAGTACGGCAACGGCATCGACGCGCTCAAGAGCGCCGGCTTCGCCCTGGGCTTCGACCCGAGTGGCTACATCAACCGCATTCACGGCTTTCCGTACACCATCGACACCACCTTCTCGAAGTACTGGGGCTACTACTACGCCACCCCGAAGAGTGACGGCAGCTGGAGCGAGTGGAGCGAGTACCAGGTCGGCGCCGGGGATTCCAAGCCCGCCAAGGGTGCGGTCGAGGGCTGGCTCTACGGCCCGTGGCTCAACGGCGCCCAGCCCGATCTGAACACCCCGCCGCTCGGCTACGCCACCACCGGGCAGCCGACCATCACCGGCACCGCGAAGGTGGGCCAGACCCTGACCGCCGTTCCGGGCACCTGGGACCCCGAGCCCACCTTCAGCTACCGCTGGTACCGCTCGGGATCGTCCATCTCGGGGGCCACGAAGCCGACCTACAAGCTGACCAAGTCCGACGCCGGCAAGACCATCACGGTCAAGGTCACCGGCACGCTCGCGCAGCACCAGACGGTGGCACGCACCTCGGCGCCCACCGCCAAGGTGAGCAAGTGAGAAAGCACCTGGTGGCACTGGCGCTGGCGGCGTTCGCCGTCAGCGCCTGTGCGCCGGCCACGGTGGGCAGCGCCCAGCCGACCGCTGCGAAGCCGGCCACGGCACCGCAGTCACAGGTGCTGCCCCAGGCGGCGAGCTGCGCAGGGGTCTGGGTGGTGGTCGACTTCGGCTCGCTGGGCGGCATCAGCACCAAGTGCGCCACGAGCTACGGCACCGGCCTCGCGGCGTTGAAGAGCGCCGGCTTCTCGCCCACCGTCGACGACGGTTTCGTCTACAAGATCGCGGGCAAGCCGAGCAAACCCGATATCAACAAGGCGTACTGGTCGTACTGGCACGCCACCAAGAACGACGACGGCAGCTACTCCTCATGGAGTTACTCCAACGTGGGCGCCGCCAGCTACAAACCCACCAAGGGCAACGCCGAGGGCTGGCGCTACGTGCTGCTGAGCGACCCGAAAACGCCGCCGCAGGCCAAGCCGCCCACCGACGTCGCCACGCCGACACCGACCCCGACTCCGAAGCCGACCAAGACCAGCACCAAACCGTCGAGCAAACCCAGTTCGGGCAAGACGACCACCAAGACGTCCGCCACGGCCAAGGCGAGCTCCACCCAGACCGCCAGCGCCACCGCCACGACCAAAGCCACCGCGAAGGCGACGACGGCGACGGCCACGCCGATCAGCCAGACCGCGACCGACCCGGCCACCGACGGAAGCTCCACCGAGACGGACGCGGCGCAGAGCGACGCCGCACAAGAGCAACCCAGCGCTGCTGCTGAGCCCGGTGGCGGCAGTCCGATGGGCGCCATCGTGGTGGGCGCGGTCGTGGTGACCGCGGCCGCGGGCCTGGGCGGCTGGTGGATGCTGAAGGGACGGCGACCCTGACCACTGTTCACCCATGGGCCTGGTGGGGCTGGGCGATCGGCCTCGGCATCGCCGTCAGTGGCACCACCAACCCGCTGCTGCTGGCACTGATCGCCACCGCGATGGTCGTGGTGGTGATGTTGCGGCGCAGTGACGCACCCTGGGCGCGGTCGGTGCGCGCCTATCTGCTGCTGGCGCTGTTCGTGATCGTGATGCGGGTGTTCTTTCGCATCGTGTTCGGCGGCGGCACCGGCGACACCGTGCTGTTCACCCTGCCGTCGATACCGCTGCCCGACTGGGCGGCCGGCATTCAACTCGGCGGCGCGGTGACCGCCGAGGCGCTGGCCAGCACGCTGCACGAGGCGTTTCGGCTGGCCGTGATGCTGCTGTGCGTCGGTGCGGCCAACGCCCTGGCCAACCCGCGCCAGGCCCTGCGCTCGGTGCCGGCGGCGTTGTACGAGGCGTCCACCGCGGTGGTGATAGCGCTCAGCCTGACGCCGCAGTTGATCGAGAGCATCGCCCGGGTGCGGCGGGCTCGGCGCCTGCGCGGCGACTCCACCACCAGCCTGCGCGCGCTCGGCACCATCGCCCTGCCCGTGTTGGCCGACGCGATCGACCGGTCGCTCGCCCTGGCCGCCGGCATGGAATCGCGCGGCTTCGCACGCACCCGCGGCCTGCCCGTCAAGGGCACCCTGCCGGTCATGCTGGTGTCGGCCTCGCTCGCCACCATGGGCGTGTTTCTGCTGCTCAGCACCAGTTACTGGCAGCTCGCGTCGGTGCTGCTGATCGTGGGCGTGCTGGGCTGCGGGCTCGGCCTGCGCGCCGCGGGGGGCCGGCTGCGTGTGACCCGCTACCGCCCCCAGCCGTGGCGCGGCACCGACACCCTGGTGGCCCTGTCGGGGGCGCTGGCCGCCGCGCTGGTGCTGGGCCTGGGGTGGCTCGACCCCGACTCGCTCGGCCCGGCCGCGCTGGCACTGCTCGACCCGCAGGCGCTGTTTCCCTCCACCGACCCCCTGGTGTGGCCCACGGTGACCGCGCCGATGCTGCTGGTGGTGGCGCTGGCGCTGGCGCCGCTGCCGCTGACCCGGCGGCGCCGCGTGGCCACCGTCGAGTCGACCCGCAACGACACCCGGGTGCGCCTGCTGCGTCCGGGGGCCGTACCCGCGCCGAGGGCGGAGCCGACATGGCGGTGATCGAGTTCGACCGGGTGGACCTCACCTACGCGGGCGCCGACCGCGCGACCCTGCACGAGGCGACGTTCGCGCTGCCCGAGGGCGACCTGTGCCTGGTGATCGGGCCGACCGGCTCGGGCAAGTCGACCCTGCTGGGTGCCATCAACGGCCTGGTGCCGCACTTCACCGGCGGAACCCTGCGCGGACGTGTGCTGGTCGAGGGCCGCGACACCGCCCGGCATCGCCCGCGCGACCTGGCCGACGTGGTGGGCTACGTGGGGCAGGACCCGCTGCGCGGCTTCGTCACCGACACCGTCGAAGACGAGATCGCCTACGGCATGGAACAACTGGGCATCACCCCCGTGGCGATGCGCAAGCGGGTCGAAGCGCCGCTCGACCTGATCGGCATCGCCGACCTGCGCCGCCGCGCGCTGATCGAGTTGTCGGGCGGGCAGCAGCAACGGGTCGCGATCGCCGCCGTGCTGGCCGCCCATCCCCGCATTCTGGTGCTCGACGAACCCACCTCGGCCCTCGACCCCACCGCCGCGCAGGACGTGCTGGCCGCCATCGGCACGCTGGTGCACGACGTCGGGCTGACCGTGGTGCTGGCCGAGCACCGGCTCGAGAGGGTGATGCAGGCGGCCGACTCGATGCTCTGGCTGCCCGGCGACGGACGAGTGGTGCACGGCTCCCCCGCCGAGGTGCTGGCGCAGGCGACCATTCGTCCGCCGCTGGCCGAACTGGCCGGCGTGCTGGGCTGGGGTCGGGTGCCGCTCAGCGTGCGTGAGGCGCGACGGCGGGCTCAGGACGAGGGCCTGGTGCCGTCGGTGCCGCCACGCGCCGCGGTGCCGACCGAACCGGTGGTGCTGTCGGCCCGCGGCGTGGCCGTGCACTACGGCGATCTGGTGGCCGTGCACGATCTCGACCTCGCCCTGGCCGCGGGCACCGTCACGGCCCTGATGGGGCGCAACGGGGCCGGCAAGTCGTCGCTGTTGTGGGCATTGCAGGGCGCCCTGACCTGTTCGGGTGCCATCGACGTGCGCGGCAGCGACCCGCGCCGGCTCGGGGCCGCCGACGCCCGCCGGCTGGTCACACTGGTGCCGCAGACCGCGGCCGACCTGCTGTACCTGCCCAGCGTGGGTGCCGAGTGCGCGCAGGCCGACGCCGAGAGCGACGCCGAGCCGGGCACCACCGCCGCCCTGCTGCGCACCCTCGGCGTCGACGTGCCCGACGACCGCGACCCGCGCGATCTGTCCGAGGGGCAACGGCTGGCGCTGGTGCTGGCCGTGCAACTGGCGGCCAAACCGCCGGTGCTGCTGCTCGACGAACCCACCCGCGGCCTCGACTATCGCGCCAAGGGTGAGCTGCGGGGCATCGTCCAGCAACTCGCCGCCCAGGGTGTCGCGGTGCTGATCAGCACCCACGACGTCGAGTTCGCGGCCGCCACCAGCACCCGCACGCTGCTGATGGCCGACGGGCAGGTGATCGCCGACGGACCCACCGCCGACGTGCTCACCTCGTCACCGGCCTTCGCGCCGCAGGTGGCCAAGGTGTTCGCCCCGGCGCCGGTGCTGACCGCCGACGACGTGGCGCGCACGATCACCACGCAGGGGCCGGCGTGACCGGCTCCGGACGGCAGCGCATCTCGTGGGCGGTCGTGGTGGCGCTGGTGACGGGCACGATCGCGTTCGGATGGCCGCTGGTGCTGCGTCCCGAATCGGGCATGCGTCCCGAACAGGCGCCGATCGTGTTCGCCCTGGTGCTGCCGCTGGTGCTGGCCGTGATGCTGTCAGAGGTGGTCGATGGCCGCATGGACGCCCGCACGCTCGCCATGCTGGGGGTGCTGGCCGCCGTAGGCACCCTGCTGCGGCCCCTGAGCGCCGGCACCGCAGGGTTCGAACTGGTGTTCTTTCTGATGATTCTGGCCGGCCGGGTGTACGGCGCCGGGTTCGGCCTCGCGCTGGGCGCGATCACTTTGTTCACCTCGGCGCTGATCACCACCGGCGTCGGCCCCTGGCTGCCCTACCAGATGCTCGCCGCCGGCTTCGTGGGGCTGTTCGCCGGCCTGCTGCCCCCTGCCAGCGGCCGCGCCGAGATCTGGCTGCTGGCCGGCTACGGCATGGTGTCTGCCTTCGCCTACGGCTGGGTGATGGACTTCGCGTTCTGGCCGTTCGGGGTGGGCAACGATACCGGCATCTCGTTCGACCCGGCACTGGGCCCGCTGCAGAACCTGCACCGGTTCGTGCTGTACAACATCGCCACCTCGATGGGGTGGAACCTGGGCCGTGCGCTCACCAACGCCGTGCTGATCGTGCTGGTCGGCCCGGCCCTGTTGCGGCTGTTGCGCCGCTCGGCCCGGCCGGCCGAGTTCACACCCGGCTTCGAGCCGTCCCCCCAAGTGCCCGAGCGCACCGAGTGAACGAGATCCCGGCGTGCGCCGGGATGACGAAGGTCGTTGAGCGCTGGCGCGAGTTCGGAGCCGTCCCCAACTCGCGCCATCACCCGTACGTCACTTCTCGTAACCACCCAGACGGGGTCTCGACAAGCCTGACCAGCGGAATAGAGTGATGTGGACGCGGGTTGGCCCCGATGAGGGTCTTCTACCGACCGCCACCCAACGAAGGAGCGTCCATGACGTACACGCTGCCGGAACTCCCCTACGACTACGGTGCACTCGAGCCGCACATCTCGGCGCAGATCATGCAGTTGCACCACGACAAGCACCACGCCGCCTACGTGACCGGCGCGAACACCGCCCTCGAGAAGCTGGCCGCGGCCCGCGAGAGCGGCGACTTCGCGGCGATCAACAAGCTCGAGAAAGACCTGGCCTTTCACCTGGGCGGGCACATCAACCACTCGGTGTTCTGGAAGAACATGTCGCCTGACGGCGGCGGGCAGCCTGAGGGCGAGGTCGCCGCGGCGATCGACGAGTTCTTCGGGTCGTTCGAGGGGTTCCAGAAGCAATTCAATGAGGCTGCCAACGGCCTGCAGGGTTCCGGCTGGTCGATGCTGGTGTGGGACACGCTGGGCCAGCGGCTCAACATCAACCAGTTGTTCGACCAGCAGGGCAACCTGCCGGTGGGTCAGCTGCCCGTGCTGCAGCTCGACATGTGGGAGCACGCCTTCTACCTGCAGTACCTCAACGTGAAGGGCGACTACGTCAAGGCGTGGTGGAACGTGGTCAACTGGCCCGACGTGGCCGAGCGCCTGGCCAAGGCCCGCGGCGTGGGCGACCTGTACTGACGCCATCCGACGCCATTCGACGCGACGGCCCCCGGGGTTTCCCGGGGGCCGTTACGCGTCCCACGATGTCGCTGGTTGAGTGCCGGCGATCCAACCCTTGGACGGGTCGGTCCGCCGCAGGGTGCGCTGACGAGGGGCGACGCAAGTTGCACGCTGGGTATTCACTGAGAGATTTGCTTCAATCCTGAGCATCAGTCACACTGATTCTCAGCTTGTTCTTATGAACAGCCCAGCCTTGCCCTCGATTTGTGGAGTTCTCCCTCGTGATCTGGTCCTCGAAGCTGACCGCTCTGACCGCAGCCGTCGTGCTGGCGGGTGGTGCGCTCGGCGCCACTGCGCTCGACAAGACGGTCAGCCTGTCCGTCGACGGGCAGACCACCACGGCCACCGGTTTCGCCGGCACCGTGGGCGACCTGCTCAAGAGCCAGGGCATCGAGGTGGGCCCCCGCGACGTGGTGATTCCGTCGCTCGACAACCCCCTGACCGACGGTGGCAGCGTGCAGGTGCAGTTCGCCCGCAAGGTCACCCTGCAGGTCGACGGCAAGCAGACCGAGTTCTACACCACCGCCACCACCTTGGACGGCGCGCTGGCCACCGCACAGGTGCGGGGGCTCGGGGGAGCCGACTTCTCGGTGTCGCGCTCGATGAGCATCGGCCGCGAAGGGCTGGCCGTCGACGTCACCACGCCGAAGACCGTCACCCTCGAGGTGGCCGGCAAGACCAAGAAGGTCTCCACCACCGCGTCCACGGTCGCCGAGCTGCTGGGTGAGCACAACATCGGCATGAGCGTCGACGACGCCATTCGCCCCGGGCTCGACGCGGCCATCAAGAACAAGCAGTCCATCACCCTGACGCGCATCGAGAAGTCGACCAAGACGGTCACCGAAAAGGTCGCCTACAGCGTGATCAAGACCATGTCGAAGTCGATGTACACCGGCCAGACCAAGGTCACCGCGGCCGGCAAGAACGGCAAGGCGAAGGTCACCTACGTCTACACCTCGGTCAACGGCGGCAAGGCCAGCAAGAAGGTCATCGACCGCGTGGTGATCGTGGCCCCGAAGAGTGCCCGGGTGACCGTGGGCACCAAGGCCAGCAACCTCAACCTGGCCCGGGCAGCCATGTGGGACCGCATCGCGCGCTGCGAGTCGGGCGGCAACTGGTCGATCAACACCGGCAACGGGTACTACGGCGGCCTGCAGTTCGCCAACGCTTCGTGGCGGGCCAACGGGGGCGCCGATTTCGCCCCCCGCGCCGACCTGGCCAGCCGGGCCGAGCAGATCACGGTCGCCAACCGCTACTACGCCAAGGCCGGCCTGGGGCCCTGGGGTTGCCGCCACGCGGCCTGAGCCAACCAACAGATTCGTCAACGAAGACACAACAGGGGGGAACAACGATGGGCTTCATCACCAGACTGACCGCGACGGTCGCCTGCAGCACGCTGCTGCTGGGCGGGCTGAGCGCGCTGCCGGCCCACGCCGAAGACGGCACCACCGCCACCACCGCGGCGCTGACCCTGGACGTGCGGTACGCCGGCACCACCCATCAGGTCACCGTGAGCGGCGTGCAGACCGTGGCCGAGGCCCTGGCCCAACTGAACCTGGCCTTCGACGCCGATGACGTGGTGTCGCCCGTCCCCGACAGCGCGTTGACCGACGGCATGACCGTGGTGGTCGACGTGGTGAGCACCAGCACCACCGTGAAGACCGGTGTCACCATCACGTACAAGACCGTGAAGGTCAAGACGAAGAAGCTGCACAAGGGCACGAAGAAGACCGTGCGTAAGGGCAAGAACGGCAAGGCCACCCGCACGTACCTGACCACCACGGTGAACGGCGTCTCGACCACCGAGGTGGTGGCCGAGACGATCACCAAGAAGGTGGTGAACAAGAAGGTGCTGGTCGGCACGGGCAAGCTCAACCTGGCCCGGCTGTCGAAGTGGAACAAGATCGCCAAGTGCGAGTCGGGTGGCCGCTGGCACATCAACACCCGCAACGGCTACTACGGCGGCCTGCAGTTCAACCTGGCGACCTGGCGCTCGGTGAAGGGCCAGCAGTTCGCCAAGTACCCCCACAAGGCCAGCAAGGCCGAACAGATCACCGTGGCCAACCGGCTGTACGCCAAGCGCGGCTTCAAGCCGTGGAGCTGCCGCCACGTGCTCTGACCCCTCAACCGGTTCTCGCTCGAGAACCATGGGGCGCACCGCCATCCTCCCGGCGGCCGCGCCCACCGGGGCCACTCCCCCTCCCCCCGGAGAGTGGCCCCCCACATACGAACTGGGCTCCTGCGCCGGGAGCCCAGTTCGCCTTTTCAGGGGTCGAGCCGCAGTCTTCACACCTCAGCCGCAGCGTGCCGCCAAACCACATCAGCAAGCCCTCCCCCGTCGTAAGCCGATTGCGGGGAGGGTTCTACTTCTGGCCCAGGGGACGGTTCCACTTCTGGCTCAGGGGACGGTTCCACTTCTGGCGAAACGCGCTGCACTTCATGACCCGGCCAATCAGCGGTTTCCGTCGGCGTCTGAGTCAGTCGAACCGTGCCCACGTCTGGCTCAGCACCTGCCGGCCTGCACGATCTCGGCCAACAGTTCGCGCAGCTGCTCGGGTTGTTCGACCCACGGCAGGTGACCGGCCTCGGTGACCACTCGCTTGCGCGGCCTGGCCAGGCGATCGGCCAACTGCAGCGCGTTCGCCGCCGGACGCGGGTCGGCCGTGCCGTGCACCACGTACACCGGGCAACGGACGGCAGCCGCCCAGCCGATCTGGTCGGCGTCGGTGAAGCTCACCGCGCGATTGGCGTGCTGGTTGATCACGTGCGGCGAGTGGGCCATCGCACTGGCCGCACGAAGCCCGATCGTCAGGTCGGCGTAGTCGGTGGCCCAGGTCAGCGTGCGCCACTCCACCTCCTCGTCCGCGGTGCGCTGCGGCACAGACAGTTCGGCCAGTCGCGCCGCGAACGGCTCGGCCCGCCGGCGTCGCTCGTTGCGAAAGGGCGTGCGCCAGTCGCCGATGCCGACACCGCTGACGTAGCCGACCGCCGGTACCCGCTCGGGGTACGCGGCGGCGTACGCCAGCGCCAAGGTGGCCCCGAACGAGTGGCCGATGGGTACGAAACGGTCGACCCCCCAGTGCGCCCGCAGCTCGTCCAGGTCGGCCACGCTGCGGGCCACCGACTGCTCGTCCGAAGGGGACGACGCTCCGCAGCCTCGCTGGTCGTAGCGGTGCGTCGTCGCCTCGTCGCCGATCAGGCCGGCCAGCGGCTCGAGGTAGTCCCACAGCCCCGGCCCGCCGTGCAGCAGCACCACGTGGGGCGCCTCAGCCGGGCCGGGTCGCGTCCAGGTGGCGATCCGGGCGCCGTCGGCCAGGGTGATCGTTTCGGCGTGGTCCACCAGAGCAGGCTAACCAGCCCGCACTCGGGTGCGTCCGAAGCGTCGCTACGACCGCGACGGAAAGACGCCGATCAGCGCGATGCACCAGTTCAGGGCCAAGAAGGGCGATCTGTTCTCGTGGGGCTGGCCGCCGGTGTTCGGCCCGATCATCGCCGCGCTCATGGTCACGCTGGCGGTGGCGCTGTATGAGGACTCGCTCGCGGTGAACCCGGGCAGGCTGTTCTGCGGATTCTTCGCCGTTGCGTCGGTGGCGCCCGAAACGGGGTGGGTGTGCGGTGCGACCTGCTGCGCGGTGAGGGTAACGTTCTCGACACCACCGGTCTCGCCCTGGGCGTAGTTGCTCAGGCCCGGCGCTTGCCCGCTGCCGAGCGCGGTGCGTCCACGCAGGTCTGGCAGCCCGAACGTGGTGCGGCCGTCACCGCCGTACGTGGTGCCCAGCAACGAGAACAGCGCGGTGTTCTGCTGAATCGGCAACTGCTGGCCGTTGCACTGCGCCCAACCGCTCGGCGCGAAGTTGAAGCCGAAACAGCGAAGTTCGCCGATGTAGGGCTCGGTCATGGGGTGCTCCTCGGGGAGAGATGCCCACCCACCGTTGAGTGGGGCGGCACCAGTCTGATGGTGCAGTCCGCCGGCCGCTAGTTACTTGACACTAGGGACGATGGGCCTCGCGTCCATGGGGCCTGTCGTGGCAAGGGGTTCCGATCACGCTCAACCAGCGATGTCGCTAGCTGTTGGCCGGGCTCGGACCACCCGAGGGCGGCATTCCCGAGGGCGGCGCACCGCCAGGAACCCCGCCGGGGCGTCCGTCGCCACCTGGGGCGTCACCGCCGCTGGGTGTGGTGCGGGTGTCCACCGGAACGGTCAAGGTGACCGCGTAGCCCTTGGTCAGGTCGCCGGTGACGGTGCCCAACTGGTGCACGCCGCCGTCGTTGCCGAACACGTTGTCGGTGGCCAAGGTGAGCTGCGACAGGTTGCTGACCGACTGTTCGTACCCTGTGGTGGCGTAGACGGTGTCGCACACGTTCTTGGGCAGGGCGACCTGCGAGGTGGCGATGGTCTTCGAATCGTCGATGATGCTGGCCCGGTCGGGGTACACCTCGAAGTGCACGTGCGGCCAGCGTCCCGAGTAGCACGCCGGAAAGATGCTGGTGAAGGTGACTGCGCCGGAGTCGTCGGTGATCTGCACGCCGCGCAGATAGTTCTCGCCCAGGATCGACTGCGAGTACATCGAATACTCGCCGGCCCGGTCGCAGTGCCAGACGTAAACCGCGGCCCCGCTCATGGGCGTACCGCCGGCGGCGATGTCGAGCACGGTGAGGGTCAGCGTCATGCCGATGCCCTCGGCGGTGGTGGTCGAGCCACCGAAGCTGCTGCGAATGTCGGAACGTACCACGCCGCTCTGCTCGAGCACGTCGGGCCCGTTCGACCCGTCACCGGGGTAGGGCCCGGCGGTCTCGTCGGGAATCTCGGTCAGCCCGGTGCTGTTCTCTGCC
>RRZT012114325.1_pt1 | contig 11149 bp, 9 predicted proteins | sample 2165551 | NCBI WGS metagenome assembly RRZT01 (sample SAMN10456910, study PRJNA506462) | wastewater metagenome | biome: wastewater; feature: sludge; material: wastewater sludge; isolation source: wastewater sludge with Escherichia coli K12::gfp cells carrying plasmid... | place: USA: Moscow, Idaho ...
GGAGGATGTGTCTTCGGACGGCTTGCGCAACTGTGCTTTCGGCGTGCCGCACCATCCCGGCTGACCCCCAGTCCGCCAACAGCATGCGTTCTTTCGGGCGGACTCGGGGACCCCGGCCGGAGTTGGGTGCTGCGCACCCCGTACCCCCAAGGTCGGCACGCGCGGGGCCGGCGGCGGTTCGCACCGCCTTGCCGTGCCCAGTCGCGAGCAGCTCGGCTCCCACAACCGTGACCCAAATGAAGCAGTGACCCCAACACGCAGCAGCTGACCAACGAGGGCCCGGGCTGGACGCCCGGCCGTCCACCCGCTGGTGCCATCGAGCGCACCCTTCGGTGCCCCCGGGCAGGGCGTTTCTGGATGCCGTTCGAGCCAATGCCGAGGGACCTCCCTCCCTTCGCCCCGACCTGGGTGCAGCTTGGCTGCACCCCGTGGTCAGGTCCCCAGCTGTCTCCGGTGTGCAAGCCTACCTGTCCCCAGGGGGCAGGTAAATCTGTCCCCAGGGGCAGGTGCCCGGTGTCTATACGACACAACCCACCTGTCCACAAAGGAGTCCACCCTCATGAAAATCAACCTCCGCGGCCGCCGCGCCTACCTGTACCGTCGCCGCTGGGTGCCAGCAGGCCCCGACGTTCCCCACGCCCACCCGACGGAGGACTATCTCGGCGCCATCGATGCCGATGCCGAAACCATCCCGCCCGAGCTGCTGCCCCTCCTGACAGCCTCCGAGCAGGCCCAGCTCCGAGAAAAAGTTCTTCTGCCAGCAACTCAGGCGCGTGCCGCGGCAGCGAAGCGTGAGCAGGACCCTCTGTGGCGCATTGCTGAAGCCAGCCGTTTGTTGACAGAAGCTGCGCATTGCAGCCAATCAGCTTTGGTTCCAGGCTCCAGCCTTGCTGCGGCTAGAAAGGCGCTTGAGACCATCCGCTTGATTGACAACATGCCGACGCGGCCGACGGCACCGCCACCGCGTCCTGCTGATGACAAGTTGGCAGAGGCCCTGGTTGCCATCAAGGCGGCTGCCGAAGCTGTTCGAAACGGGGAATATGGGAAGGCACCGGTTGAAGGTGCGAGGAGCACCCGGGCCTACCGTTTGTGGTCAGAGCTCTACCGGGCCGTCGAAGGTGATGAGCACAGCCTGCTCAGGGCACTGCAGGACAAAGGGTTTGTGAAGACCCGAAAGTCTTGAGGCAAAAAGGGCAGCGGCACACAAAGGTGCTCGGAGAGGCGGTGTGCCTTCGTTATGACACCGCCACCGGCTGCGGTCGTCATCCCCATCCGACTTGGGCTAGTCAGTAAAATATTTGCAGCAATTAAAACAGTGTTGGTGTTAATATACTGGGCATGACTCCCGTCTACACGCTCAACGAACTGTGTTCCCTGGTGGACATGCCCATTCGTACTGTCCGCTACTACGTACAGCAGGGACTGGTGGACCGCCCGGAGGGGGAAACCCGGGCGGCACGCTATGGGCAAAAACACCTTGACCAGTTGCTGCTCATCAAGAAGTGGACAGCCGCAGGCCTCTCACTGGACCGGATTCGCGAGTTGCTGGCTGGCGAGGACGCCACTGTTCCCGAGCGCAGCAAACGCCGCGGAACGATAGAAGTCGTCAGCAGGCTGCACATCGCCGACGGCGTTGAACTGGTCATAGAGCCCAGCCGAGCTGGCCTGACGCCCGAACAAGTCAGGGAACTCAGCAGAGGTGTCATGGCTTTGTTTGACGCCATCGAGGCGCGCGGTAACACAGAAGGCTGAGCCTGCCTGGTCACAGCGGGGGCTCATGTCCCTTCAAAAAATTGTCATACGCAAAGGGGAAGCACATGAGAGACGCGCAATGCGTAACGCGGGATGGAGAAGACCTGGTCCTGGAATCCGTGAAGGCCAAAGGTCGTGTTGCCGGGCGCATGCTCGACATGACGATAGAGCAACGCTTCAGAAATTCAGACGCGGAAAACGTTGAGGTCGTCTACACCTTCCCTTTGCCCTGGCACGCCGTCCTGCTGGGGCTGGAAGTGGAGCTCAATGGGGAAACGCTCACAGGACAAGTGAAGGCCAAGGCGCAAGCGCGTTCAGATTACGAAGAGGCGCTCTCCGAAGGCAACACCGGCATCCTCGTGAGCGTCAACGCCGACCGAACCTACACCCTGGAATTGGGCAACTTGCTCAAAGGCGAGTCCTGTGTCATCCGCCTGCACTACGTCCAGACCCTGCAGCCTCAGCAGGGCAGTTTGCGCCTGACCCTGCCCACCACCATCGCCCCGCGTTACGGAGATGCCATCAGGGATGGGGGCTATGAACCCCATGCCGTGCCACAGGCGAGCGCTACGGTCGAGTACCCCTTTGAAATCAGTCTGGCCATTCACGGCGAGCTGGTCCAGGCCCAAATCGGTTCACCCACCCACAAGGTGGCTATGCGCTCCATCCCGGCAGTGGGTGCCAAAGAGTCGTTCATGACCGAAATAAGTCTTGCTGCCAAAGCGTGGCTGGACCGAGACTTCGTGCTGGTTTTTGACCAACTGCCCCATGCCAGCCTGGGCCTCGCCGCCTGGGACCGTCTCGATGAAGGGCTGGGTGTTGTCATGGCCAGCTTCACTCCCAGGCTACCCACGCGGGAAACACTGCCCGTGGCCATGAAAATACTCGTCGATTGCAGCGGCTCGATGAATGGCGACAGCATCCAGGCGGCCCGCAGTGCCTTGCAAGGCATTCTGGAGGGCCTGGGAGAAACCGACCGGTTCAGCCTGAGCCGGTTTGGCGATACCGTGGAACACCGCAGCAAGGCCATGTGGAAAGGCGCTCCCGCAGCACTGGCCGCTTCGCGCCGCTGGGCCCAGAAGCTCGAAGCCAACCTGGGTGGCACGGAGATGAACCAGGCGCTTTTATCCACGCTGGCCTTGCCAGGGGCAGAGCGCAATGACGTGCTCCTCATCACCGACGGTGAAATCCAGGCCATCGATACCGTGGTGGAGACCGCCCGCCAGTCCCAGCACCGCTTCTTCGTGGTGGGGATTGGTTCCAGCGCTGCGGAGGGACTGCTGCGACGGCTTGCCCAGGAAACTGGCGGCAGTTGCGAATTCGTGTCCCCAGGCGAGACGGTGGAACCTGCGATTGTGCGGCTCTACCACCGCATGCGCTCCCCAGTGGTGTCCGAAATCCGTATCGAGTGGCCGCAGGGATGCCGCATCCACGCTGCATCCGACCTGCCCGAATGCGTGTTTGACGGCGATGACGTGACGCTCTTTGCACGCCTGCATGCCCAAGGGGCTGAGTTGCTGACCCAGAGTGTGCGGCTCTTGGGTCGGGTCGCTGGCGTCGAGGGTGACATCTGCCTGGCTGAGCTCCAGCCCCAGTTCATTGCTGACGAAGCGAACACCTTGGCCCGCTTGGCTGCCAGCCAACGCTATTCGCAACTCAAGAGGGGAGCTGAAAACGTGCCAGCGATGCTCAAGAAACAGCTCCCCGAACTCGCAGAAAAGTACCAGTTGGTGACCGACGACACCAGCCTCATCCTGGTCAAGCAACGGGCAGCAGGGCTGCAGGCCCAGGATATGCCCGAACTGCGCACCGTCAAGAATATGTTGGCCGCCGGCTGGGGAGGGCAGGGCACCGTGACGGACCCGCTCGGCATGCCCCGGGTTCGGTCAGGAAATTCCAGCCCGGTTATCCGGTTCAGCAAAACTCGAGTTGCCGTTCCCACTGTCCCCGCTGTCTGGCGCACCAACCGCAGCGCGGCCGCAGACCGTGTGGATGCCCTGGCTGCTGGCAGCATGAGCGATTTAGTAATCCCGGCGTTCCTTCGTAATCAGTCAGATAACACCAAGTCCTTGGAAGTCCCGGCCTGGACGGCGCCACCATCGACGGCGCCGTTCTGGGTGTCGCTGGTTGGTGACAGCGAGCAATCGAAGGGGGATGGCACCCAGAATTCGGGCTTGAGCCCTGCAGGCCTCGCCGAAGGATTGAAGAGAAGTCCCAGGGCGGTTTGGCCTAAGACATACCAGGAGTTGGAAGACATCCAGCTAGTTCCGCGTGTGATTGAATGGCTGGAAGTGGTCGTCGGGCAGGGACAGTCCGAGGCGGAGGTCGTGCAGGCTTTCCTGGAAATTATGAGCCGGATGGACTTCACCTTGCGCCAGACTGTGACCGGGTCGTTGAAGAAATTCATTCGTCGTACCAACAAGCAACACTCTGCATTGCAGAGCGAATTGCAGGACCGCATCTCAATGGCTCTGGAAGAAGTTTCTGCAACGTCCTGGCCCGCAGGGATACTGGACTACGCGGAGGCAGGGCAGTAATCCACCCCGAAATGATGGCCATGCTAAACCCCAACAAACTGCGTCAGAAAACGGAAGAAGCGGCGGAGCGCATTGCGCTGGAGCGCCAACGGGAAGAAGAACGTCTTCACCAGGAAGCCGAAGCCAGAAGGCTTGAAGCCGAGCGCCAACGCGAGGAAGAACTTCGCCAACAACACCTGCGCAAGCTTGCTACGCAAACTTGGGTAGCAATAGTGAAACAGTCCATCCAAACCGCCGCCCAAGGCGGGCGGAGCATGCAACTGGAGGTGCCCTCGGATTTGGTAGATATGCTTCAAGCTGAAGTGACGCGACTTGGTCTTGGTCCTTCGATGACGTTTAAAACCATTTTTACCAGCAACTGGGGTCTCACGCTACAGCGGCGTTTGAACGTACTCGCTGAAAAGATTAGAAGCACTCCGTACGCTGAAAATTTCATGGAAAGGTTGACGATTGGTCAACTTCCTTCAACCAAATCAGCCCTCAACAATCTTGGGCGCAATGTCTCTGATTTGTTGGCAGAAATGGAAGGTGACTCCGAAGATGAGGACGATTCTGTGAAAGAGCTTCGGTTTTTACTCTCTGATGACGCTCGTGCTTACATCAATCGGCATCTAAAGCCGCATTTGGCAGCCGACGTAGCTGGTACGTTGGTCGCCCAGTTGGAAGTTTCCTGGAGGCCAAATGATGTGCTGAGGGTCGTTATAAGCGCGCTTCACGATGTGCCGTCGTGGCTGCTCAGCAACGGTGGCTCTGGACTAATTGAACGCATCGGTCAATGCATGGGCGTTGATGCAGACCAGGGAAAAAATGCATCCGTCTTCGAAATGCTTTCCCTGCCAATCAATCTAGACCGGTGGGGGCAAAACGCCATGATGAAATTTGTACATGACGGCCAGCCCATAGGCGTGTGCCCTTTCGTCCCAGAGGTGTTCGCTCAGGCAATGTCATATCTCGGGTTTAAGGCAGTCGTTGGAACTGCACCAACAGGGCCAACACTGACCCTGCGTTGGTAGTGCTGCCTGCCCACATGGAGCCACCATGGCATTCCTTAATTCACTCAACATCAAAAGGTACTGAACAGGTTATGTGTTTTGAGTTCATTCGGTGATGTGAGGGAGGCCGCTATGACTATGCCCTCGTCGGCGGCATCAAAAAGCCCCCAACATTGAAACCGGGGCAGGTAAATCTAATTGAGCTTATGTAGCGCGCTTTTTGGGCTAAAGACGTCGCCTACACTCGCACAAGGAGAGATAAGCATCTGCAATGACTGTCAAAGCATGAGAACAACTTTCATCGCGCTACGAGACCACCCATGAATGGACGCCAGCTTTCGCCCGAAATTGTTTCACTGGTCCACCACGTTGAATTGAACGAGTCTGGCTGGTGGAAAAAGGCGGTCGGACAAGTGGTCAAGGGGGTGCTGTGGAAAGCTAAGACGCCCCAGACGACTGTCGAACTCCACAAGGCACTCCGTCGCGAAGTGGGGCTGCGTCTGCCTGATGACGTCCTGAGTCGACAATTGGACAGCCTCGTCAGTCAGGGCGCCGTCGTGAAGACGCCAGGCCCGAACTACAAGCTTACCGAGCGTACCTTCCAAGAGCTTTGTGAGACAAGAGCAACTGCTTTGGCAGAGCAGGACGCTTGCCAAGCCTCGTTCTTCGCCTCATGTGAACACCATTGTCCCGAGTTGGTTGCCTCAACTGCTTGGCAAGCCTTTACAAAAGCCCTGTCGCATGCAATCCAAGTCACCGGCGCCAACTTGTATCACCTTCTTGCCGACGGCAATCTGCAAAAAGACGTCGATTGGCTCGCAGACTTCATTTCGAAGTTTGCACTGGAGCATCGCGAAGGCCTTCGAAGGGTTCTCACAGATTTTTTCGCGCCTGGTAATCACGTCTGCAGAAATCAGGTATTACGCTTTCTAACAGCGCACTTCTTCGCAGAAGCTGCTCAACTCCGGCCAGAGACGCTAAAAGTCATCGACAGCGACCGCAAGACCCGAACCATCAAGGTCGTACTCGATACCAATTTCATTTTCTCGGTCCTGAAACTTCACGACAACCCAGCAGATGAAGCGGCCCTGTCCCTTATTGAGCTTGCTCAGAAAAGCCACGGGAAGTTAGACATTAAGCTCTATGTCCTTCCCTCGACCCTCGACGAGGCACAACGTGTGCTGCTCAATCAGATGCGCTTAGTCGAGCGGGTTCGAACCACCCAGGCAATGGCACGTGCAGCGTTAACCCAGCCGCTACCGAGCATCGCCCGCCGATTTTTCGACGCTGCCGCCCTGGCCCCCGGCCTGACCGCGAGCAGCTTCTTCCAACCGTACATCGAAGACCTGAGAACCATCCTCCGCGACAAGGGAATCTCTGTTCTGGAGGCCCATCCTTCTGTTTACCACCAGCGCCAGGATGTCGTCGATGACGTACTGGATGAGCAGCGCCGGGAGGACTCAGAGCTACCTGCAGAAAAGCGAAAAGGCTACGACACGCTGCTGCACGATGTGGTTTTGTGGCACGCGGTCAATGACCGACGGTCGACAAACGCAGATACCCCTTTTGAGGTGGAGTACTGGGCTGTGTCCATCGACTGGCGTCTGATTGGGTTTGACCGGTCCAAGCGGTTCGCGAATCGCTCCAAACTGCCCGTTGTCCTGCATCCCAGCAACTTAGTGCAGTTGATTCAGTTTTGGGTTCCGAGGACGCAAGAACTAGAGGAAAGCTTGGTTGACGCTCTCCGCCTTCCCCTGTTCTTTCAGTCATTTGACCCCGAAGATGAGCGAGCTACCGTGAAGGTGCTTGAGTCCATTTCTCGCATCCAGAACGTAGGAGACCTTCCCGAGCCAACACTTCGGGTGATTCTGGCCAATCGGGCTCTCCGGGGCCGGTTACGCGACGCTGAAGCTTCAAATGACCAAGTGTTTGAATTGGTGCGAGAGGAGTTGCTTTCGGTTCACAAGGGCGTTGTGGCCGAGTTGGAGGTAAGCAAGCAGGCCCTCAAAAGTCAAGACGAGTTGCTTGATGTCGAAAAACAGGGAAGAGTGCATGCAGATGCTGCTCACGCTGCTGCTTCCAAGCGCGCCGAGGAAGCCGAGATAAAGGCCAGAGAGGCAAACCTGCGCGCACAGGAACTCGAAGTTGCTGGCCAGCACTTGGAGAAGCAGCGAGTTCAAGATGTGAGCACGGCCGAAGCCAGAGCGGAGGCCGCTGAATGCGCCCTCGCGCGCCAGCGATACATAGCGTTGTTTTACATTCTGCCTGCTGTTGTCGGAGTGGCCGCCGCTTATGCATGCTCTGAGCTTGTAACAACGCCGTTCCCCGGGCTCAGCGAGGGCTGGAAACATTGGGCGTTCGTTGCAACAGTGTTCATGTTGCCAGTCTGCTTTAGCTTTCTCCTTTCACCTTACTATGTTGGGCGTAAGCGGCACCTTGAGAAATGGGTACCAGTTCGCTTAGCCCACTTCGTCAGAAAGACGCTAATTTTGGCTCCGTTGAGCACCGGTTCCAGTGCTATCTATCAGGGCGGCGTCTGGGACGGCGTTAAGACGCTCTTTGGCATCGGAACATAAACGGCTGCGCCGGATTGTTGCAGCCATTCCTCAACGTACATCCTCGCGTGACAGGGGCAACGGCTCGGCGGGCTCGAACGTGAAGGAGCCTGCCTTAGCAAGCTCCGTCTGGAAGCCGAAACCTCAGTCTTCTTTCAGCTCAATCCCCAGAGCCTTCCAGCATTCGGTGGGTCCTCCCTCTGCGACCAACGCAAGTTGAAGCGCATCGTTCAAGGCTGCAAGCCTCCCCCCTCGTCAGGGAATACAGCGCGACCGGCTGACCGCAAGGGTGCTGCCAGTTCACTTTTGTGAGCAACCAGAACCTGATGACAAAGACCCGCGGGGTGGGCATCATGGACCCATGCCGCACCGTCTCCCTGAAGTCAAATGCCCCAAATGTGGATGGGTTCATGTCGCCATCCCGATGGAAGTCGCCCGCGAGCATTCACATACCGACGAAGACTTTGAACGGTATCTCAAGTGTTTTCGGTGCGGCGAGCCAACGTTCGATTTCGTGCCCGCGCTGGAGGGGGATGCGCCGATGGGGTGTACCTTGCAGGCCGTCGTTTTGACCGCTTCGGATTAGGAGCGGAATGTGAAAGCCAGGCTGGCCGCCACGGCCGTGAGCATGTCTAAGTTCAAGATGAGACCTGCAGCAGTGCTCAGAGGGGCAAATCACCGCCCGGTGGCGGTTCTCAAGCGCAATCGCGTCGCCTTTTACGTGCTCGAGCCACGTCTGTTCGAAGCAATGATGGATGAATTCGCCGACCAAGAACTCTGCGGCAGGGCAGCTAGTCGCTTGGCCGACAAGTCCCGCGCCATCGAGGTCGATATTGACGAGCTCTGAGCAGACCAGTTCAAGGCATCAATGCGAATTCAAGCTGCTCCGAGTTCAATCCCCAGGGCCTTCCAGCATTGCGCAGGCCCCTCATCTGCGACCAACGCCAATTGAAGCGCATCGCACAAGGCGACTGACTGCCCCCTCGTCAAGGAAAACAGTCGCTCCAGCAGCGGCCACAGACTGGATTGCTCGGCCTGGTCAATTTCAACGCCCAGGTCATCACAGATGTCCGTGGCGAGTCGGTGAAGCTCGTCGGGTGCATAGCGGCTTTGAAACATTCCGTTGCGCAGGATGAAGAGGTCGTCACGGCTGAAAACGCCGGACAGTTCCATACGGCATTGCTTGAGCAGCTCTTGCAGAGCGTCATCTGAGACTTCTGTGGACCCCGTCGGCTGGTGCAGTGCATGCAGACGTTGCAGCCAGTGTTTGGTCATCGGGTCGATGGCAGCGATGGCCGTCGCGACATTCAGTTGGAGAGCTTCGATACGTACGTTCATGTGTGTTTCCTTGAGTTGCCGCAACAGCGCGGTAACCAGTCAAGCGCGGGGTTTTAGCCTTTTGCTGCCAATTTGGGGGCTCGCAGGCGCGCACCATGCAGACCGTCGTTTTGACTGGTTCAGTGACCAAAGAAAAAGGCTCTGTCACCTGAACGTGTTGGCGCCCTCTGCCAGAAGGGCTTCGGCGTCCTTGCCTTAAACCCGCGCCAGCGCTTGGCTCTCGGCGCATCGCCAGAATTTCATCAACACGAATAGGTGACAGAGCCAAGAAAAAAGGCCGGCAGGGTCACTACCGGCCTTGTGAAGTCGACCCCTGCGGTCGTGAGGTGTCCCCACACTTTCGAGGAGTGGGTGTGCCGAACAACTCGGCGTTCATGAGAAACGACCTGTTCGGTCGTGATGCCTCTACTGCCGGACAGTGTCGGCTCAGTCCAGTTCAATTTGCTCCATGGACTCGTCGTAGACACAGATGTCTAACGCGCTAGGATTCTTGATGTCAAACACTGTGTGGAATGCCCCCAGTGCGGTCCAGCCGGCGTCGACATCATCCGCTTCAGCCGGCACAGCCACTTGCCAAAGTCCAGAGAGCTGGCGGTCGGGTACGTCCAGGCTTGCAAATTGTTCGCAGACCTCGACCTGAACGAACAGATGACGGGTCTCGTGGTAGTAAATCTCGGCTGGGTGCTGCAGTGTTTTCATACTCAGTTTCCTGTGATTGGCGACGTTGCCAACACAGAATAGGCTGCGGTTTTATACGTCTGCGGCGAATCTGCAAATTTATTGTCTGCAGCAGCCTGTGACTGGCAGTGAAGCGAATTTCTGTTTGGTGACTACACGTAGTGCACACCCGTTGTGTGCACCTCTTGAGGTCAACATTTCCAGGAAATTCATCATGAAAAAGTCATCTTTTCAGCCTGCCAGCTACTCCCCTGTTCAACTGTACGACACCCAACCCGACACCAACGTCAAAGAGACGCCACAGGAGCGCGTTGAGCGCCTGTACGCGGAGGACGGCGGACCACTGCTGGGCTGGCTTATCGACGAAGCACAGTTGCGCGGTCAGTTGTTGAGCGAGATGGCCACCGATTTGCATGTGACCTACGGCTACATCAACCAGCTGCGCAATGGCATCCGAAAGGTCTCCAACATCAGCAATGAGTTTGCTCGCTCTTGCGCGAACTACCTCGGCGTCCCCACGGTCGTGGTCAAGCTCGTATCTGGCAGCATCTCTCTGTCTGACTTCGCGTGGCCTGCCCTGGACGAAGACATGGTGGTCGAGCGAGCGTTCCAACGCATGCTGACCGACCCGAACGTTCGACCGTCTCTGCCAAGGCATGCTCAGAAACTGCCGGTGGCCGCGAAGCGTGCCATGGTCATGATGTACGCGGACATCACTGGCGTGGACCTATTCGGTGTGCGGCAGTTGCCGGACATCGTCCACTGGCTGCAAAGGGCTGCCATCTTGCATGACGGACACGAGGGACAAGCGATGGAGGCCAAGCTCCGCAGGCAGCTGATGTCAGAAGGTAGCGACTTGACTTCCCACGTCGCCGCATAAGGGCACTCCACTTCACCATTCAGGGCGAGCCTTTGTGCTCGCCCTTTTCTTTTTTTCGCTCCGTATAAACCCCTCGCTCTATACCTCCCGTCATGGTCACTACAGACCACTGACGGGCACGAAAGGGCGTTGTCGGTCGCAGTCGTGCTCTCACTTTCCGACGCGAAAGCGACTATGCAAAATCTTCAACTTCTCACCCTCGACGAGCTCGCGGCCATTCTGGAGCGCAGCCCTGAGACCATCCGCAAAGACATCCGCCGCAATCCCGATGCGGTGCCGCCCAGGCTGCAGCTGCCGGGCACCCGTTTGCTGCGCTGGCGTGCCAGCGATGTGGACGCCTGGCTGGCCGTGAACGTCCAGAAAGGAGCTCGCAATGACTGATGCGAAGTTCTCTTCCGTGTTCGGGTCTCCGGTGAA
>RRZT012431818.1_pt1 | contig 11149 bp, 9 predicted proteins | sample 2165551 | NCBI WGS metagenome assembly RRZT01 (sample SAMN10456910, study PRJNA506462) | wastewater metagenome | biome: wastewater; feature: sludge; material: wastewater sludge; isolation source: wastewater sludge with Escherichia coli K12::gfp cells carrying plasmid... | place: USA: Moscow, Idaho ...
GTTAACATATGCTCAAACATCTACAGTTTGGGCAGGGGATATGATAAAACTTGCTGATGGAAAATACTATTATTATATAAGTGCATGTAAAGGAGACAGACCTTTATCAGAATTGGGAGTAGCAAAAGCGTCTTCAGTTACAGGGAAATATGAAAGCTATACTAAAATATTTAGATCAGGTGGAACAAGTGCTCCTAATGGAGATAGTTATAGTGCAAGTACTCAGCCTAATGCAGTGGATCCAGCAGTTTTTTACGATAAAGACGATAAACTTTGGATGGTTTATGGTTCGTATTCAGGGGGAATATTTATAACTGAGTTAGATACGTCAACAGGACTTCCTAAAGATACATCTACAACTAATTATGGTTGGGGGACAAAATTATTAGGAAATTATCATGCAAGAATAGAAGCACCTTATATTATTTACAATAAAGATACAGACTATTATTATTTATATCTTTCATTTGGTGGTCTTGATGCTTCTGGAGCTTATAACGTAAGGGTTGCTAGGTCAAAAAATCCTACAGGTCCTTTTGTAGATGCTGAAGGAAACGATATGAGAAATTGTAAAGGCCTAAGTTCAAAAATTTTTTATGATAAGAACTATGCAGATTATGGAGTAAAACTTCTTGGAAATTATACTTGGTCTAGTAGTACAACTACAAACCAAGGTTATGTATCTCCAGGACATAATTCAGCTTATTATGACTCAGAAACTGGAAAATATTTTATAATTTTCCATAGTAGATTTCCTGGACAAGGAGAAGCACATCAAGTTAGGGTTCATGAAATGAAGTTTAATTCTGAAGGTTGGCCAGTAGTATTACCATTTAGATATACAGGACTTGATGAATCAGCAACAATAAGTTCTCTAAGTGGAACATATAAAGTTATAGTAGACAAAGATACATATAATTCAGATGGGTATACGTTTAGCCCAGTAATAAAAACTCCAATTAATTATGTATTTAATATTGATGGAACAGTAACTGGTTCAGATATAACAAGTGGTACATGGTCAATTGGAAGCAGTAATCAATTAACTTTAGAGTTAGTAAGAAGCGAAACACCTTATAAATATTATGGATTTGTTCAAAAACAATATAATGAATATGAGAATAAAATAGTAACTTCATTTTCTGTAATGGAAAAAGATGGTTATGGAATAATAGCTTATCAATAAATTAAATGAATATTAAAAATAAAATTTAAGGAAGTGTGAAAATGACAAAGATTAAAAAGATTTTTGCTTTGCTATCAGCAGTTATATTTTTAGGTTCTAGTCAAATGGCTATGGCAGATGAAACTTCAACAAATACTTTAGATATCAAATTCAAAAATGTATCAGTACATGATCCTTCAATTATAAATGTTGATGGAACTTATTATATAGTAGGATCACACCTTGCTTTTGCAAAATCAGATGACTTAGTTAACTGGAAACAACTTGCAGTATCAGTAAGAAAAGGAAATGTACTATTTCCTAATCCAGAAGAAAGTTTAAAAGATATATTTGATTATGCTCAAACAAAAACAATGTGGGCAGGAGATATGGTTAAGCTTAAAGATGGAAAATATCATTACTATTTTAGTGCTTGTAAGGGAGACCAACCGTTATCAGTATTGGGAGTAGCCACTTCTGATAAAGTAGACGGACCTTACGATAATATAAACGTTTTCCTAAAATCAGGAAGTAACCAAAGTACAGTAAAAGGATATAATGCAACGAAAGATCCAAATGCTGTAGATCCAGCAGTTTATTTTGATACTGAAGGGAAATTCTGGCTAGTTTATGGTTCATATTCAGGAGGAATTTATGTTCTTGAAATGGATGAAAATACTGGTTTACCTAAAGAAGGGCAAGGATGGGGTAAAAAAGTCCTTGGAGGAAATCATAGTCGTATAGAAGCACCTTATATGTTATACAATAAAGATACTGGATATTATTATTTATTCCTTTCTTTTGGAGGACTTGATTATACAGGAGCTTATAATGTAAGAATCGCTAGATCAAAATCGCCTAATGGACCGTTCTATGATGCTGAAGAAAACGATATGATCGATTGTAAAGGGAAACAAGGAAGCTTCTTTGATGACAAAACAATTAGTAAATATGGAGTGAAAGTATTAGGAAACTTCACTTGGGATGACAAGGTAGAGGGAGCAAAATCAGGATATGTATCGCCAGGACATAATAGTGCTTACTTTGATAAAAATACTGGTAAATATTTCATAATTTTCCACACGAGATTAGTAAATCAAGGGGAAAAACATGAAGTAAGAGTACATGAAATGAAATTTAATGAAGAGGGATGGCCAGTAGTAATGCCATTTAGATATACTGCAAAAGATTTTGAGAATGAAAAAGTAACATCAATAAGCGGAGAGTTCAAAACAATAGTTGATACTGAAGAAATTACAAATGTTATTAAAACACCTGTAAAAGTAGCATTTAATGCAGATGGAACTGTATCTGGTGGTGTTAGTGGAACATGGAAAGTTTCTGAAGGAAACAAACTTAAAGTTGTAGTAAATGGAAAAACTTATTCAGGATTTGTTGAAAAACAATGGAATGATTATGAAAAAAGAATAGTGACATCATTCTCAGTTATTTGTAACGATGGTTATGGAATCTGGGCTTATCAATAGGAGGAATAGAGAGTGAACAAATTAAGGGTTTATAATTCTAAGAAAAATGCAGTAGATAATAGATTATTTGGATCATTTTTAGAGCATATGGGTAGAGCAATTTATGGAGGAATCTACGAACCTACTCATCCAACTGCTGATGAAAATGGATTTAGACAAGATGTACTTGAATTAGTGAAAGAGCTTAATGTTTCTATAGTTAGATATCCTGGTGGGAATTTCCTATCAGGATACGACTGGAAAGATGGAATAGGGGAACATAGACCTAAAAGACTTGATCTAGCTTGGAGAACTGTAGAAACCAACGAGTTTGGACTAGATGAGTTTATGAAATGGGCTAAAAAAGCTGAGGTAGAAGCTATGTTGGCTGTCAATATGGGAACAGGAACTCCAAAAGATGCAGCAGAAATGATTGAATATACTAATTTTCCTAAGGGAACAGAGTGGTCAGATGAAAGAAGAAAAAATGGTCATGAAGAACCATATGGTGTAAATGTTTGGTGTGTAGGAAACGAAATGGATGGCCCTTGGCAAGTTGGACAACTATCAGCAGATGATTATGGTAAAAAATCTAGAGAAACTGCAAAAATGATGAAGCTTGTTAGTAATAAAGCTCAAGTAGTAGTAGCAGGAAGTTCAAGTAGTGACATGGACACTTTCCCTATGTGGGATAGAACAGTTCTTGAGCATACTTATGAGTATACAGATTATTTATCAATGCACAGATACTTTGAAAACTTGGGAGATGACTTTAATTTCTTAACATCATTTGTTAATATGAATGAGTTTATACAAAAAATTAAAGCAACTGCTGATTATGTAAAAGCTGTAAAAAGATCAGATAAAACAATGTATATGTCATTTGATGAATGGAACGTTTGGTACCTTAAAAAAGTTGAATTAAAAGACTGGGAAATTGCACCTCCAATCCTTGAAGATAGATACTCATTATTAGATGCACTTGTATTTGGTGGAATGACAATAACTTTATTAAAAAATTCAGATAGAGTTAAAGTAGCTTGTCTTGCACAACTTGTAAATGTAATAGGACCAATCTTTACTGAAAAAGGTGGAGCAGCAATTAGACAAACTATATTCTATCCGTTTAAAGATTTCTCTAACTACGGTAGAGGTTCAATACTTAACTCTTACCAAGAGGGAGATAAATTTAGAAGTGTACATGGAGAAGGATTTAAAGTGGAATCAGTAGCTGTCCTAAATGAATCAGAAACTGAAATTACAGTATTTGCTTTAAATGTAAATATGGAAAATAGCGAAGTTCTTAATCTAGAATTTGATTATGAGGTAGAAGTTATAGAACATAAAATACTTGATGGTGATGACTTAAATGCTATAAATACTTTTGAAAATCCAGACGCAGTAAAACCTAGATTAGCTGATAAAGTAGATAATCCAAAAGCAATAGTTTTACCAAAATGCTCACATAACGTAATAAGATACAGAATCATTGGAGGATAATTATGAAAAATGAAAATATAAATAACCCTGTAGTATTCCAAAGGGCTGATCCACATATATATCTTCATACTGATGGTTATTACTACATGACAGCTTCTGTTCCTGCTTATGATGGAATAGAGATTAAAAGAGCCAAAACAATTGAAGGCCTTGAAAAAGGCGAATCAAAAATGGTATGGATGAAACATGAAACAGGAGAAATGAGTGAACTTATTTGGGCTCCAGAAATTCATGTAATTGGAGATAAATGGTATATCTACTTCGCAGCAGCAGGAAATAGAGAGATACATAAGGTAGATATAACTTTTAATCATAGAATGTATGTTATAGAAAATGCAGATGCAAATCCATTTAGCGATAACTGGGTAGAAAAAGGAAGAATAGAAACTCATATGGAGTCGTTCTCCTTAGATGCAACAATTCTGAAATATGATGAGAAAGTTTACTATATTTGGGCTCAGAAAGATCCTAAAATAGAAGGAAACTCTAATATCTATATTTCTGAAATGGAAAATCCTTGGACATTAAAAGGAACAATAACAATGCTTACTCATCCTGAATATGACTGGGAAAAAAGAGTATTCTCAGTAAATGAAGGACCATCAATATTAAAAAGTGATAAGCATATTTTCCTAACATATTCAGCAAGTGCTACAGATGAAAATTATTGTTTAGGAATATTGAAAATGGAGATAGGAAAAGACCCTCTTGTAAAAGAGAATTGGGGAAAAAGTCCAGTATCTGTTTTCAGAAGTGATGTTCCTAACAAAAGATTTGGACCAGGGCATAATAGCTTTACAAAATCGCCAGAAGGTCAAGATATACTAGTTTATCACTGTAGAGATTATGATAAATTTGATTGCGATCCATTATATGATCCAAACAGACATACTTGTATTCAAGTAGTAGAATGGGAAAATGGAGAACCTAAATTTGGTATTCCACTACCATTAAAAAGAAAATTGGAAGATTTTCTTGCAGGCAAATAGATATTGACTATTTTCGATAGATTATTTTAGGAGTTTCCTAAAAAATTCACCTCCCCTATGTGAATGGGCAGGTTCCCTCCTGCCCGAACAAAAAGGTAAGTGAATAGTGATTAATGAGGGAAGTATATGATTAGAACAATAATAGATTTAATAAGTAGTGTAGAAGAAAACAAAGATAACAGAAAACTATGGGAATTATTAGAAAACTATAATGAGGGATTTAATCATAATGAAGGACTAACTGATGTTTTGGATATTTTAGAATATATGACAAATTCGCCAAAATATTAATGTTGCTTTCTAAATACATTAATTAATATAAATCTTCCTTGTAATAAATATCTTTGGGAAGGAGTTTATCTCTTTCCTACCCCCCAAAAATAGCTTTCTTGTTTAATATATTTTAAATAGGAGAGCTATTTTTCATTAAAATAGAAAATAAAAAAATTACATAGATTAATAAAAGATTAAGGACGAGGTGTAGCAATGGAAATACGTTTAGAGAAATTTGGGAAAAATAGTGATGGGAAAGAAGTAATTAATTATGTGGTACAACAAGAAAATTTTAAAGTAGAAATTTTGAACTACGGATGTACTATAAAATCAATATTTACGCCAGATAAAAATGGAAAAATGGAAAATATTGTACTGGGATTTGATAAATTTGAAGATTATGCTAAAAATCCACCTTCATATTTTGGATGTGTAGTAGGAAGAATAGCAGGACGTACAAAAAATGGAATACTTGAAATTAATGGAGACCTTTATCAGCTTACGAAAAATAATGGGAATAATAATCTTCACGGTGGATGTAAAGGGTTACACAACAGAGTATGGGAAAGTAGCTATGAAGTAATCGATGGGAAAGCAGTTTTGACATTTAAAACAACAAGTCCTCATTTAGAAGAAGGTTTTCCAGGAAATGTAGAATTTACAGTAAAGTATATAATCGGAAAAAATTCAATTACTCTTGAATACTTAGGGGAACCAGACAGACCAACTTATATGAACCTGACAAACCATGTATTTTTCAACCTTAGTGGTGATAGAAAAAGAGATATACTTGAGCAAAATTTGAATTTTAATGCCACAGGATATTATGCAGTTGATAATGAAATTATGCCTGTAAAATTTGTAAAAGAAGATGAGATATTCAAAAAAGGTCAAGATTTTAACCTTAAAAATGCACTTGAAAGTGCACATGAACAAATAGCTATTGTTGGAAATGGTTATGATCATCCCTTTACTCTTTCAAAAGATGATGAAATAGATGGATATGCAGAAGATACAGTATCTGGTAGAAGAGTAGAATTTGAAACGGATCAACCTGTGGTAGTGCTTTATAGTGGGAACTTTACACATACAGTATCTAGTTATGGACAATATGCAGGATTCTGCTTGGAAACACAAGATTATGCAGATATAGCAAATGTTGTTCCTGAAAAAATGAAAATATATACTCATACTGCACCATATACTCAAAAAACTACTTATTTCTTTAAGAATATTTAAGATTAAGAAGATATCTCCTTACAGTCGATATGACATTTACTTGTTAATTTAAAAAGCATATTGTCATTTCGAGGAATGAGAAATCTAAGCTCTACAAGAAATTTATAAAAAAAATTATATGATTAATAAGATTGATTGGGGTAATGGCAGATTGGAAGTTTCACTGAAAAAGAGAATAGGGTTTAAGAAGAAATTTTATAACTTGAATTTACCAATATTTATTTCACAGTTACTGTTAGTAATTGTAGGAATACTGAATTCATTAATGTTTGGACAATTGGGCGAAAGAGTTTTGGCAGCAGTAGCAATCGTAGATAAGATTAATGGAGTATATTGGCCTGTGCTTACAGCGATTTCAACAATAATCTCAATTTATCTTTTGCAAAATAATGAATCAAATAATAAAAGAGAGATAAAAAAAATATTTATGTTTTCCAATCTTATAATGATTGGAATATCAGTAATTGCCCTCTTAATAATAACTATAGGGGATGACACATTAGTAAATCTTTATAGCAAGGATAAAAATGTTTTAGGTGATGCAAAATTTTATTTGTGGGCAATAGGAATAGCCAATATGTTTGCCACAATAAGTTATTCAATAATTACTTATTTTAACGGACTTGGTAAAGTAAAAGAAACGTCAGTAGTAGGAATTTTTCAGACTATAATAAACTTTATTTTATATTACTTGTTTATTATAAAGACAGACAATGGATTTTTCTTAGGAATTAGAGGAATAGCCTTTGCAATAATTATTACAAAGATACTGGAACTCATATTTTATTTAAAAATTTATAAAACTAAATTTTCTCTTAAGGAAATAAAAATAGATTTTTCAGAGGGCTTTGATAAGAAGCTTATAAAAGATATTAGTAGTTACATGACTCCTTTGGTTCTCAATAATATATTTTTTATGATTGCTACCAATATGATATTTCTTAGTTTTTCTAAAAAAGGGACTATGGAAACAGCAGCAGTAGGAATTACAGACAGTTTAATAGGATATTTTTACTTACTAATGCAAGGGATAATAACTTCTACCAAGATAATGATAGGCGGACTCTTAGGAAAAAATGAGATGAGAACAGCAGAGATTTATTCTAAAAGAATAATAAAAATAATGCTTATAGCCACTTCGATTACTGCTGTAGCAATAAATATTTTGGCAAATATATATCTTAGATTCTATAAAATTGACCCTTATACAATGAAACTCTCATTAATACTGATTTTTATAGCTTCCATAATATTTATTCCTAAAATGCTGAATGCTTTGGTGGTAGATGGAGTTTTGAGAATAGGTGGAGATATAAAAAAAGCTATTGTAAATGATATGATTGGAATATTTGGATTTGGAGTAGGTTTATCTTTAATTTTTACTAAAGTAATAGAAGTGAATATAATTCTCCTTTATATTTTGGTAAACAGCAATGAAATAGTAAGATTCATACTTAATTATAGAAGATACCAGAAAAAAGAATGGTTAAGAAAAACGATTTAGAAAAGAGGTAAAAATGATAGCAAAAACTCCTCCTATGGGATGGAATAGTTGGGATTGTTTTGGAGCAGCAGTTAACGAAGAAGAAGTAAGAGCCAATGCAGATTATATGGCAAAAAATATGAAGCAGTATGGTTGGGAATACATCGTAGTTGATATTCAATGGTATGAACCAGAAGCAAAGAGTTCAGCTTATAATTCATTTTATCCATTATGTATGGATGAATTTTCAAGACTTGTACCTGCTGAAAATAGATTTCCTTCATCAAAAAATGACAATGGATTTAAGCCTTTAGCAGATTATGTACATAGCTTGGGATTAAAGTTTGGGATTCATATAATGAGAGGAATACCAAGACAAGCGGTACATAAAAATACTCCCATTAAGGGAACAACGGCTACAGCCAGAGAAGTAGCCCATCCAAATTCTATATGTTTGTGGAATACAGATATGTATGGTGTAAACGCTTCCAAAACAGGAGCACAAAGTTATTATGATTCAATACTTGAACTTTATGCAGAATGGGGAGTAGATTTCCTGAAGGTAGATGATATAGCGAGACCCTATTCAAACGGAGAAATAGAACTTATACAAAATGCAATAAAGAAAACAAAAAGGGAAATAGTACTTAGTCTTTCACCAGGGCCAGCACCAGTAGAAGAGGCAGAACATCTTAAAAAATATGCAAATATGTGGAGAATGACTGACGATTTTTGGGATAATTGGGGACATCTTTATCCAATGTTTGATAAATGTAAAGAATGGAGTGACCATGTAGAAGAGGGACATTGGCCAGATGCAGATATGTTACCATTGGGACATATTGGAATAAAGTCAGTAGAACATGGAGTAAGTGATAGATGGACTAGATTTAGTAAAGATGAGCAGATACTAATGATGACACTTTGGTCAATATTCCGTTCTCCATTAATGATGGGTGGACATTTGCCAGATAATGATAAGTGGACTTTGGATTTGCTTACTAATGAAGAAGTTTTGAAAGTTCTAAAAAATTCTCAGAATGCAAAACAGCTTTTTAGAAATGGACATTTTAATACTCATATAGCTTGGACAGCAGATGATATAGATGGAAGTAAATATTTAGCACTATTTAATATAGGAAATATCGAGTCACATATGGAAGTGAGCTTAGGACAACTAGAGGTAGAAGGGACTTATAAGGTAAGAGATTTATGGTTAAAAGAGGATTTATATGAAACAGACAGATTTATTAATCTGAAAGTAAATCCCCATGGAGCAAGATTTATAAAGTTAACTAAAATATAAAAAGGAGTGAATGCAATGAAAAATAAAATATTATTTTTTATGTTGATTTTCTCTCTTTTTATAAATTGCCAAGGAATATCTCAAGAAAAGATGGAGACTGATATTATGAATTCTTGGAATAAAAGTGTTGTAAAAATCAATAATAATGGAAAAGAAATATATGGAATTTCATATGTACCAAATATAGATAAAAAATATCCTGTAGTTATATTTAGCCATGGATTTAATGGAACAAGTAAAGATTTTTCAATGTATAGTCAATATTTAGCAGAAAGAGGAATTGGTTCTTATTCTTTTGATTTTTGTGGAGGGTCAATTAACTCAAAGAGTTCTTTAAAAACTACAGAAATGACTATATTTACTGAAAAAGAAGATCTTGCTAAAGTTATAGAAGAAGTTAAAACTTGGGAAAATGTAGACAAAGAAAATATTTTTTTATTTGGAGGAAGTCAAGGAGGGCTGGTAACAGCACTAGTTGCAGAAGAGTATGAAAAAGAAATAAAGGGAATGTTATTACTATTTCCAGCATTTTGCATAGCAGAAGACTGGACTAAAAAGTTTCCCACATTTGAGAGTATTCCTGAAGAAGTTAATTTATGGGGAGTAAATCTTGGGAAAGAGTTTTTTCAGACGATTTATAAATATGATGTGTATGAAAATATAGGAAAATTTGAAAAAAGTATATTAATTTTCCATGGAGATAAAGATAATATTGTTTCTCTAAAATATAGTGAAAAAGCTATAAAATCATATAAAAATGCTAAACTTGAAGTATTTACAAATGAAGGGCATGGATTTAAAAGTGAAGCTAATAAAAAAGTAGCTAAAATGATTAAAGAATTTGTAGAAAGTAAACTATAGGTTTTAACTAAAATATAAAAAGGAGTGAATGGAATGAAAAAAATTGTTTTATTAGTAGGGTTGGTAATGGCATTATTTGTAAACTGTACAGGGGCACAAAAGAAAGTAGCAACTAAACCTTTAAGTGAAAACCTAAAAGGTGGAGTGTTATTAACAAGTTTTTATACAGCAGTAAAATATAATGACATAGCAGTAAAAGATAAAGCAGGAAATGTAATATTCTCAGATGATTTCTCAACAAAAAAAGCTGACTGGCAAGGTGGAGAAGAATGGGAAGTAGTAGACGGACAAGCACAAATGTTAGATTCAATGAACTTTGACAGCAGATACGCAGTATACAATACAACAATGGAAGCGCAAACAATAATATTAAAAGGAACTAGGGTAGAAGGAGACGAAGGAATTTGCCTAGGATTTGCAGCAAAAGATGCAGACCATTTTTATCAATTTAATGTAGGAGGATGGGCAAGTACAAAGACAGCTCTACAAAAAATTGGAGATAACGGTGGAATATTAGCAGAAGCAAAAAATGTTAAATTCAACTCAGTACCAGTAGGAAAAGAAGTAGAATTAAAAGTAGAATTAAATGGAAACAACATTAAATGTTACTTAGATAACCAATTAGTTATTGATTATACTGAAAAATAGAAATAATTTTGAATTGAGATAAAAAGAGAAAATGGGTTTGGGAGTTCGTATTACGGGAGTTTTAAGAATATTGGGAAATTCTAAAAAACATAATAAGGAGAGTAATCAAATGAAAAAAAGTTTATTAGCACTTTCTTTGGCGGCAATATTATTGACAGGATTAACAGGGTGTGATAATGCGGATAAGATTGATAAATCAATATCATCAGCAGTAGAAAC
>RRZT012088770.1_pt1 | contig 11148 bp, 5 predicted proteins | sample 2165551 | NCBI WGS metagenome assembly RRZT01 (sample SAMN10456910, study PRJNA506462) | wastewater metagenome | biome: wastewater; feature: sludge; material: wastewater sludge; isolation source: wastewater sludge with Escherichia coli K12::gfp cells carrying plasmid... | place: USA: Moscow, Idaho ...
CCGTGCAGGCGGTGGCGACGCAGCCGTGCGAGTAACGCCGGTGGCGGCCAGTCGCCACGGTGGCCCAAGGCGTTGGCTTCAGAAAGTGGCCGGCTCAGGCATGCGCAGCGCGATGCCGGAACTGGACGCGCAGACACTTGCACTTCCGCCGGTGATCAGCGTATTCGACTCTGTCGAACTGAACCGCGATCTGTACCTGTGGCTTGCCGCACTGGCATCGGTTTTTGAGCCAACCGGCGACTGGATTGCCGACAACCGTGCTGCTACCGCACGTGCGCTGCAGCGCTTTGCAGGGCTGCGGGAACGCCACCACCGCATGACGGTAGCGCATTTGGCACAACGGCCGTTGCTCAGCAGCCTGCGCACCAGGGACGTACCTTGGGAAGCTGCGGTGCAAGCCGCACTGCGCGGAGAAGAACACACGCCCTTGTTCGTGACACCGCGCGAAGTGGCGCCGGTATGGCTATGGCTGAACGCCTGCGATGCGGGGGGAGAAACAGAGCCAGCCACCCCGCAAACGCCCTCCAGCGGAGCGTCGGAGGAAGAGCCCGTCCCCTCCCCTCTGGATGCACACCGCCGCCGCGCTCGCAAGGTGAAGCACCAGCCATCGCGCAACTCCATGCTGCTGGCCGCCAAGACCGACTCTCTGACAAGCTGGAGTGAACTGGTACGCCTGGATCGCGGCACAGACGACTCTCCAGACGACAACGCGTCTACCGCTGCCAACGACATGGACACCTTGTCGCTGGCCCGGTCAGAGCAAACCACGGCCTCCCGCGTGCGCTTTGATCTGGACCTGCCCAGCGCCAGCGCCGACGACCTCCCCCTGGGACCCGGCACCAAAACCCCGGAATGGGATTGGCGCCGCAACGAGTTGCGGCCAGACTACTGTGCACTCCAATGCGTGGTGGCCCGCACCGGAGAGCCCTACCGCCCACCCGCACATCTGCAAGCTACCGCACGCCGCGTGCGCCGCCGCCTTGAGGTATTGCAGGCAGCACCCCGCTGGCACAAAGCCCAGGCCAGTGGTGACGAGATCGATATCGACGCGTGGGTACGGTTCCAAAGCGAAGCCTGCGGCGGCAACGTCCATAGCGACTCACCCCCGGTGTATGCCCATCGCCAGCGTACGGAGCGCAGCTTGGCGACCTTGCTGCTGGCGGACCTTTCGCTGTCCACAGACGCTTATGCAACGTCGTATGCCCGTGTGATCGATGTCATCCGAGAAGCTCTCTACGTTTTTGGCTCGGCCTTGTCGGGCACGGGCGACGCTTTTGAAATCCTGGGGTTCAGCTCGGTACGCAGACAGCATGTGCGCATTCAGCACATCAAGGGTTTCAACGAGCCCTGGAGCGACGCGGTGCACACCCGCATTGGCGCATTGAAACCCGGCTTTTACACCCGCATGGGCGCTGCCGTGCGCGATGCAACCCAACGGCTGTCGGCACGCCCTGAGCGCCAGCGCCTGCTGCTGGTGCTGACGGATGGAAAACCCAACGATATTGATGTGTACGAAGGGCGCTACGGCTTGGAGGACACCCGCCACGCCATCCAGGAAGCACAGGCCGCAGGGCTGATTCCGTTCTGCGTCACCATCGACCACGAAGCCCACCAGTACCTGCCCATGCTGTTTGGCGCCCAGGGCTATGCGTTGGTGCACCGCCCTCAGGAACTGGTCAAACACCTCACGCAAGCCTGGACCACACTCACCAGATAACCAACAGCGGCCCCGGAAAACGCTTTCAATGGCGTAGCCAGGAAGGTACCTTGAAGCGCACGATGGCTAGGTACGCAGACACATAGCTAATCACAAACAAACAGCAGAACCCCATCAGCAATAACGTGTTGTTCCAAAACAGCACCGCAGGTACCACGGTCAGCAATGTGAATCCCCAAAGGTACGGGGACGTCCGGTTGTTGCGCATCAGCACGCGGCGGGACTCATCGTCGTGAAAAACGCCTCGGACAATCCGGCGATAGATGAGCTGGTGGAAATGCAAAGCATCTGCCACACCAGGCGAGATGCCACGCACGGCTTTCCGGTAGATGGAAAAGATCGTTTCCCACACGGGGTAGATCAGCAGCAGCATGGGGAACCATGGTGACACATCTGCGTTGCGTTGCACCAGAGAGATGCTTGCCAACGCAATCACCACCCCCCAGATATAAGCGCCGCCATCGCCGGCAAACAGCATGCCGCGTGGGTAATTCCATACCAAAAAACCCGCTGTAGCAGCTGCAGTGGACACCAAAAGTGCGGCCATGGCACGGTCTCCCACTTGCAAAGCCACATGGGCCAGGGCCAGACACACAATCAATGCCACCATGCCTGCTAGACCGTTGTAGCCATCAATGATGTTGAAGGCGTGGGGCAACCCGGTCACGGCCAATAGCACGATGGCGATACCTAGCCACGGCGCGACAGTCAGCACTGAGTCCAACCAGGGCAGTCCCAATCGTGGCAACTCTAGGCCAAGGCCCCACACAGCTACCGAGCCCGATAGCCCCGTAAGAAACAGCCGGTAACTCACCCTTAAGCGTTGCGTCATGTCCTCGGCAATGCCGCCAAGGGCAGCTGGTAGTAGAACTGCTAGCCACCACATAACCAGACCACCACCCAACCGCAGTGATCCCGGATCACTCCAAATTGACTGGGCAGCCCCAAGCAGCCAACTTGACACAATACCCACGAGAACGGCGAAACCACCTAAGCGTGGCACATGTCCCAAATGAAAACGCTGGGGCATGCCTTCCCCATACTGTTCAGCATGCCCGCGCGCCCAACGTACGATGCCAGCGGCAGCAACAGTCGCAAGCAGGAAACCGATCAAAGACAACCAGATCATGAGCGGCGCATCTTACTTTGCCTGATGGGGTTTAACTGCAAGCGAACGACGCACATCCTTGTAAGCGGAACTTCGCCATAAACGGCATAAACTACTCAAGTGCCAAACCAAATGCCGCAAGTTACTGCCGCTTGCACGCGCCCCTATATGGACGATTTGTATTGGCACTTTCACAAGATTCACCCCCGACAAACGCAACCTCAAGCACAAATCGACGTCCTCGCAGTACATGTAGTAATTTTCATTAAAACCTGTTATCTCTTGCCAAACCTCCTGCGCAAGCACGATGCAAGCAGCGTTCACCCAATCCACCCGCGACTCCGATCTGCCGAGAAGTCTTCTTCGCAAAAGCGTCATCGGGGTTGGAAGCTCTCGCTCACTCTGCTGAATCCGTCCTTGCAAATCGACCTGCACCGGATAGCTCAGCGCTTTATCCGCCCCAGCCGCGCCTACCGTCGCAACGGCCGCTAATGGAGAGAAAGGCTCCTCCAAGAGTTGTACATCTGGGTTGAGCACACATACAAACGCCTCGACAGCCCCCGCCAAAGCCAAATTGTGGTTAACACCAAAACCGCGCGGATGGAGATTGCGCCTAACCTCTAGGATAAACGGCCACCCTCCCGCAGGAGGCGCAGGCTCATCCTCCGGAATATTCAGAGTGAGCACAACTCGCCGAACGATATGAGCACTTAGTCCAGCAATCTGGTGCAAAAGGCGTTGCACACACTCCCCGTGACCATGACTGACCAGCGATACAACCATCGTCACATCAACCGAAGTGGTCTCGGACTGCTGGTTTATCGGTTGAAGCGCAAAAAGAGACGAAGACATACGTGCCCGTATTGTCTCCCACAGCCGGAACGCCGTGCCGGGTCGAACTTGCATGACACGCCGTCATAAAATTGTGCAATGTCACAGCCTTATGCAGATTTACACGTATATCTCCGAAGCGTCTTTCTCAATGGAGCGAGCGCTTTGACCATTTTGTCAGGGCACATTCAGCAGGGAGCGAAGGTGCTAGAACTGGGCTATGGAACAGGAGAGGTCGGAAAATACCTTAAAAACCAGCGTCACTGCACGATAGATGGCGTTACAGCAAGCCCGGGGCACTCAGCCGCTGAATTGCCTGACTACCGTATCCTGAAGCAGGTAGAGAACGAATATTTCCGTCTTGCCAGCTTATTCCCGGATGAGCAGTACGACATCATTATCTGTTCTGACATTCTTACCCACGCGCACAAGCCGGCAGACATTTTTACTGACTGTCGTCGGCTGCTGAAAAGCGATGGAAAGCTGCTGTTCTCAGTCCCCAATGCAAGCTACGTGGGCTTCTTGGCAGAATTGTTGCAGGGCAATCTCCGTTACAGCGCAAAAGGCTTGCTCGAGAGCCATCAAGTGCGCACCTTCGTGCGCAATTCACTCGCCAGTTTCATGGCAGAACACTGCTGGAAGCTTGAATCCGTAGATTCCGTTGAACTTGAACTCTTGGACTCCGAGTTCAACATCGCTGTTGATCAACTGCCGCCATCGGTGGCTCGCTATCTACTTTCCAGCCCAGATGCCCTGACCTATGCACTGATAGGCGCTGCTCGCCCCACAGCCACTGTCCCCAAAGTGGAAGCCCATGGCACACAAAGCCACTCACCACAATTGGCTCAACCCCAATTCAACACTTATCTGTCTATTGAGGGTGAGGGCCGGACCTTCAACATCCCCCGGCGCGGCGTTATTGGCAACAATCGGCAAATCATTACGTTCGCTTTGCCCGCTATGCTGGATGGCACACCACGCTGCAGACTTGCGTTGGCAGACCGCCCTGGGATCTTGCACCTGTACAGCATCACCCTCCTCCATGCTGACGGCACGGTCCGCTGGCAATGGCTGGCGCATACGTCCCCCGGCAAACTACTGTCCCAAATGCCTCACGCCGAAATGGTGTGGCACAACCCCGCCCCAACAGTAAGCCATAGTGCCAGTATTCTCCTGACAGGAGATTCCCCTTGGCTGGAATTGCCGATTCCTTCGAAGGCTTTGAGGAAAACCCTTCAAATGCCTGGTTCCAGGGTAGAAGTCGAGGTTGGCTGGCCGATGTCAGCAGACTATGTAGCGCTGACGACTGCAATTCGTCCTCTTGAAGAAAAAATCACTTATTTAGAAAAAGCGGTTGCCGACTCACGACAGACAGCCAGCCTGGCAACACAGTCAGCCCAAAACGCCATCGCTGCAGCCTCGGAGCTTCAGACCATTGCTTCTATGGTGGTGCCTCTACAGACGCAGAACGAACGGTGGCATGACGAATACATCCGCTGGCACGATGAATATCTACGGTTGCGCACTCATGTCGAAGCCATCGAACACTCAAACACCTACAAAACAGCGCGCCGGTTGGCGCGTGCAAAAAGTCGCGCAGAACAGTTGTTGGGCCTCCAACCGCGGGAGCGCGGCGGCTCACACTCCTCGGCAACGGAGGAAGTAAGCGCTCCAACTCCAACTCCAACTCCAGCTCCAACTCCAACTCCAACTCCAACTCCAACTCCAACTCCAACTCCAACTCCAACTCCAGCTCCAGCTCCAGCTCCAGCTGTAGACATCATCATTCCAATATACAAAGGATTGTCAGAAACTCAACGTTGCCTTGCCTCCGTACTCCGGTACGCGAAGACCAATGCCACAACAACGCGCATCATCCTCATCAACGATGCAAGCCCGGAACCTGCGCTCACACTCTGGCTGCGCGAACAAGTCCAGCTTCACCCTGAACTGATGCTGCTTGAAAACGAGTACAACCTCGGATTCGTGCGCACCGTGAATCGCGGAATGACCCAGAGCACCGCCAACGATGTCTTGCTCCTAAACAGCGATACCGTAGTGGCAAACAACTGGTTGGATCGCCTCCGTACTGCCGCTTATAACGACCCGAAAACTGGGACGGTGACGCCTTTTTCAAACAACGCCACGATTTGCAGCTACCCGCGGTTCTGCCAGGAAAACCCACTGCCCCCCGGTTATGACACCGCGGCACTGGATGCCCTATTTGCAGCCACCCACCCTGAAGCAACTCTTGAGATTCCGACAGGTGTGGGCTTTTGCATGTATATCCGGCGAGACTGCCTCGCAGAAGTAGGGCTGTTCGATGCGGAACGCTTCGGCAAAGGCTATGGGGAAGAAAACGATTTCTGCCAGCGAGCCATGAAGGCGGGGTGGCGCAACCTCCATGCCCTCGACACATTCGTACTTCACACGGGTAGCGTAAGCTTCGGCACCATGAAGGCAGCCTTGGAAATCGAAGGCGCCAACCAACTCCGCACATTGCACCCTACCTACGAAGCGCAAGTGCACCAATTCATCCAAGCGGACCCAGCTCGCCCGTACCGCGAAGCCATAGACCTGGCCCGCTTGGCTGCAAACCATCTTCCTCGGGTACTTGCCGTCACTCACTCCCTAGGGGGCGGAACATTGCGGCACATTCGCGAATTGGCAGAACATTTGCGAGAGCGCGTTACGACCCTATCGATGACTCCCATGGCCAATCACAACATACTGATTGAGTGGGTCGCAGAAAACGAGGGGATGCAGAAGACATTTCACTGGCTGACCGAATCTCGCCAGATGGTGAGCTGGTTACGCCAAACAGGCGTCACACATGTGCACTACCATCACTTGCTGGGCTTGAGTTCCAGCATGATGCGCATCCATGAGTACCTAGGGGTTTCCTACGACTTTACCGCGCACGACTACTACACTGCCTGCCCCCAAGTCACATTGACAAACGCTCAACAAGCGTATTGTGGTGAGCGCGGCATTGAGCAATGCAATGCCTGCATTGCTGAGCGCCCTACACCGCGCCACGAAACCATTGAAGACTGGCGGCTACGACACAGCCTTTTTCTGAAGCAAGCGCGCAACGTACTTGTCCCCAGCCGGGATGCTGCCACCAGATTGAGGCGCTATTTCCAAGAATCGCCCCCCCGCTACATACCGCATACCGACCTGACGGAACAACGGCAAGAACAGCTACCTGCCCCGGCTGCTTACACCATTTCCGAACAGGCCAATTTACGCGTGCTGGTGGTCGGGGCACTCAGCCAAGCCAAAGGCAGCGACACATTGGAAGCTACGGCCATAGCTGCCGCGCAAACCCAGGCTCCTATCGAATTTCATCTGATTGGCTATCCACACAAGCCCCTCAAGACCCAACCGGAGGCCAGCCTAACCATCCATGGCGCCTACAAGGATCAAGACTTGGTTCAGATTATCAAGCGCCTGAAGCCCAACCTGGTTTGGTTTCCGGCACAGTGGCCAGAAACCTACAGCTATACGCTCAGCGCAGCGCTACTCGCCGGCTTTCCCATAGTGATCCCAGACTTGGGCGCGCTTCCCGAGCGAACAGGTCACAGGCCGTGGACGTGGGTACGCCCCTGGAAAGCAACAGCACACCAATGGCTGGCCTTTTTTATGGAGTTAAGGGAGCAGCACTTCATCAAAGGTGTACCGCCACCGGTAGCTCCTGGCCGCGTCGCTGCGGGCCTTCAAGAACCAACCTCCCAGTGGTCTTACACAAAGGATTACTTAGAATTTTTGCCCCCACCACCAGGCGGCGACAATAATTCCCCCGTGCTACCCCCGACTCCCGCAGATTGGCCATCCACGGAGCACTAACCTGTTCAGGGCATCCCTGAACAGCGGCGCTATTGCAAAACATACTGGACACGTTTTGATGCCGCGTGCGGAATACCGTGCAGCGCCTTTCATACTATGCGGCCATACACCAAGCCCAAGATATTTGGAGAAATTTCTCAGTGACGCCCCCCCCTAATCCACTGACCGAGGCCAAACGCAAATTAAGCCTGCTCATGCGCAGTATTGGCCGACTAGTGCAGGACCGCGCGAATTTGCAGCGCAATTTGAAAACGCTTCGCCACGCCTATAGCAGCGGGGGTATGCACCACCTCAAGGGTGCGCTACTGTCACTTCCACCCAAAACAAAAGCAGACAGCTGGGAGTTCTACCAACACAGGCTTCACGTTAACGTTTTGCCATCTATCCAAGCCCAGATCGCAAAGCAAGGGGCCCCCGTCACCATCTCGATTGTTGTCCCCGCCTACAACACCGACCCGGTGATGCTCAAAGAAATGCTCCAATCCGTGCAAGACCAGTTGTACCCCAACTGGGAATTGTGCATTGCAGACGATTGCTCCACCAAACCACATGTGCGCTCCATCTTGGAGTCATATGCAGCGAAAGATCCTCGCATCAAACTGCACTTTGCCTCGGAGAACCGCGGAGTAGCCCACACCTCCAATCAGGCCATCGCCATGGCAACGGGGCCTTTTGTCGTGCTGCTTGACCACGACGACCTGCTGGAACCTCAAGCCGTCTATCGCGTCGCCGAAGCAGTGATCCACAACGATGCGGACATGATTTACTCCGACGAGATGATGATTTCGGCAGACCGTAAGAAAATGCTTTACCACGCGCATCGGCCAGCCTTTTCGCCAGAATACCTGCGTGGCCACCCCTACATAGTGCACATGGTGGGCTTTCGCACCCAGTTGCTGCGCGACATAGGCGGTTTTGATGAAAGCCTGCGCATTTCACAAGACTACGACCTGATCCTGCGCGCCAGCGAACAAGCGAAAAAAATTGTGCACTTGCCAGAAATCCTTTATCTCTGGCGGGTGCATGAAAACTCTGCAGGTCATGAGCAAGCCGCCAAAGTCATGGACACATCCTCTGCCATATTGCAACGCCACCACCAACGCTGCAACACCGCTGGCACGCTTGTGCCTGGTGCTGGCTTCAACTTTTTTGCATCCCGCTACCCCATCCAAGCAGGCGTGCGGGTGGCCATCATCATCCCCACCAAAAATCATGGCGATTTGGTGCGGCAATGCGTGGAGAGCATCCACGACACCGTGAAGGAAGTAGCGTTTGACATCATTGTCATAGATCACGAGTCCACCGACCCGGCCACCACAGCGTACCTGGGTAGCATCAGCGACCAAGCCCGCGTCATGCGCTACGAAGGCCCCTTTAATTTCTCCACCATCAACAACTGGGCCATTGCCCAACTGCCCGACCAGTACAGCCATTACTTGCTGTGTAACAACGACATCGAAGCAATCAAACCGGGGTGGCTTGAACAAATGGTGGGGCTGGCACAAGACCCCAGCGTTGGCATGGTGGGGGCAGAACTGCTTTACCCTGATCGTAAAAGCATCCAACACGCGGGTGTGTGCGTAGGAGCCTTTGGTATTGCAGAACACTACGGAAAATTTTTGGAAGTAGACCCAGATACTCCAGACATCCGTTATCTGGGAAGACTTGCCATCCCTCACGAACTGTCAGCGGTTACCGCTGCCTGTGCTCTGATACGTAAGGACGCATTTGACGCAGTGAACGGCATGGACGAACTTTTGCGCGTGGGCTTTGGCGATGTGGACCTGTGCCTGCGCGTGCTGCAGCAAGGCTGGCGCATCCTGCAATGCCCGGCCGCCATACTGATTCACCACGAGTCGTACACCCGAGGCAAGAGCTTCCACGAAGACCCCCACCCCGAAGACTCTGCCGCCTTCGTGGCCCGGTGGAAAGAGTTCCTTGCCCTGGGCGACCCCTACCACAACCCCTGCCTGCAACTAACCCAACACTCGTGGCACGTCAAAGAGCCCATGCACTGCGAGTTTGAGAGCCGCCGCCGCGTGTTCGAGCGCGACGCAGCCACGGGCCGCCAAAAAATCTACCACGGATGACCCCGGCCTTTGCCAAACCCACTGCCGCCCATGCTGCAGGGCAAGCCCGTCCTCCAAGCGCGCGCCCTGCAGCAAAGACAGCAGCAGACATTACGGTTGTCATCGTCAACTGGAACGGGGGGGCGCTGTTACTGAACTGCCTGAAACACCTTCGCAGGCAAACCCTCCAGCCCACAAAAATTCTAGTGGTAGACAACGCCAGCAGCGACAACTCGCTAGACATGCTGACCGCCCTACCCCCATGGCCTGAGCTCACCATCATCCGGGCTGGCAGCAATTTGGGCTTCGCGGCAGGCAACAACCTCGCCATCAATCAGTGCAACACAGAGTTCGTTGCACTGCTCAACCCCGATGCATTCGCCGCAGAAGATTGGCTGGAGCAGTTGCACACAGCAACCCAGTCACACCCCGACGCAGCATCCTTCGGCTCACGCCAGCTTTGCCACGAGAGCCCCGCCATTCTTGACGGCACCGGCGACTGCTACCACATCAGCGGCTTGGCATGGCGGCAACACCATGGCCACCCCCAAACGGCAGACCACCTGCAGGAGCGAGAAATTTTTGCGCCCTGTGCCGCAGCAGCGCTGTACCGCCGCAGCGCCTTGGTGCAGGCCGAGGGATTTGATGAAAGCTATTTTTGTTACCACGAAGACGTAGACCTGGGTTTTCGCCTTCGACTACTAGGTCACACCGCTAGGTACGTACCCCGCGCCGTAGTGCACCATGTCGGCAGCGCCACTACAGGCGGACAGCGCAGCAGCTTTGCCACATACCACGGTCACAGAAACCTGGTCTGGACTTTTCTGAAAAATATGCCCGCCCCATTGCTATGGCCGCTTTTGCCCCTGCACTTGGCGGCAAATGGAGCCATGCTGATCGTTTTGGCCCAACGCGGCCAGGGGCACACAGCGCTGCGAGCTAAGTGGCACGCCCTTCAAAAAATAAGAACGGTGTGGCGCCAACGCAAGAGCATCCAGGTCCAACGCAAGGCAACGACCGTAAGCATATGGCGTGCGCTAGACAAAAGCCTCTGGCCGCGCCCCCGCAAGCGTTAACAACCCACGCCCACCCCGCCAAGCACGGCAACCCAAAACCAGCACCCCTGTGCAAACCAATGAATGCAAATTACTTGCATTCATAAAACCATATCTCTGACCCGCTGCAGTACATGTGACCATTTCTGCCCAGTTGCCAAAGTGTGAAAAAAACCACGCTCACCCCAATCCAAGTCAATGACTTGGCACCAAGAGTGGTAGCCCCCCCAAAGAGTTAGGTAAACTCTCTTTTGCCCGTGCTGGTGACGATTTGTGCAATGCAGGCAGCCACTGGCGCAAGCCAAACCCGCATTGTTCAAGCTGCCCACTGAAAATGTTGTTTTTACCAGACAGCCATTTCACGCCAAACCGCCCGGGAGTTGTACCCTGAAATGGCTGTGCTACCATCTCGCAGCGTAATCGATTTTGGTAGTTGCGCTTTCAACTTTAACTGGAGTTAATACATGAGAAAAAATCTTCTCGCCTTGAGCATTGCTGCCATGATTGGTGGCGTGTCCG
>RRZT011779755.1_pt1 | contig 11146 bp, 14 predicted proteins | sample 2165551 | NCBI WGS metagenome assembly RRZT01 (sample SAMN10456910, study PRJNA506462) | wastewater metagenome | biome: wastewater; feature: sludge; material: wastewater sludge; isolation source: wastewater sludge with Escherichia coli K12::gfp cells carrying plasmid... | place: USA: Moscow, Idaho...
ATTTTTTAAAGTGGATTCTAATGCAATTGATTCCATATCAAATATCACTTCGAATGCTTCTAATAGATCTTGTTCTTCGCTATTTGTTTTATTCAACGCATCACGTTTGTTCTTATTGAAATCATTATTCATGAATTCAGATACGGTCATTACGTCTGTATAGAATTGAAATAAACAATGACACGGAGGCAAAGCCATATCAGGTACGTCTACAGGATTCCATGCCGATACAATTAAACGTCGACTAGTTGGGTTTGTTTTAAGCATATTAATCAAGTCTTTAATTTGATCAATACCACCAGTATCCTCGTTACCACCAAAGTCACGCCATTGCTTAGAATAGACAGGACCTAGATCACCATTCTCATCCGCCCACTCATCCCAAATGGTTACTTTGTTTTCTTGCAAGTACTTAATATTAGTACTACCAGAAATAAACCACAAGAGTTCATGGATAATAGAATTCAAATGTAACTTCTTAGTAGTGAGTAATGGTAAACCTTTCTTTAAATCGAATACCATTTTACCACCGAACATCTGAATAGTGCCTGTGCCTGTACGATCATCCGTATTGCGGCCTGTGGTCAATATCTGTTCCAGTAAATTACAGTATTGCTCATCTGTTTGGTTATATGCCATTAATATAATTCCTTTAAGTTTCTAATCACGTCAGCTGTAGTATGGTCATCGTATTCAAACAAAGCATTTTCTACTTCTTCACATTTGAATAAATGCCAATCTTTAGTTTCATAATGGAAACTAATCAAACCTAATGGTGTTTGTGCTGATACAATAAACCATCCACTATTAGGACCAAAACAAGGCTGTCCATCATTGTGGTTCATTGACTTGTGTACGTTATTCTTTTTCTGTTTAGTCCATTCATTAAACAAAGCCACTGTGAGTGCTAAACGAGTATCGTACAATTCATCGAATGTATGGAAACCATCTGATACTAAACCTTTTTCATTTGATTCTAATTTCATTACTTCATTGTTTACTGATTCTAATAACGTCATTTTGTTTCCTTATGGATTTACGAGGGATTCTACTTCTTGTTTCAATTCATTAAGCAGGTTTTGTTCGTAGTTGTTTAAATATTTATCATCTGTTAAATTAATAACAAAATAATCTGCTCCACGTTTACAATCGTAAGTAGAGTTAATATATACGATAGATGGTTTACCATGGGGCATAGTGACAGCTAAACTAATACCTACGCCATCTTGATAATCTGATGATTCAAAGGACACTCGTGACGGAGTAACATTGATAGAGAAATCAGTAGGATTAGTAGCTTGTTTGATTTTTCGTACTAACATTGTAGCACGACGGAATTGATAAATAGTTGCAATACGGTTCAAGTCTAAGTTGCCGATATGTAATTCACTCATTATGAATTCTCCTCAGTTACTAAAGTGGATAGTTTAAATATGTTTTCAGGAATACCATGTGGAAATTGCGCATAAGCCTCTACTTGTTCTATTCTGATTGTTGCTTCTGATCCAAATACGCCAGTGATCACTAATTCTTTTACAGGATTATCAGACATTACTTTAGTTATTGGTTTTAAAGTAATAATGTCTTCTTTCTTACTAAAGAATACATGATAACCACGATCCATTGATTTATAGTTACGTACCATGAAATCAAGTTTCTCTGCTACGCGTTCAACGTACTTTCTATCTGGATCTAGAATTACTGTTGCTCTAGTTTTTTACTTCACTGGTCATTGTGTTTTCCTATCTGGTTTATGAATTTACTCAAATATATTAAATGATGAAAAAAATTAATATACGGCAAAATATACACACACCAATTAAGGCACGTGTATATAATGTTTACTATTTAAAAGTACAAGGTCTTGCTTCAGTTGGGCGAGAAGTAAATACATACTTATTGCCTTCACTAGATATAACTTCAAATGAACTAGCATTTAATAAAAGATCAATCAGCTTAGCTTTGTTTTCTTTTATGTTTGGATCGAACTCAATACCGTCGATGGTAATGGCTTTGGCTTCATAAGAAGAAACTTGAAATTGGAAACCACGTGTAGTAGTTGTATTAATATCGTCTTGGCTACATGTAAACAAGAACAAACGTGATTGGGTTTCATATGCACCAACGTGTAATACATTTTCAGGACTACGAGATAGCTTCCAAACAACATCATGTTTAAACACTTTAGGTGCTTTAGGATCTGATGCTGGTTTTGATACTTCGGGTTTTGTTTCTTCTTTATCAACAGAAGGTTGTTCCTTAGGTGGTAATGTACCATCAGGATTTACTATTTCTGTTTTAGGGACTTCTTTAATAGCATCTTTATTCTTTGCAGAATAATAAGCAGTTAAAGAAATAGCAATCAGTATCCATACTACGAGTACAACTAATACGATTGCTTTTTTCTTATTTGATTTCAAGATTAAAACCTTTCATAGAATGTCGTCGAGAACTTGACATTTGATTTCTCACATGAATGAACTTTTGATTCCACTTCATTGAATGCTTCAAAGTCTATATCAGGCAAGAAATGTGTACAATCATATTCTTCATATAAACGACTAATTACGATACGGTCTACATAATCAATTGCATCTTTATACAATTGAGTACCGCCACATACAGAGATGTCTCTATCGGCCGCATATCGATAGATGTCATGTATATCTGAAATGGCGTTATCTATTCGACCTTTATAAATATCATCTACATATTCATCAGGGTTACGGGTATAAACAATGATGCGATGTTTTGAGACAAAACTCTCAGGTAATCCACGATAAGTGAAACTGGTCACTAGGATAGTGGTGTTCTCTGTGGCTTCTAAAAAGTTCTTCATCTCTAACGGTACTTCCCACGCCATGTGGTCATCTTTACCGATACCACCTAAGCGATCAGCACATACATGCATTGTAATTGTTCCCATTGATACACTTCCTTCCAAATATTAAAAATGATTATTCTTGTTCAGCTTCACCAAAACCACCTAGTAAGATAATGATACCAGGAATATTGGTTTCTTCGTCTTTGTAATCAAAGTCCAAATGTTCTTCTAAACCAGTTTCTGGATTAACCCATCTACCTGTATGTGCAAACAATAGTTTGTTAATATAGAATATACGTTGTATGTTATTCATAGTCAAGAAATAACGACGAGGAACAATTAATTCTACGTTGTTATCACCAACCATATAACTAGGTAAACCTACACCTACTTTTACATTGATGTATTCTTCTATCTCAACTAACCAAGTACGGACTGTTCTGTCAGTCAGTAATTCAGTAATAACTTCTTTGGTGTCTTTGTATGCGGCGTAACCATCTATGTGAACTGGCGTGCCAGGATATATTCTACGTTTATGTTTATTAAACTTAAGAGTAATGTCTTCACTTACCAGTGCTCTTAAAACATAAAGCAAGTCAGAGACTTTTTGTTTAGCTACTGGTACTAATGATAATACGTAAACTCCATCACTTTCTTTCCAATATGGAAAGTTACCACTGTTGTATAGAATAGTATCATTGGGATAAGATTCTAAAATACTAATGAGCTTATCTATTTCCATTTATTTATCACCTATTAAATTCAGAACTAGTCTGCTATCATGTTTTGGATTATCAGTAGCAGTTACTGTTTTCAGAATCGATTCTTGTCCTAACAGAATAAACGAGCCGTCGTACAATTCAGAGTATTGATCATGATTTGCAATTGAATGTAATTCATCTGGATCAAGTGTAGTGTCTCGACTGGCTAAACGATTTACACGTTGGTCTTTACTGGCATTCAAATGAATCACCATTTCAGGATGTTCGTATTCTGGATAATTAGAAACGAATTCAGCCATAGGTAACATCAAGTCAGGCTGACGAATACACCCATACACAAGTGTACTGTTTAACCAACGGTCAACAATTACAGTCTTTCCTTTTTCTAACAAGGGAATGATATCTTTCTTAATGGCAATCAATTTAGACGTCATCAACATTAAACCATAAAGACAATTGTCACGTTCAGCATAAGCTGCTTGACCTAAGTCTTTTGCTATCTGATCATTGCAACGAGGTAATGTTACCACTACTGAATTTTCTAGTTCGCTACTCACATTTCGAATCAATGTTGATTTACCTACGCCATCCAAACCTTCAATTACAATTAATCTTCCATAGCTCATTTGAGTTTCCCTTGTTAAATATAAAAAAATAAATCGATTCATATTAATGCATCATACACGGTTTCCCGTGTATGATGTATGTCTTTAAACAAATCGGTACCCTTGGTGTTCAGTGGTGCCGTCTGTTCTTTTCATTACAATGTGAACTGGATAGATTCCCAGTTCTTCAGCTGCGTCCTTTACTGAATCTGCTGATATTGATTTATCATCTTCTAAAATGATAAACCGAACATATTGGTTGTCACTGGTCAACATGTGTCCATCTGATTTTGATGGCGACATTGTAGCAGAGAAGCCGATGATTGGTGTCATGGTATTTCTCCTTACAGGAAGTTAACAACAGACGGGCCAAATATAGCTAGTGTAATACCAATCAGAAGGAAGAATGCACCAGGAGTGCGTTCTTTCTTAGGAGCTGGTTTGTTCAAGTTTACTTCTTTAAAATGATTATTGATTTTCATGGTAAGATCCTTATATAGTTAATTATAGATAGGTTAGTTTCCTATCCTCACATTAGTACTATATGTTTGAAAATATCTAAAATCAAGTAGGAGTGTGATGCATACGTCCATGGCTATGGGCACGGTCACGTGACTTAGCTCTGATTCTTTCGTGCATCATTTCTTTATAGATCTCAGGATCCATACCTGCTTTGAAAGCTTCCTCTAATTCTGACAGATCATTGAAATTTCGTACAGTTACTTTCTTTTCTTTAAAAGCATTAGAGATCAATTCCTGATTAGTCAAATAACGATACTCATTAGTAACTAAACTCTTAGTGCCATGAATGTATTGTGGAATAACAATGTGTGTACCCATGTCAACAAGTACTGTCCATCCTCGTAAACCTTCTTCAAATCCTTTTTCAGTTACTATGGTGATACCTGAAACTTGCTTAGATGTTTTACGTACCCAACCTATTACCTTTAATAGTTTCTTAAAATGTAATTCTCGTATGTTTTCTTTTGTACGAGTATTTAAGTTTGCAGTGATCTGTGCTGGGCGGCGCTTACCAATGGTATCATCAGTACTGTATGTTGGCATGGGTTTCTCCTGTGTTATGTTTCAAAGTCTTCTAAGAACATGAAGATTGCTGTAGACGATTGATAGTTTTCACCTAGAGCAGTTGGGTTTACGTGTGATATTAAATGCTGTACCTGAATGATACAACCTTTTACCTGTTGTGTGACTCCATCAGAATCACTATAGAAATAATTTACCATCATACCAGGTTTAATCAAATCCATATTTGAATTATCCCATACACATGAAACCATGTTACCATTGCGGGAATTCATTTTGGATATTTGTTTAAATGTATTAGATGTAATTGTGTCTGCACTGGTAGGTGCAAATACATCCCCTGATGCTAAAGGTTCAGAAATCATTTCTGTATTTCTAAGTGTACGATTTATCTTAGCTTTGTTGTCTGTCTTCTCTAATGAGATAGCATCTTGAACTGTATTAGGGTTATTAAAACGAATACCGTTACCATAATTCAATTGATCAATGAGTTTTTCTCTTCTTTGCTTAGCACCAACAGTACCTAGGATATAGACATCTTCGCCTTCAGTTCTATATGTCTTATCCACGCCTAACCAACGTTCACTCGTAACATTGATTATGTTGAGAAATCTTACATTTGCATCTGATCTACCTTTGTCGTATATTGGGTACACATACCAATGTTGATCCTGAATATAATGCCCAATACCATTAGTATAAACACCACATACTTTATGTTGTAAGTAGTTAGGGACATCGTGGGCACGAATCCCGTGACTGATTACCAGATCAGAATATTCTTCTTGATTGTCTGGTTCAACAACATCAATACCTAAGATACGATTTGTTTCATCTGTTTCAATTTGTTCACAGACTTTACCTAGTGTGGTCAAAATGACATCTTTTACTTTAGCTTTCTTATATACTGTTCCTAGCTCTGCTGTTTTCAATGTATAAATAAACTTAGGGATCAATTGAAGTTTAATGGTCAACATTTCCATTCGGTTAATTTCATCTTCGGTCATCTTGTTAGCACGTGAGTTACCATCAAGAGGATTGACATCATCTACAACAACAGCACGATAACGTGTAGCTATCACATCTGCGTTTGAGTAAAGTGGTTTCTTATATAAAGTAAACTCTAGGTTTTCTTTATACGGAAATACTTTAAAACCATAAGTGCCACGAAGCAATGTCAATTCAACAAAACATTCATCAGCGTAGCTCTCTTGATACTTACGTATATAGTCTACAGCAAGTATTTTGTAAGCTTGTACAGTGATGTCTGTATCCATTACGTGGACACCGCCATAGTAGGTATATGCTACTCTCAATTCAGTAGCATCTAGTATTTTAGCTATCTCACGGACGAGTGGTGTTTTTTCTACTTCCATTTAGACTGTCCTCGTATTGGTGGTTCTTCCATTTTCCTTAGCTCTTTATTGAACCTATCGATATCGTATTGTCCATGTGGGGCTGGTGGTGGAACATAATCATCTTGTGCTTGGCGTTTCTCTGTATTGATCGATTCATCTTTCTTGAACAATTGATCCATAGAGATTCTTGTACTGTACAAACCAGCCAAGTCAATCTTATCTGAGTATTCCTCAAAATCTAAATTACCAACATGTGCGAATACAGATGTTGCAAACTTCTTAATATTTGCTAAGTCTTCGTGAGGACATCTTTTATTCGTAGGGTATTTCTTATTAAAGATATACCATGTTTTCAAATGAATGAAACAACGTTTGTATATCTCTTGGCAATCTTTTTCTTTTAAGAATGTAATAGTGACACCATTCATGTAGTGGTCTACCATTTTAGGTATATTTACGCCAATGAATGTTTCACTGTTTGCTAGTTGTCTATCTATGTTTCTGTCACCGGTAGTATACATACCTCTGCTACGAATTGTCTCAACAGGGATGATAGAAATGGCCGGTACTTTGACCGACCAAATCTTAGAGAAGAATTCATTGACATACTTGTTAGCAACTTCTACATCATAGACATCAATTTCATGTATGTCCATTTATTCCTCACTTAGTTCTAATGCTGTACTTTAACAATGCCAGTAAAATAGGTACGTAATAGAATTGCTCCAATACACCCCAGTTAGTATGGTCGTCTACTAATTCCATTAAAACATCTTGATTCAAATATTCGTCTCTAAAATACTGATAAGTCAATACTTCAAGATGACTCATTCCGTCAGTCAGTCCTTGATAGAAGTCTTTCGACATAACATAGGACTCATTTGGAAATATTTGATTGATCAAAGGCCTTCCTTTGTATGCTTTAAACACTTGTGGTTCAATAGTCATTTTAAAGTCAGAGTTTGATTCAATAATGTCTTTTGCAAATGGAATAATAGTCGTGTAACCATAATACGCCGTATAAACTGAATTGTTAACTCCGCCAAATGTTTCTTTATCAGTAGTGAATTCGCCACCTAATGGACAGACAACAAATTTACATCCAGAATAACGTACGGAAGCATTTGTAGGGATCCGCGAGAAAACGCCCACAGAAGCGTTTATAGCGCCTTTGAAGGCATCCTCTAGCAAAACCTTATTACGTTGCTCTAACGCGTCCCAGAAGCTTGTAAAGTCCATCTCTGGACGTTCTGAGACATTAAGCACACGCAGCTTAGCTAAATCAGCATGATCTACCTCCGTATAACAACGTGAAACATGTTTTGTTACATATGGTTCGTAAACAACACTGCCTTCTTGATTAGGCATTAACATTACTTTAAACTGGTCAGAGTAGAACTTGTGTAGATAGCGATGCAACATCTCTTTACGAGCAATATACATATCTCTAACAACACGTACTTCTTTTTCATCTACTAATGGATTTTGTCCATTCTCTAAAAAGTCTAATGAATAAACTTTCTTATTAGATGTCTTTTTATCCAAGTCAATAATACGTGGATCATTTGCTTTAACGGCTTCATCTACAATGTTAAATGTAACTGAGTAAACAGCATCTTTAAATACAGATTTCTTAGTAGAGTCACGTACTTCAAAAATACCCAATACCCCATCACCTCTATCTGCGATAAACATATCGCCAGCATTAGGGATTAGTGTAGGAGGTAAAATCATTTCACCAGTAGTATTCAATGATTTAGAATCTGATTCTTGGCTCATTGAAATAGGACTGGTTACTTTTACCAATAAGTCAATAATACGGGTATAGCGTTGGTAAGCTTGTGACTTACCTAAGTTCTGACCGGCAGTACTAGAATCAGCACCTAGTATTTGAGAATAGTAAGTGATCTTCCATTGGTAACCTTCAGCATGTACAATTAAGTTATGCATTGGTTCGTACTTAGTATCGATTACTAAAGACTGGTGATCAGGTTGTTCTACATAGGGTGTTACTATATTCTCACGAAGAGAACCAGGCTTTACGCCAGGATTATTAGATACAATAGCTGCCATTATTTTCTTCCCTCATTTCGCATCGCGATGATACCTTGAGTTTGTACTGTACGCATTGCCCAGTCACCCCAGTATTTAATCTTAGATGTATCTTCAACATATTTATTCATTTCATCTTTTGGGATACGTCCATTGATAATCCAGTCCTTACCTAAGTACTCACCTAGTTTATCAACGACGTCAGGGTATTTTCTAAGTCTATCTATAGCATCCTTGTCCAGGTATGTCCAATCTACATATAAACCAAAACGTACATGATAAGCATTTCTTAAGTTGAGATTTTGTGTAGCTGTAATATCTAAGTCCTTATTGAAACGTAGGTAAGAATCATTCAGAAGGCCATGTTGATTGTAAAGTGATAGTTGGAGTACAGACTTGTGTGTGCGTGTCATGTATGGCCATTCTGACTCCACTATGAACCGTAGTATGTCTTTGTCTATCTTTACTTCGTCACCAGGTAATAGATTCGTTAAATCATATCTGTCATTAGCATTGATGGCTACCATTATGTCATATAACTTAACAGTACCGGGCTTAAAGTCAGCGCTAGCAAACTCATCAAACTTAGGAACATTGAACCCCCATTTGACTTGTTGTAAACGACGTTCATCATAAGCACCGAACCATTCCATTAGAATGCCTCCTAATGAGAAGAAACGTTGTGGTCCTTCTGCATGCATTGGACCGTACTCTTCGTCATAGTCAGGACGTAATGATTGATCCAATAATTGGTTATGTACCATTAGAGGATATTCAAATATAATACCTAGTGGTCTATCAAACCTAACTGTATAAGTAAAGTTAATAGTCCATGCGGAACTATCATTCCCTTTACTTCCTTCTTCTGGTATTGTATCAAAATCATACCAGCCTAATACGCGCATTTGTTTCTCTGCAATAGTAGGCATTGATTTCCAACTACCATCATCATTAGTTAAATGAGTAAAGCGAGGTGAACAATGTTTAGGGTCTGCAAAGTATTGCTCAAAGGTATCACCGTATCCAGCTACGTTTTCACGCAGAGCATACATCTCACGCATAATGTAAATTACTTCTTTTGGTAAAGTGTAATGATACATAATGACATGTTGATTAATGTCTTGGTAGTTAGATACTTTCATGCGCATAGCGTTGCGCCACTGTAGTGCTTTTGATTTATCTGTAAATCTATTCTCTATTGTTATTTTCAATTCAGTAGTAGCATAGACAGGTTTAATCAAAATCTTTAAATCATCATCGCGCCATATAGCCATGTTGTTAGTGCGCCATACCTGAGTAGACATTACATAGCTATTATCCATTTCTTCTGTTACATTAATTTTCACACGATTGGATGCTCCGTATGAGTTTGTTTTCGCATCTAACTTATCAGACGATTGTCCTAACAAATTAGAATTGAATTGTTGTCCTTCTTCATTCTCATCTATAAACAATATAGATGTATTCTTATCCAGACTCATGATCTTCATGAGGTCTTTCATTACAGTATTGACAACAGGACGTAACACGCTGTCCTTTGTCTCTGGTACGGGTAACTGTAAAATAGGCATTTCAGTTCCTTTAAATTACTATCATAGTCATAAATACTACATACGGAATGAACCGTATGTAGTATCTGACTCAATTAGTTCTTTTCAAAACTACTTAAAGACTTATCACAATAATCCAATAATGCATTACCAGTGACCAGTAAATGCTTCATGTATGGAACAGCAGGTTTATCCAACTGATCCAACTGCGCTTTAATAAATACAATTGTAGAACGAATTTCTTTGGCTTTAGCTTGAGCAGTTTCTTTATCGTTACTCATGTTAGTCTGATGATTTGTATCCATCTGAAATTTGTCTAATGCTTTGTAGATATTCTTCTTGATGTCTGCTACGTTATCCAAGCGTTTGATTACTGGACGACTGACATTTACTGCTTCACGAATATTACTTGCGATCTGACGAATTTCTGTAGGAGAAATCACACGGATACTATTATCTGTTTTAATCTTGGTACGATATGCCATAAAGTCATAACCAAATAAACCTACCATTTTTAAAAACTCAGGAGACTTAGTATCTTTGTTTTTGGGTATGAAACTTACAAAAGCTCTGTTACCAGGCAATGTTTCAGAAGCAAAGAAGTCTACGTAGTTTTCCTTAGAGGATGCTGACCATACAAAGCCATAATGTTCTTTTATGTCCGCTGCGCTGATCTTCTTAGGATGAGTACCTAATGGAACCATTTGCATTTTACCTAATTCATTTAACAGTTTATTAAAGACCACATTGTCTTGGTCTTCTGCAATACTGAAAATGTCTTCACGGAAATCGTCTAACGCTTTATTCATTGGGTTAGGTACCCAAACCTTAACAACATTGTTAGCGAAGTCAAGTAAGCGCTGCGATGCTTCCACACCTGTAATAAGTTTATCTTCAACTGTACAAGCTTTAATTACTTCTGAAGCTTTAATAAATGATTCACTCTTCAAGCTGTCTTTTCTAGACTTAGATCGTAAAATGATCTTCTCTG
>RRZT012052501.1_pt1 | contig 11146 bp, 13 predicted proteins | sample 2165551 | NCBI WGS metagenome assembly RRZT01 (sample SAMN10456910, study PRJNA506462) | wastewater metagenome | biome: wastewater; feature: sludge; material: wastewater sludge; isolation source: wastewater sludge with Escherichia coli K12::gfp cells carrying plasmid... | place: USA: Moscow, Idaho...
ATAACTCGTTTATATGTATGACAGAATCATACAAAGCGACTCGGATTTGGGTAGATATGTATGACAAACGTCATACTTTTTTTTAATTCAAATATATAAATAATTATTTACAAATCATCATAAGGACTTTTAATTTGTTACAAATTTTTCGTACGTGCAAGCATATAAATTCAGCTTATATTGCTACAACTATTGCTCAATAATTCCTAAATTTTGCGTAAATCAGTGTCGTTTTCCAGTAAAGATGTTGCATAACTAAGTCTAAACTCATGCAAGCTTACGGAAGTACTTATACTCGTATTTGGTAAGGACTGGACTGTTTTCATACGTTTTCTATACTGCGTTCCTTCTATTTTGTATTCTCATTTTGTCCTTCAAACTGTCCCGTTTTTGGCTTATAGCTCCTTTGGCTCTTTGGCGACGAGTAGCAATAAGGAGTTTAGGAGTGGGCTGCTGGTGAATGGTATTGAAAATAAATGAGTTATGTGACAAATGTTACTGTTAGACAGGTTTTAATAGCTGAAATTTAGGGTATAAAAAAAAGTACTATGTCAAAAATTGTCATTTTAGGAGCTGGGATATCAGGACATGTCGCCGCCTCACATTTGAGAAGAAAATTAGGAAAAGAACACGAAGTAGTGGTCGTTTCGCCCAATAGTAACTACCAATGGATTCCTTCCAATATTTGGGTAGGTGTGGGCAGAATGAAGTCTAAAGAAATACTATTTCCGTTACTGCCTTTGTACAAGAAAAAGAATATCGGTTTCAAGCAAGCTAAGGTCGTATCATTTCACCCAGAAGGGGATGCAAACGAACCTACACCGTATGTAATGGTTGAATATGTTGCAGGATTAGAAGCCTCGAAGCAGGAAAAAGTGACCTATGATTATCTTATAAATGGTACAGGACCTAAATTAGCATTTGAGCTTACCGAAGGTTTGAATCCAGGGACTAATAAAGCCTATTCTGTGTGCACATACATGCATGCCGAACATGCGTGGCAAGGTTTAGAGGCTTTGATTGCTGAAATGAAAGCAGGAAAGAAAGCTAAGATACTTATAGGTACAGGACATGCTAAAGCAACGTGTCAGGGTGCGGCTTTTGAATACATATTGAATGTAGAACAAGAGTTAAGGCGGCATAAAGTGCGAGACATGGCTGAAATAACATGGATATCAAACGAATTTAAATTGGGTGATTTTGGTATGGACGGTATGTTGTTGAGCTATGGCAGAAAAACAATGCATTCGTATGAAATGGTAGAGATGGTTTTTAAGGATAGAGGTATCAACTGGATTTTAGGAGCAGGGGTGACTAAAATTGAAGACGGTATCGCACATTATGAGAACTTAGAAGGCGAGTATAAATCTGAAAATTTTGATTTTGCGATGTTGATTCCGTCATTTTCTGGACATGGATTTAAAGCATTTGATAAAAATAAGCTAGAGATAACGGAGAAGTTATTCAAAGGTTTTATGATTGTAGATGCGGATTATTCAGCCAAGCCGTATGAAGAATGGTCTGTTAAGGATTGGCCAGAAACGTATCAAAACCCTACTTATCCCACTATTTTTGCGCCGGGTATTGCTTTTGCACCTCCACATCCAATTTCGAAACCACGAAAAAGTAAAAACGGAACTGATATTACTCCTGCACCTCCAAGAACAGGAATGCCTTCTGGTATTACGGCCAAAATAGTTGCGGATAATATCATTGATTCGATCAAAAACAATAAGGTTATGCTAGATCACAAGGGTTCGATGGGAAATATGGGAGCGGCTTGTATTGCTTCGGCAGGATACGGATTGACGTCAGGGAGTGGCGTGAGTATTACGACCTATCCAATTGTTCCGGATTATGAAAAATATCCAGATTCGCAAGGGCGAAAGTTAGGGAAAACTTTTGGCGAGATTGGTTTAGCAGGACATTGGCTCAAGCTCTTGTTGCATTATGCATTTATCTACAAAGCGAAGATGAAACCCTTTTGGTGGCTTATTCCTGAATAGTATTGAATAATCCGATTGTAAACCCTTTAAAAAATCAAAAAAGATGGCAACTCAAATAACAAAATTTCAGCGCTTTGTAATGATGAATCCAGTAATTCAATTCTTTAAACTCATTTATTTGTCTTTAAAAGTATTGCTTGTTGTTGCTGGCGGACACGGTGGGACAAGAAACTAAAATTAGCGGTTCTATAGAAATTTATTTTCATCAATAAAACCAATAGAAAGTCTTTTTCTATTGGTTTTTTTATAGTTTTAAACGGGAATTGGCATACGCAATATTTTTAGAAAAGTATAACTACTTATAGATTAATATACTCCTAACAAACAACCTCTTAGCTTAGCAATACTCTCAACAGTTCCTATATTATATGAAAAAAAAGTCGCTCAATTTTTTTAGTTGATCCAGCTTTTGTTAAATTGTTAAAAGGCCTAATCATTCAATACGTAGCGGGTGTTAAATTAATCTAAATTATTTACTCCTTAAATAAAGATATATTTGTTTTTTATTTATATTTGCGACATGGAACGTAACGGCAAAAAAATAGTTAATAACATCGTACTCTTAATAGGAGTGTTATTATGTTTTGCTGTTTTTTTTCAACAAAATGATCACTCTTCGTTGTTTGATATAAGTACCGAAAAAAATTCTAGTTCTATCAGTTTTGACAATGATGTAGATCTAAATGAAGAAGAACTACTAGTACTTTCAGTAGAGTTTTTAAGAATAACTGAAAAAATTACTTTCCACGAGCATTTTCATTTTATTAGTGATTCAGCTCAACCTTTCTTTACTGTTTGGCAACCGCCAAAACTTAGTTAGCACCTAAAATTTATTAAGTAGTTAAGGATTTTTCCTTACTAATCTGCATTTCGATTGTGTTATGCAATAAAATGGTGTTTATTAACTAAAATATGTAGTAATGGATTTTAACTATTTTTTGAAGCAAAAGTATAAAGCTCACAAAAACAACGCTAAGTTAAACTATTATCAGAATAAGGGTTATAACTATAATTCACAGTCTGGGGATTATGGGAAATTCAACCCAATTGCCTTTATCAATAGTTTGAGAAACAATAGAAAACTTAAGATTTTTGTTGTTGTTATTATGACTGTTATAATGGTTCTCCTCATAGGTTTAATTGCCTTATTTTATAACTTAATTACCTTGTTTGTTGATAGTGTCTCTCAAAACGGAGTTTCAGGATTACTTGATGAATTAATTAATTTTTTAAACACACTTTGGAATGGCGCGAACTAGCAAAGCATTATCTAATACGATTTTGAGAAAAAGAGTACTCTTATTTAATCGGTATTATAAAATGACAAAGTTTTATGACTTTCTAAAAGACACTGCTATTAAAGGTGCTGTTGTAGTTGCCTTTTTTGTGACTCTGTTGCTGGCTTTAGAATATTTCTTTTTAGATTTCAATGCTATGCTTGATAGTCTAGTAACTAATTATTCTTCAAAAGTAATTTTTTCATTTTTTCTTTTGTCAGAAACTATTTTGGGCTTAGTACCTCCTGAGATCTTTATTGCATGGGCTTCTAAATTTGGAAATCCATGGTTGTACCTTTTTATTTTGGCATCCCTGTCCTATTTAGGAGGTGTAATTGCATACTTCATAGGCAATAGGTTGTTTTTAATTCCAGCTGTGAAAAATCATATTGAAAATAAAATAGCGATTCATATTAAAAATTTAAAAAAATGGGGTGGTCTGTTCGTCTTTATTGGGGCAATGTTGCCGTTACCACATTCTATTGTTAGTTTGGCATGTGGAATGGTGAAATATGATTTTAAAAGCTATCTTTTTTGGGCTTTATTCAGATATGTGAGATTTATAATTTACGCTTTAATAATTTTTCAAATTTTTTAATACAATGAGTTGGTTTAGAGCACTATATAATTGGGTATTAAGTTGGGCCGAAACTAAATATGGAACTACTGTGCTATTTATTTTAGCATTTACAGAATCAATTTTCTTCCCAATCCCTCCGGACATTCTGCTAATTGCTTTGGCCTTGGGTGCCTCAGAAAAAGCATTTAAATATGCGTTTATATGTACACTAGGTTCCGTTTTAGGTGCCTTTATTGGGTATTCTATTGGCAATTATTTGTGGTTAACTTCTAGTGGTGAATTTTCATCTTTTGCTCATTTCTTTTTTTCGAACATTCCTGGTTTTTCAGTTAATCTGTATGAGAATATTAAACTTTTATTTATCGAATGGGATTTTTTGGTCATTTTTACAGCCGGTTTTACTCCAATACCTTACAAGGTATTTACTATAACTGCGGGAGCGTTTGATATTAATTTCATGATGTTCACTATAGCGTCTATTGTAAGTCGTGGTGCTCGTTTTTTTCTAATTGCATGGTTGCTTTGGAAATATGGACAGCGTATTAAGTTATTTCTAGAAAAATATTTTAATCTGTTGGCTTTTGGTTTTACTTTTTTATTAATAGGTGGTTTTGTTTTAATTAAATATTTAATTTAAAAAATGGTTATAGATAGTTTTATCTGGGTTTGTTTTATAGGATTCGTCCTTTTTATGTTGGTTTTAGATTTAGGTGTTTTTCATAGAAAATCTCATGAAATAAAAATTAAAGAAGCACTTATTTGGAGTGCAGTTTGGATTTCGCTTGCATTAATATTTAATTATGGGATATATGTTTTTTTGGGTAAAGAAAAGGCGATTGAGTTTTTGACAGGCTATATCGTCGAAAAATCTTTAAGTGTTGATAATCTTTTCGTTTTTATTATGCTCTTTACTTATTTTAAAGTAGATGTTAAGCACCAACATAAAGTTCTTTTTTGGGGAATATTAGGTGCTTTAGTAATGCGTGCTATTTTTATTTTTGCGGGTGTTGCTTTAATCAATAAGTTTCATTGGATTATATATATATTAGGTGCATTACTAATCTTTACGGGTATAAAAATGTTATTCCATAAAGAGGAAAATATCGATCCTGATAGAAACCCTTTAGTAAAGCTTTTTAAAAAAATATTTCCTGTTACTGAAAAGGAACATGGAGATAAGTTTTTTGTGAGGTTGAATGGTAAGACAGTTGCTACCCCTTTATTTATTGTACTTTTGATGGTTGAATTTACTGATTTGATTTTTGCCGTAGATTCAATACCTGCAATACTTGCCATTACTAATGATACCTTTATTATTTTCTCCTCGAATGTTTTTGCCATATTAGGTTTAAGGGCGTTGTATTTTGCTTTGGCAGGAATTACGAAATACTTTTATTATCTAAAATATGGTTTGTCTGCAATCTTAGTTTTTGTAGGTATAAAAATGACAATTGTCGATTTTTATAAGGTGCCAATTGTTTCTTCACTATTAGTAATATCAGGAATTTTGATTATTTCTGTGGTAGTCTCCGTTCTTCGTCCTAAAAATAACGATTTAATTTAGTAACTAAAAATAGAATAATATGAATTGTCCAAATTGTAAAATCCCCCTTGTTATGTCAGACAGGCAAGGAATTGAAATTGATTATTGTCCAGAATGTCGAGGAATTTGGCTCGATAGAGGTGAGCTTGATAAAATAATTGAACGATCGGTAAATGAACAACCAAATAATTTCCAACCAAATCAGCAACCTTTTGGTAGTCAGCCTCAACAAGGCAAGGAGTACCGAAAAAAGCATTGGTTAAATGATTTGTTTGATTAATTCGACTTATAAGTTGAATGTAGCATACCGAAAACGGCGTTTAAAGGACTTTCAAACGCCGTTTTAAATTACATGATTCAAATAAAGCCATGATTTCTCATGGCTTTATTTGAATCATTCGTTATTCTAAAAATTACTACATGTTTTTCAACTCTGCTACTAATTTTGTTAAAGCCTCTTTTGCATCACCAAACAACATAGACGTTTTTTGATTGAAGAAAAGCTCATTTTCGATACCTGCGTAACCTGCATTCATACTACGTTTATTAACGATAATATGTTTTGCGTTTTCAACATCTAAAATTGGCATTCCGTATATTGGACTAGAAGGGTCATTGTGAGCGGCTGGATTAACAACGTCGTTTGCCCCAACAACTAGTACAACATCAGTATTTGTAAATTGAGGGTTGATGTCGTCCATTTCTATTAATTTACCGTAATCAACGTTGCTTTCAGCTAATAAAACATTCATGTGTCCCGGCATACGCCCAGCAACAGGGTGAATTGCATAGGAAACATCGACACCTTTTGTAGTTAGTAATTCTTCTAACTCATGAATAACATGTTGTGCTTGTGCGACAGCTAAGCCATAACCTGGCACAATAACTACTTTGTTTGCATAATTCATCATTACTGCAGCATCACTAGCAGTAGTTTTCTTTATGGTTCCAGCTACTTTTCCTGTTGGGCCTGCAAGCGCATCAGATCCACCACCAAATGCTCCAAAAATAACACTACCTAGCGAACGATTCATTGCAGTACACATCACAAATGTTAATATGAATCCAGCAGAACCTACTAAAATACCACCAACAATCATAACCATATTTCCGTATAGTATACCTGTAATTGCTGCTGCAATACCTGTTAATGAATTTAATAATGATATCACAACTGGCATATCTGCTCCTCCAATTGGAGCCACAAATAAATAGCCGTAAATTAAAGAAACGATTAATAAAGTGTAAACTAACACCATGCTATCCGTATCCATCATAACAATGTATGCTGAAAATGCTATCAGTGCTACGAAGAGAATATTATTGATTAAATTGTATTTTGGCAATCTTAAATCTTTCATAGATCCGTCTAATTTTGCCCAAGCAACTAAACTTCCTGTGAAAGTGATACTTCCTATAACTATGGCCGATAGAATTGTTGCTAGGATTGCAGCAGAAACTTTTTCGGATTCTTCGACACCTACATTGTTTCCAAATTCTACAATACCAATTAATAAGGCACTACCACCACCAAAACCATTAAACAAAGAAACCAATTCGGGCATTTTTGTCATCGCAACTTTCATTGCCATAATCCAACCTAGAATAGTTCCAACTAATAAAGCAACTCCAATTAAAATGTAATTAATCGTAGGCACGTTTTCTATGTCATGAAATACAAGTGTTCCAATTATGGCTAACACCATTCCAATACCTGAAATAAGATTTCCTTTTTTAGCCGTTTCGGGGTGTCCTAAAAATTTCAAACCAAAAGTAAAAGTTACGGTCGAAATTAAATATATTATACTTAGTGTTAAGTTCATTATTTTCTCTTTTTAAACATTTGTAACATTCTATCCGTAACAGCAAAACCACCAACAACATTAATGATTCCAAATACCACTGCAATAAATCCTAAGACTAAGGCTAAAATTGTTTGAGCTTCTAGCATTACTAAGATGGCTCCAACAATTACAACACCGCTTAATGCATTTGCACCTGACATTAATGGAGTGTGCAATACTGATGGTACGTTTTTTATTAATTCTACACCAATAAATATGGCAAAGATTAAAATATAGATGAGGTTAAGATTCTCACTTAAAAAATTTAATAAATCATTCATTTTTCTGCCGTTTTAATTTTGTTTGATAGCTCCGTTATGTACAATTAAAGTACCCTTGGTAATTTCCTCTTCTAAGTCCCATTTGAATTCATTGTTTTCAGTCAAATGGTTTATAAAATTGTACATGTTTTTGGCATACAATTCACTTGCATTTGTTGAAACACTTTCTGGAGCCATGGTCGAACCAATAATTTTAACTCCGTTTTCAATAACGGTTTTATTTATAACGCTCAACTCACAGTTTCCTCCTTGAGCGGCTGCTAAATCAATGATAACTGCTCCGTTTTTCATTTGGCGAACTTGTTCAGCCGTAATTAATACTGGAGCTTTTCGACCAGGAACCATAGCTGTTGTAATTACCAAATCAGCTTGGAATAAAGATTGGTTAACGGCTTCTTTCTGTCTGCGAGCATAATCTTCTGAAGCTTCTTTGGCATAACCACCTTCAGAGGTTTCACCTGAATTATCAACTTGAATAAATTTGGCACCCAAAGACTCAGCTTGTTCTTTCGTTTCGGATCTAATGTCAGTAGCTTGAACCACAGCCCCTAATCTTTTGGCTGTTGCAATTGCTTGTAAACCGGCAACTCCAACACCATAAATTAATACTTTAGAAGGAATAATCGTTCCCGCTGCAGTCATCATTAAAGGGAAGATTCGGGTCATTTCGTTTGCGCCAACAATTACAGCTTTATAACCAGCTAAATTGCTTTGAGAACTCAAAACATCCATGTCTTGTGCTCGTGAAATACGGGGCATGGCATCCATTGAAAATGCTGTTGCGCCAGTTGCAGCAATAGATTTTATTAATTCAGCATTCGATTTGTAGTATAATTGACTCATTAAAATTTGAGTGTTGTTTACTAACTTTAAATCGTCTTCATCGAATGGGTTAATCTTAATAAGAACTGTTGATTCGTTAAAAAGAGTTTCTCTACTTACAATCTTTGCGCCAGCTGACTCATAATCAGAGTTTTTGTATGATGAGGCCAATCCAGCATCTTCTTCAACAAGCAATTCAAAACCTTTTTCTATAAGAAGTTTTGAAATGTTTGGTGAAATGGCAACTCTTTTTTCGCCCTTTTGGGTTTCTTTTATTACGCCTATTTTCATTTATGTATTATTTATTTATTTACTTAAAAATCGCTCCAAATATAATTCTAAAAAACTAAAAAAAATTCTGCAAATTGCCAAGTTTTGTTAAACTTGGATTGCAAAATAATTTGCGAATTTACGATTTAATAATTAATAAAATAATAAATACGTAATGGATTACCCAAAAAATTCCCAATTCATAAAGGAGGTAGATAAAACTCATATATGAAAAATCGTTTTTTTTTAATTTTTTGAGGATAATGGTTCTATTTAGCTTTCTATTCAAATAAAAATTATCGTATATCCCCCGTTGGGTGTAATTATTCAACGGGTTTGTATATTTAAACGCCTTTTAATTTTATCTAGAAGAAGGTGTTTGTCGAATTTCTTTTACAAACCCTTCGATTTTACCGGTTCCATTTTTGGTTAAATGCTGAATAAAAGCACTTCCTATAATCGCTCCTTTGGCAAATTGTGTGGCTTGGTTGAAGGTTTCTTTGTTGCTGATTCCAAAACCAATTATCTGTGGATTTTTTAAATTCATATCAGCAATGCGTTTGAAGTAACCTTCTTGGATACTTCCAAAACCAGTTTGCGATCCCGTAACACTCGCTGAACTTACCATATAAATAAAACCATCAGACACGCTGTCAATAAAACGGATGCGTTCTTCGGATGTTTGCGGTGTAATCAAGAATATGTTCTTCAAGCCGTATTTTTCAAAAGTTGTTTTGTATTGCTCGGCATAGACATCAACTGGAAGATCTGGAATGATTAATCCGTCGATACCAATCTCTGCACATTTCTGACAAAAATTCTCGATTCCGTATTGCAACATCGGGTTGAAATATCCCATTATCACTAAAGGAATGGATACCGTTTTGCGGATATTTTTTAATTGGTCAAACAACACTTGAGTTGTCATTCCGTTATGCAAGGCTTGTGTGGAACTCGCTTGAATGGTTGGTCCGTCAGCTAATGGATCACTGAAAGGCAATCCAATTTCAATCATATCCACACCGTTTTTCTCTAAATCCTGTATGATTTGTACTGTATCGTTGAGGTTTGGATAACCAGCCGAAAAATAGATAGAAAATATCTTTTTGGTTTCTTGTAATTTTTGAGTAATTCTATTCATTAGTGTGTTTTTAGCATATTTTGTAGACTTTAAAAGTCTTGTGTTTTTTATTCATTCAAAAGCTTAAATGACTGCACTGTATGCCCAAGCTTTTTGGTTGGATTGCAAATGCACTTCAACGCGTTTGTAATGCAATCCTTCGTAAAGATCAGATTGATGCAGTTCCTTTGTACTAACAGTATAGACCATTCCGTTGATGGTGTCTTCCGGTTTGTGTGTTTCCGTAATAATAGGATAGTGTACCATTCCAAATTCTTCTTCGATTTGAATTTCTTTTACTACATAACCAATTAAGGTTTCAGCAGTGCCCTCTAGAATGCGACCAAAAAGATCTTTTTGTATGTCTTCATTTTGTAAGCTGCCATAAGCGAATAATTTTTCCATAGTTTCTATTTTGAAAATGTGAATTGAATTTGATTTTGTGTTACAGAATTATAGTCTTACTTTTTTTTTGGAATTCGACTAACTTCGTTTGCAGTTAAAGTCTTTTGTAACAGAAAGTCAGACAGTGCTGTAACACCCTGAAATGTTTTATAATAAGAGCTTTATAACTTAAAATAATCAATATAAGTATTCAAATCTTTGTCGCCACGCCCCGAAAGATTAATGACTACCACATCCTCCGGTTTAAATTTTATTTCGTCTAGAACGGCAAAGGCGTGCGCACTTTCGATGGCGGGAATAAGTCCTTCCATTTTAGATAATTTCAATCCCCATTGCATGGCTTGATCATCTGTAATAGAGATAAATTGTGCTCTACCTGTGGCGAATAAATTAGCGTGCATAGGGCCAACTCCAGGATAATCCAATCCTGCTGAAATAGAGTACGGTTCGGTAATTTGGCCGTCTGTAGTTTGCATCAACAGGGTTTTACTACCATGAATAACACCTACTTTTCCCAAGGCAGAAGTTGCAGCACTTTCACCAGAATCGACTCCTAATCCAGCTGCTTCGACTGCAATAAGGCTTACGTCTTCGTTGTCTAGAAAATGATAGAAAGCTCCAGCTGCATTGCTACCACCACCTACGCAAGCAATCACATAATCCGGGTTTTCACGGCCTTCTTTTTCCAATAATTGTTCTTTGATTTCCTTAGAAATAACACTTTGAAAGCGCGCCACCATATCCGGATAAGGATGCGGTCCCACGACAGATCCAATAATATAATAGGTGTCTACAGGGTTGTTAATCCAATCCCGAATGGCTTCGTTAGTGGCATCTTTTAAGGTTTTTGATCCCGAAAGCGCCGGACGAACTTCGGCTCCTAGCATTTTCATGCGAGCCACATTTGGCGCTTGACGCTTGATGTCAACTTCGCCCATATATACGATGCATTCCAATCCCATTAATGCACATACGGTTGCGGTAGCCACACCATGCTG
>RRZT012878250.1_pt1 | contig 11146 bp, 2 predicted proteins | sample 2165551 | NCBI WGS metagenome assembly RRZT01 (sample SAMN10456910, study PRJNA506462) | wastewater metagenome | biome: wastewater; feature: sludge; material: wastewater sludge; isolation source: wastewater sludge with Escherichia coli K12::gfp cells carrying plasmid... | place: USA: Moscow, Idaho ...
GTCGAAGTCAACATCGAACGCAGCTACTACGCGTTCAGTCTCGACGCCGACGAACCAGTCGTACGCCACTGCGCCGCCGCCATGCGCCACCTGGGACTCACCCCGACGCTCACCTCAACCGGCGGCGGCAGCGACTGCAACGTCTTCAACCGGCACGGCATGAAAGCCGTCGACCTGTCGATCGGCATGACCGACGTACACACCTGCAAGGAAAGCCTGCGCATCGACAATCTCGAACTGACCGCCCGCCTGGTCGAGGCGCTGATCGAGTTCAACGATCACGCATCCTGATCGGATGCCTGACAAGCGGCAGTCGGCCATCAGCGGCCGTTGACCTGCGGGCCGAGGCGGTCAGATCAACGACTGCTCCACTAACTAACCTGCCGCTGTCGCTGTCGGGACGCTCGCCTCTTGATCGGCCGCCACGGCCGATCACCCAACTCAGTCCAAAGGTGTGCAGTCCCCGATCCACGGATGCCGTTCAGTTCCATAGTTGAAGATCGGTCATCATCTTGGTCCCGCACTGGGCAAGCAGAAGGTCGATCGGTTGAAGGCAAGGATGGCGTGGGACACATCAAGCGCCTCGCGGCAGGACCGCAAGAACCAACTTGACCCTGCTAACTGCTTCAAGAAGAATGAGTCAAGTGACATATGTCTTGAATCCATCGTGGGTGCCCCACCAGCTATCAGTTTGCGCTTCCGCATTCCAGGAAAATTTCTATGAGTGGCTACGAATCCAGCATCATCAACCTGATTGCGGACAATCTACGCGACCGCTACGACAGTGGGTTTCCGGTGATCAAGGAACTAGTCCAGAACGCGGATGATGCGCAGGCGACACGGATCGTTTTTGGCCAACACCCCGGCTTCCCGCATGATACGGATCACCCGCTAACGACAGGTCCTGCCTTATGGTTCTTCAATAACGGACGTTTTAAGCCGGATGATCGGGAAGCAATTCGCAGTTTCGGCATCAATAGCAAAGCTGGCGACGCGTCGACGATCGGCAAGTTCGGTCTCGGAATGAAGAGCGTCTTTCATCTGGGTGAGGCGTTTCTCTATCTGGGGTTCTCTGGCTCTGGCGATGTCGTCCGGGAAATTATCAACCCATGGGATAACAAGCGCCCCGATCACCTCCACTCCGACTGGAACGATGTTTCCGAGGTGGTGTGGCAGACGCTGGAACAGCAGGTTGCGACCCTGAAGCAGCCTGCCGACGCCTCTGGATTTTTTCTTTGGTTGCCGCTGCGCACGCACGCATTGCTTGATGGTAAAGGTCCCATCATCCGCTGCTTTCCGGGCGAACCCGACAGCAAGGAACTGGACTTCCTTCGCGAACAGTCACTGGCTGGGCGGCTTGCGGCTGTCCTTGCGATGCTTCCTCATCTTGAGGAAATCAACTTTTCCGACCCCACTTACGGTTTTCATCTGAAACTGCAGCAATCCGATGGGGGCAACCGTCTCGCACTGGGGCGAGAAAACGCACCTGAAGAATCCGCGAGCCTAGTCATCGGGGCGCATCAAAAGCTCAAAGTTGCGGCTAGGCATCGCCCGTCTGAGGACAGTGTTGAGCCCTTCGCCGGGTTCAGGAACTCACCTGCCTGGCCGCGATCGTTTTACCGCAACCCAGTGACGGGATTTGAAGAGATCGCAAAGGACAAATCGCGCGCTGAAGGGGCGGTAATCGTCAGTCACATCGACGGTGACGTCGGGCAGCTCACGATGGAATGGGCCGTCTTCCTGCCGCTTGGCGAGCCATCAATCGTTCGAATTCCGAACTCCTCTCGGCATTACCGAATTACCTTGCATGGGCAGTTCTTCGTCGATGCTGGCCGCAAAGGCATGGTGGGTCTGGATAACTGGTTTCAAGTAGCCGACCAATCCGCCGACAGCAGCAGCGAGTCCGCACTACGTAACGGATGGAATCGAGCACTGGTTGAACAGGTGGTACTTCCACTTCTGCTACCTGCCCTGGAGCACTACACCCAAGCGTATGCGGTGAAGGACACGGACACACGCCAACTTACCCAAGCGCTCAAAGATTGGATAAACCAGCTTCGTCACAAGCTTCCCCAAGGCAAATTGCTATCGTTGATTTGCCAGAAACGATCCTGGGTGCGGATTCTCACCGCTCGTGGCGGGGCATGGTCGCTGGTGAGTGACGCCGTGACATTGCTTCCCATGCCGGCTCCGCCAGCTTCAGAACCACCACGCCCGTGGGAGATATTCAGCGCGCTCGACGAGCACGGTACGGTCATCGACGCCGATGCACCTGATGTTAGTGAGAGCTCACTGCAATGGGGCGAGCGCGAGACGCTAGCCGCAGTGCAGTCGATTCAGGTCGATGCCCTGTTTTCAAAAGCTGGGTTCGACTACCTCGGCGACTGGTTTGGGATGCGCCTTACCGGAAGGCTGCCGTATTGCCGAAACCGCGAGGTCCAGACCGCAATGGTACGTGTGCTCCGCACAGGTCTGCAGAGAGGCGGTCTTGGGAAAGTGCGCAGGTTTGCCAGGAGTTTTTCCAATGCGCTCTCAGCCTTGGACGAACAACGTTGCATCGGGCTAGGTGCCCGCGATACTTCCTCAGCGACATCAGTACCGGATGCCGTCTTTCAGGCGCTCTGGTCGGTGGATTCCGATTTACTTCTTGTTCCGCAGGATTTGTTCATTCAAGGGTCGAACGCCAAGCCTCGCGAGCACGATCTATTTCGATGGCTTGAGGCTGTACAACCGCTCCTGAACGATCGCTCCCTCGGCGTAGCTACCATGACTACCTGCCGGGAGCTACTCAATACTCTTGATCCTGCCAGCCGCAAGAGCTTCTTGGAGCAAAACAAGGATATACGCGTCATTGCCGCACGAAATGTGCGGACAGGTCGAGACGAGCCACTATCGTGGCGCCAGATCGAGGAGTTCCGCGAGCAGCATGCCCTGTTTGCTGCAGGTAGTGCCACCCCTGCTGCATCCAATCTGCTGAAGATGCTCAGCGAGTCGATTCCGAACCAGTTGCTGTTTCAACTGACAAGGGAGAACCAAGATACGGTTTTTGGCCCGGAAACTCGGCTTCCTTCCCCGGATGATGCAGCTGGAATTCTCCTCTGTGTTGCTGCGTCTGGCAGCTCCTTTGGAGCAATCGAAGCCAGGCGAAACCTCATCAACAGTTTGAACCTGCCGGCATGGTCAGCTGTCGATGGAGCGCGATGGACGAAGATTCGCGGGGGGATGCGCTATCTGCTGCATGGCGAGCGTGCTCATCGCTACAGTGACGATCCGCTCTGGGTGCGAGATCCACACACCAGCCTTGCCTGGAAGAAGCTCTGGGGGCAACTACAGACGGTAGAGCCATGGCAGATTCTGGACGACTCCATCAGCGACCTCTTGAAAAGCGGCGATCTGCCGCGTTTGAATGTCCGGAGGATTGATCGTAATGAGGCCATCAAGTATCTGAGTGAAACCGAACCTGCTCGACTCGACCCTGCCTCCTTCTCAAGGGAAGAGCGTGCCGAGATTCTTGGGGTCATCCAGGATAAGGCACTCTGGTGCAAGCTGCCTCTACATGAGTTCGCTGACAGAACCTTTGGGCATATAGATGAGGGGGGCTACCTTCCGGGCGATGTCGAGCTTCCCACGGATTTGGCTGGAAAGGTTCGCTTACTCATGGAGGCAAGCGATCCCGCGCTGAGCCAGCAGCAACGGAATTGGGTGCCGGAGCTTTCGTCAGTCGTTATTGCGAGAATCGCGCTGGACTCAGCTGCCCCCCATAAGCACTGGCGATTGCTGCTTGATGTTTTGGGAGGTGGTGATTTGGAGCTTGAAGCCGTACTCCGCAGGACACCTTGGTTACCCTTGTCGAGCGGCAAGGCGGCTGAGCCCGGCAATGTCATCCATGTTCCTGACCTTGAGGACGAACTCGAACGATTGGCATCGGAAACCGGATACCGATTCACTACCGTCAAGGGCCTCTGCTCCTCGTTGAGGGAGCACCCGCGCTTACCCCAGCTACTGGATACGATTGTTCCTCAAGGCAAGGCGTCGTTCGAGACCCTCGTGCGCATGCTGGTCGAGCTTCCGAGTTACTCGGTCGGCACGTTCCCTCGCGAAGCGATTGACGAGATCAACAAGGCGCTTCCTGCACTATGCAAAGTGCAGCGTCTTCACGCATGGCGACTGCTCGCTACCGTGGCTGCAGGGCTGGATGACACAGTGTGGAATGTCCTGCTTGAGCACTCCACGGTACCACTCGAACCTCAGGTTCTCGTGGATGTGCTGAACGAATTGGCGGGCTCGAGCGAACCTGCTGCCCTGGCCGCACATCGGCTGTATCTCAAATCCTTCAATGCGAACCCAGGCTGCGATCGATCGCATGTCGCCAAGCTGAAGCTTCGCACGCAAGACGGTGCCTGGGTTCCCGCCGAGGAACTTTGTGCAGATGCTACCGGGATCAGACGGCAGTACCTTCTCGACAAGGAGCAGGCAATTGCGCTCAGGGATAAGGTGTTCTCCGCCGCTGGCGTTCAGGGCGAGCGTGACGCTGCAAACCCTGTTGATTTAGCCAGACTGGACACCCTTCGCAAGGCTACCCCCGGTCTCGCGGAAAGCTACTTCCGTGGCTGGGATGCACGGACGAAGGGTTCCGCAGTGGGGTCGTTTCTCGCGACGCTGGGAAGTTCCCTTGAGCAACTCGCGCGCGACTATCTGAGGCCGCAATCGCTTGAGCATACTCGACAAAAGCTTTGTGACTATTCATCCGAACAGGGGCGGTGGCCAGATTGTTCGGTCCTTGGGCAGTCGATCGAAACCGTCAAGGTTGTAGTCACTGTTGTAACGGACGCGAAGGTTGAAGCTCACAACCTTCTTGGCGATCTTCAAGCGTTTCCAGTTGAACAAGATCCGGAACAGATCGTGGTGGGCGCGCCGCGTCGAATCAAAGACTGGCGTGGGCAGGGGCTGGGATTCCTAGTGCAGCTCGCTCCTCGTGATCTGTATGAGCGGATGGACGGGCACCAATTAAGCGAGACACTCCGCCGTTCGACTCGATTTATCTTGACAACCATACACAAGGCCAAGCACGACAATGTGGACGCTTTGTGGAACGAACTAAATGGCAGCGATCAACTTGAGCTGGCGATTGTCCGTCAGAAAATTTTGGACCATCTGCCGCCTTATCTGAGGCAGCTCGGGGCGCATCGCGAGAAGCCGGTCAAGGAAAAGCTGAATCTGCTTAACGAGGCCCATAACCGAAAAACGGAAGCTGAGGTTCAGAAAGAAAGCCAATCTGCTCGTGACAAGGCGAGCAATTTATACCGTCGACGATCCTTGGAGCTGGCCGAGTGCCTCGACACTGATCCAGATGCACATAGGATAGTGCTCTCGCAGCTGCGTCGAAAGCTCGAGGAGTTTCAGTACGAGCGCGACGGAGTGCTCTTCGAGCTGTTCCAGAACGCAGATGATGCAGCCGTCGAGTTAGGTCGTTGCGAAACACTTGGTGCCGAAATCGAGATTCCGGAGCCTGCGCGTCGCTTCGTGATTGAAACGAACGGGTCCCACGTCCGAGTTCTCCATTGGGGACGTTTGATCAATTATCGCGGCCCGAGCAACTTGCCGGATCGTTGGTCGGGTTTTGGCGACGATCTTGAGAAGATGCTGATCCTGTCCGCATCAGACAAACCGGATGACGAAACGGTGACAGGGCGTTTTGGGCTGGGCTTCAAGAGCGTGTTTCTCGTCTGCGATAAACCGCGAATCGTCAGCGGCGACTTACAGGTGGAAATCTGTGGCGGGATCCTCCCAAAGCCCTGGAGTGATGCAGGGCGCGCTATCGAGCTGTTGAATAAGTACGCACAAGATCGCCTGTACAGAGGGACTTTGATTGAGCTTGCGGTTGATCATGGCAATCTGGCCGACGTGGTAGGCCGATTTGCGCGCTATGCAGGTCTGGTCGCTGTATTTTCCAGGGCGTTGCGCAGCGTTCACCTGGATATGAAGGACGGAAACAGAGTGATTGACTGGCTACCCATGAAACCCGTTGAAGGTGTCGAGGTTGGCGAGACAAACATACCCGGCACCCCGAGCCAGATCTCCAGACTGTTGGTGTTGCGTGCCAAAAACGGCGCAGTCGCGCTAAAGCTGGGAGCGCACGGATGTGAAGTGATTGAGAGTGAAGTCGCTCCAGTCTGGGTGACCGTTCCGACGAGGGAGTCTGACCAGATCGGATTCGTGATCAACGGAGCCTTCCAACTCGATGCCGGTCGTGGCCGTCTGGCCGGTAATCAATCGAGCAACGTGTTGATGATGCGCGAGATCGGTCGAGAGATTGGAGAGCGCCTGTACTACCTACTTCAAGCACACGACGATCCGAACACTTGGGCATCAAGGCGGGCGGAGCTGGGTCTCGTAATGGATTGCACACCTGCACAGTTCCTTGCTTCGATCTGGCAGACATTGAGCAAACGCACGCTGGCAGGGGCAGAAAGTAGTGATCTGCAGAAACTGGCTGGAGAGTTGGTTATTGAGGCCTTTGTTGGATGGTGTGAGCGTGGCGGACCAATACCAAACGGGCTGCCAGGAACGTTTTCAGCTCTGGTTCCGACAGGGCGTGAATTGCGGCAGCTTCCTGATACGTGGTCAGGTGTCGATGTGCTGAGAAGGCTCTGGGAAGTGCCGGGCTTCAGTGCTGCTTCGGTCCATCTGACCAGCCGCTTCATGGCGAACCTGCTACGCAAGTCCGGCCTTCAGGCTACGATTCCGAGCTTCGATCTCGACAGTCTTGTCGTCTCGGTATGTACCAATGAACAGTGCGGACCCGAGGTTGCAGCAGCGCTGGAACGCTTCATGGCTGAGCTTGAACGGAACGACAGCACTGCACAGATTTCCTTCAAGTCAGGATCAAAGCTGAGATTCAAGGTTGAGAACGGTCGGTGGTGTCCGCCGCAGGATGTCTTGTGCGCATCTGACATGCCTGAACACGCTGACGAAAAACTTAGATTTGACTTTGCGCCTGAAGCAAATCGGTTGGATCACGCCTACTCGCGCGAAGCCATCGCGTTCTTCATGCGTTGCCGTGAGCGGATGCAGGCCCCGACGGAAACGCTAGTACGATGGGCACTCGACTGCAAGGACAATACGCGCAGAGCAGCTGCGTTGCGCTACATTGGTGAGGGGCAACTTTGCAGGGAGGTTGCTGATTCCATCCGCAAGAGTAACGACAGGGGCTGGATCAGTGATATTACGTCGCGTCAGCACCCGTTGGTCGCTTCGTTTGGTCCGGAGTTGAGTACAGCGATATGGCGCTTGTTGGCCCCGGAGGCTGTGTTCGCCGAGCCGTGGCAACCCACGCCAACTCTATCGACGCATTCCTATCGCGGCCCGGATGCACTGGTGCGAATTCAGCAGTGGTGGGAACGCGAATCAGGGGAGCACCGACAGCGCTACCTTAATCATCTATATCCCGATGGAAGATTGACCGGATTGAGCCTGGAGAGCGGCAGCGTTAATCGGAAGCCCTGGATGACGCTTTTTGGATTGGGGGCCTTCCAACGGCTGGGACGGGTGCGTTCGTATCAGACGCGAGGATTTATCCAGTACATGCAGCGAAAGGGGTGGTGGGAAGTGATATGCGAGAGCCATCCCGAGGAGCACGGGGACAAGTGGCTGGAGATCCTGAAGCAGTTTGCCGAAGATCGGCAGGTTGGCCAGGAGTACGATCACTGGCTGGACGCCTTCCCGCGTCTGTATCAGCTCGCTTACTGGCTGGATCAGTACGTTGATCTCTTCGAAGGGATCAACTGCCGTTCTGGTCAGCAGCTTGATCCGGATTTGTTCCTGAAACCATACTCGGATCCGAGTTTGCAGGGGGGTGGATGGGGGGCGCCTGCGATTGATCGCACCATGAAGATTGGTGTGCATCTGGTAGTCAGGGAGCTGCTCAGGCACAAGGTGATCGTGAATCCGGTCGCTCACCATTTGGCATACATGCCGGTCAATCGAGTGCTCCAGTTGTTCGATGCGATCGGTATCCATTTACCTGAAGAGTCGAACAAGGGTATCTGGAAGGTCCTGAGCGACGAGTTGGGCGAAGACGGTGCCATCTTTGGCGGCGACTTTGACATTCCGCTACTTGTTCTTGCGGAGGACAACGATCTGTTGATGGAAGTATGTAGTGCATCGATCCTGGACGACGATCCGGAAGTGTTTGAGGTGTTCGCGTGAGCAGCAAACAGATCCATCACCCGTCGTTCGGCCAGGGCAGTGTTCTTGTCAACAACGGTGCAACACTGGTTGTGCGCTTTGAACACGGTATTGAAGAGGTTCTAGCCAGTGAAATTCGGACAACGGTAACGGCCGAAGCCGCATTGGAGGAAATGAGCCTAGGCTCGCCTGCCGAAGCGGTTGCCCGCGTGCAAGCTGCTGCAATCTCGTCGCTTAATGATGCTTGGGGTGTTTTTTCCAGATCGAGGATTTCGCTCCTCCCTCACCAACTATGGGTCTGTCACCGTGCGTTGCGGGAGTGGCCGGTACGACTGCTGATCGCTGACGATGTCGGTCTGGGTAAGACAGTTGAAGCCGGCCTCATCCTTTGGCCGTTGATTGCACGCGGTGTAATTCGTCGCTTGTTGATTCTTACGCCTGCCTCCCTCGTCGAACAGTGGCAGTTCCGCATGCGTCAGATGTTCGACATTCGCCTATCGATCTATCAGCCAGAGTTGGATCAAGGCAAGCGCGACTTCTGGAATGTCCACCAACAGGTCGTTGCGTCTTTACCCACCATGAGATTGGATCGCAATGACCGTCATGAACGCCTTCTCGATGCGCCCGGCTGGGATATGGTGATCATAGACGAGGCACATCATCTTCATGCCGATGAAAGTACCGGCAAGACATTGGGCTTCCAGCTCATCGAGAAGATGAAGCGCTTGGGAAAAATTTCCTCATGCGTTCTGTTTACCGCAACACCACATCGTGGAAAGGATTTCGGATTCTGGTCGCTGATGAGTCTTGTGGATGCTGATTCGTTTGGGCCCAATAAAACTCATGCAACGATGCTGAAGAAGCTTCCCGAAAGACTAATCAGGAACGCCAAGCAGAAAGTTGTCGATATGGAAGGTAGAAGGCTGTTTCAGCCTGTTTTGCAATTTCCAGAAACCTTTCAATACTTAGAAGAGGAGTCCGAGTTTTATCGAATGATGACGACCTTCGTTGCGTCTGGGAAAGCGTATGCGTCGACCTTGAGTTCCCAAGGGCGCGGCCAGGTCATGCTGGTCTTGATCGCGCTTCAGAAGCTCGCGTCAAGTTCAGTGGCGGCCGTTCGCGGCGCCTTGAGAACACGCTTAGCTCGAATTCACGATACCGCTGCAACTCTACGGTTTGATGCCAACGATGTGGTTTCGTCGGGCGAAGAGACAGATGACCATGATGCCTTGATGCGGTGGATGGCAGCTGAGCGAAAGCGCTCTCTTCAGCTCATGGATGACGAAATCCTTCATCTGGAAAAATTGTTGTTTGCCGCAGAAAAAGTCGTGGTGGAAAGCCGTGTAGAACGCGTTCTGGAGATCATTGATAAACGCTTCAATGAGCAATCCGTTCTTCTCTTCACTGAGTATAAGGCGACGCAAGCCCTAATTTTCAGTGCCTTGATGCGGCGTTACGGTGAGAACAGCGTTGGATTCATCAATGGGGATGGAAGACTCAACGGCGTGTCGTATCCCGATGGACGTATAGCCTCTCCATCGGTAGCTAGGGAGGATATGGCCGAGAAGTTCAACAACGGTCAGATACGTTTTCTTATTTCAACTGAAGCTGGCGGTGAAGGCATCGATCTCCAACAGCAGTGCCACTGTTTGATACACGTTGACCTTCCGTGGAACCCCATGCGCTTGCATCAGCGGGTTGGGCGAGTCAACCGGTTTGGGCAAACCCGACAGGTACAAGTCGTTTCACTGCGCAATCCGGATACGGTTGAATCTCGTATCTGGAGCAAGCTTGAAGAAAAGCTGGGAAACATCATGCGCGACCTTGGCGCCGCAATGGATGAACCCGAGGATCTACTTCAGTTAGTTCTAGGCATGACCCAGCCTGGATTGTTCGATAGCCTCTTTCAAGAGGGGGTGGATGTACCTCGCGAGGGGTTTGATCAATGGTTCGATCACAAGACCCAGAATTTCGGTGGGCATGAAGCGGTAGATACGGTCGTGTCCCTGGTCGGGCACGCTGCCAGCTTCGATCTTTCCGGGTTGAAGCAGGTGCCCCGTGCCGATCTTCCCGACCTGGAGCCTTTTTTCCTAAGTATGTTGCGTCTCAATGGCAAGCGGCCTGAAGCGAACGAAGACGGCATCTCATTTGTAACGCCCGATGCTTGGAGGACATTGCCGTCGGTATTGCGACGGTACGAGCGGATGGCTTTCTGTCGTGATGTTAAGGGGAAGGACGCACAGTCCAGGATTCTTGGTGTTGGTCATCCGCTGATTGACCACGCTCTGCAACAGGCGAAGGATTTTGATGTAAAAGTGGCTGCAGTATCTGGTCTTGCGTGTATTTTGGTCATCTGTCTCGCGTTTGAACGTGTGACAACAGGAAAGGGGCAGGTGAAGCGTCTTCTTCTAGGAGTTGAGCATCCCATTGATGGTGAAGCTAAGGTCGTTCGGGATGTTGATGTACTGAATACTCTGAACGCGACGAAGCTTCAGCGACCAGACAAACCAGAAGGTATCGGCCTGCATTTACCCGCGCTTGAACTGATCGAACGTTCACGACGACGTGTCGAGTTCCACATTGTGGAAACTGGATTTCCGTTTGTTGCGCCAGCGGTCGCGATCCACAGCATTCTTCTTCCTGTGTCTGTATAAAGCAATTGCAAGCGACCGCACCGGTCCGGCAGCGGCCGCTGAACTTCGCTCGACTCGACCGGCCGTTGTGGGTCGTAAGCTGCAGCCCGAAGATCCTCTGAACCCTATTCCGCAACTCCGTATTTCCCGCCGCTTCTTGCACAAAATACGGATGCACAAGGCGGTGCGACTTTGGGAACATGGCGTCTGCTTCGGTCGGCCAGGCGCACGCGCTCCCGCCACCTCCCCCAATGCTTACGGAACATTCGAGATGATTTCAGAACCACAGCCCGAGGCCCGATCCGGCGGTCGCCCGACCCCGGAGA
>RRZT012503740.1_pt1 | contig 11142 bp, 9 predicted proteins | sample 2165551 | NCBI WGS metagenome assembly RRZT01 (sample SAMN10456910, study PRJNA506462) | wastewater metagenome | biome: wastewater; feature: sludge; material: wastewater sludge; isolation source: wastewater sludge with Escherichia coli K12::gfp cells carrying plasmid... | place: USA: Moscow, Idaho ...
ATCAAGGTGAACGTCGCCCACGCGATCGGGGCCGTTGCTTCGGCGACTCCCACGGACACCGGGCGCGACCGCAGTCGCGCCTTCACCCGGGCCGAACGGGACACGGTCCTCCACGTGGCAGATCGCAAAGTGGAACAGGCGACCAACCCACGCTCCATCCGCAAGTGGCAGCTCACCGCCGACCTGATGGCCTTCATGGCCGGCACCGGATGCCGCATCGGCGAGGCTCGAATGGTTACGTGGGACGATGTGGACCTCACCAAGCAACGGGTGCGAGTCCGAGGCACCAAGACCACTGGGTCGGACCGGATGAACAACCTGCCCGACTGGCTCGCCGATCGGCTGCTCCGCCGTCGCCGCTTCATGGCGACCTGGGAGTACAACACTCCCTACGTGTTCTCGATGGGCCGCCCTCTCGAGGTGGAACTGTCCGACGGCCAACTCGCCTACCCAGGGTCCAACGTGGCGATCGACGCCACCAATCTCGCCCACTGGGTCCGCCAGGTCCTCGACGACGCAGGCTTCCCCTGGGCGATCCCCCACACCTTCCGTCGCACGGTTGCCACCCTGCTCCACGAGGCCGGCATCCCACTGGCGTCCATCGCCGACCAACTCGGGCACGCCGACCCCACCATGACCATGAGCGTCTACCTCGGACGCGACTTGGAAGGTGACAAGTCGGATCTGGCGGCCGTGTTGTGATCCCGAAGTCGAGTCCGGCTGAGGGCTCGGGATCGCCCCTTGCGGCGGGTGTCCACGGGTGTCCCCAAGAAGGTTCTAGATGTCGCCGAAAATCGTTACTGGGTAACAAACTGGGTAATCTCGGGGTTTCAGCCAGGTATCCGGAGCCCTCAACAGGGCTCTGACTAGGAGTGTTGGCTCCCCCGACTGGACTCGAACCAGTAACCCTCTGATTAACAGTCAGATGCTCTGCCAATTGAGCTACAGGGGATCGCCTGACGCGAGTCAGCACGTTAGCAGAAGTGGACTCACAACACATACTCGGAGCGGAGCAGCGCGACCTGCTCGGACGCCAACGCTGCGGTCTGGGGGTCGGCCAGGTTCACCCCCGGCCCCCCGTCGACGGTCCAGTCCACCACCCCGGACGCCAGGTCGCGGCGTCCGGCGATGATCACCGTCCGACGCGGGGCGATCTCGACCGACCGTTGCACCACGATGCTCGCCTGGACCCGCTCCTGCAGCAGTTCCGGCAGCCGTCCGGTCTCGGTCAGCACGATCGACCGCTCGCCGCCCGACCGCGAGCGCCAGCGCAGGCGGTTGGCGTCGGCGTCCCACCCGCCGCGCACGATCTCGTGCCAAGCGATCGCCTCGTCCTCGTCTCCCAGCACCGCGAGGACGCCAATCGTTCCGACCGCGACGCCGTCGGCGGTGCGGCCCCAGGTGAGCACCCGTCCGGGCGCGATCGCCTGCTGTCGGTCGCGGAACTCCTTGGGCAGCCCTGGCGCAGTGAACCTCATGCGGCCATTGTGGCCTCTGTTCGACGTCGCAGCACCGCCAGTGCCGACCGTTCGCGTCGGCGCACGGTCGACTCGCTGATGCCCAGCTCGACCGCCACGGCCTGCTGGGTCAGGCAGGGGCCGCCGCCGAGCCCGTAACGCAGCTCCACCACCCGCCGGTCGTCCCCGCGGAGTTGCTGCAGCAGATGCGCCACCTCCGACGCCGCCTCGCGCCGCGAATCCACTTCCTCCGCCTGATCGTTGTGCCAGGCCACGTCGGCGTCGAGCGGCGCCGGCGACTGCCAGGCCAGGTGCGCCTCGATCCACTCCCGCGATCGTCCCAGCTCGTGCATCAGGTCGGTCACGCTCGGCTGGCGCCCGTTCCGGTTGACCAGCTCGCACCACGCCGCCCGCACCTGCCACCACGCCCGCGACCGGCCCGGCGTCAGACCGAGCGCGCCGCACCGGGTCAGCACGGCCGTACCGACGCGCATGCGCACCCACGGCAGGCCGAACGTGGCGAACCGGGCCTGGCGCCGGTGGTCGTAGCGTCTGATCGCCTCGCACAACCCCAGAACACCCTCCTGGAACAGCTCGTCGTACGGCAACCCGGTGCGCCGCACCTCGGGTCCCACGACCATCATCACCAGCTTCAGGTTGGCTTCGGCGAAGCGGTCGAAGGCGCGGCGTCCGGCTTCGGCCAGGTGGTGCAGGTCGGCGCGGGCGGCGTCCGACCCGCAGGAGGTGAGCGCGTCGGCGGCGATCGCGCCGACCTCGATCGCGTGGGCGAGTTCCTTCTCGTCGGACGCGGTGAGCAGGTCTGCGGTGAACTCCAGTGTGATCATGGGCACCACCGTCGTCGCAGCGCGCCCGCCCGACCAGCGACAACCGGCTCCTGTGGAGTCCGCATTCGGAAGACACCTGTTTGCCCGACGGGCTGGACATTCGGCGTCCGAGCGTCTAGACGCGCGCGCCCGCTCAGTCGCCGACGGCGAGGGAGCGCAGCGCCCGACGCCGGGTCTCGAGCTCCAGCAGGCGCGCGAACATCTTGTTGTACTCGGCCTGGTTGTCGACCGGGTTCGTGCGCTGCAGCCGCGACTTGAGCACGGCGATGTCGTTGTCGACCCGGGCCACCTTGAGCCGGGCCGCGTACTCCGACGCGTAGGACGCCGACGCCGACCGCAACAGCGGCTCGACCAGCAGCGACACGACAAACTGCTGCAGCTCCGGATGGCCGACCGCCTCGCCCACCGCCTGCGACCACGAGCCCGTGGCGTCGCTCGGCAACGACATGATGGCCGCGAACACGGCTCGGTGCGCCGGGTGGGTGAAGTCGTCGCCCTCCAGACCGTGCCAGTCGGCCGGGAAGTGCTGCGGCGCCTGCAACATCAGCTTCAGGGTGCCACGCTCGACCTCCAGGCTCCGGTCGTTCGGCACCGGGAGCGCGGTGGCCGCCTTCTGCTGCGGCTCCGGCTCAAAGGCGTCGGACGCCGCGGGCGCCGCCCGCGGCGTCCCCTGGGCCGCCCGCCGATTCGCCGCCGCCACCTCGGCGCGGACGTCGTCGGGGTTCAGCCCCACCATGCCGGCCAGCTCGCGGATGTACTCCCCCACCAGCGAGGTGTCGCGGATCGACGCGACCAGCGGCGCGGCCGCGCGGACGGCGCCGATGCGGCCGTCGGCCCGGTCGAGGTCGAACCTCGCGAGCACGTTCTTCATCACGAACCGGTACAGCGGGACGCGGCGCGCGACCAGCTCGCGGACGGCGGCGTCCCCGTGCTCGAGGCGCAGATCGCAGGGGTCGAGCCCGGTCGGCTCGATCGCCACATACGTCTGCGCGGTGAAGGTGGCGTCGCCAGCGAAGACCTTGAGGGCGGCGGCCTGGCCGGCGGCGTCCCCGTCGAAGGTGAAGACCACCTCGCCGTTCTGCGCGTCGCCCGTCATCAGGCGCTGGATCATGCGTCCGTGATCGTCGCCGAACGCCGTGCCGCACGACGCCACCGCCGTGTCGACGCCGGCGATGTGGCAGGCCATCACGTCGGTGTAGCCCTCGACGACGACGGCCTGGTTCTTCTTGCCGATCGACTTGCGGGCCAGGTCCAGCCCGTACAGCACGTGCGACTTCTTGTAGACCGGCGTCTCAGGGGTGTTGAGGTACTTGGCGGGCATCCGGTCGTCGTCGAACAGGCGCCGGGCCCCGAAGCCGAGGACGGAACGGCCGGCGTCCCGGATCGGCCACAGCAGCCGGCCCTGGAAGAAGTCCCACCCGTTCTCGCGCACCAGCCCGGCCCGCACCATGTCCTCGCGCTGCACCTTGCGGGCCAGCAGATGGTCGCGCAGCTCGTGCCCGCCGCGCGGTGCGAAACCGACGCCGAAGTGCTCGGCGGCGTCCCGGTCGAAGCCGCGACCGGCGAGGAACTGGCGTCCGACCAGGGCACCGGGTGACGTGAGCGCCCGTTCGTAGAACTCGGCCGCGATCTGGTTCGCCTCTAGGACGCGCATGCGCAACCCGGGCTCGGTGCGCGGCCCGTCCCCCTCGGTGTAGCGCAGTTGGACGCCGTACTTGTCAGCCAGGAACTCGACGGCCTCGGTGAAGCCCATGTTGTTGAACCGCTGGACGAAGCCGATCACGTCGCCGCCCTCGCCGCAGCCGAAGCAGTACCACAGCCCCTTCGACGGGGTGACCCGGAAGCTCGGCGTCTTCTCGTCGTGGAACGGGCACAGGCCGACGAGCGCGCCGCCCCCAGCCGGCCGCAGCGCGACGTGCGCGCCCACGATGTCGTCGATGCGGGAACGCTCGCGGACCGTTTCGAGGTCTTCGTCGTTGATCAGTCCCGCCACGAACCGCAGTGTAGACGCCACGCCTGGCCGCGGCCCGGCGTCCCACCCGCTCCGCCCCCACCCGGGTAAGGGGAACCTGACAAGACCGGTTCACGCGTCGTGGCTAGGGTGAGTCGCGAAGGAGGCGTCGATGACCGTCACGTTGGGGCCGGGCCTCGTCATCGCGTGCGTGCTGCTGACGGCGCTCGGCATGGCCGCCACCCGGCTCGCCGGGATCCCGCTGACGAAGGATCAAGGCGTGGCCGCGGCGCGGGCCGTGGCGCAGCTCGCGGCGGTGGCGTTGGTGATCACGGCGGCGGTGCAGACGGTGTGGGGCGGGTTCGCCTTCCTCGCCTTCATGTTCGTCGTCGCCGTCTGGACGACGACCGGGCGCGTCAAGGTGCGGCACTGCTGGCCGTGGACGTCGCTGGCCCTGCTGGCCGGGCTCGTTCCGGTGCTCCTGGTGGTGTTCCTGAGCGGGGCGGCGCCGTTGAACGGCGTCACCGCGGTGGCGCTCGGCGGCATCGTGACGGGCAACATGATGACCGCCCACACTCTCGCCGGACGCCGCGTCTTCGACGAGCTGCGCGACAACCAGGGTCAGTACGAGGCAGCCCTGGCCCTGGGTTTCGAGCGACCGGCAGCCATCGGGCTGGTCGGCGAACGCGTCCTGCCCGAGGCGCTGATTCCGAACCTCGACCAGACCCGCACCGTCGGGTTGGTGACCCTGCCGGGGGCGTTCATCGGCGTCCTGCTGGGCGGCGGATCAGCGCTCCAGGCCGGCGCGGCGCAGCTGCTGGTGCTGCTGGGCGTCATGGGCGGCCAGGCGTGCACGGTCGTGGCGTTCTTCGAGCTCGTCCGGCGGGGACTGATCGTGCCCCGCAGCCTGACCACGCGCCTGCACCCCTGACCGGGCGGAGCCTGCGACATTTTCTGTCGGTGGCCCCGATTACCCTCGGGCTCATGGAATCCACCGCTGATCTGAGCCGCTTCCTCACCGCTTTTCAGCAGATCGCCGAAGCCGCCGGCCGTCTCCGGCCCGACGACGGCCCGCTGCTCGCCGACGCCCTCACCGACCACCTGGGCGTGCCCTCCTCGCGCGTGGCCGTGGTGAGCAAAGAGATCGCCGCCCACCGCTTCCCCGACTACGACGTCGCCCTCGAACGCATGGCCGGCCCTGAGGCCACCGTGATCGGCATCGGCGGCGGCGACCAGCGCCACCACACGACGCTCGCCGACATGATCAGCAACGCCTTCCACCGCGCCCCCGTGGGTCAGGTCGACTGGGCGTCGGTGCCGATCAGCCCCACCGAGACTCGCCGCGCCATGGGCCTCGGCGTCCGCCTGTTCCACCACGACGGCCGGCCAGTCGCCGTCCTGCAGCGCCGGCACAGCCGCATGCACGGCAACGGCATCGGCATCATCGAGGTGCTGTGTGCGGACGCCGACGCGGCCAACGCGCTGCTGGCGGAGGCCACCCAGCGCTCCACCGACGACTCGCTGCTGCGTCGCAACGTCATCAGCCTCGAGCTGGTGGGCTACGAGGGCGAGGGCGACGGTTACCGGTTCATCGCCCGCCCCGAGGTCACGGCCGACGACGTCATCCTCCCCGAGGGCGTCCTGGCCCACGTCGCCGGTCACGTCACCGGCATCGCCGAGCACTCTGACGTGCTCCGCAGCCACGGCCAGCACCTGAAGCGCGGCGTCCTGCTCTACGGGCCGCCGGGCACCGGCAAGACGCACACGGTCCGGCACCTGCTCAGCGTGACGCCGCACCACACCGTCGTGCTGCTCGCCGGCAAGACCCTGTCGATGGTCGGCCCCGCAACCGCCATCGCCCGCAACCTGCAGCCGGCCATCGTGGTGCTGGAGGACTGCGACCTGGTCGCCATGGAGCGCGGTCACACCCAGAACAACAACCCGCTGCTGTTCGAGGTGCTCGACGCGCTCGACGGGCTGAGCTCCGACGCCGACGTCGCCTTCCTGCTCACGACCAACCGCGTCGACGTGCTCGAAGAGGCCCTGGCCCAGCGTCCCGGCCGGGTCGACCTGTCGGTCGAGATCCCACTGCCCGACGAGGCCGACCGGCGCCGTCTGCTGGCGTTGTACGGCCGCGACATCGGGTTCAGCTCCGCCACGCTCGACGAGGTGGCCGCCCGCAGTGCGGGACGCACGGCGTCCTACTTCAAAGAACTGGTGCGCCGCGCCGTCCTGTACGCCGCGCAGGCCGGCGAGCAACCCGGCGACCAGCACCTGCTCGCGGCGCTCGAGGCCCTGCAGGCCGACCGGCTCGCGCTGCTCCGCAACCGGGTCGAGCCGCAGATGCCGGACACCGAGCCGACATGACCGGCCGGGTCGGGTCAGGCGCCGCGTCCGATACCGGGCGGGAGCCGGTCGGGATCCCACCCGAGCAGGTGCTCGGCGGTGTCGAACGCGAAACGGTCGGTCATGCCGCCGACATAGGTGACGGCGGCGCGCACGGCGTCCTGCTCGGCCAGGTCGGCGTGGTCGGGCGGCAGCAGCCCCGGGTGGGCCGCGTAGTGCTCGACGAGCCCGTGCAGCACCTCGATCACCGCTTTCGCCTGCGCCACCGACTCCGGCCGGGTGTAGATCCGCTCGTAGTTGAACCGGCGCAGCGCCGCCAGCGCCGAGGCCGTCGCGGCGTCCATGCCCAACACCCCGCTCTCGGACGCCGTCGAGACCACCGCCCTGATGAACGTGCTGAGCTGCTCGCGCCGGCTCGCGCCGGCCATCTCGACGACCTCGGCCGGCACGTCGTCAATGGTCACGATGCCGGCGTGGACGGCGTCCTCGAGGTCGTGGGCGCAGTAGGCGATGCGGTCTGCCCACGACACGATCTCGCCCTCGACCGTCAGCGGCGACGGTCGCGACCACGAGTGGTTCCGGACGCCGTCGAGCGTCTCGGCGCACAGGTTCAGCGGAGTCAGCACCACGTCGGCACCCCAGGGCCCGTGGTCGTACCCGTCAGGCAGGAAGGCGTCGAAGGCGTCCTCGGAGGCGTGCCCGCCCGGCCCGTGCCCGCAGTCGTGGCCCAGCGCGATGGCGTCGGCGAGCGACACGTTGACCGCCAGCCCACGCGCGATCGACGTCGCGACCTGCGCCACCTCGAGGGCATGGGTGAGCCGGGTGCGTTGGTGATCGGTCGGATACACCACCACCTGCGTCTTGCCGGCCAACCGTCGGAACGCCGCCGAGTGCACGATGCGGTCGCGGTCACGCTCGAAGCAGGTGCGTTCGGCGTCCGGCTCCTCAGGGAGCGCGCGGTGGCCCGCGCCGCGGGCGAGCGTGGCACCGGACGCCAGCGTGGTCGCCTCGGCCTCCTCCCGCGCCTCCCGCCCGTGTGGACGCCGCCGGCCCAAGCGCGCGTCGGAGTCGCTGTGGGCACGCACCATCGAGCCGTCGCCGTGGCCGCGCATCGTCGTCGCCCAGGCCACTGCCCGGGGTGGGAGTTCGTCGATCACGGCTCCATCATGGCCGACGCGCGGCGGACGTCGCGCCGCATCCTTTGTCGGACGCGGCACAATGGGCGCGAACACGCCGACGCGAGACCAGGAAGCAGCACATGAGCGACCAGCCGACCACCCCGTCCCAGCCGAACGCCGACGGTGGCCCCACCGGCCAGCAGAACGGCCAGACTCCGCAGTACGGCCAGACTCCGCAGTACGGCCAGACTCCGCAGTACGGTCAGCCGCAGCCCGGTCAGGCGCAGCCCTACGGACAGCAGGGCTACGACCAGCAGTACGGACAGCCCCAGTACGGGCAGCAGGAGGGCTACGGCCAGCAGTACCCGCAGCAGCCGGCCAACCAGGGCACCTACGGCGCGCCGGCACAGCCCGGCTCGTACCCGGCCGCCTACCCGCAGAGCAGCCACCAGGGCTACGGAGCCAACCCGTACGCGTCGGTCGCCAAGCCGGCCGGCAACTCGACGATCGGGCTCGTGGGCATGATCATCACGTCCGTCGCGGCCATCGCCGTGGCGATCGGTTCGTGGCTCGCTGCGGGGTCGCTGGTCGAAGCCGTCGTCATCAACGGGGGCCCGAACTTCCCGAGCCAGCCGGGTGCGGAGTTGCAGGGTCCGATCATCGCGTTCGGCCAGTGGACGATGTTCAGCGTCATCTCCGCGATCGTCGGCCTCGGCGGGTGGATCACCAGCATCGTCGCGATGTCGAAGAACGCAGGCAAGCAGTACGGCATCATCGGCCTGATCGTCGGCATTGTCGCGCCGGTTCTCGCCGCGATCCTCTTCTTCACCCGCTTCGGTGAGATCGCGCACCTGATCGGCTGACCACCCCTGCGGCCGGGTCGGCGTGGGCTAGCCCCCGGAGACGTCCGACTCGGCCGCCGACAGGTCCACATCGCCCAGGCAGGTCGAGTCAAGCCAGCCGTACGGCACGATGACGCGGTCGCGCGGCGTCCCCTGCCGGCCGCGCGGTGAGCCCAGCTCGGCCACCGGGTAGGGCTCATCGGGGTCGAGCATCGCGAGTTGGGCGTCCAGGTCGGCCAACGATGACACGAGGCCGAGGTTGCGGCGGATCTCTCCCCCGACCCGGAAACCCTTGAAGTACCAGGCCATGTGCTTGCGCAGGTCGGTGAGGCCCCACTTCTCGCCGTGCAGATCTGCCAGCAGCACGGCGTGTCGACGAACGGTCGCGGCCACCTCGCCGAGCGTCGGCAGGGCGCGCCGGTCGCGTCCGGTGAAGGCGTCGGCCAGGTCGCGGAACAGCCACGGACGGCCGAGGCAGCCGCGTCCGATCACCACGCCGGCGCAGCCGGTCTGCTCCATCATCGCCAGCGCGTCGGACGCCTCCCAGATGTCGCCGTTGCCCAGCACCGGAATATCGACCGCGTCGACCAGTTCGGCGATGCGCGACCAGTCGGCCTCACCGCCGTAGGCCTGCTTGACTGTGCGCCCGTGCAGCGCGATCGCGGCACAACCGGCGTCCTGGGCGATGCGGCCGGCGTCCAGGAACGTCAGGTGCTCCTCGTCGATGCCGAGCCGGGTCTTCATGGTGACCGCAACGCCGTAGGCGCCCGCCGCGCGCACCGTCGCTCGCAGGATCGCCTCGAGCCGGTCGCGCTTCCACGGCAGGACGCCCCCGCCGCCCCGGCGGGTCACCTTGGGCACCGGGCACCCGAAGTTCAGGTCGATGTGGTGGACGCCGAACTCGTCGCACAGGATGGACGCCGCCCGCGCCATGACGTCGGGGTCGACCCCGTAGAGCTGCACCGACCGGGTCACCTCGTTGGGCGCGAAGCGCAGCATGTCGAACGTCTTGGGAATGCGCTCGACGATGCCCCGGCTCGTGATCATCTCGCAGACGTACAGGCCGGCGCCCTGTTCGAGGCAGAGCTGGCGGTACGCCGGGTTCGTAATGCCGGCCATCGGGGCGAGGACCACCGGCACAGGCAGTTCGATCGAACCGATCGTCAGCACAGCGCTCCTCTCCTTCGTCGTCGGCGCGGCCCGGGACGCGGACCGGGGCGACACTCTACCTCCCCACCTCGCTCGCTCCCGGGGAGGTGACGGGCGCACTGAACACCTCTCCGGCGTGCCCGGCTTGGGTGGCGGCCCGACCGCCGCCTGGAGTGAAGGACCCCTCGCTGTCCCCCACGTCGCTGTTCCCGAACGGATTCCATGCTCCGCAAGCGACTTCATGACCTCCTCCGCCCCTGGCACTGGCGCCTGGCGAGTCTGATGCCACTGCCGATGCGCCGCCACTACCTGTACGCGACCGCCGTCGGACTTCCGGGCAACTTCACGCACCCCCGCAACTTCGCCGAGAAGGTGAACTGGCGCATCCTGCACGATCGGCGTCCGATCATCGCGGCGTCCTGCGACAAGCTGCGCCTGAAGGAACTGGCCCGCCCGCGTCCCCGACGAGGCCGACCTGCGCATCCCCGCCACCTTCTGGGCTGGCACCGACCTTGCCGACGCCCCCGACCTCACCGCCCTGCCGCCGTGGGTGCTCAAGCCGAACCACTCCAGCGGCGAGGTCGTGTTCGGCCCCGCCGGGCACACCCTCGACTCCCTGATCGACGCCACCCGCGGCTGGCTCGAGAGCGACCCCGCACGGCTGCTCGGCGAGTGGGGCTACTCGCAGGCGCGGCCGCTGCTCATCGTCGAGGAACGCATCGCGTCCGAAGGCCACGACCTGAAGGACTACAAGTTCTTCGTCTTCGACGGCGGCCCCCCGCCTCATCCAGGTCAACTCCGGACGCCACGAGGGCCAGCTGTCCTCCACGTTCCACCTGCCCGACTGGACGCTGCTGCCCGTGAAGTCGGCCAGCCTGCCGGTCGGCGACGAGCCGCGCCCCGACACCCTGGACCGCATGGTGCAGCTCGCCGGACGCCTCGGCGAGGGCGTCGACTTCCTGCGGGTCGACCTCTACTCGCTCGACGCCGAGGTGTGGTTCGGCGAACTCACCCCCTACCCGGGCGGCGGTGTGATCCGCTACGAGCCGCGCGAGTTCGACCACGAACTCGGCGCCTACTGGACGCTGCCGAGCCGTCGCGCCGTGTCGGCCGCCCACCGCGTCAGCGGCTAGCCCAGGGGCTCGCTCGGTCATCCGGCAGGGTGACGGCAACCCGTTTCGTTTGTGACACGGTCGTTATCTAAACTGACTCTCGGTCGACGTCAACACCGGGGGGAGTCAGGTGTCCACCATGTCCATTTATGCCGTCTCATCACTTTCATCACCGCTCGCCGGGCGGATTCAACTGGTCGTCGCAACACCTTGATCACGGAGGTGTGTGGTGGCGACGAGCGACTGGAGCAGGAAGACGAGCGATGCGCCTGAGGGGCTGCGGCGGCAGTGGCGTGCTGATCGGGCGTTGCGGCCGGCGATG
>RRZT011530946.1_pt1 | contig 11139 bp, 15 predicted proteins | sample 2165551 | NCBI WGS metagenome assembly RRZT01 (sample SAMN10456910, study PRJNA506462) | wastewater metagenome | biome: wastewater; feature: sludge; material: wastewater sludge; isolation source: wastewater sludge with Escherichia coli K12::gfp cells carrying plasmid... | place: USA: Moscow, Idaho...
AATTTCTCTTAAAGATACTAGAGCAATTATTGACTCAATCATCGATGGTTCAATAGAATCTGCACCTAAAACTGTAGTTCCAATTATGAATTTAGAAATTCCTACTGCATTACCAAATGTAACTGAAGGAATTCTAGATCCAAGAAATACTTATGCTGATGTTTCTGAATGGGAGGCAAAAGCTAGAGATTTAGGAGCTAGATATATCAAAAATTTTGAGCAATATTGTGATACAGAAGAAGGTAAAAGATTAGTTGCGGCTGGTCCTCAATTGTAAAAATAAGAGCAATACCTAAATATGAAATCCTCAGTTTACGCTGAGGATTTTTTTATTGCATGGTAGAAATTAAATGAATAATTGCTAATCTGTAGCCTTCTGTACCAAAACCGGAAAGAACAGCATCAGTATATGCTGCGGTAACTGATTTCTGCCTGAATTCTTCACGTTGATAAATGTTACTAATGTGAACTTCAATTTTGGGTTTTTTAAGGTTTTTAAGCGCATCTGCGATGGCGTAAGAATAATGAGTAAAAGCACCTGGATTGATAACAAGCGCATCAAAGTTATTTTCTTGAATTTTCCCGATGATTTCCCCTTCAAAATTAGACTGGAAATATTCAATAGCGTGTTGAGAATACTCAGATTTTAAATATGTTAAAATATCATCCATTGAAGTACTTCCGTAGATGTCTGGCTCACGAGTTCCTAGAAGATTGAGATTGGCTCCGTTTAGTATTAGAATTTTCATATTTTCAAAGGTATGAAATTTTTAAAACAAAAAAAATCCTCAGAAATTTTCTGAGGATTTTGGTAGCCCGTAGGGAACATTTCTTGGATTTTAACCAAATATTATTTATTTTTACATATTGAAAATCAATTAGTTATAATGTATTTTAATATACTTTAATTTATTTTAATACATTTTAATTTGATTTTTACCCCCCTTTTTGCCCCCTTTTTTAAATGAATAAAAATTAATTAAAATGACATATACTTTTGAGCTTCGGAAAGAAAAAATTTCAAAAACAGGACTAATTCCAATCAGACTTATAGTTTATCATGATAAAGTAAGAATAAGAAAATCTATTGATGCAAAAACATTGCTTGAAGATTGGGACAATATCAATTTAATCATCAATAATCCGAATAACAAATCTAATGATTTGTACCATACCTATTCTGTCTTCAACAAGAATATTTCTGCTTGTAAAGAGAAAGTAGAAAATATTTTTTCATTTTTTGAATACAATAAGATTCCATTTTCAGAGAAAATTTTTATTGAAAAATTTGATTCAGATAATACCAATGTGGCTATTGAATTTTTTGAGGCATATCAAGAATTCATCAATTTGTCTAAACTAACAAAAGCAGAAAACACGATTAAGAAATATAAATCGGAAATGAATTTTCTTATGGATTTCCAACTGCATAGCAAATTTAAACTTCGTTTAGACAACGTAGATTTCCGATTTGAAGAAACGTTTATGGATTATTGCTACAATGTAAAAGAAACACTTAATAATACTTATGCAAAACACATTAAATCTTTGAAAGCCTTTTTAAATTGGGCTTTCGAGAGAGGCTATCACAATTCTTTAAATTTCAAAAAGCTTAAAAGCAAAGAGGAAGAGATTGAAGTAATATATCTCACCAGAGAAGAACTCCTAGAACTTTATAATCATAAATTTGAAAATCAAGCAAAAGAAAGAGCAAGAGATTTGTTTTGCTTTCTATGTTTTACAGGACAAAGGCATAGCGATATTTATAGTTTGCAGAATGCAAATTGGGATGGAGATTATTTAAATTTTACGGTCAAGAAAACAAAAACCATAGACCATTCTGTTTTTTTGGTTCAACAAGCTAAAGATATTTTGGAGAAATATAAAGGAACTATTTTTGAACCAATTCCTCGGATTACCTCTCAAAAATTGAATGAAAAAATCGAAGATTGTTGTGAAGATATAGGAATGACTGAAGAAGTTATATTGACAAGATATATCGGAGCAAAAAGAATAGACCAAAGTTTCAGAAAATGCGACATCATTACATCACACTGTGGGAGGAAAACATTTTGTTGCCTATCTTTAGAACTTGGAATAAGCGAAAGAATCGTAAGGAGCATATCAAACCACAAAGAAGAGCATAGTTTCCGTAGATATGTTAAGATTAGTCAAAGACATCAACAAAAAGAATTAGCAAAATGGGACAATTTTTAGAAAATAATATAAATTTAAAAACCTATACAGAGCAAATAATTAACATTATTGAAAATAATGATAAAATAGATTACCAATGTTTATCATTTGAAATTTTTTCAAAATTATCTCATAATGAATTAATAAAATTATTTGATATTTTGAAGGAATTTTATTTTGAAACATATAAAAAATTGATTTATGAAATAAATCAAATGAGTGTAAAATATTCTTATCCAAATAATCCTTTTTTGACTTTTGAAGCTAAAATTGAAAGTGATTTTGATAAAATTTTGATGGAATCTGAAAATAGTCTTAACACAGGCGATTTAATTGCAAGATTAATATCGTTCTATAATATTTTCCTAGAGAGAAATTCGTTTTTAACACCAGTATATAATAGAATTATAAACAAGATTTTGTTACTTATAAAAAAGAAAATAACTGTTTTAGAAACTGAATTTTTAAATAATAAATTTGTTCCTATTGAAAAAGCTTTATTCATTTTTTTTCTAGAAGAAAAAGAGATTGCATGGAAAAAATTTAAAAATATTATAGAAACTGATTTAGATAGAAGAGGGTATAAATTATTTGAATGCGAATATTTTACAAGGGTAGACTTGTTTTTTCAAAGATTAAATGTTGACTTTATACCTCAAGTTATTAACAAGCATTTTGGAATAGAATTAACAGCTGAAAGTGAATCTATTAAGAAAGAGGAAATTAGGAAATTTTTGGATAAAAGAGATTATTTTAATATTAATAGACCTCTTTCTAATTTTTCTGGTGAATTTATTAATAAAGAAGAAGATATTTTACACTTTAATGAGGTTAGAAAATTGTTTCAATTAATTTTCAAGGAGGCTATTATTGAAAAATATGGGAAACCTTATTTTGATAAACAAATTGTAAGTTTTGCGGACATATTTCTTTCTAATATTACAGAAAAATATCCTGTTTATGATAAAAATGAACTTATCAAAACAAGAGAAATCATCAAAGAAATGGTTTTAGATGGGGACTCAAGTTTTAAAGAAAATCTATTTTCACTAATCTACACTTTAAAAGAATCTCGATACTTATTAAAATGGAATACTAAATTTCCATTAATCATGGAAAGTTATTTAGGAATTAAAGGTTTTTCCAAAGATTCAATAAAGCGATATTTTAAGAATGATAATACAAATCCAATTATGGGGACTTATGATTATATGCTTTTTTTCATAAAAGAAAATTCAAAATTAAAAATGGCATAATGTAAGTAATTGATTTTCAATTCTAAATAACGCTGAATAAGCCAATTTTTTTACAAAAAAAGTAGCTTGCGCCATATTTAAACAAGTAAAAATATGGCAAAATTTCTAAAAACGAATTCGCCTGAATTCAAAGAAAAGCAAAACAACAATATTGCTTTACAAGAGGCAAGCCAAGAAGACGTCTCCTCTCCACTTTACTTTCCACCACCAGAAGACCAACTTCGGCAAAGAGAAGTTGCACAAATGTTTGGGCGTACTGTCCAAACCATTTGTGCATGGACTGAAAATGGCGTAATTCCACATTTTCGGGTAGGCAGATTTCCAATCTATTCAAGGAAGCAACTCATACTATATGCTTCAAAAAATCAGAATCTAATTAATACAAATAGGTAGATGGAAACAATTAATTACAATCAACTTTGGAAAGAATCAAGGCTATATATTACTGATGAACTTGATTTTGCTCCAGTAATAATAAAGGTTGATAACTCGATAATTGCCACGTTAGGGAACTTTTCTTCATCTGTTGGTAAAGCTAAAAGTAGAAAAACTTTTAATGTTTCCGCAATGGTTTCATCTGCATTAATTGGGAAAATTATTCTTTCTTATTCTGCATCATTGCCTGTTGAAAAAAGAAAAATTCTTTATTTCGATACCGAACAGAGTACCTACCATTGCCAAAAAGTATTAAAAAGAATTATACAAACTTCTGAACTTAATCTCAAAATACATCCTGAAAATTTAGAATTCGTGAGTTTAAGAAAGTTCGACCCTGCCACAAGGTTAAGAATCATTGAAGAGGCCATTTCAAAAACTGAGAGACTTGGCTTGGTAATTATCGATGGTATAAGAGATTTGGTTTATGATATCAACTCACCTAAAGAATCGACGGAAATTACCTCAAAATTGTTACAGTGGTCAGAAATCTATAAAATCCATGTTCATGTTGTTTTGCACCTAAATAAGACAGATGACAATGCAAGGGGTCATCTTGGGACTGAAATTCTTAATAAAGCCGAGACTGTTTTACAAGTTGTTCGAGACCCCGCAAATCCAAATATTTCAATCGTAAAACCAATGACCATAAGAGATGTGGAGTTTGAGCCTTTTGCATTCATTATAAATAATGAAGGAATTCCTGAAATGGAAGAAGATTTTCAAATTTCAGAAAACAGCCTCAAATCGTTCGAGTTTCATGATATTCCAGAAAATGTCCACAGACAGTCTTTAAACAAATGTTTTGAAGAATTTAAAGAACTATCTTATGGGGATTTAATTCCAAAACTTATAGAGTCCTATGGAGAATTCGGTTATCAAATGGGACAAAACAAAGTAAAAAATCTAAAAAAATTTTTGGAAAATAAAAGAATTCTAATAAAGCAAGGGAAATCATATTCCTACAACAAAAATTTCTATTTCTAATATTGGTTTAGTTTGGTTTACGTCTATATAGACGTAAACCAAACTAAACCAAAAATTAATTTATTATGAGAAACCAATTCGCAGAAAACCAAGATTTAAGATTAAAATTCAATGGAACATTTATAAGGTTCGGCATGAAAAATAATTTTAAAGGGATGCCCACTGAAACCCTTCTTTTTAAAGATGTTAGAAGCATTGATGAAAGCATTTACGAAGACCATATCTGGTTTAATATGACCAAAGAATTTGGCAAAATAGAAAATCAATTAAAGGAAGGAGTTATAGTAGAATTTGAAGCAAGGATTAAAATGTACATTAAGGGCTATGTGAATAAAAGAGAATATATAGATAACAGAGAAATAGACTATAAACTTTCCTATCCAACAAAAATCAAAATTATAGGCGATGAATTGCAAACAAATCAATGATATAGAGTTGGAAGAAGTCCTCGCTTCTCTCGGACATCTTCCAACTAAAAAAACGGAAAAAGAAGCTTGGTTTCTCAACCCTTTTTCCAACGAGAACCACGCCTCTTTTAAGGTGGATTTAGCGAAAAACAAATGGTATTTATTTTCCGAAGGAATTGGCGGAAATAATATAGATTTTGTTAAAAAATATTTCAATTTTTCTTTATCAGAAATTTTAGAATGGGCAAGCCATCAAAATTTTTCTTCTTTTCATCATCAAAGAGAAATTTCAAAGCCAAATTATGAAATTATAAAAGTAAAGGAAATAGAAAATTTACACCTTAAAAAATATCTTTCCCAAAGAGGACTTACGAAGAAAATTTATCCTTTCATAAAAGAAATTCATTTCAAGATAAATAACAAAAATCTTTATGCGGTAGGTTTTCAAAACCAGTCTAAAGGTTGGGAACTCCGCAACAGCTTTTATAAAGGATGCCTTGGCAAGAAAGACATCGCTATAATTAAAAATAATTCCAATAAGATTTATGTTTTTGAAGGTTTTTTCGATGCCTTAAGCTACATCGAAATGAAGCATGATTTTAATGCAGATTTATTGGTTTTAAACTCTATTTCTATGTATAAAAAATCGAAAGAAATTTTAAAAAACTATGATGAGATTTTCCTATTTCTTGATAACGATTCAGCAGGTGAGAAGATGAAGGACGAGATGCTTATAGATTTCCCAGATGCGGTAGATTCTTCTTTGGTTTATAAAGATTGTAAAGACCTTAATGAATACTTGGTTAACACAAAACTAAATGCAGATGCAGATTAATAAGGCTATGGTTTTGGAGCGGTCAAGAAGGACTTTGAAATATCCAAAACCTTTCAGGTTCCGTCTATCCCAAAGTGTTCTTGCTTTGCTCCTAGCGTCACAAAGGGAAAAATCTTACAGATTTTATTTAATAAATAACGAAAATTCAGAAAATCAAAATTAATAGAAAATCAAAAAATATAGAAAATTTTCTTCATTAAAATTAAGTGAATATTCTTCAAAATAATTTGATAAAAAACGCCAAAAAGATGCAACCAAAAAATAAAGAGACAGCAAAAAATCCTTACCTGAAATCTATTGAAGATTCTTTGAAAAAAAATGAAAAAAGAAAAAGAATGCAGGCGATAGGAAAACTCGGAGGAAGACCAAAAAAACTTCAAAAAAAAAGGTTTAAATATTCTTTGAGTTTAAATGAAAAACAAAACGATTTTGCCAAAATAATTTGTGAAAAAAACCAAATCTCGTTGCAGGAATTTTTAAGAAGAAAGATAGAAAACGAGCCATTACCAAATCCAGAACGAAACAAAATTTTGTTGCAATTCTATTCCAACTTCAATAGAATAAAAAACTTTTTTGATTCAAGAATTTGGGAGGAAAACGAAAGGCAAAACTTTAAAAAACTATTAACTGAAACCTGTGAAGAAATTTTAAAAAACATTAAAAAATAAGATTAAAAATGATAGCTATCGCAAAAGTAGTTAATGGAAGTTTTGAGGGAGTAAACTATCCCAACAACAAAGAAAAATTATATATAGATAAAGAGGGAAATGTCTGCCAAAAATTCTATAACCTCACTTCAAATAATTCGTCAGAAAATTGGGAAGAAATGAAGGCAATTGCAAAACTTTCTAGTATTAAGAACAAATATGTTGTTGCTGTACTTTCTCCCACAGAAGAACAATCAAAAAATCTACAATTTGAAGACTGGAAATCAATGGCAGAAAACTATGCTAAAACCTTCGATTTTTATGATAATCAATGGAGATGGGACGTTCATGGAAACACCGACGAAAAACACTTACATATTTATGCTTCAAGAATTGATTTCTCTGGAAAAAATTCAGTTAAAGAAGCAAGAATAGGGCTTCGTTCAGGTAACTGGGCAGAGAAATACTCAAAAAGTATAGGTTGGAAAACATTAGATGAAATTCTTCATGACAAAAAAGCATTGACAAAAGAAATTTTAGTAGATGCACTTAAAAAATGTAAAAATTTCTCCGAACTAAAAAACGAAATGGAGAAGCGAGGATATACTTTTCAATTAAGTTTTTCAAATAAACAAGATGGAGAAAAAACGCTTAATGGAATGCGTATCATGAAAGTTTCAGATGCAGAAAAAAGAAAAATTAGGGAAGATGCTACCAATTTGGCGGTAAAGAATGGAAGAGAACTACTTCCAATAAACATTAGAAATAAGCCCACATTAACTCCCGAAGAATTGGAAAAAGCAAAAGAGCTGGGAAAAGAAAAACTTCCTATGGAAATTCAAATGCTTGTTTTATCAAAAGCAGAACTTAAGGCAAAACCTGGCTTTACTTTAAGCGAACTTGACAGAGAAAAGAAAAACAGAATTACGATTGGAAATATCGTTCAAATTTTGGAAAAGAACAGCAAAAAACACTATCAAAATAATTCCTTTGAACCAACTTCATTTTCTGACAATTTACAAGAAAGAATAATAAATCTAAATATTTCGAGCAACTTTCTATTAATAGAACTTTTAGAAGATTTCCTCAAAGAAAGTTATGTTTCAGCGGAAGAATATAATATGAGAAAGAAAAGAAAATACATCAGTAGTGGATTTTCAAGATAAATTTCAAATAACAAATATTAACCCTTTAAATAAAATATAATGGACAACAATTTAGACCAAGAATTATTTTCAGAAAACAACGAAAATAATAACAATGAACAACCAAAAACAAAAGAAAACGAAGGAATGAGTTATGAAAACCTTGACCCGATGGGAATTTTAATGCAACTCACTGCAAAATCAGAAGAAATCAGCAAGAAGATTAATAAAATTGAAGCTTTGCAAGACAATAGAATTGAGTTTGATAAAACGCTTAAAGACCTGCAATCAGAAGTGAAAAATTTTATGGAAGGTGTTGAAAATAAGCATCAAGATTTTCTGGACTTTTTTTTTGATAATGCAAAAAAATTAATTGTAAATTTCAAAGAGGTTAAGTTAGGCTTAAATGAAGAAGATTTGCAAGAATTGAAAAGTGTATCAAGCATTACCAAAAAACTAACTGACGCTTATAATGAGAAAGAATTGAAAGTTATCCATTTTTTCAATAGGATGAAATACTGGATTTTGGGAAGTTTTGCTTTGTTAATTATCCTAAATATTATCACTGGCGATTTAGCGAGAATTTGGTACAGAACCTCAGTTCAAACCAAACAAGAAACAAGAGCGGAATTGCTTGATGAAATTAAAAAATCTGGAAAAGGAATCTATGAAATACAACACATAGAAGAATTGGAAAGGAACACCAAAATCATTCAGTCTTGGAGAAAAACAGCACCAAAGTCTAGTGTAGATAACTTTGATACTTTCATGGATGGATATTTTGCCAAAGAAAAGTAAGTTTTGATGTGTAGATAAAATTCAAAACTTCTAATTAAAATTCAGCGATTGAAACGGGAATAGGCTTTCGTTTCTGAAAGCCTATTTTCTATCTAGGCAAGCCGAGTTCTCTCATCAAAATAATATTTCTGAAAAATTTAACCTTTTTTCTTCTGCTACTTATCCTTTTTTCAGTTGGTGTTTCATACATAGCGGAATATCTAGCATGTTCCAAGTCCATTTTGAGCATGAGGTTTGCCCAGTTTTGTTTTTCTATTGAGGTGTCCATTTTTTGAATTTATTTGGTTTCGGTTGAAAGTTTTAAAATTTCTTGCCTTAATTTTTCTGGGTTTTCAATGTGGAGGGAATTTGAAAATTCTCCCGTCATTACTACAAGAGTGCCAAAATTCATTTTCTTTCCTAAAAAACTTTGAGTTAAAACAAGGCTTTTAAATTTATCAACAGCTACATCCACGGTTTTTTTTCCAAATAAACCAGTTTCATAAGAGAGTTGAGATGGAGTAAGCCAAATTCTAGTTTTTCTTAATCTCAAAAAATAGGAAAGTCCTTTAAAGAAAGGAATTGATAAGAAAAATGCAATAATTGTAGTAAAACCAAAATAGCCAGAAATTAAAGAAAGTAATAAAAAGACAGCTCCAGAAACGCCAATAAGCATCATGATAATTGGGAATACATAAACAATCCAATGCAGTTTTGCTTCATAGATTACGTTTTGATTTGATTGAGAGTTGAGTAGATTTTCCATGATTTTTATTAGGAGTATCAGTTCCAAATACCCATTAAAATGAAAAAGCGTGGAACTGAAGCCAATCTGTTTCTGAGGCACCGCTAAGAGCCCGACTTCCAGATATGAACTTACAGCCCACGCCATTATAAGACATGGGCGTAAGCCTATCATTTTGGGAAGTCTTTTGAAAATTAGCGGTTTTCAGAAACCCGAATAATAGCTTACGCTTTACGTTTATTTTTTTTCTATAGCAAATATAAAATAATTTTTGTTAACTCGGATTACTTCTCTTTTTTCTCGATTTTTCAGGTATAAATTTGTCAAAGAAATAAGAATAATGAAAAAAGAAATGCCAATTTATTTAAAAGATGAATTCTATATTTATCCTGAAGATGTAGAAAAACAAAACATTAATATTAACCCTTTAAATCTTGAAAATTATGCCAAGAAATCATGAAGCAGACATCTGCAACCCAAACAATGAAGCGTACCAAGAAGCTTTGGATAATCACGCTGACCAACTTAATCCAAATAACGATGAATATCAAGGTGATTAAGTTCTTTTTGCTACCTTTATGGTAGCATTTTTATTGCTAAATTTTTAATATATGGAAGAAATTAATCCCATACAATTTATTGAGTCTTTCAATAATAAAAACCAATTGAAGTTTATAAAATCATTTTTTGAATTCCTTTCTGAAGATGATATTGAATATTTTAAAATTATGATTCAAGATGAAGAGCTACTTCAAGATTTGATGAAAATTATAGAATTTCATAATACTAATTTTAAAAGCAAAACACTTTCAGACTACCTAGTGAATTTTAAAGAAAATCTTGAATCTAATCTTGACAAGATACCAAAATTTAATAATGAAAAAAAAATATCTGAATTTTTGCTTTTTATTTACAATTTATATCAAAAAGATTTCATCCCGAGACAAAAACTAATTCAAAAAAAGGATGTTGTTGAAGAGTTTCGTGTAGATTCTAATACTTTTAACGAGTGGTTAAAATATTTCAGCAAAGAATATTTTATAGGGCAAAGAGAATTTACCTCAAAAGAATTTGCTGAAATAATGTCTGATTTAGTAAAAGTAGAAGGTTTAGATATTGAGAATATAAAAAAATATCACTTTCAAGCTTATAATAAAATAACAATTGCGAAGATTGTTGGCGATTTGTCTAAATCTTCTAAAACGAATTATAAGCAACTTATTGAAAAGACAGAAAACATTGATGATATTGCTAATAGAAAATTTATTCATTGGATTAAGAACCACAACAAACTACCTTTTACACTTGCGTATCAATGGATTCAACTTTTAATTTCATCAAATAATAAAGAAAAAATTAATGCATTAGATATATTTGATGAATATTTCGCTAGAATTAAGTAAAAACAAATATATATCAAAAAGTGAAGTCAAACTATTATATTTATAAATTTCATTTTATTTATTTGTTAATATTTTATAATTTTAAAAATTAAATAATAAACTAATGTACCTGAAAAATATTAAACTTTGGAATTTTAGAAAATTTGGAAACAGGGATGAATTTGACATTAATAAACCCAATTTAAGTTTAAATTTCACTAAAGGATTAAATGTGCTTATAGGTGAAAACGATTCTGGAAAAACAGCTATAATTGATGCTATAAAAATTGTTCTTAAAACTCATGCTTATGAATGGATAAAAATTGA
>RRZT012053243.1_pt1 | contig 11137 bp, 7 predicted proteins | sample 2165551 | NCBI WGS metagenome assembly RRZT01 (sample SAMN10456910, study PRJNA506462) | wastewater metagenome | biome: wastewater; feature: sludge; material: wastewater sludge; isolation source: wastewater sludge with Escherichia coli K12::gfp cells carrying plasmid... | place: USA: Moscow, Idaho ...
AATCCTGCAGCCGGCCAGCCAGACCGTGGCCGACATCAGCGTGGACGAAGTGGCCGCCACCTGGCGGCGGCTGCATATCGGGCAGATTCGGTAGCGGCGCGACCTGCAGCGCTCCGTTTCAGGTTCAACTGCTGGCAGGAGGGATAAGTGGATCGCCTGCATGCGGAGTTTCAACGGGACGGTGACTCGTGGCTTTCGGCATCAGGTATCGTTCCCGCGAAAGCGGGAACCCAGACCGCACCACCGTGTGTGCCGTGGGCGTTGAGTGGCGGGGCGGCCGGGAAAGCTGACACCGGCTGTATGCTGTGGATGCTCCTAGACTCTCGTCTTCGCGAGAATGATGCGGCGGGACGCGACAGCTACACACTTTCAGCTTGGTCTGGTGTCCTTCACTTTGGTGTTGAAGGTCCGGGGGTTCATGCACAGTAACTCGGCAGCTTTGGTGCCGCTGCCTGCGACTTTCTGGGCGGCTACGAGCAGTCGCCGCTCCCATTCCTCCACAAGTTCCCGGCAGGGTAAGCATGTGTCAGTTACCTGCGCTTCGCGCAGGTAACTGACACAGCGAGAAATAGTTGGTAACTCATCCTGCAGGGAGCCTGGTGACACCAACCGACGTTCGTCGTCGAGTGACTCTTCTCTTCTCAGGTTGTCCAGCTCCTGATTGACTTGTTCAGGTCCGATGGACAGCAAGCGCCCAGTCTGTAGCCCTCCCACCAGCAGCCGCCGTGCCAGTCTTTCGAGATCCCGGTAATTGCCGGGTAGCTGCATAGATTGGAGTGCACGTACGATCTGACTTTGATGTGGGCGAAATTGGTCGGCGTAGTCTCTAGTGAGTGACATTTTCATCTTATCCTGTCCAACAACCCGTTCCGGATCAAGCTGCGCCAATTCATCGCAAGCCTGGTACACCACGTCTTTCCAGATGTCTTCAAGGTCGGTGCGACAATCGCGAAGGTCCGGCAACTCGATGATCAGTTCCGAGATGCGATCTAGGAAGTCTGGTGCCAAAACTTCCCGCAGTTCGCGGCGTGACTTGTTGGTGGCGGCGATTAGCCGGAATTTGGACGCGATGGGCTTCTCGCCACCGATCTGGCGGAAGCTCCCGTTACGCTGCAGTGCGAGCAGCAGCATGCCCTGCGCCTGTGGATCCATCCAGTGGATCTCGTCTAGAAATACACAATCATCACCAGCCTGTTCTAGCAAGCCAAGCGAGTTTTTTCCGGCTGTGCTATGAGCTCCCTTTACGTAGCCGAATAGGCTGCTGCGCAACATCATTGGATCACCGCGAAACTCTGCACAATTCAGGTGGTGGTTCCATCCATTTTTTAGCCTTACTTTCCAGTCACGGTATACCTCACGCAGGCTTTCGGCGATATGGGTCTTGCCGGAGCCGCGGTTGCCGATGATTAGCACTGGGAAGGGCACTCTGCCGTAGCGTTGCACTAGTTCGGCTACCTTGCGCAGACTGGGTGTTCGGGCCTTGGTGATGCTCCACCTTTCATCGGCCACGTGGTCGTGGTAGCGTCTACCAAGCTCGGCTAGGAGATTCCACGGTACTTCTTCCAGTACCTGTGTATCTTGCCGGTGCTTTCGTGGAATGCCCTGGTACGCAAGGACGTTGTCGCCAGCGACTCGGGCTTGCAACGCGAGTAGCATTACTGTCTGCGCTGCAGGTGTCCCTGGACTGAGGTTGACGACGATCTGCTCCGTCGGATGATTTCTCCGGATTTCCGCGAGGGTCGACGCGGTGAAGCGAAACAGCGCCTGATGGTTGGTCGGTGCCTCGTCCGTGACCCAGAACTTACACTCCACTGGGGGACCGTCCCGCTTGCCTATCTCCTGCATCAGCTTCTCGGCCACTTCCTCTGCAGATGGGGAGGGCTCGTCAACCTTCGGTGTGTGCTGTCGGCGTACTAGGATGTAATGCTTGTCGATCCGATCCCGTAACGGCGATGCTTCGTTCAGCAGAAATTCCAGCGTTGGACCAGGCTCGTGCTGGTTGCTGACAGGTGTATGGTCGCGACTGAAAGGATCGTTGTTGACCGAAACCCACGATACGCTTATCTTTCCATGGCTCATGGTCGTTGCCTTTTTCTGTTGCGCACGGGTTGCTGCGCAGGTGGGAGTGGCGATACGCAAATCTTCAATACGTTGCCTGAGAGCCATCCCCTGCTGCGGGCGCTGCCAGTTCCGCCGCTGTTGGTTTCCTGCAGGCGCTGCACGTCAAGACGGCGCCTATCGTTATCTACCTTGATGTGCATCACCAGCCCATCGGCGCTGCGCAGCAGTTGTTGGCCTGGCGCTTCCATCAGCTCGACGGCATGATGCCTTAGGGAGTTCATCAACGGTCCGATGTCCGTCTTCGGCGGTAACCATAACTCCCAGTCACCGGGTAACGGCGGTTGCGAGCCGGCTTCGGCTAGCTCGTGCACGGACGGCGCGTTCAACGCAACGTCCGTGCTGCGCTGCATAACATTGCGGATCCAGCGGCCTACGGCTGCCGCTACACTTGGGTCGTCCACGACCACGCCAACCTCAATGCCATCACTCCAACCATGCTTGGCGTCTAGGTTGCCGGTCCACAGCAGCACAGCCTGATCGTCCGCAATGATGGACTTCGTGTGCGTACGGCGGTGACCATAAATGCTAACCTGCCCCGGCGCCAACCCGAGCAGCCAGGCTAGGCTGGCACGCTGAGCTTCGATGTGGTTGCGGGGTTGTACCAACAGATCTATTGCGACGCCGCGCGTCAGCGCTCGATGCAATGCAGCACCTACTGGGTGGTCTTCCATCCCTATAAAACTGTAAGTCGCAATCACCAGGTGGCTGCGGGCATGATCGATAATTTGCACTGCCGCGTCCAGCAGCGAGTTTTCATACCGGCGCAAGGTGGTTACGGCATGCGTATCACTGACGCTAGACAGATCTCTCCACGGTAGGTCGGGCCGCGCCGGCAGCGAGTGCACGTCTAAGCTGACACCAGGGAGCGACTCAAGGGAGGTCAATTGTTGCCAGATGTGGGCGAACAGTCTGCCAAACTCGCGAGCAACAAACTGTTGATGCAAGGCTAAGCCGTCCTCCGGATTGATCTCGTAGGCTTCCTTGGTCGAATTGGCGGAGGTGACGATGGCGCAGGCGTCATCGACCACGCAGAACTTAGCGTGGCAATCCTCGGCGCTGCGCAGCCAAGCGCCGGCGCGAGCTAGCCGTCGCAGGTGCTCGTCGTGGCGCTGGGCTCGCTCCCGCTGTTTGGCTGTCTGCGCGTCGACCTCGTCGTCCAATTCCAAGACCTCCGCGCGTAGATGCTTACCCAGCGCCGTCAGGATGTAAACGCCGCCTTGCAGTCGCTCCGCCGCTTCACACAGGGCCTGCACGATGTCCTCATCGGCGAAAAGGAAGCTGCAAAACAGCACCTTGCTGCTAGCTGCCCGAATTTGCGTGATCAACAGGTCGCGGATGTGCGCGGACTGGCTTAGGTCGTCGGTGGAGACGTGGACGATGTCTTCACGCCCCGTATCCTGAATCTGGTAGCTGGCGCCTGACGAGGGCGACTTCTCACGCATGAACAGGACGCCTGGTACGCGCTGCTGGCCTAGCTGGATCGTGGGAGAGCCTGGCGCAGGTGAGGTTGACCTGATGTCGTCGGTCATGCTGTTTGCTCCTCAGTTGCGTAGGGAGAGACTAGGTCACGCTGCAGGCGGCGCATGCACAGTGCTGCGCGCAGCGTGACCTGAGGCCATAGGGTCACTGCTGCTTCGTCGGCCGACGGCAGACCGTGGTCGCAGCCCCAGTAGGTGGCGAGGCTAGTCGCCACGTCCGCACAGGTGGCATCGAAGTCGCGCCGCAATGCGGCATCATTCCTCGACAACAAGGCATAGAAAGCTTGGTGCGCTGCCTCGCGGTCAGCCGGCGTTGGGTGGATGCGCAGGCCTACGTGCCACGAGTCCAAACACGACCACAGGAAGGGGTCTTGGGGCCGGTCGCCATTGTTAAGAATGCTGGCCATCCGTTGGCCGTCGCAAGACACCTCGTACGCGCCATCGTTCCGCAGCGGGGTACTAGCCGATAACTGCTGATCGCCGAGCAGCCTGGCCGGATGTAGCGCCTGGGCGTTGATGAGCTGTGTGGCATTGATCAGCGGATAGGCTCGCGTTTTCCCTCCATTCTGCAGATAGGCGTGCCAGCTCAGTTCTTCGGCCGCTGTGCGGAACGCTGCCAGTATCAAAGTTGCCGTTTGAAGTTGCTCCTGCCTGTCGACGCGGCGCCTGAGGCGCCGCACCTCCCACTGCGAACCCGGCACGACGCGCACCAGCTGGCCGCTCAGGCCGGCCACGCCGGTGCCGATGCCGCAGGCCGCCATGCGTTCGTCGGACGGCAGGGCCAGGCTGCTGTCCAGCGTGCGCAGCGACCGCGGCACATCCTTCGCCTCCAGCGATGGCTGGCGATGGCGCACCGTGTGGCGTTGCTGCCTGTCGTTTTCGACCCTGATGAACAGCAGCGGCTCAGCTAGGAAGACCAGCCTGGCTTTGTGCACGCGCCGCTGTGGAATGGTGCCGCGTTCCAGCGCCATGTGGCCCAGGTCGCTTATCCGGCAAAGCGGCGAGTCCAACGCGCGCGAGGCCCGCAGCTTGCGCGCGTGCGTCGGCACCGTTGGCGGCGCCAGCGCTGCGCCGCCAAACAGGCTGGACGTCAGGAAATGCCTGGCAAAAGACAGCAGGCCGTCGTCGGCCTGGGCGGGCTCGGCGCCGTCCTGCAGCAGCTGGTCATCCAGCAGGCGGTGGACGATGGCTTCCGAAACCGTGTCGCCCAGGCCCAAATACTCATCGACCAGCATCGGCGTAACTTGCCCCAGCGCGCGCGCTAGCGCCAGCACTGCCCAGTCCGCGGAGCGGAGCTCGCTTTCCTGCATACATTCCAGCGCCTCGAACTCGACCTCGAAAAGTTCCAGCTCCCGCGCCAGGATCGCAGTGGGGTTGCTCGTGACGCCGGCCTGGTACAGCGACGCCGCAATTGCTTGAAGGTCGTGCGCGCTCATGACTGGCCTCCCAGGGCACGGCCCCATTTCTTCTTCTGCTCGCAGCCCTCGTACAGCCGGACAAGCAGGTCGCCGGGATCACGTCGGCGGCCACCTTCCTGTCCGGCCAGCGTGGTTGAGTCGCCGATCACGATGCGCTTGTGGCGCGCGCGCGTGACTGCCACGTTAAGGCGGTTGAGGTTGTCGACATGGCCGCGGCGGCCCTTAGGATTGCTGCGCGTGGTGCACAGGATCACCAGGTCTTTTTCGCGCCCCTGGAAGCGGTCGACGATGCTGACGTGAATGTCGATGGGTGCATGGTTCGCGGCCGGGCAACTCCATTCCCGGCGCCACGGATCGCTGCCGTCGCGCAGGCGGTGGAAGATGGCCTTGCGCATCTGGCGCGCCTGCTCCAGGTAGAAGCAGACGACGCCGATCTCGAATGGCGCATCGGGTCCGCGCCCGTGCTCGCGCGGGTCGCCGCGCCAGCTCTGGACGGCCCAGGCGGCGCAGGTCTCCACCAGTTCGAGAGCCACGTCGATTTCGAGCGGATTGGTGTAGCTGCCCCCCTGCCACTCGGTGTTGCGCGGATATTCATAGCGCTGCCCGCCTGGCTGGTAAGCGGTGTCCAGCCAGATCGACGGCGCCTGCAAGCCAGGAATGTCCAGGCCCAGTTGATGAGTGTCGCGCGCCGAGGGGTAGTCGCGGTCGTAGACCTGCTCTGACGAAAACTCCGCGAGCGCCGGTGCCATGCGGTGCTGGTAGTTGAGCTTGACGACGCGGCTGTCCGGCAACTTGGTCAGATGCTCGAACACACTTGGCAGCGCCAGCTTCTGCAGTTCCAACATCTCAGCGCCCAGGCGCAGCGCAGCGTTCCACTGGCCGTGATCGGGGCCGAATGCATCGTTGCGCTTGGGCTGGTTGCGCCACTTTTCCGGATCGGCGCCGAGCAGCACCAGTTCATCGCGCTGCGCGTCGCCGATGCCGAAGGGATCGCACAACGCCTCCACCAGTTGGCGCCAAGCGTTTTCCAGGCGTTCGGAATCGGGGTGCATGCGGTTGTCGAAGTGCTGCCGCAGTTGGCTGCTCACTTCGCGTATCCACGCGGGATCAGGCTCGGTGAGGCCGGCCCGCTTCGCGCGTTCCGAGACCACGGCTTCGAGCTCACCGAGGTCGACGTACGGTGGCAGTTGGCGATGATCGCCCACCAATATCCACTTGCGCGCTCGCGCCGCCGGGACGAGGAAATCGGTGATGGTCGCCTTGCTGGCTTCGTCCATGATCATGACGTCGAACACCGCCTCCACGTCACGGAACTCGGGCGCCATGGCGATGCCGATCGGAGTGGCGCACAGCAGGTTGGCGTTGAGCAGCAGCATGGCGCCGATGGCATCGTCGCCCTTGATGCGCTCGGCCCATTCGCGCTGCACCCGGGCCACGGGATCCTGGGCCAGTTCGTCGTCGCCCGCGGCGTCGCGGATCTCTTTGGACAGCTGGCCGGCCAGGTCGCGGCAACGGTTGGCCAGCAGGAAGCGGTGGGCTTGTGCTTCGACGTTCTTCTCGGAGCCCAGGCGGATCGCGGTGACGCCGGGGCGGGTACCCACGCGCTCCAGCACATTGTCCAGCGCCACATGGGTCGGCGCCACCAGCAGGATGCGCTTGCCGGCCTTGACTAGCTCTTCGATGATGCCGCAGATAACGGTGGTTTTGCCGGTGCCCGGCGGCCCCTGGATGAGGGCGATGTCGGGCGTCTCCAGCGCCAGCTCCCGAGCCTGCAGTTGGCGCACCGTCTGCGCATCTCCGGGCGGCAGGCCGGGCGGCGGCACGTGCGGCAGCCCGTCGGGGCGCGTGAGCGCTTCCAGCAGTCGGCCATAGGCTTCATCCGTTCCCATGGCTATGGCATCAAGCGCTTCGCGCATGCGCTTGAAGGCATCGTCGCCGGGTTTGACGCGCAGTTCACCCTGCACCAGCAACTCCTCGCCGTTGTCGACGAAGGTGGTCGTCAGAACTTCGCCGTCATCGGAGATGTCGTCGAAGGTGAGCGTGCGCATCCGGCCCTTGCTGTTCGGTACCTCGATCCGGGTGCCCGGACGGGTGAAGGCACGCGGCCACTCGTCCAACTCCAGTTTGCGCAGCCTGACCGGCGCACGGTCGACCAGCGTGTAGCTTGTGCGCGGCGCTGACGATTCTGCGTGGTTACGCAGCGCTTCCAGGTAGCGGCGCACATTGCCGATGAAGATCCCGTCCTTCTTGGACTCGCGCTCGGCATCGCCCGGATTGATGCAGGCCCGCAAACGGGTCTGCGCCGCCACCATCCGGCACAAGCCGGCAAGATCAAAGCCATGCCGATTGCCGGTGCTGAAGCTGGCCACCAGCAGGCGCGCAACCGGCGGTGGTCTCAGGCGGAAGGCGGAGAAAACGCGCAGGCTCAAGCCATCGCGCGCGGGGCTGCAGGCAAACGCGATGCGGTTGGTCGCCAGCACTACACAGAAATCGTTTTCGGGCAACTGGCCTTCGCTGGCCTGGATCAGCACGGGGCTGGCGGGCTCGCCAAGGTCCGGCGCCTTGAATTTGCCGTCGGGGCCTTTGACCTGGAACCAGGTCCAGACATCGCGGTGGTTGAACTCCTCCACGGCGGCGGCGAAATCCAGTGCCGGATCAATTTTCTGGATGAGCTGAGGCAGCTTGTTCGAGCCGCTCAGAGGAATGGTGTCGTGCACGCGCAGCGTGCCGGACAGGCCAAGCCGTGTCTGGCCGGCAATACGGGGCAGGGGGAGTTCCAAGCGCTCTGCCAGCCGGGCAATGCGTTGAATCAACATAACCGAGATCGCTTTCCTTCTGATGGGCAGTAGGCATCCAATAGCAAACTGTGGGCCAGGGGATTTTTATTTATAAATCAAGTGATTAAAAGATATGCTGTCATCGACTGAGAATTTTCAAGCTAAGTTTGAGCATTTTTGCTTCCGAATCATTGGTTAAGCAAAAATTTGCTCAATAATAGCCGTTTTTTGCTTGTGAGGTGTGATTATATTCCAAGTTTACTATTTATGTCATTGATTTTAATGGTTAATTTATGTTGGCACGCATTTTTCTATAGATTGGACTCCACCAACAATTGTAGTGAGGCGTGCAGATGAACATCACCCACCACGGAGAGCTCCGGCAGCAACAGCGCGGCATCCCATCCGTCATCATCGATCTGGTATTGACGTATGGCAGCCGCGAATACGACCACCAGGGCGGGGTCACGAAGTACCTCGACCGCCGCAGCCGCAAAACCATTGAGCAGGACAAGGGGCGGGAGTTCGTGAAGCGCTACAGCAACCAAATGAACGTCTATGTCGTGCAAAGCGCCATCGATGGCCGCGTGATCACTTGCGGCCATCGTCATACCCGCATTAACCGCCACTGAACAAACCCACTACAAAATCATAGGCACCAAAAACCGCCAAAAGAGATACCGTCTGCAAGGTGCTGAAATCGCATATCTAGAGCAATGCTTGGAGGCATCGGCGGCTCTTTGCTCGACGGGTTCTGGTGAACATCTGAACATCAGCAAATCTACCCGTCTCACGTTTCACCCATCAGTTAAGGAACGCGTGTGTATCATATCCTCCCGTCAGTTACCAGCCCCATCGTCATTAATTGGCATGTCACGGAAGCATGCAACTTTCGGTGCCGTTACTGCTATGCCAAGTGGCAGCAGCTAGACGGCCGTGAGCTAATTCGAGATCCTAAGGCGTCTAATGCCTTGATAGAGGCGCTATACGAGGGCTTTGCCCAGTTCAACACAATGAGTCCGCCTCGTCTGAACTTTGCCGGCGGAGAACCGCTGTTGTATGGTGATCAGGTCGTTAGTGCTATGGCGAGGGCCAGGGAATTAGGCTTTGATGTTTCATTGATCAGCAATGGTAGTCGCCTGACGGCTGATTTAGCTGCAAGGATCGCCCCACATCTGACGATACTGGGCATCAGTATTGACGCGACAACATCGGCTACCAACGAGCGAATTGGCCGGCTAGATGGGCGTGGTATCCAACTTGATCTAGCCGGAATGATTGACCATATTGCCTTCATGCGCAGCCTCAACCCGGCTATGACGCTCAAGGTCAATACGGTAGTCAATGAAGTCAATTGGCAAGAGGATCTCACTTCATTGATCTCCGATCTGGAGCCAACTCGTTGGAAGGTGCTTCGGATGCTGCCCGTGGTTACCAAAGAACTGGCCTTGAACGATGATCAGTTTCAGGCGTTCGTTGATAGGCACCATATTCTGGATAGCATCATGTGTGTCGAAGGTAATGATGATATGGTGCAGTCGTATATCATGGTCGATCCTCATGGGCGCTTCTTCCAGAATCGTAGCGTCGGTGCAGGCTATGACTATTCACCGTTAATCATCGATATGGGCGCATTGGAGGCATTTGATTGCATGACATGGTCGGCGGAGAAATTTGTAGCGCGCTACCCGCGCATCAGTAAGTAGTTACTAACTTTTCTATACTAACTTTGCTATAAGTAGCGTCATGTGAGTGATAATGCACTCCATAGGTTGTAAACGACTTTCCGATGGGCGTTCTCTTGATCATCAACACTTTACAAATGGTACGGCAGCAAGCCATCAGAAATGCTAACATATTCTCGGGTGACGCTACTTGTTAAAAAGTTATTATGTATAACCAACTTGGAATTCAGAGCCAAACCCTTCCAGTAAGCGCTGAACCTCCATATGCAAGTATCCTGCGTGCAGGATTTGAATGCTCGCCAATGGTATTTGGCTTGTTTTCACAGCGTCTCGATCAGATTCAACTTTGGACTGTACGTAGGAAGATGCAATAGCACAAACTGCTGTTTCAGCACCCGGCGGTCAAGAGTTTCCGGCTCAATGTGGTGGTGAATGGACGCGTTGTCCATCACCACAAAGGTTGGCTTGTCTGCTGGGCTGGCGCAGGTCAGCTGATCCAGAAACGCCTCCATATGCTGATGGTGTATGTTGTGGTCGTAGATTTTAAAGTGCAGTTGTGTGGTTCCATGATCCAGTGCGCCCAGCACATTCACCCGCTTGCGCCCGACACTGGCGTCTGCGGTGTGCGCCTGACCGCGAGGCGACCAGCTGCGCTGAACATTGGGCAGGCAGCTAAAGCCAGATTCATCTAGGTACAGCAGGCGGATCTTGCCTTGACGGGCATGCTTTTCATTTGGTTGAGCGTGTGCTCAACGCGCCGAAAACGCAGCTCATTTCTTTTTTGAAGAGAAAGCCGGGTGTGTTTGAACGATAGGCCACGCGCTTTCAGGCCCGTACCCGGGCGGGCTAGTAGCCAGTCACCATGGTGTGAATGGACGATTGGCATTGAAGCTTAAAGTCACGTGCTTGCCCGAATCTTTGTGTTTCAATGTGACTGGCTACTAGCTAAGATTGCTTGCTGGCAGGGTGTGGCTCTTACGGCCTTGCCGCATTCGGCTGTTGCCATCGTGCGCATGCAGTTGATGCCGCAAACCTTGCGCAGCCTCAAGTCATGACGCTTGCGTTTCACGTAGAGTGCCCGCATGAAAGCTTTTGTTGACTGTTTGTTCGCGCTTTTCGCCGGATCCGGCGGTGGGCGCCTCGGAGGCCGCCATGCGCATCCTGCTGGTAGAAGATGACCTCTTGCTGGGCGACGGGGTCGAAGCCGGCCTGCGCCAGACCGGCTTCACGGTAGACTGGATCAAAGACGGCGTGTCGGCGCGCTCGGCGCTGGAAGTGGTGGATTATGACGGCATGGTGCTGGACATCAACCTGCCGCGCCTGTCCGGGCTCGACCTGTTAAGCGAAATCCGCCGAGCCGGTAATGCCTTGCCGGTGCTGCTGCTCACCGCCCGCGATACGGTGGAAGACCGCATCCTGGGGCTGGACGCCGGGGCGGATGATTATCTGGTCAAGCCGTTTGCCTTGGGCGAGCTGGTGGCGCGTTTGCGCGCCGTGGTGCGCCGCGCCCATGGCCGCGCCAGCCCAACGCTGGAATACGCCGGCCTGAGCCTGGACCCTGGCGCACACAAGGCGTGTTATCAGGGGCAGGACATCGAGCTGACCGGCAAAGAATTCCAGCTGCTTGAGCTGTTTCTGGATAACCGCAATAAAGTGCT
>RRZT011039536.1_pt1 | contig 11136 bp, 7 predicted proteins | sample 2165551 | NCBI WGS metagenome assembly RRZT01 (sample SAMN10456910, study PRJNA506462) | wastewater metagenome | biome: wastewater; feature: sludge; material: wastewater sludge; isolation source: wastewater sludge with Escherichia coli K12::gfp cells carrying plasmid... | place: USA: Moscow, Idaho ...
CTCCCGGCCACCCACGACCGAGTAGTCGATGGTGTTCTCGCCGAAGTAGACCCGGGGTTCGGTCTGCTCCAGTGCGCCCACTGGGGGGATATCCCGGACGATCCAGCTCGGCTCACCGCTGGCTTGGCGACGGTTGCCGTACGCGCCCACCATTGCGTAGCCGTGGGTGTAGACCGTGTGTACGTTGTTCCAAGTCTGGTTTTCTGCCGGCAGGCCGGCCACGTTCAGCTCACGGACCGCGACGATCGCGTCGGTCTCTTGTCCGTCAATGGTGTACCGATCGACATCCAGCACGTCGGGGAACGAGTAGTAGCCACGCACCTGCTGCAACTGCTCGAACGTCGGAGAGATCACTTGGGGATCCATTAGCCGGATGCCGGGTAGCGCAGCGGCGTCGGCGATCAGCTGGCCCGCGCTGACCGCTGTGGTCGCCGCGTAATCGGTTATCTCAACATCGTCGATGCCGTAGGCATCCCGAGTCGCCGCTATCTGGTTCACGATGTATGGGCGTTCTCGATCGGGCTCGTTCGGCCGGACGTCGAAGCGCTGCACAATGCCCGGGTAGAGCCCCTGCAGGATAAGACCCGCCGCCACTGCGAGGGCCACTGCCGCCACGGGCAGCATCCAACGACGGAGCTTGGCGTTGACGAAGAAGAGCACCGCGCAGAAAATGCAGATGATCGCCATGATCAACTTGGCCGTGATGCGGGCGTTGTCGTCGGTGTAGCCGATGCCGGTCATCAGGTCGTCGTTGTCTGAGATGGCGAAACCGTAGCGTCCCAGCCACTGGTCCACGGCGAGGGCCACCATGATCAGACCCATCAGGACCGACAAGTGCGCCTGCGCCCTGGCAGTAAACGGGTTGCTGACCTTGATCTCGGGGGCCTGACCCTCAATCGGGGCGCTCACGCGCAACGGGGTACTGCGCATTGAGCCTGCTATGAAGTGCACAGTGGCCGCGGCCAGCAGCGAAATGATCAGGGTCCAGGTCACCTGGCTGACGACGAATCGCCACCACGGGAGCTCGAAGATGAAGAATGAGATGTCGAGGTTGAAGTACCGATCGGTGGTGCCAAAGGCAGTGCGGTTCAGCCACGCCAGGAACATGTCCACGTTGGCCACCGAGCTCACACCCGCCAAGATGCCCAGCACGACTGAAGGCACGGCGATGAACAGGATCGTGCGTCCGTCCATGACCTGGCGGTAACGGTTCAGTGTGGACGAGGACGAGGCGGAGGACGCACCCAACAGCGCAGGACGCAACCGGTGCGCGATCACCATGTTGATCCACACAGCGATGCCCATCAAGGCGCCGAAGATCAGGAACAGGCCGACCGTGTTCACCAGTCGGACCCGGAAAACCTGGGACGCCTCAACCGAGCGATACCAGAGCAGATCAGTCCAGATCCGGGAGAAAAGCATGAATCCGAGCACCACCACCGCAAGGATGACGATGGTCGGGGCCAGAGCTCCCCGCCGATGCGACTCGGTCGGCTCACGGGTCATCGTGCTCATGCGTTTCCTTCGTTGTCATGCAGCGTCCACGCCACAGCTTGGGTCAATGCTGGCACCATCTCCGCACCAACCAGGAGATCTTCAGGGTTCGAGGCCAAGCGAGCCACACAGTGTGAAAGGACCTGGTGATCGCGCTGCCGAAGCGCTCCGGCCACCACCCGCACGTCACTGCGCAGCGGATGGCTGGCCACGTACTCGGCTGCCAACTGCGGGTCGTCGGGGATCGTTGCCTCCACCTCGGCCGGCAAGAAGCTGCGTTCAGTGGCCAACGCGCAGCCGGAGACGGCCGACGGCCAGCTGATCCGCGCCAGAGCTGTCAACAGGTCGGTGCCCGGCCGGAAGTCATCCTGCTCGATCGACGACAAAGCCCCTGGCGCGGTAACTGTGAGCTGCCCCGCCAGACTCGGTTCAGCAGCCAGCAGTTCATCGGTCGGCACCAACGCAAACAGGCGTGCGGGCTGGTCCCAGCCGGCACGTCCGACGAACCTTTCTATCTCGACGAGGGCCGCGAGCAGCCGCTCGGTCTGTTGGTCTGGCTGCTTCAGCATCGCGGCGCCTGGTCAGCCGTTGCGGGATCCTTCAGAGCCTCCAGGCTGGCGATGGCGTCATTGAGCGTTGTCGCCTTCACGACGGTCATCGGCGTGCTGAAGCCTTGAAGGTCGGCGCAGTTGCCGGCGGGCACCACCAGGATTTCGGCTCCTGCGTGCTGGGCGGCGCGCACCTTCTGCCGCAATGCACCTACCGTGCCGACCTCTCCGGAGACCGACACCACTCCGGTGGCAGCGATGTTGCGCCCGTCGATCAGCGATCCCGGCGTGAGCTCATCGTAGACACCCAACGCGAACGCCAAGCCTCCGGACGGCCCCACCACCTCAGGATCAAGCCCGAATTGGACGTCAACCGAATGCTGGTAGCTGTTCTCCAGTTCGAAGCCGAGCTTGGGGATCGAGGGATCGTCCTGCGCCGCCACAGTGGTGACCGAAGCCTCCAATTGTCGGCCAGCTCGGATCAGGCCCAGACGCACCACTGTGCCGGGCTCGATCTGGCTGAGCACCGTCTGAACCTCCGAACGTCGCGAAACTACTGAGCCATCGACCGTCGTCACCAGATCGCCGACCTCGACCTTTCCGTACGCCGGGCCCGAACTGGAAACTTGCGTAACCAACGGCAGCGGTGTGACTGGGATGCCGGCCGCCAGCAACGCCGCCACCACCGCGTCCCGCTGGGAGGTTACCATCTGCTGGGTCTGGTCTGTCTGCTGCTGCGTGCTGGGGCGCCCGATCGGGTAGACGATCTCTCGTGGCAGGACCGTTTGAGCCGGCAGCGCGTACGCCAGCAAGGCCTGCGGCAGGGTCATGTCGGCGTTCTGGCTGGTGACCGCAACCGTGGTGAGCTGGAGTTGTCCGTTGGTCGGGTAGGTGGACGCGCCACTGATCTGTAGGACGGGTTGGCCGTCGCGATCTCCCAGAAGGTCGGTGACTTCACCGGGCGTCCAGCTGACGAAGGGCACCGGCATCAACGAGATCAGGGCGATGAGCAGCACGAACAGGGCCGTGGACACCGTTGCCGTCCAGCCTTGCTTGGTCATCGAGCCACCTCACGAACCGCCTGTACTGCCCCTTACCCTACCGGCTGTGGCCAACCAGCCACTCGCACAGTTGCCCGCTGCGGAACAATGGACGCATCCACTACGGACGAAACGGTGAGCGATGAACGACGAGACAGCGGGCCCCGGCCCGGATCCCGAGCCTGAGGACCCGATGGCCAAGTGGTTCTCTCAATTCAACACCCCGGGCGGACAGTTCGATTTGCAGCGCCTGCTCGCACAGGTCCAGCAGGCGATGTCGTCCATGTCGGGTCGCACTGACTCATCCGGCATCGATTGGGCACAGACCACTTCGGCGGCCAGGCACGTCGTCGCATCGCTCGGCCCCGATCCCGCTCCCAGCAAGACCGATCAGCGCCAGGTGGCGGAGGCCGCCCGGTTGTCGTCGCTGTGGCTCGACCAGAATGTGGCCTTCGACCAGTTGACACACCAACCGGCAGCCTGGAGTCGGGCGGAGTGGGTCGAGCAAACCACCAAGTCCTGGCGTACCGTCGCAGAGCCGATCGCCACCCGGATCGCCGACGCACTGGCCAACTCGTTCGGGCGACAATTTGAGGCAGCGGAGGGTACGCCGCCCGAACTTGCGCAGTTCAGCGCCATGTTCGCCCCCATGCTGCGGGCCTCAGCCGGTTCGATGTACGCGATGCAGCTGGCCAAGGCCATCGGCAAGATCGCCAGCGAGATCGTCTCCGGTAGTGAAATCGGACTGCAACTGCTGCCGCAGGCCCAGATCGTGCTGCTGCCCGCCAATCTCGCGAAGTTCTCCGAAGGGCTTGGCGTGCCCGATGACGATGTGCGGCTCTACCTGACCGTCCGCGAGGAGGCCCGGCAGCGGTTGTTCGCCCACGTCAGCTGGCTCGGCCCCCACGTGCTTTCGCTGCTGGAGCAGTACGCCCGCCAGATATCCATTGATGTAGGCGCGTTGACCCAGGCGATTGATGTCGAGGACATGGGGTCGCTCACCTCGCAACGACTGGTTGAGCTGAGCGAGCAGTTGCAGGGCAAGCTCTTCTCCCCTAGCCAAACCCCTGAGCAGGTGGAGGTGCTGGGCCGGCTGGAGACGCTGTTGGCGCTGGTCGAGGGCTGGGTGGACGAAGCGACGGCCAACACCGTCGCGATCTGGATGCCCCATGCGGCCGAATCGTTGGCCGAGGCGGTGCGCCGTCGCCGAGCCACCGCGAACCCGAGCCAAGAGCTGTTCTCGACGCTGGTGGGTCTGGACATCCGACCGCGGCGGGTGCGGGACGCGGCCAACATGTGGGCGGTACTCACCCGGGCCCGCGGCGTGACTGGACGTGACGCGGTCTGGTCGCATCCCGATCTGATGCCAACCGCCGAAGACCTCGACGACCCGTTACGGATGGTCGAGGCGGGCCGTCAGGAGCCAGCGGCCGATGAGATGGACTTGGCGTTGGCCCAACTGCTGGAGCAGGCAGAACAGGAACGCCGCGACGAATCCGATGAAGGTAGGTAGCCGACGCTCAACGGGCGGCCGACCAGCCCTCCAGATAACCTTCGGCGCGTTCGGTCAGCGGGTAGTTCCCCAGCAATTCCTTGAAGCGGCGCCCGTGTTTCGGCTCCACCAGATGGACCAGTTCGTGGGCGAGCACGTAGTCGAGCACCCATTCGGGCATCTGCCGCAGCCGGTGGCTGACGCGGATCGCCCCTGAATCGGTGCTGCACGAGCCCCATCGGTGGTCCATGTTGGTCACCCAGCGAACCGATGCCGGCCGTAGCTGGTGGCCCACCACGTCGTCGAGGTAGTTGGTGGCGACCTGGGCCGCCCGGGCAGCCAGGTCAGCGTCCGAACCAGCGGGGCGGGCGCGCTTGTCGGCGATCCGCTGCACCATCGTGTCCACCCACTCCTGCTCGGCTCGCGCTCCCAAGGTGGCCGGCAGCAACAACACGATGCGGTCTGCCTCGACGCGCGCCGTCACGGTGCTGCGCCGCTTCGCGCTGCGGCGGACCTCGATCTCGCTGATGCCGGCGGGCAGCTTCGGCACCCGCAACGCGGCGGTTGGCAGCACCTCACTGGTCGGTCGGGCAGCACTTCGCTGCGGCATGGCTCCTCCTTGACGGCTGGCGGAATCGGGCACTACGGTGACTGCAGCGGCCCTCGGAGCCCCGGCTGCACGCAGGGGAAGGCGTGCAACCACCAGCCCCGAGGGCTTTGCTTTTCCGGTCGATAACGCCTTGTCTTGCTGCGATGTGACTGGCTGTGCGACTAGACTCACCGCTCAGCGGCTGGGATTCGTGATGCGGGTTCCGGCGTTCAAGACCTGACCCCAGTGCAAGGAGAATGCGATGGCCGAGGAAACCTTCGAAGGCGAGTTCTACTGCGTCAAGTGCAAGCAGAAGCGCGAGGCCAAAGGCAACGTGGTGGTCAACGACCGGGGCACCAAGATGGCCAAGGGCAAGTGCCCGGTGTGCGGCACCAACCTGAACCGTATCCTCGGCCGCGCCTGACGACCGTCGCGACCGCCGGTCGCTCTCACCCCCGCGCATGAGTCGCAATCAAATCGACGACCTCTTCGCCGTACCGGTCAGCCTTCGCCAACCCGATGCCCGGGATGCGCAGGAGGCTGGCGCGGTCGGCTGGGCACTGCTCGGCAAGGGCACGCAACGTGGTGTCTGTGAAGACCACGAAGGCCGGCAACGATAAGGCCTGCGCGGTCGACCAGCGCCAACTCCGTAACGCGTCGAACAGCCCTTCGTCGTAGTCAGCCGGGCAGCCGGGGTGGCGTCCCAACTTGATCTCTGCGGCCTCACTGAGCGGCTCACCACAGACGCGGCAACTCGGCAGCGCCCGCGTTCTGGGCTGGCGGCGGCTCGACCGCCCCGTTGACGCCTCGGACGGCTCACCCGCCAACCCTGCTCGCCTCAGGTAACGCGATGGCCCCCGATTCCCCCGACCGGACGCTCCACCTCTCGCCCACGACAACCGCAATCCGGTGCGGGCGCGCGTCAGCGCCACATACAGCAACCGCTTCTCTTCGGCGAGCGCCGCCGGGGTGGTCGCCAGCGCGAACGGCATAAGTCCCTCCGACAACCCGATCACCGCCACCGATTCCCACTCGAGCCCCTTGGCCGAGTGCATCGTCGACAACATGACCGCATCTGGGAGCGGCTCGGCCGAAGGGCCAGGTCGTTCGGCGCGTCCCTCGGGGTCACGCACCTGGTACGGCACCCCCAGCAGTTGCAACTCTTCTTCGAGCGCTTCTGCTTGGGCGTTGATGCGATACAGCACGCCAAGCTCCCGCCAAGCCAGTCCGCCGTCGTGTTCACCGACCAGCCATTGGGCCACCTCGGCGGCCTCGATCTGCTCATCGGCCGCCGAGGCCACCAGCACCCCGGGCCCATCCTGCCTGGTCGGACGCAGCCGCAGACCGCGCCCGATGAGGGCGTTGGCCGCATCCAGCACCTGCGGGGTCGAGCGGTAGTTGGTCTCCAGCTTGAGGGTGATGGCGCCCGGGTGCTCCCGAGCGAAGTTGGTCAAGTAGCTGGGCTGAGCACCGGCGAAGGTATGGATCGCCTGGTTGACGTCACCGACGACACAGACATCGGTCTGGTCGGCCATCCACAACTCCAGCAGGGTGCGCTGGACAGGGCTGACGTCCTGGTACTCGTCGACGGTGAAGTGACGGTACTGGTCGCGCACCTGGGCAGCCACCTCCGGGTGTTGGTGTAGCAGCGCGATCGCGCACAACAAGATGTCGTCGAAGTCGATCAGTTGGTGGCGTTTCTTCACCTGCTCGTAACGGGTCAGCACCCCGCAGACCTTGTCGTGATTGAGCCCGCTGACTTGGCGGCCGGCGCGCGCGGCCAACTCGGGATAGCGGTCAGTCGCGATGTTGGAAACCTTGGTCCAGCTGATCTCGGCCGCCAGGTCGCGCAACAACGGCGTGTCGATCGGCACCCCCAGCCCACGGGCAGCCTCAGCGATCAACGAGAAGGTACTGCCGGTCACCTGCGGAAGCTCGACGCCTTGCACCCGCGGCCAAAAGTACCTGATCTGGCGCAGCGCAGCAGAGTGGAAAGTGCGGGCCTGCACCTGTGGCACGCCGAGCTCTGCCAGCCGGTGCCGCAGTTCGCCCGCCGCCTTGGTGGTGAATGTGACGGCCAGCGTCCGCCCTGGGTCGAGGGCACCCGAGAAAGCGCCATACGCGATGCGGTGGGTGATGGCCCGGGTCTTGCCGGTGCCGGCACCGGCAAGCACCGCCACCGGAGCACCGAAGCTGGTGGCCACCGCCCGCTGTTGGGCGTCCAAACCGGCCAGCACCTCGGTGGCTCGCGATTGATCGGCGTTCACGATGACACACTGTAGGACGGGCCACCGACAAACTGTCGGATCAGGGTCCTAGGGTGGGTTGCCATGAGCCCCCACAGCCCGACCGCAGCAGTCAGCTGGTCACAGCTGTGTGAACTGGCCGCGATCGAGTTGCACGACCATCCGGTTGGCCCTCTCGACATCGATCTGGTCGTGGTGCCCTCGTCAGCCCACCAGCGAGCCTTCTCCCAGTACTTGGCTGCCAGGGCCAGCGGCCCGCAGATCACCGCCGGTCTGGAGTTCATCCCCGCCCACCGGCTTGAGCGACACCTTTGCGCTGCGTTCGAGGACGAGGGCCTGCTGCCCACCGACCACTGGCGGGGCGCGGGCCTGTGGCTGGGGATCCTGGAGGCCGTCGCAGACCCCGCCAACCGGCCGGTGTTAGCCCCGCTCATCCTGCATTTGGGTGACCCGCGGGGGCGTCCGGGGCGCGGCCAAACGACCGCCAGCAGGTTGTCTGGGCTGTTCCGCCGCTACGCCCGGCAACACCCCGACATGGTCACTTGCTGGCGGGCCGGACGCGATGTCGGTCCCAACGATGCCCCACTGGCTGAGCGCGACCGTTGGCAGCCAGCGCTGTGGCGGCAGCTAGGGGCAATGCTTGGGCCTGACCCCGCTGAACGTCACCGCCAACTGCTGGAGTTGCTCGCCGAAAGCCGCGTGCCCGGGCTCCCCGCACGACTGGTGACGTTGCAGATCGACGACCCGGCACCGGCCGAAGACCGGCTACTGACCGCGCTCAGCCGTCACCACGAGGTGCACCGGTTCACGATGTCCGGAATCCCGGTCGACGGAGCACGACCGGGCTCGCCGTTCCTACGCCATCACTCCAGCCGACCAGCGCTACTACCTCCCAGACGCAGCACCGACACCGACGGCACGTTGCTCGCGCAGGTACAGGCCGAAGTCCGCCAAGACCTCCCTGCGGCGTCCCGGCGCGCAGCCGACGGCTCGCTGCAGATCCATGCCTGCCACGGGCCGGACCGCCAGGTTCAAGTGTTGCGTGACGTGCTGTGTGGCCTGTTCACCGACGACCCGACCCTGCAGCCGCGTGACGTGGTGGTGCTCTGCCCGGCCTTGACCCAGTACGCGCCACTCATCTCGGCCTTCTTCTGCCTCGACGGTGACTCCGCTGGATTCCATCCTGGCCATCGGCTCCGGGCGCAGCTTGCCGCACCGTCGGTGGTGGCGCAGAACCCGGTGCTCGCCGTGCTCGAACGACTTTTCGCGCTGCACTCCGGACGTGCAACCAGCGTCGATCTGATGGACCTGTGCCAGCTGCCACCAGTTGCCCAGAGATTCGGTTTCAACACCGACGAACTCGACCGGCTGCACGAACTGGTCGCGGACGCCGAGATCCGCTGGGGCGTCGACGCCGACCAGCGCCACCGCAACGGCCTGTCGATCACCCAGTCGACCTGGCTGGCCGGGGTCGAACGGTTGATGGTGAGCCTCGCCTTCGACAAGCTGCCCCCGGTCAATCTGGGCACCGTCACGCCGGTGTCCACAGTGGCGGGTTCGGATGCCGAATTGGTCGGCCGGCTTGCCGAGCTTGTGTCGAGAGTCCGAAAGATCTGGCAGGGCTTCGACGACCCCGCCCCGGCCGCGCTGTGGGCCGGGCGGATGCGGGCGGCGATCGATTTGCTGGTAGAGGTGACGCACGAGGACGAGTGGCAGCTCAGCCAGGCACTGGCCGAGATGGCCGAGCTGGACGCGACCGCCCAGCAACGTCGGGCACCGCTGGTCGCGGGAGATCTGGCAAGCTGGCTGGCAGATAGGCAGCAGACCGGCGGACGGCGACCCAACTACAGCAACGGCTCTTTGCTGTTCACTACCTTGGACGACGTAGCCGGCATCGAGGCGCGGGTAGTCTGCGTCCTCGGCTTGGATGACTCGCACTTTCCCGGGCCCTCCCCCGTCGATGGCGATGACCTGCTCACCAGGCCTGCTAGTGGCTTCACCCCGCACTGGACCGACCGGCCACGCGTGTTGCGCAGACAACGGCTGCTGGACGCGTTGCTGGCGGCGCGCGAGAAGTTCATCGTCATCACCCAAGGCGCCGACGAGTCCACGGGCCGACCCCGGCCAGCGCCGATCTGCGTCAGCGAACTGGTCGAGGCGTGCTCCGTGGGCGGCCTCGCAGGCCAATGGCGCGGCGCGACCGGCCCTGACGCCTTGGTCAGTTGGCACCCGATGCACCCGCATGGCTGGCCGGATTTCGTCGCGGCCGACGATGGCCGCGCCGCCAGCTTCGACCGGCAGGCACTGCAGGGTGCGGTGGCTCTGGTCGCTCCGAAGGCTGCGCCGCCCCCGCCCAGGCAATGGCGGCACGCTGTCAGCACACCGAACGAGGTCGACATCGAGGAATTGATCGCTTTCTTCGTCAACCCCGCCAAGGCACTGCTGCGCCAGGCCACCGGGACCACGCTTGCTGGGCCCAGCCGAGAATTGCGGGTCGAGTTGCCCTTGGCCGATGACTATCTGGTGAAGTGGCAGTTGGGTAACGAGGTCTTCGAATCGCTGGTGGCCGGGCACGATCCCGACCAGGTCCGCCGCTCGGCCTGGTTGGGGGGACGTGTGCTACCGGGCCTGCGCGGTCAACGCGTCCTTGACGACCAACTGGGGCAGGCGCAAGTGGTCGCCACAGCGGTGGGTCGTGCCCGGGCCGGCGGGCTGCAGCTGGTCGACTGTGACGTCGAGGTGGCCGGGCGAGCGCTGCGCGGCCGGGTTGGCCTGTATGGGGATCGGATCGTGGTGCAGCGCTTCGGTCATCCCAAGCCCGACGATGCGCTGGCCTGTTGGCTGCGGCTGGCGCTGCTGAGCGCGGCCGGTCGAGCGCCGCTGGGGGCGTCCGGGTTGCTGGTTGGCAAGCGATGCCATCTTCTGCCCGCACCCAACAGGCAACTCGCCATGCAGACTCTGGCCGTGCTGATCGAGCTCCGCGAGGAAGGCATGCAGACAGTGCTCCCATTCCCGCTGCGAACCGCAGCTGCCTTCGCCGGACTCCTCAGCTGGGGAAACCGGGTCCCGATTGACCGGGCACGCGAGAAATATAAGGAAGAGGATGCCAACTGGTGCTACTTCTTCCCCGGTTTCGATGACCTGGTGGCCACGGGCCGCTTCGAGGCCTTGGCCGGCGACGTTCTCGGCCCAATCGCAACCCGTCTCGAACGGTGGCAGCCTGGCCAGGAGGTGGGCTGACAGCATGGAGGACTTCGATTGGTTCGCTCCGTTACCCAACCCCGGCACCACCACCGTGCTCGAGGCCAGCGCCGGCACCGGCAAGACGTACACCATCGCCGGCATGGTCGCCCGGTTCGTCGGCGAGGGCGTCCCGCTGGGGCAGGTCTTGGCGGTGACCTTCAGCCGTCGCGCGACCGCCGAACTGCGTGAGGGCATTCGCGACCGGCTGGTCACCAGCCGCGCCACGCTGCAACGGGTGATCGACGGCGGTCCGGTCGGAAACGACCATGTCGATCGGGTGCTGACCGCCGCCGAACCGGAGCTGCTGGCGACCCGGCTCGGGCGTGTGGAGCAAGCCCTCGGACAGGTCGACGACGCACCGATCGTCACGCTGCACACCTTCGCCAAACGGATGCTGGACGAGCTCGGGCTGCTCGCCGACCACGATCGGACCGTCGACCTCGGATCTGATCTGGACGTGCTCGCCGATGAGGTGATCGCCGAC
>RRZT011300371.1_pt1 | contig 11136 bp, 9 predicted proteins | sample 2165551 | NCBI WGS metagenome assembly RRZT01 (sample SAMN10456910, study PRJNA506462) | wastewater metagenome | biome: wastewater; feature: sludge; material: wastewater sludge; isolation source: wastewater sludge with Escherichia coli K12::gfp cells carrying plasmid... | place: USA: Moscow, Idaho ...
AAGGCATCCACGGCCTGCAGCAGCAGCGTGGATTTGCCAATGCCCGGATCGCCGCCGATCAGCACCACGCCGCCTTCGACGATGCCGCCGCCCAGCACCCGGTCCAGCTCGGAAATGCCGCTGGGCGTGCGTGCCACCTCGCTGGCCTCGATCGCCGACAGCGGCGTGACGGCCTGCGCCTGGCCGGCATAGCCGGTGCGCGGGCTCTGGCTCAGGCGGTTCTTGCCGCCGCTGCCCGAATCGGTCGCGGTCTCCACCAAGGTGTTCCAGGCGCCGCAAGAGGGGCACTTGCCCAGCCAGCGCGGGCTGGTGCCGCCGCACTCGGAACAGGTATAAATCGATTTGTCTTTGGCCATAACGCAGAATCCAGCAATCTTCAGCAATACTGCGGCCAATGGTAACGGCGGCAGCCGCGCAATGCGCGACAGCGGCCTTGGAGCGCTTGCGCTAGTATCAAAAGCATAGCTGCCGGTGCTTGCTATATGCGATCTGCAGGCGCACCAGCCAACGATTCACCTAGATAGGAGTGTTTGATGAGCCAGAACCTGACCCTGTACTATGCCCCCGGCACCTGCGCCCAGGCCGTGCTGATTGCGCTGCACGTCGGTGGCCTCAATGGCCGACAGTGGCGTGACCGGCTGCGCCGCTGCCAGCCCGGCATGGCGGGCGCCGCTGTAGCGGTTTTTGCCGGGCGCATCGGACTCGGCCACCGACTCAATCAGGGTGTTCCAAGCGCCGCAGTGCGGGCATTTGCCCAGCCAGCGGGGGCTGGTGCCGCCGCACTCGGTGCAGGTGTGGATGGTTTTTTCTTTGGCCATGCAAAACGGCTGCCCACACGCCAGCGCAGGCAGCCGCAAGCAGGCAGAAAGAGGGTCAGGCCGCTGCCAGCCAGTACCCGGAGTTGAAAGGACTGCTCATGCGCAGCGCCAGGGGAGACACATCGACCAGCTTGTCTGTGGGCATGGGCTCGGCAGACTGCGCTTCGATTTCAATGCCCAGCACAGGGGCTGGTGCCTCGGTAGCCTCATTGGCCCGTTCCGCTTGGCTGACGGATGCAGAACGGGCTACAGAAAAGAATAGAAACAGCGGAATGCAATCTTGCGGTCACCCCAGTAATCGGCGGCATCACGGAAGATGTCCAGCAGCTGTTCGCGCGCTTCCTTGTCGAACTTGGCGGTGGCCGGAATTTGCTCCAGCACCACCACAAAGCCAGGCTGCGGGCCGGACTTGTGCAGCGGGTCGGTCATGCAGTCGTACAGGGCGTCAAAGTTCTTGCCAAAGTGCGGCGGAAACGTGAACTGCTGTGCAATCAGATCCAGCACATCCTGTTTGGTCTGTGCATGGGCGAGGTTGGCGTAAAGGAAATGGTGCCCCAGGGCGACGGCCGCATCTTGCAGGTCTTGCACGCGAAAAGCGCGAATGGACTGCACGATATTGGCGCGCACGCCGCGCAAAGGGGGGTCTTGATCCTTACGAAGTGGCATATCCATCTCCGCTTCTCTTTCTTAAAGTCCAAAAACTGGGGGCACCCCGGCGAACCGCGTACGGCTGTGTCCTGGATGAATCAAAAGGGGAAGGCAACAGGCCGCTCCGTGCGGCACGGGTCATTGCACGATTTCGCGAAAACTGGAGTAGTGGTCACTGGTGTAGTAGCAAGCATCGGGAACCTGGGGCTTGCCGCCGCACACAATGCGCCTGGCCCCGCGATTGCGAGCGCCGGGCGTCCGAACGGTGTATTCCCTGTAGTAGCCGCGTTTCTTGGCTGGCAGTATTTTTTCGCGGTTGCCGAAGACGGAGCCGTCTTTGTCGTAGGGAAATGGCCCGCCCTCATGGATCAGGGCGTAGGTTTTGCGCCCCTGAACGGGCAAATCGGCCAGCGCAATGGTGCTGATCACCTCGGTGTCGGGGGTGGTACGCGCCAGCCCCACCATGGGCGTAAACACCAGCGCAGCACCCAGAACGCCCGCAAATCCCGCTTCGCACACCCGCTTGGCTATGGCCTTCAGCATTGAATACACCTTTCGGAAACTACGGGTTTACCCTAAATTTCAAGGCGCTAGTGTGACGCAAACCCCCCTGAAAAGCAAGGGCCTGCCCAATATTTAGGCAGGCCCTGGGGGGCACATATGGCAGGGGCGGGCGCGCCAGTGGCGCCCCCTGAGTACAGCCGCCTCAGCGTTGCACGTTGGCGTCGGCCACGGTAAGCGCCGTCATGTTGACGATGCGGCGCACAGTGGCGCTGGGGGTCAGGATGTGTACCGGCTGCGCTGCACCCAGCAGCACCGGGCCAATGGCAATGTTGCCGCCTGCCGCCGTCTTGAGCAGGTTATAGGAGATGTTGGCCGCGTCGATATTGGGCAGCACCAGCAAGTTGGCATCGCCCAGCAGGCTGCTGTGGGGCATGAGGCGCTCGCGGGCCTTGCCGTCCAGGGCCACATCGCCGTGCATCTCGCCATCCACCTCCAGCCAGGGCGCCTGCACTTGCAACAGCGCCAGGGTCTGGCGCATCTTCACGGCGCTGGGCTGGTTGCTGGAGCCAAAGTTGGAGTGGCTCAGCAGCGCCACCTTGGGTTTGATACCAAAGCGCACCATTTCTTCGGCAGCCATGACGGTGATCTCGGCCAGCTGCTCTGCCGTGGGGTCGTAGTTGACGTGCGTGTCCACCAGAAACACCTGGCGGTCGGGCAGCAGCAGGCCGTTCATGCAGGCATAGGTGGCCACGCCCGCACGCTTGCCAATCACCTGGTCGATGTAGTTCAGGTGCATGGGGTTGGTGCCCCAGGTGCCGCAGATCAGGCCATCCACATCGCCGTGGTGCAGCAGCATGGCGCCGATGAGCGACAGGCGCCGGCGCATCTCGATCTTGGCAATGGGTGCGGTGATGCCCTTGCGCTCGGTCAGGCGGTGGTAGGTTTGCCAGAACTCGCGGTAGCGGTGGTCGTTTTCGACGTTGACCACGTCGTAATCCTGGCCCTCTTTCAGGCGCAGGCCAAACTTCTCGATGCGCTCGGCAATCACCGGTGGGCGGCCAATCAGCGTGGGGCGGGCAATGCCCTCATCGACCACGATTTGCGCCGCGCGCAACACGCGCTCTTCTTCGCCCTCGGCGTAGGCCACGCGCTTTTTCGTGGCAGCCTTGGCGGCGGCAAAAATCGGCTTCATCGTCGTGCCCGAGGCATAGACGAAGGTTTGCAGGTGGTCGCTGTAGGCGTCCATGTCGGCAATGGGGCGCAGGGCGACACCGCTGGCCGCAGCCGCCTGGGCCACGGCAGGCGCAATCTTCATCATCAGGCGCGGGTCAAACGGCTTGGGGATGAGGTACTCGGGGCCAAACGCCAGGGGTTCGCCCACGTAGGCTGCGGCCACCACTTCGCTTTGCTCGGCCTGGGCCAGCTCGGCAATGGCCTGGACGGCGGCAATCTCCATCTCCATGGTGATGGTGGTGGCACCGCAATCGAGTGCACCGCGGAAGATGTACGGAAAGCACAGGACGTTGTTGACCTGGTTGGGGTAGTCCGAGCGGCCCGTGGCCATGATGGCGTCATCGCGCACGGCCTTGACATCCTCGGGCTGGATTTCAGGATTGGGGTTGGCCAGGGCAAAAATCAGCGGGCGCGCGGCCATCTTGGCCACCATGTCTTTTTTCAGGACGCCACCGGCGGACAAGCCCAGAAACACGTCGGCATCCGCAATGACTTCGCTCAGGGTGCGCTGCTCGGTTTTTTGGGCAAAGACGATCTTGTCCTCGTCCATCAGCTCGGTGCGGCCTTCGTAGACCACGCCAGCCAGGTCGGTGACCCAGATGTTCTCGCGCGGAATGCCCAGCTTGACCAGCAGCCCCAGGCACGCCAGCGCAGCCGCACCGGCGCCAGAAGTAACCAGCTTGATCTGCTTGGGGTCTTTGCCCGCCACCTTCAGGCCGTTGATGATGGCGGCGCCCACCACGATGGCAGTGCCATGCTGGTCGTCGTGGAAGACCGGAATCTTCATGCGTTCGCGCAGCTTGCGCTCGACGTAAAAGCAGTCGGGGGCCTTGATGTCTTCGAGGTTGATGCCGCCAAAAGTGGGCTCCAGCGCGGCAATGATCTCGACCAGCTTTTCGGGGTCTTTCTCGTTGATCTCGATATCGAACACGTCGATGCCCGAGAACTTCTTGAACAGCACGCCCTTGCCCTCCATCACTGGCTTGCTGGCCAGCGCGCCGATGTCGCCCAGGCCCAGCACAGCGGTGCCGTTGGTGACCACGCCCACCAGGTTGCCCCGGCTGGTGTATTTGAACGCGGCATTGGGGTCTTTGACGATTTCCTCGCAAGGGGCCGCGACACCGGGGGAGTAAGCCAGCGCCAGATCGTGCTGGTTGACCATTTGCTTGGTCGCAGCGATGGCAATTTTGCCGGGCTTGGGGAACTCGTGGTACTCCAGCGCAGCGCGGCGCAGCTGGGCTTTTTTGTCGGGGGTATTGGGGGTTGTGGCCTTGGGGGCGTCAGGCATCAGGCATCTCCAGCAAGTGGTGGAGCGACGGTGCGCTGGCCTTGTGCCAAGGTGGCACCGTTGGCTCCCGTGAGGGGAAGGCGATTGTAGGCGCGGCCCCAAAGCACACGCACGCTGGCAGGGCAAAAACCACCGTGCGGCGGTGCTGCCATGGCGCTGTCATACCACGGTGCCAGGGCGCCGTGGATGCCTGGCCGGGCCACAAAAAAGCTATTTTTTTGATAGCTACTTGCGCTTATTCCGCAAGCCCTAGAGGCGCTTTTGATTCATCAAAAAGCACGGTGCGCTGCCTACAATGGCGCCATGCACTGCCTTCTGCGCCTTCCCGGCACCCGCGCCGTGCCGTGCTGGCGGGCCGTGCGCAGCCTGGTCGCCAGCGTGCTGCTGGCCTTGCCGATGCTGACAGACGCCACGCCTGCACTTGCGCCTGCCGCCACCGCCCCGCACCCGCGCATCGGCGTGCTGTCGGTGCTGGACGACGAAGACACCCAGCGCCAGTGGCAGCCGCTGGCCGACCGGCTGGCGCAGGCACTGCCGGGCTGGCAGGTGCAACTGCAAGCGCTGAACGCCGCCGCGCTGGAAGCCGCCGTGGCACAGCGCCAGCTCGATTTTGTGGTCACCAACCCGGGGCACTACGTGTTGCTGGAGGCACGCCACGGCGCCACCCGCATCGCCACGCAAACCGCCGAATCGGGCAGCGACCCGGCGCACGCCGTGGGCGCCGCCGTGGTGGTGCGCGCGGGTGCGCCGCTGCCAGGCAGTCTGGCCGACCTGCGCGGCCAGCGGGTGGCCGCCGTGCAAGGGCAAGCGTTTGGTGGCTACCAGCTGGTGGCCGCCGAATGGCTGCGCCACGGACTGGACGCCGAGGCCGGCGCCGTGCAGCGCGTGTTCACGGGTTTTCCGATGCAGCGCGTGGCCGACGCAGTGCTGTCGGGCCAGGCCGATGCGGGCATTTTGCGCACCTGCGTGCTGGAGCAGTTGGAGCGCGCAGGCCGCGTGCCCCCCGGCGCGCTGGTGGTGGTGGGTGCGCGGCCCGATGCACCGCCGGGCTGCCAATCCTCCACCCCGCTGTACCCCGGCTGGGCTTTTGCCGCGCTGGCCCACACCCCGCACGAACAGGCCCGCAGCGTGCTGCTGGCGCTCTTGGGCTTGCCCGCCGATGCCCAGGGCAGCCGCTGGTCGGTGCCCGCCGACTACCAGCGCGTCCACGACGTGCTGCGCAACTTGCAAGTCGAGCCCTATGCCTTTTTGCGCGACACCCGCCCACAGGCCCTGCTGGGGCGCTACTGGCCAGCGCTGGCCGGTGCGCTGGCGCTGGTGCTGCTGGGGGCGGCCTACATGCTGCACGTCGAACTGCTGGTGCGACGGCGCACCTTTGAGCTCACCCGCAGCCTGCGCGAGCGTGAACAGTTGGCGCAGCAACTGGCCCAGGGCCAGGAGGCCATGGACCACCTGGCGCGCCTGTCGGTGCTGGGCGAGCTGTCGGCCACGCTGGCGCATGAACTCAGCCACCCGCTGGCCACCATCGCCAACTACGCCGCCAGCGTGCAGCGGCGCGCTGCGCGGGGCGACCTGGCCCCCGCCGCACTGGCCCAGGCGCTGCAAGACATCGCCCAGGAAACCGAACGCGCCACCCGCGTCATTGCCAGCGTGCGGGCGCTGGCGCGCAAGCGCACCGCCGTGCGCACCCACAGCGACCCGGCCACGCTGGTCAGCGAAGCGGTGGCCCTGTTTGGCAGCCTGCTGGGGCAAGCGCCGCCGATTACCGTCACCCAGGAGAGCGCCGCGCAGGGCCTGCGCATGTGGTGCGATCCGCAGCAAATCCAGCAGGTGCTGCTGAACCTGCTGAAGAACGCCCTCGACGCCCACCGCGCCGCCGGTCGCGACAATGCCGCCATGGTTATTTCCATCCAGCACCTGCCCCACCACCTGGCGATTGCCGTGCGCGACCACGGCGCGCCCCTGAGCGAGGCCGAGCGCGCCCGGCTGTTCGAGCCCTTCTACACCACGCGCGCCCACGGCCTGGGCCTGGGGCTGGCCATCTGCCGGGGCATTGCCGAAGCCCACGGCGGCGCACTGCTCGCCCGTCCTGCCGACGCCAGCGACATCACGGGCGCAGACACAGGCACCAGCCACACCGGCATGGTGTTTGCGCTGCACCTGCCGCTGGCGCCTGCGGCCAACGCCCCACCCGCACCGGGGCTCACATCCATCTGCGCTGCCACGCAGGCACGCACAGCCCAACCAGCGCCAGCCCCCACGCCAGCGCCCGCTACGCCCACAGCCCCGCCATGAACACGCCCCCGCCAGTCGTCCACATCGTGGACGACGATGCCGCCTTTCTGCGCTCGACGCTGTTCATGGTCGAAGGATTGGGCTTTGCCGCCCAGGGCTACGCGCTGGCCGAAGATTTTCTGGCTGCGCTGCCCGCCCCTGCGCCCCAGGGCTGCTGCCTGCTGCTGGACATCCGCATGCCGCGCATGAGCGGGCTGGAGCTGCAACAGCGCCTGGCCGCCGCCGGGCACGACTACCCCACCGTGTTCATGACCGGCCATGGCGACATCGACCAGGCCGTGCAGGCGCTGCGCGGCGGTGCGCTGAACTTTCTGCAAAAACCGTTCCGGGAGCAGGCGCTGCTGGACGCCCTGAACCACGCTGTGGCCGTGGGCCTGGCCACGCAGCGCCAGCACGCGCGCCGCGCCCAAGCGCAAGCGCTGCTGGCGCGCCTGTCACCGCGCGAACGCGATGTGGCGCGGCAACTGGCGCTGGGCCTGAGCAACAAAGAAGTGGCGCGCCAGCTCAGCATCAGCGACCACACCGTCCACGTCCACCGCCAGCGCATCACCGAAAAAACCGGCAGCGGCCACGCCGCCGACCTGGCCCGCCTGATCCTGCGCGCCGACCCACAGGCGCTGGACGAGGGCAGCGCGCCACCGCCAGCGCCTGCCATGTAGCTACCAAAGTAATAGCTGTTAGCGCTCACCCCGCAAGGGCTAGCGGCCTAAAACACTGAATAAACTGAATCCCAAACCCCACCCGCCTTGCCCCATCCACCCGTCGGGCGGGGCCGCCAGTGCAGGGCGGCGCAGCCCGGTAGAGCGGTGCGCCCAGCGGGCACCCTACGGGCACCCGCCCATGCGCCGCAGACACTCAGCGGGCGCTCTTGCCAGCAGCAGCACGCTCGGCGGCAGCACCGGCCTTGAGCTGCTCCATCATTTCTTTTTGCTTGGCCACCAGCGGCGGGTAGGGGCCAAAGCGGTGCTGGTCAGCGCTGGCGCCCAGCAGGTAGGGCGGAAAGGCCGAATCGACTGGCTTGTTCCAGCGCGCCGGAAAATCCGCTTCCAGGTTGGCCTTGATCGGGCGCGGCTTGGACAGCATGAACGCGGCCACGTCATAGGCCTCGTCGTCGCTCAGTTGCGGCGCGTCGTGCGAACTGCCCAGCGGCATGTTGTGCTTGACGAAGCGCGTGGCCATGATCAGGCGGTTCATGCCCGCACCGTTGTTGAAGCTGTCGGGGCCCCACAGCGGCGGAAAGGTGTAGCCCTGCGCATCGCCCACCTTGCCCACGCGCATGCCCTGGCCGTCTGCGCCGTGGCACACCGAGCATTTGGCCTCATAGACCTTGCCGCCGGCCACCGTATCGGCACGGCGGTTGGGCATCTTGCTTTGCACCATGCCCGCGCCCTGCACCTCGGCGCCCACCGGAATGCCCTGCGACAGGAACGAGATGTAGGTCACAAACGCCTTCATCTCGCGCGAGTCCAGCGCCAGGGGCTTGCCACTCATGCTGCGCTCCATGCAGCCGTTGACGCGCTCTTCGACGGTGCTGATGTCGTCCTCGCGCCCCCGGTATTGCGGGAAGGTGGCCGACACGCCGCTCCAGGGCATGGCAAACGGTTTGGTGGCGTTTTGCTGGTGGCACGAGGCGCAGGCCAGGTTGTTGCCCGCCAGGCGGCGGCGCACGTCTTGCACCTCGGGGCCGATGTGGGCAAAAGTGCGCACGGTGAGCTCATGGCCGTACTGCACCAGCTCGCGGTAAGGGCCGGCGGGCAGCTTCTCGATCTCGGGCACAGCACGGCCCACCAGGTTGACGGGTGCGGGGGCCTGGGCCACAGCGGCGCCAGCGCACAGCAGCGCCATGCTGCTGGCCAGAAAGTGGTGTGTGAAGTTCATGGTTTTTCTCTCTCCATCCGGTGATGGGCCATGCTACGAACCGCACCCACCCAGGGCAAGCGCCTTTTTCGGGGACGGGGGTAGCCGTTTCGGGCTATTGCACCGGGCGCGGTGCGGACTCAGGCGCTGCGCCCAGCCTGGCGCGGGCAGACAAACGGGCAGGGCAGGCGGATAATCCAAGCGCCCGCCCACAACCCCGTGGGGGCAGGAGTTTTCACACATGGCATTGATCTCTTCCATCGCCCAATCTGGCTTGCAGGCCGCCCAGCAAAGGCTGGGCGCCTCCGCGCACAACGTGGCCAATATGAACACCCCGGGTTTTCGCCGCGAGAGCGTGGCCCAGGAGGCCGCGCCCGGCAATGCGGGCGTGGCCACCACCGGCGTGCAGCGCGCGGGCACCGAGGGCGTGGCGCTGGAGCGCGAAGCCGTCGAGCAGCTGTCGGCCACCTACGCTTTTGCGGCCAACCTGCAAACCATCAAGGTCGGCAACCAGATGCTGGGCACTTTGCTGGATACCACAGCCTGATCACTTCAAGGCAGACGCCTGTAGCGCAATGCCGCGCATGGGGATGCCGATCAACCCACTGGACACGTTGGACGCCACCGACTGGAATTGAATGGCCTCGTGCAGCCAATGGTGCATCACGTTGTCGTCCTGGGTGCCGTCTGCCACGGCCACCACCACGGTGTAGTCCCCACTGGGCAGGCGGGGCATCTCGAAGGTAAAGCATGCGGTGATGAGCTCACCCGCTTGGGCCCGCACCGGGTGCTCCATGAAGCTGATCCAGGTGTTGTCACCAAACAGCGCCTGGCCGGTGCGGTCTTTCACCATGAAACCCACAATGGGCGATTGCAGCGGTGCGTGGCACAGGGCCTGCACCTCCAGCCGGACAGATTCTCCGCCCACCACCCAGGAAAACGCTGCACCATCCGGCGCCAGCAATTGCACGGCGCGGATGGTGCAGCCGCGCTGGCCCACACCTTCCTGGTGGGGATCAAAATCCCAGACACGGATGTCGTTGCGCAGGGTGCTGGCATTCCATACATCCTGGCGCGCATCGCGCAACGGGCGCGCATCCGGCGCCGCAGCGGTGGCCGGTGCAGGCGGCGCCAGGGGGCGCACCACCCCATCGCTGGACAACAAAGCATCCAGGTAGGCCTGGCACACCGCCTTGGTCGCACCATCCTGGCGTATCTGGCCCGCATCCAGCCACACCACGCGCGAACACAGCGCCATGACCGCTTCCATATCGTGGCTGACAAAAATCACCGTGCCCGACTTCATGAACTGGCGCAGGTAGCGCATGCATTTCTGGGTGAAGAAAGCATCGCCCACGGACAGCGCCTCGTCGATGACCAGAATGTCTGCATCCACATGGGCGATCACGGCAAACGCCAGGCGCATGGCCATGCCACTCGAATAGCTCTTGAGCGGCTGCTCCATAAAGTCGCCAATATCGGCAAAAGCGGCGATGGCATCGAACCGGGCCAGGGTCTGCTCGCGCGACAAGCCGAGCACTGCCGCGTTCAAAAAGACATTCTCACGCCCGGAAAACTCGGGGTTGAAGCCCGAGCCCAGCTCCAGCAACGCGGCCACCCGCCCTGTTACTTGGATGTGGCCCCGGCTGGGTTGCAGGGTGCCGCACAGCAGCTGTAGCAGGGTGGATTTGCCCGAACCATTGCGCCCGATGATGCCCACGGTTTCGCCTTGGGCAATGCGCACAGAGACATCCTGCAAGGCGTGGAACTCCCGGTACCGGGTAGCCTGCCGCAACCCGAGTTTGCGGCACCAGAAACTGCTGAACATCTGCCACAGACGGTCTATCGGCCGCGCGTACAAGGGGTAGGCTTTGCCCACCTGGCTCACCTCCACCACCACGTCAGAGGACATCGGCAAACCCCCGCTTGGTCAGCTGAAACCAGACATACCCCGCCCACGCTGCCAGCAGGGCCAGTGCGGTGTATATGCCCAGCCCCGTCCAGTCCGGCATTTGCCCGGCCAGCAGCACCGCCCGGGACTGCTCGATGATGAAGGTCAGCGGGTTCAGGCCCAGCCACTGCCGGAAGGGCGCGGGCACGGCCTCCTGGGCATAAAAAACCGGTGACAAAAACATCAGCACCGTGGTGAATGGCCCCACCACGGCAGCAATATCCCGCATGAACACCCCCAGCGCTGCGATAAACCACGCCGCCCCCAGCGCCACCAGCACCAGCGGCGCCATCACCACTGGCAGCCACAGCGCCGATACCGGCAAACCGCCCGTCAGCCACCACTGGGCAGCCACCAGCACCAGCACACTGACCAGCCACTGGAAAACGCCCACGCAGACCGTGACGGCAGGCAAAACCTCCAGCGGAAACACCACACGTTTCACATAATTCTGGTGGGCCAGAATCAGCCCCGGAGCGCGTTGGATGACCTCGGCAAAAAAGCCATGCACACACAAGCCAATGAAAATGACCAGCGCAAAG
>RRZT010676627.1_pt1 | contig 11133 bp, 13 predicted proteins | sample 2165551 | NCBI WGS metagenome assembly RRZT01 (sample SAMN10456910, study PRJNA506462) | wastewater metagenome | biome: wastewater; feature: sludge; material: wastewater sludge; isolation source: wastewater sludge with Escherichia coli K12::gfp cells carrying plasmid... | place: USA: Moscow, Idaho...
GCCTGCAGCTCGTCGCTCATCTGCTCGCGTCCCGCCGACAGCCGCACGTAGCTCGACGGCATGGTGATGCGCGCGGCCGCGATCGTGCGCACGAACTCGAAGGGGTCGAGCGCGCCGGCGCCGGCCATCGGCGTGCCCGGGATCTGCACCAGGTTGTTGATGGGTACCGACTCGGGCGGTGAGGGCAGGTTGGCGAGCTGGGCGATCAGCGCGGCACGCTGGGCGCGCGACTCGCCCATACCCACGATGCCGCCGCTGCACACGTTGATGCCGGCCGCACGTACCTCGCCGAGGGTGTCGAGGCGATCCTGCATGGTGTGCGTGGTGATCACCTGACCATAGAACTCGGGCGCGGTGTCGAGGTTGTGGTTGTAGTAGTCGAGGCCGGCTTCGGCGAGGCGCTCGGCCTGGCCTTCCTTGAGCATGCCGAGCGTCACGCAGGTCTGCAGGCCGAGCTTCTTGACCTCGCGCACCATGTCGAGCACCGGTTCGAGATCCTTGTCCTTCGGCCCGCGCCACGCCGCGCCCATGCAGAAGCGGCTCGCGCCCCTGGCCTTGGCGGCGCGTGCGTTGTCGAGCACCTCGTCGATCGGCATCAGGCGCTCGCGTTCGAGCCCAGTGTCGTAGCGCGCCGATTGCGAGCAGTAGCCGCAGTCTTCCGAGCAGCCGCCGGTCTTGATCGACAGCAGGGTCGAGCGCTGGACCGCGTTGGGGTCGAAATTTTCGCGGTGCACCAACTGCGCGCGGTGTACGAGGTCGAAGAACGGCAGCTCGAACAGCGCCTGAACCTCGGCGACGGACCAGCGCTTGCGCTCGGTGGGCTGCGGCGTGGTGGAATTGCGGTCGAGCGTGGCTGAAGTCGTTGTCATTTCAGGCGTTCCGGGCTGTAATTACGAGGCACGCATGTTCTTCCATGGACCGAAATCTTGTCAAATTCCCCGCGTTCCCTTCACGCGCTGTGGCTGCACCTTGCGGACCTTGTCGCACCGCAGGACTGTTTTGTGTGCGGTGCAGAATCGGCGGGTGAGGCCGTGTGCCGGGCCTGCGCGTGTGCGCTGCCGCATCGGCCGCAAACCGCCTGCCCCTGTTGCGGGCTGCCCGGGCTCGGCGGCGGATGCTGCGCCGCCTGCGAACGCGACCAGCCGGCCTACGATGCCACGCTCGCGCTGTACGACTTCGTGTTTCCGGTCGACGCCATGGTGCATGCACTCAAGTACCGGCACCGCCTGGCAATGGCGTCGTTCTTCGGCGCGGCGCTGGCGGCGCGCGCGCACGACTTCGGGGCGCAGGCCGACCTCGTGCTGCCGATGCCGCTGCACCCGCGCCGACTGGCCGAGCGCGGCTTCAACCAGGCGGCCGAGCTTGCGCGCTCGCTGGCGCGCGCGCGCGGCCTGCCGCTCGGGCTGGCGGTGGTGCGCAAGATGAGGGACATCCCGGCGCAGGCCGGGCTGGACCGCGAGGCGCGCCTGCGTAATCCGCGGGGTGTGTTCGAGTGCGATGTCAGCCTGCAGGGGCAGCGCGTGATCGTGGTCGATGACGTGATGACGACCGGTGCCACGCTCGGCGAACTCGCCCGCACGCTCAAGCGTCAGGGCGCAAGCTGGGTCGGCAATCTCGTGGTGGCGCGCACCCCCGCCCCTTACTGAATCTTCCTGTGCCTTGTTGCCGATGTTCGAAATCGTCCTCTACCAGCCCGAAATCCCGCCCAATACCGGGAACATCATCCGCCTGGCCGCCAATACCGGCTCGAATCTCCATCTGGTGGCACCGCTCGGCTTCGATCTTTCCGACAAGCAGCTCGCGCGCGCGGGGCTGGATTATCACGACCTGACCTGCGTCACCGTGCATCCCGACTGGGCGCATTGCCGGGCGGTGCTCGAGGGGCGCCGCATGTACGCCCTCAGCACGCGCGGCAGCCGCCGCCATGACCGGGTGGAATATCAGCCCGGAGATGCCCTGGTGTTCGGACCGGAGAGCCGCGGCCTTCCCGCCGAGGTGCTGGCGGAGTTTGCACCCGATGCACGCATCCGCATTCCGATGCGGCCGACCAACCGCAGCGTCAATCTGTCGAATGCGGTGGCGGTGGTGGTGTATGAGGGCTGGCGTCAGCACGGTTTTGCCGGCGCCACGGACGTGTAGGAAACGGTGCCGGACCGCCCGCCGCGGGCGGTCCCCGGGGCTCACTCTTCGCGCGGGTCGCGTGCGAGCAGGCGCTCGACCGCGCTGCGCGCATTCAGCCCGTGGTGGAGCAGGGCGTCGACCGCCTCGCACACCGGCATCTCGACACCGTGGCGATGGGCGAGCTGAACGACCTCGCGCGCGGTGGATACGCCTTCGGCCACGTGGCCGAGCTCGCGCAGGATGTCGGCCAGGCTCTTGCCTTCGGCCAGCGCGAGGCCGACGCGGCGGTTGCGCGAAAGGTCGCCGGTGCAGGTGAGGATGAGGTCGCCCATGCCGGCGAGCCCCATCAGGGTCTCGCTGCGGCCGCCGAGCGCGCGGGCGAGGCGGGCGATCTCCGCCAGTCCGCGCGTGATCAGGGCGGCACGGGCGTTGAGCCCGAAGCCCATGCCGTCCGACACCCCGGCGGCGATCGCCATGACGTTCTTCACCGCACCGCCGACTTCGCAGCCGACGAGGTCGGTGTTGGCGTAGATGCGCAGGCGCGGCTGGTGCAGTACGGATACCCAATGATGGGCGAACGCGGCGTCGCGTGCGGCGAGCGTGACCGCCGCCGGCAGACCGCGTCCGACCTCGGCGGCAAAGCTCGGGCCGGTGAGCACGCCGCTGGGCGCCTCGGGGCCGAGTTCCTCGGCGATGATCTCGTGTGGAAGGCGCCCGGTGCCGGCCTCGAAGCCCTTGCACGCCCACAGCAGCGGCGTGTCGGGGCGAATGCGCTGCAACTGGCGGACGGTTTCGCGCAGGCCGGCGAGCGGGGTGACCACCAGGTGGAGGTCGGCCTGCTCCGCAGCAGCACGGAAATCGCCCTGGATGCCGAGGGTGTCGTGCAGGCGCACGCCGGGCAGATAGCGCCGGTTCTCGCGCAGGTGCGCGATCTCGTCCAGGTGTGGGCGGTCTCTGCCCCAGAGGCTCACCTCATGGGTGTTGCAGAACGCCTGAGCGAGTGCCGTGCCCCAGGCGCCCGCGCCGAATACGGCAATGCGGCAGCGGTTCACAGCCCCCAGACCTCGCTCGCATGGATGTAGCCTTCCAGTCCCTGGCCGTGACGCACGCGGGCCCAGCCCTGCGCGGGCTGGCCGACGACCTCGAGGACGACATTCCGGGTGGCTTCGAAGGCGGGGGATGCGCCTGGTTGCGGCTCGCGGCGGATGGTCGCCCGCTCGGCGGTGACGATCACCGTGCGCCGGGTGCTGAGCGCACCCTGTTCTACCCAGTTCAGTGCCCCGCCGGGTTCGCGCACACGTGCCCAGCCGTCCTGGGTGACGATGATCTCGACCGGGGTGCCGGGCCGCAGGCGGAACAACTGCCGGCCCTGCGGCGACGGCGCGTCGCGGGCTATCAGCGCCGCGCCGGCCGAACGATATTCGATGCCCTGCGCGAGCGTGGAGCCCGAGGCCGCACACAGCATGACGACAGCCAGGGCGAGGCGCCCGGGCAATGGTATTGCGGTGATGCGGCGCGCGGGGTTCATGCTGGCTGTCTCACTGGACGGGGACGTCGCCCGTAGCCTGCTGGCGCTGAGCCTGGTAGAGCGACTCGAAATTCACCGGCGACAGCAGCACGGGCTGGAAGCCGGCGCGCGTCACCGCATCCGAGACGGCTTCGCGGGCGTAGGGGAAGAGGATGTTCGGGCAGCCGATCATCATCACCGGCTCGAGGTCGCCCTCGGGGATGTTGCGGATCTGGAAGATGCCGGCCTGGGCCACTTCGACCAGGAAGAGGTTGCGGTCTTCGCCGATCTTGGCGTTGACGGTGACGGTCAGGGTCACTTCATACACGCCGTCCTCGACGGCCTGGCCGGCAGTGCGCAGTTGGACGTTGATCTGCGGCGCTTCGCGCTCGAGGAAGATCTGCGGCGCGCCCGGGACTTCCAGCGACAGGTCCTTGACGTAGAGCTTTTCGATCGAGAAGACGGGTTGAGTGTTTTCAGCCATGAACGGGCATCCAGTAATGAGTGAATTCGGGTTTGAAGTTCGAGTTCAGGTCGGCCGTGGCTCGAGGGCCGCGGCGCGCCGTGAAAGCGGTTTCAGTCGGGCTCAGGCCGGCTCGCCGTGCAGCAGCGGGTCGAGCTTGCCGGCGCGATCGAGTGCGAACAGATCGTCGCAGCCGCCGACATGGTAGTCGCCAATGAAGATCTGTGGAACCGTCCGCCGTCCGCTTGCCTTCATCATTTCTTCGCGCCGCCCCGGCTCGAGATCGACGCGGATCTTCTCCAGGCCATTAACGCCCTTGTGCTGCAGCAACTGTTCGGCGCGGATGCAGTAAGGACAGGTGGCGGTTGCGTACATGCGGACGTGGGGCTGCATGCTCATTTCCTCTTGCGGCTCACCGGCTGGCCTGCCTTCTGCCATTCCATCATGCCGCCGCGCAGGTTGAAGACCTTGGTGAAACCGGCCTTCTTCAGCGCGTTGCCCGCGCTGTTCGAGCGCGCGCCGGTCGCGCAGCACAGGATCACCGGGTGATCCTTCCACTTTTCCATTTCCTTGCTGCGGCGATCGAGCTCGCCGGCCGGAATGTGGCGTGCATTGGGGATGTGACCCTGGGCGTATTCGCCCTGTTCGCGCACGTCGATGACGATCGCGTCCTCGCGATTGACCAGCATCGTCGCCTCGACCGGCGAGAGCTGGCTCTTGTCGCCACGGTTGCGGATGAGGTCGGCCATGAGCCAGGCGCCCGAGACGGCGGCCAGGGCGGCCCAGTACCAGTTCTGTTGCAGGAATTCCACGGAAGAAGTTGCTCCGGTTGGGGTGGTGGGGATCAGTGCTCGCCCGGCTCGACGCCGCAGAAGACTTCGCGCATGAGCACTATCAACTGCAGGGTGCGTTCGTCGCAGACGCTGTAGTACACACGGTTGGCGTCCTTGCGCGTCTGCAGGACGCCCTTGTCGCGCAGGATGGCGAGGTGCTGCGAGATGTTGCTCTGCGATGTGCCCACCGCCTCGACGATGTCCTGCACGCACTCTTCGCCACCGCCGAGCACGCACAGGATCTTGAGGCGCAGGGGGTGCGCGATTGCCTTGAGCGCGCGCGCGGCCGTTTCGATGTGCTCATGCTTGTCGATGAGCGCGGAGATGTCGTCTTTGTTCACGATGGGGCCGGATCGGGCAAAGCAATAGTATAAAATATTGCGTTGCCCGGATGCAGGCGATCGTAGCCGACAGTGTTCGGCCTTGCATCCTCGATCAAGCGGAAGCCCCATGCACGGTATTGCCCCCTCCTGCCTTCAAGCGTCAGCCCGTAATCGGGAAACGTGCGTCGAAGCGCGAAGCGCGCGGCTGCCGGATGCGCGCCATCACACCGGCGCCGGCGGCGCGGCGCAGGCTTGAGTGTTGCGGGACGCGGGGACGCTGCGCGGCATGCTGCATCGACACACCGGAACGGCGCTTGTCCTGGCCGCCGCGCTTTTCTGTGGCGCGGCATCCGACATGGCTTTCGCTCAGGCCGGGGGCGACATCGCGGAGCGGCGCTCCGACCTCGACGATCTCAAGAAGCGCATCCGCGACCTGCAGCAGGAGATGGCCCGCACCGAGGCCACCCGGTCCAGCGCGACGAAATCGCTCGCCGAGTCCGAGCGCGCGGTGTCCCGCGTGGTGCGCGAACTGGCCAGGCTCGAGGCCGAGCGCCGCGACGCCGAGAAGAAGCTCGCATTGCTCGAGGCCGAGCAGCGCGAGACCGGCCTGCGCATCGATGCGCGCCGCGGCGAGCTTGCCGAGTGGCTGCGGCGGCACTACATGCACGGCGGTGCGGACAGCATGGCGCCGCTGCTCTCGGCGCAGGACCCCAATCAGCTCGCGCGTGATGCGCATTACCTCGAGCACCTGGGACGCGCGCGGCTCGCGCTGATCGACGGCTTGCGCGCCGACCTCGACCAGACCCGGCGTCGTGCCGAGGAGATCCAGTCCCGTCGCGACCGGCTCGCCGCGCTCGAGGGCGAGCAGCGCAGCCGGCGCAGCGAACTGCAGTCCGAGCAGGCTCGGCGCAAGCAGGCGCTGGCCGAGGTTTCGCGCCAGTTGCAGGCGCAGAAGAAGGAGGTCGGGACGCTGCAGCAGGACGAGCAGCAACTCGCGCGGGTGATCGATACCCTCGTCAAGCGTGCGCGCGAGGCTGCCGCCCGCGAGGCGGCTCGCAGGCTGGCGGCGCAGCGTGAGGCCGAACGGCGCGCTGCCGCGGCACGTGCCGAGCAGGAGCGCGCCGCCCAGGCGCGTGCGCCGAGCCGCTCGACTAGCCCGCCGCCACGTGCGGCGGAGCCGGTGGTCGGCGAGGTGCGCGACACCGCCGGGCCGACGCCGACGGGTGTGCGCTTCGGCCAGTTGCGCGGGCAACTGCGTTTTCCGGTGCGCGGCGAACTCGTCGGCCGTTTCGGCGCTCCAAGAGCGGACGGCGGCACGACCTGGAAGGGCGTCTTCATCCGCGCCGGGTCGGGGGCCGACGTTCGTGCCGTGGCGGGCGGGGAGGTCGTGTTTTCCGACTGGCTGCGCGGCTACGGCAACCTCATCATCGTCGACCACGGCAGCGATTACCTGTCGATCTACGGCAACAACGACGCCTTGCTGAAAGAGGTCGGCGACGCGGTGACCGGGGGCGACGCGATCGCCAGCGTAGGCGCCGGCGGGGTGGGTAGCGAATCGGGTTTATACTTTGAAATCCGTCATCAGGGGCAGCCGCTCGACCCGATGCAATGGGTCCGGCTCAACTAGTCATGACGGGATGGCCGGCAACGGAAGCCGGCGCACCACTGGAGTTCTCATGCGCAGCAGCAAGCTGAAACAGTTCGGCCTCGTGATGACCGGCATGGTGGCCGGGGTCATGATCAGTCTCAATTTTTCCGCCAACGCCGACCGCAGCACGCAGGTGCCGCTGCCGGTCGAGGAGTTGCGTGCCTACGCCGACGTGTTCAACGCGATCAAGCAGGGTTACGTCGAGCCGGTGGAAGACAAGAAGCTGATCACCGACTCGATCAGCGGCATGCTGTCCGGGCTCGATCCACACTCGGCCTATCTCGACGCCGAGGCGTTCAAGGACCTCCAGGTCGGCACCCAGGGCGAGTTCGGCGGCCTCGGCATCGAGGTCGGCATGGAAGACGGCTTCGTCAAGGTCATCTCGCCGATCGAGGACACGCCCGCCTTCCGCGCCGGTGTGCTCGCGGGCGACCTGATCGTCAAGCTCGACGACACCCCGGTCAAGGGCATGAGCCTGAACGACGCGGTCAAGCGCATGCGCGGCAAGCCGCGCACCTACATCGTGCTCTCGATCATGCGCAAGGGCGAGTCGCGTCCGATCGTCATCACGCTGACGCGCGAAGTCATCAAGGTGCAGAGCGTCAAATCCAAGGTGATCGAGCCCGGCTATGCCTACCTGCGCATCGCCCAGTTCCAGGAGAACACCGCGGCGGCCGTCGTCGAGCACCTGAACAAGCTCGGCGCCGAAGGGCCGGTCAAGGGTCTGGTGCTCGACCTGCGCAACGATCCGGGCGGCCTGCTGCATGGCGCCGTGGGCGTGTCCGCGGCCTTCCTGCCCACCGACACGCTGGTGGTGTCCACCGATGGCCGCACCGAGGATGCCAAGCGCGAATATCGCGCAACGCCGGCCGACTACCTGCGCGGCACGCGTGACGATTTCCTGCGCCGGCTGCCCGACATGGCGAGGGACGTGCCGATGGTCGTGCTGGTCAATGCGGGCTCGGCGTCGGCTTCGGAGATCGTTGCCGGTGCGCTGCAGGACCACAAGCGCGCCAAGGTGCTCGGCACCCAGACCTTCGGCAAGGGCTCGGTGCAGACCATCCTGCCGCTCAACAACAACACGGCGATCAAGCTCACCACCGCGCGCTACTACACGCCGAACGGGCGCTCGATCCAGGCCAAGGGCATCGAACCCGATATCGTGGTCGAGGAAACCGCCAACGGCTCCAGCCGTCGTGTGCGCGAGGCCGACCTGCTTCGCCACCTCGGCAACGACAAGGAAGCCGAGGCCGCGAAGAGCGCAGCGGACGCCAAGCCTGCGCCCGGCGCGCCGGGTGTGGAAGAAGACGAGGCCGAGCCGGTGCGTTTCGAGCTTGCCGGCGAAAACGACCACCAGTTGCAGCAGGCCGTCCGCCTTCTCAAGGGCGAGCAGATCGTCCAGAATGGAACAAAACCACAAGCCGAGGAGGGGAAAGATGCGGAGGGAGACCGCCTATAAGCTGGCCGGCAGGCATCACGACCGTCCGCTCCCCGGGGCGGACATCCACAAGCATCGCGAGATCCGCTTCAAGTCGCTGCCGCCCGGGCAGGTCGAGCACGCTTGGAAGGCCCTTCAACTGCTGAAGGGCCTGCAGATCGAACGCGCCAGCGATCCGCTCACCATCATCGTGCGCTATTCGGTGCTCGATTATTCGCTCGAGACCCTGGAAGAGGCGCTGCGCGACGCTGGTTTCGCACTCGAGAACTCGCTCTATGTGAAGCTGGTGCGCGCCATCGTCTATTTCAGCGAAGAGACCCAGCGCCACAATCTGCTCTCGCCCGAGCGCCTCATCAAGCAGTCGAACGAGGTCTACATCCAGGCCTGGGACCACCAGGTCCATGGCGACCACGACGACACGCCGCTCGATCTGCGCGAATACAAGTAATCCTGATGAACGACGACCAGCTCCTGCGCTACAGCCGGCACATCCTGCTGCCCGAAATTGATGTCGAGGGCCAGCAGGCCTTGCTCGATGCACGGGCGCTGATCATCGGCGCCGGTGGGCTGGGCTCGCCGGCCGCGATGTATCTCGCCGCGGCGGGGGTGGGGACGATCGCGATCGCGGACGACGACACCGTCGACCTGACCAACCTCCAGCGCCAGATCATGCATTCGGCCGACATGGTGGGGCTGCCCAAGGTCGCTTCGGCGCGGGCGACGCTGCACCGGCTCAATCCGCAGGCCCGGATCGAATCGATCCAGCGCAGGCTGGCGGGCGAGGACCTGGCGGCCGAAGTCGCGCGCGCCGACGTGGTGCTCGACTGCAGCGACAACTTCGCCACCCGTCACGCGATCAACCGCGCCTGCGTGCGTCACCGCAAGCCGCTGGTCTCTGGGGCGGCGATCCGCTTCGACGGTCAGGCCGCGGTGTTCGACCTGCGCCGGCCCGACAGCGCCTGCTACCACTGCCTGTTCCCCGAGGGCGAGGACATCGAGGAGGTGCGCTGCGCGGTGATGGGCGTGTTCGCGCCGATCGTGGGCATCATCGGCACGACGCAGGCCGCCGAGGCGCTGAAGCTGATCATCGGTTGCGGAACCTCGCTCGATGGCCGGCTGCTGCTGCTCGACGGGCTGGCAATGGAGTGGCGCAGCGTCACGCTCGGGCGCGACCCGGGCTGCGCCGTCTGCGCCCGCGAGCCCCGTCCGGCCTGAAGACTTGCCTCAGCCTGCGGGACGCAGGCGCGCAATCAGCCGCAGGTCGGGGCCGATCGTGCGCAGGTCACGAACGTCCAGCCGTGTCGCGCCCTGCAGCGAAGCGAGCTCGGGCAGGTTGAAGAGCCCCTGCGCCGCATCCCCCACCAGCATCGGCGCGAGATAGAGCAGCAGCTCGTCGACGCAGCCCTCGCGCAACAGCGAACCATTGAGCTTGAAGCCGGCCTCGACGTGCACCTCGTTGAGACCGCGTGTGCCGAACTCGGTCATCAGTCGCGGAAGATCCACCTTGCCGGCGACGTTCGGCAGCACCAGCACGTCGTGGCCGCGTGCGCTCAGCGCCTGGATTCGTGTCGCGTTGGCGCTGGCGGTGGCGATGAGGATGGGCTCGCCCTGCAGGATGCGGGCTTCGGGCGAGACGGCGAGCGTGGCGTCGACCAGCACGCGCAGCGGTTGGCGCGAGCAGGGGACGTCGCGTACGGTCAGTTGTGGATCGTCCTCGCGCACCGTGCCGATGCCGGTGAGGATGGCGCAGGCGCGCGCGCGCCAGCGATGGCCATCGGCGCGTGCTGCGGGACCGGTGATCCACTGGCTGACCCCGTTGTTCAGCGCGGTCTTGCCGTCGAGCGTGGCTGCGGCCTTCAGGCGCACCCACGGGCGGCCGCGGCTCATGCGCGACACGAAGCCGATGTTGAGCTCGTGCGCTTCGCTTGCGAGCAGTCCGTGTTCGGTGATGATGCCGGCGGCGCGCAGCCGCGCCATGCCCTGTCCCGCCACCAGGGGGTTCGGGTCTTCCATCGCGCTGACGACGCGGGCGACACCGGCCTCGATGAGCGCGTCGGCGCACGGTGGCGTACGCCCGTGGTGCGAACACGGCTCGAGGGTGACGTAGGCGGTGGCGCCCCGGGCAGCGGACCCGGCGGCGCGCAGGGCGTGGATCTCGGCGTGCGGCTCGCCCGCGCGCGCGTGCCAGCCTTCGCCGAGGATGCGGCCGTCCCGCATCAGCACGCAACCGACGCGTGGGTTGGGCGAGGTCGGGGTCAGGCCGCGCGCGGCGAGTTGCAGCGCGCGCGCCATCGCCGCATGGTCAGTTGCCGAAAAGGTCATGCTCCGGGTCGGGCTCGGGCTTGCCGGTCTTGCTGCGTCGGGGACGACTCTGCACCTCGCGGATCACCTCGGAGAACTCATCCACGTCGGCGAAGTTGCGATACACCGACGCGAATCGGATGTAGGCGACCTTGTCGAGCTTCTTGAGCTCCTTCATCACCAGCTCGCCGATCTTTTCGCTCGGCACTTCCTGTTCGCCCATGGAGAGCAGGCGAGCCTCGATGCGGTCGACCGCGGCGTCGATGGCTTCGATGGTCACCGGACGCTTGCGCAGCGCCAGCTTCATGCTGCCGGCGAGCTTGGCGTGGTCGAACTCGGTACGGTTGCCGTTGCGCTTGACGATATGCGGCATCTTGAGGTCGATGCGCTCGTAGGTGGTGAAGCGCTTGTCGCAGGAGAGGCACCTGCGGCGGCGCCGAACGATGTCACCGTCCTCGTTTTCACGGGTGTCGGTGACCTGGGTGTTGTCGGCGCCGCA
>RRZT011282983.1_pt1 | contig 11131 bp, 8 predicted proteins | sample 2165551 | NCBI WGS metagenome assembly RRZT01 (sample SAMN10456910, study PRJNA506462) | wastewater metagenome | biome: wastewater; feature: sludge; material: wastewater sludge; isolation source: wastewater sludge with Escherichia coli K12::gfp cells carrying plasmid... | place: USA: Moscow, Idaho ...
ATATCGGATAAAAGATGAAGTGTTTATTCCGTTTATAAGAATGAAGCTTGGAGATATAAGTTGTTTAAAATTTGTTTGCGTTGGGACGAAGAATATAAGTGATCTGGCGGTTAAGGGATTGCGGCATTATTTTGGAAGCAGAAATCTGGAAGTGCGTGTGAAAAAGTCGGAGATTCCGCTGCGGTATTGACAGTCGTTGGAGACGGGAACGGGCAAGCTTGGAAGAAAGCATTCAGCTCTTAAGTCATAAAAAGTTTTCTGATATCATTATTCTAAATATAAAAATGATAGATTGACAAAATGAGCGAAAAGTGAAACGGAGATGAAGAAAATGGAATATACAGAATTTGGAAAGACACAACTTCGTGTATCCAGGATGTGTCTTGGTACATGGGGAATCGGAGGTGCCGGATGGGATTCTTATTCCGACGAAAGCCGGATGGATGCGATCAAGGCAGCAGTAGATTGTGGAATCAATTTTATTGATACGGCACCTGCCTACAACGGAGGCAGGGCAGAACAGTATATCGGAGAAGTTGTGCACAAACTTGGCGTCAGGAAAGAAGTGATCCTGGCTACCAAGTGTGGAAATGAATTTATTAATGGAAAATATGTACGCTGCGGGTCGGCAGATAAGATCATGCGGGAATGCGAAGAATCACTCCGTAATCTGAAGACAGATTATATCGATGTATATCTGGTCCACTGGCCGGATCCGAATGTTCCGATGGAAGAGACAATGGATGCGCTTAATACACTGAAAAAGCAAGGAAAGATTCTGCATATCGGAGTATCGAATTTTACAAAAGAACAGATGGAAGAAGCAGAAAAATATTGTGCTATAGAAGCATATCAGCCACAGTATTCTATGGTAGATCGGAAATGGGAGCAGTTGATCCGGTGGGCCTGTGCTCAGGAAATGGGAGTTATGACTTATGGAACGCTCGGAGGAGGCATTTTAACCGGAAAATACAGAGAACTCAAGGAATATGGTGTGGATGATAACCGAAACCGGTTTTACCCATATTTTAAAGAACCGTTGTTTTCAAAAGTAATGCTTCTTTTAAGAACAATGGATCAGATCAGTGTGGAACGAAATGTTCCATTGTCGCAGATTGCATTGAACTGGACCTTGCAGAGACCTTTTATTTCTTCTTGTATTATAGGAGCGCAGAGCCGCGATAAAATTGAAGAGAACTGTAAGGTATTTGAGTGGAGATTAAGCGATGATGAGATGCAGCTGCTGGAACAGGCTTTGAAAAAGACTATTATATAAGACTACAAAGGAAGACGAGGAGGAATAAACATTATGGAAGAGAAGCGTACCGGCTTATTTGAAAACGGTCTGATCTGGTTCGGCGCAGGGGTTTCGATCGCAGAGATCCTGACCGGAACATATCTGGCCCCGCTTGGCATGGGAAAAGGACTGGCGGCAATCATAGTAGGACACATCATTGGTTGTCTGATGCTGTTCCTGGCAGGAGTGATCGGCGGAAAAGTCAGAAAGAGTGCAATGGAGACTGTAAAGATGAGCTTTGGACAGAAGGGAAGTATCCTTTTTGCGGTCCTGAATGTGTTGCAGCTTGTCGGCTGGACTGCGATCATGATCTATGACGGGGCACTGGCAGCAGACGGTGTGATGCATACCGGCAGATGGATCTGGTGTCTGGTGATCAGAGCACTGATCATTCTGTGGATTGTGATCGGAATTACGAATCTGGGCAAGATCAATACCGTTGCGATGGCAGCATTATTTATCCTGACACTGATTCTGTGTAAGGTGATATTTACAGGAAGCGGGGCGGGAACACCGTCTGACGACAGTATGACATTTGGAGCAGCAGTAGAGCTTGCGGTTGCGATGCCATTATCGTGGCTGCCACTGATCAGTGATTACACAAGAGAGGCGAAGGAGCCGGTGAAAGCAACTGCAGTCAGTGCGGTTACATATGGAATCGTAAGCTGCTGGATGTATGTGATCGGAATGGGAGCTGCTATCATTACCGGAGAGTATGACATTGCACAGATCATGTTAAAGGCAGGTCTTGGCATCCTGGGACTTCTGATCATTGTATTTTCAACAGTTACAACCACTTTCCTGGATGCATACTCTGCTGGAATCTCCAGTGAGACGGTTGTAAGCAGATGGAACGGAAAGCATGTTGCTATCGTTGTGACAGTGATTGGAACGGCCGCAGCAATTGTATATCCGATGGATAATATAACGAATTTCCTGTATCTGATCGGTTCTGTATTTGCACCGATGATCGCTATTCAGATTGCTGACTTTTTCCTGTTAAAACAAGATAAAAGCAGCCAGGCAGTGCATATGCCGAACATGATCATCTGGGTGATTGGATTCGTTGTGTACAGAATTCTTATGAATGTAGATATGCCGGTAGGAAATACTTTGCCGGATATGGTGATCACGATCATCCTGTGTCTGATCGCCGGGAAATTAATACCTGAAAAAAATCAGAAAAAATAAAAAAGTTAAGAAAAATGGCCGCTGTACCGGTAGTAAATAATCTGCCGTCGCAGCGGCCACTTTTTTATGATTAAAATTCATAGACAAAATCTATCAACTTTCATAAAAATACTAATTTGTCTTTTATTTAACAAAATCATATAATCAAATTATAGAGAAATGCAAACAAATACAATTATATTTTTATGGAGGTTAGTAAACTATGAAAAACAATTTTCCACACGTATTCAGCCCTCTTACGATCAGAGGTATGACACTCAAAAACCGTGTTGTAATGATGCCTATGGGAAGTGATTTCGCCGGACATGATGGGGAACTGAGCGACGAACATATCAAATATTATGAGCTGCGTGCACGTGGCGGCACAGGGCTTCTGTACGTGCGAGACGTATCATTGACGGAACGGATGCCGGACGCCATATGGTATTGAATACCCTTGAAAGATTGAACTATCTTTAAAATATGTCCCTAAAAGGGAACCCCTTTCCAATATAAATATAAATACAAAGAAGCTTCGGAGAATCCTGCTACCTGTGATTCTCCGAAGCTTTTTGTGAAAATAACTATCTCCGGGTCCACTTCTATGATATGATATAGTATAACTGATCAATAAAAAAACAATTGGGGGAAATACGTAATGAAAAGTTTGCTGATTCTCGGTGCAGGCGGATTCGGCCGGATGGTAGCGGAGACTGCGCAGGCACTGGGGTATGAAAAGGTTGTATTTTTGGATGATGCGGTGAAGGATGAAGCGGTCATCGGAATGTGTTGTGATTATGAGATCAGACATAAGGAGTATCCGGTGGCAGTAGCAGCATTTGGAAATAACAAGATGCGTCTGTACTGGACGGATAAATTGCTGGAAAAAGGGTATGAGGTACCGGCAATCGTGCATCCGTCTGCAGTTGTAAGTCCGAGTGCGGTGCTGGAGCCGGGCTGCTTTGTGATGCAGAGAGCGGTGGTAAATACCAATACCCGGATCGGACGTGCGGTGCTGGTGAACAGCGGGGCGATCGTAGATCACAATTCAGTGGTATGTGCCGGAGCGCATGTCGGACTGGGGAGTGTTGTAAAGTCAGACTGTACGATCGAGAGCGGACGCAAAGTGGAGGCAGGAGAAGTGATCTTCTCAACCAGAAGGAAGATCGAGGGCGTGGACAGCCGGAGTCTGGAAGATGCCGTGTACGCATTTGGTTTCGGGCAGCAGTGCAGTTATGTGAAGCCGTTCGGAGAAGGCCACATCAATGAGACTTATGCAGTCTATATGCCGGGCGCAGATGGAAAGGATACGCCGCTCTATGTTTTGCAGCGCATCAATATTAATGTATTCAAGAACCCGGATCAGGTAATGGCGAATATATTCGGCGTTACGGAGTATCTGCGCAGTATGATCCGTGAGGAAGGCGGAGATCTGGACAGAGAGGCATTGTCTTATATTAAGACAAAATCAGGAGAGAGCTATTTTGAAGATGCGGACGGACAGCCATGGCGCTGCCTGCATTATGTACCGGATTCTGTGTGCTATCAGATGGTGGAGAGACCGGAACAGTTCTATCAGTCGGCACTCAGCTTTGGCCATTTCCTGAAGCAGCTGGGGGATTATCCGGCCGAGAGTCTCTATGAGACGATTCCGAAGTTCCACGATACGGTGAAGCGTTTCCGTGATTTCAAAGACGCACTGCGGAAAGATGTGAAGAACAGGGCAAGACTTTGCCGTGAAGAAATAGAGTTTGTACTGGCACGCGAGGATGACTGCGGTGTCCTTATGAAGCAGCTTGAGGAAGGAATACTTCCGCTCCGTGTGACGCACAACGATACAAAGCTGAATAACATTTTGTTTGATAAGAATACAGGAGAGGGACTGTGCATCATCGATCTGGACACGATCATGCCGGGACTTGCGGCAAATGACTTTGGTGATTCCATCCGGTTCGGGGCATCGACAGCGGAAGAAGATGAGAAGGATCTGAACAAGGTGCACTTTGATATAGAGCTTTACCGCATCTACGTGAAAGGGTATCTGGAGATGGCGAAGGATGTACTGACACCGGCGGAGAACGCCAGTCTTCCGTGGGGAGCGAGACTTATGACGCTGGAATGCGGTATGCGTTTTCTTGCTGACTTCCTCCAGGGCGATGTATATTTCAAAACAACTTATCCAGAACACAATCTTGTTCGGGCAAGAACACAGTTCAGGCTTGTAAAAGAGATGGAAGAACAGTTTGATCAGATGCAGGAAATCGTTGAGACGTTCTGAAAGTGATGGGCAAATTGTTGTAACTAAAATACAATTTAATTTCCAGTTTAAAGTTGACAGATAATAAAATACATTTTATTATAAATATAAGTTTGATATATAAAGATAACGAAGAGAGTTAAAACGGAAGGAGAATTCAACAGATGTTAAACGATAATTTTGTAACATTTGAAATTGGAAAAGCAAAGCATATCGCACTCGTTGCCCATGATGGTAAGAAAAAAGAACTGATCGAATGGTGCGACAAGAATAAGGAAATCTTAAAAGGTCATTTCTTATGCGGTACAGGTACAACCGCACGTCTGATCGCAGAGAAGACCGGGCTTCCGGTAAAGGGATATAACAGCGGCCCGCTCGGAGGAGATCAGCAGGTCGGAGCGAAGATCGTAGAAGGACAGATCGACTTTATGATCTTCCTGTGGGATCCGTTAGAGGCACAGCCGCACGATCCGGATGTAAGAGCATTATCCCGTATTGCCGTACTTTACGATATTCCTACAGCTAACAATCTTGCAACAGCAGATTTCATGCTGAAGTCTGAATTTATGAATTCTACATATGAAAGAAAGGTAGAGAACTTTAACAAGACCATTCAGGACAGAGTGGAGAAGATGAAATAGAAGCTAAAGAGCAGCTGCGCATTCCGCAAAAAAAGGAATCGCAGCTGTTTTTTTGCCTTTTATATATTTCTTTTATATTTCTGCAAAATAAGATTGACATACCGTATCATCTGTGTTATTCTAACACCGTAAACTTTAGCACTTTAAAGCGCAACGCTTTAAAGTGAATTAGCGAAAACAAGTAAAAAGAAATGAGGAAAGTAGAGGAGAAAAGTTATGGCGATGAAATTATTGATGCTGGTGATATTTTTTGCGATTATGGTATCGGTCGGCATCTATGCAAGAAAGCATGCGACAAGTGTAGACGGCTATGTATTGGGAGGAAGATCGGTAGGCCCCTGGCTTACGGCATTTGCGTATGGAACGTCATATTTCTCCGCAGTTGTATTCGTAGGATATGCAGGACAGTTTGGATGGAAATATGGTCTCGCATCTACATGGATCGGTCTTGGGAATGCGATTATCGGAAGTTTGCTGGCATGGGTTGTACTCGGAAGACGTACCAAGGTTATGACACAGCATTTGAATTCTAAGACGATGCCGGATTTCTTTGGTGAGAGATACGAAAGCAAGGCGCTTAAGATTACAGCTTCTGCAATCGTATTTATATTCCTGGTTCCGTATACGGCTTCTGTATATAACGGATTGTCAAGGTTATTCGGAATGGCATTTAATATTCCTTATAAATATTGTGTGATCGGAATGGCAGTGTTTACGGGAATTTATGTTATTCTTGGCGGATACATGGCTACGGCGATCAATGACTTCATTCAGGGGATTATCATGCTGGGTGGTATCGTGGCAGTTATCCTGGCGGTATTAAATGGTCAGGGCGGATTTATTCAGGCAATTAAGACAATGGCAGAGATTCCAAGTGATGTGCCGGTGACAATGGGACAGCCGGGCGCGTTTACTTCATTCTTTGGGCCGGATCCGTTAAATCTTCTGGGGGTTGTTATCTTAACTTCTCTTGGAACATGGGGACTTCCACAGATGGTTGGTAAGTTCTATGCGATTAAAGATGAAAAATCAATTAATACAGGAACTGTGATCTCTACGTTGTTTGCGATCGTGATCTCCGGAGGATGTTACTTCCTCGGAGGATTCGGAAGATTGTTTGATGCACCGGAATTACATGATGAGGCGGGCAATATGATCTTCGACGGAATCATTCCACATATGTTATCAACACTTCCGGATATCCTGATCGGTATCGTAGTAGTGCTGGTATTATCGGCTTCCATGTCAACCCTGGCTTCGCTGGTATTGACATCCAGCTCGACATTGACTTTGGATTTCTTAAAAGACAATGTGATGAAAGATATGAGTGAGAAGAAACAGGTACGAACCATGCAGGTGATGGTAGTATTCTTCATTGTATTATCAGTAGTGATTGCAATGAATCCACCTACATTCATTGCACAGCTTATGGGAATTTCCTGGGGTGCACTGGCCGGAGCATTCCTTGCACCGTTCATGTATGGATTGTACTGGAAAGGTGTGACAAGAGCCGCGGTCTGGGCAAGTTTTGCGGCAGGTGTCGGAATTACGGTTTTGAACCTCTTCTTCCACTTTATTGCATCTCCGATTAATGCAGGAGCAATTGCGATGGTAGCAGGACTGATCGTAGTGCCGGTAGTGAGTGTACTTACACCAAAACTTAAGAAAGACAGGGTGGATGAGATATTTGCCTGCTATGATGAGAAGGTTACAATCACCAAGAAACGTTCTCTGGAACAGAATTAACCGAAATAATCTGAAAAATCGAACATATTAAAAAACATCAAGGGAAGTGATTAAATTTATCACTTCCCTTTTGCGTAGGGATATGTTAGGATATAAAAGTATTAAAAATGAACAACAAAATTGATGATTATTATTGCAAGATGATAAGATTTGAAATATCGGGTAAAAGGAGAGGCTTTTAATTATGAAGAATTATCAGAAATATGAGAAAAGTTATTTTATGCCGCCGGAGGTTACATATGACTGGGCGAAAAAAGATGCGGTAGAACAGCCTCCGAAGTGGTGTAGCGTAGACTTAAGAGATGGTAACCAGGCATTGATCGAACCAATGAGTCTGGATGAAAAGCTGGAGTTCTTCCAGATGCTGGTTGATATCGGATTTAAGGAGATCGAGGTTGGATTCCCGGCTGCTTCCGAGACAGAGTATCAGTTCATGAGAACTTTGATTGAGAAAGATATGATTCCGGATGATGTAACCGTTCAGGTCCTGACACAGGCAAGAGAACACATCATCAAGAGAACATTTGAAGCTGTAAAAGGAGCACCTCACGCAGTGATCCATTTATACAATTCTACCTCTGTTGCACAGAGAGAGCAGGTGTTCAGAAAAGATAAAGAACAGGTAAAACAACTTGCGATCGACGGGGCAAAATTACTTCTGAAGCTGGCTAATGAGACAGATGGTAACTTCACATTTGAATACAGTCCGGAAAGTTTCCACGGAACAGAAGTGGACTATGCCGTAGAAGTTTGTAACGCTGTTCTGGATGTATGGCAGCCGACAGCTGATAATAAAGCAATCATCAATATTCCTACAACTGTAGAAAATGCAATGCCTCATACATTTGCATGCCAGTTAGAGTATGTACATAAGCATTTGAAACACAGAGAGAATGTGGTACTTTCACTTCATCCACATAATGACAGAGGATGCGGAGTGGCAACTGCAGAACTGGGTATTCTTGCAGGAGCTGATCGTATCGAGGGTACATTGTTTGGAAACGGAGAACGTACCGGTAACGTTGATATCATCACACTTGGAATGAATATGTATTCCCAGGGTGTAGATCCGGGACTGGATTTCTCTAATATGAGAAAGATCCGCGAGACATATGAGCGTCTGACCAGAATGCAGGTATATGACCGTCAGCCATATTCCGGAGACCTGGTATTTACTGCATTTTCCGGATCACATCAGGATGCGATTGCCAAGGGTATGGCATGGAGAGATGAGAAGAAATGTGATAAATGGACAGTTCCGTATCTGCCGATCGATCCAAAAGATGTCGGAAGAGAGTATGATTCGGACGTTATCCGTATCAACAGTCAGTCTGGTAAGGGCGGCGTAAACTACATCTTAATGCACAGCCACGGAATCAATCTTCCAAAGGCAATGCGTGAAGAAGTAGGATATATGGTAAAAGATGTATCGGATAAAGCACACAAAGAGCTGACACCAGACTGGGTATACCAGATCTTCTCTGATCACTATATTAATACCAAATCCATCTTCCATATTGATGAGTGCCATTTTAAACAGGTAGACGGAATTACCGCAGAAGTGACGATCAATCATGCAGGAGAGAGTAAAGTGATCACTTCGAACGGAAATGGACGTCTGGACGCAGTAAGTAATGCAATTAAGCAGTATTTCAATATCAGCTATGAATTATCCTTCTACGAAGAACATTCGCTTACAAAGGGATCTTCTTCTAAGGCTGTTGCTTATGTGGGAATTATATGCAACGGAAAGACATTCTGGGGTGTAGGAATCGATCCGGATATTATCAGAGCTTCCATTGAAGCCTTGATCGTTGCGGTAAATAAGATTGAAGAACTTGGGAGTGCTGATGCATGTACGGATGCAAGAATGATCGAGATCATGAATTATGTACAGGCGAATTATATTGACATTACATTAGATGACCTGGCAGAAAACTTCTTCCTGTCCAAACCTTATCTGTCAAAATACATTAAGGAAAAATCCGGAATGACATTTGGGGATCTGGTGAAGAAGATCCGCATGAAGAAAGCGAAAGCACTGCTCAAGAGCAGCAATATGACGGTTGAGAATATTGCAATGTCAGTAGGATATCAGAATGTGGAACATTTTAACAGACTGTTCAAGAAAGCTTATGATATGACTCCGATGCAGTTTAGAAATCAGAAATAAAATAAGTAGTGAAAAGTTGCGAGGGATGTGCCGGAAGGTGCATCCCTTTTAAAAGTGCGTAAACGGAAAAATAAAAATATACATATAAAAAGATAGGAATCGAGATGGATTTCATGTATAATAAATAATAGACTTTACAGAAAACATGATTGGGAGGAAGAGATAGAAATGTTAAAGTACATATTGATGATCCTTGGCGGTGTGATTTTTATCGCAGGATACTACTTCATGCAGCAGAATGAAGGCAGGGGGAAGACGATGATGTTCTATTCGTTGTTTACTTATGCCGGACTGACACTGGTGATCCTTTCTGGGGCAAGAGTTCTAGATCCTTTCTTTGAAGGACTCGGAAAGAACGGGGAGATGATCCAGCTGGCAGTAGAAGTTGCCTGCTTTGTAATTGGTGCGGAATTACTTCTGAAGCCTGCGTTCGAAGACCAGAAAGAGATTGGAACAAAGAAGAACATTACACCACGTGGATCCGGAGATTCATTCAGTGCGAAGGCAAATAAGAAAGAAAGCACGAAGAAGACGAAGAAAAATAATAATCAGATTAAAAGAAGTTACAGTACAGGGAATAAAAAGTATCGTAAAAAATAAGACTTGCATAAGCAAGTCTTATTTTTATGTACGGTATTTAATTCACGAATTATTTACCTTCAACCATCTTGTCGAACTTCTTAGTAAATGCTAACATGATAACTCCGCAGGCAACGATGATGAGTGTAACAACACCATATGCTTTGACGAAGTCGAAGTTTCCGAGCCAGTTATAAAGTGGTCCGTAAGCTTTACCAGAGAAGAAGATGATCAGTGGCCATACACCAAGCATTGTTCCAAGAAGTTTCTTTGGAGCATATTTGCTGATGAAAGCGTTTCCAAGTGGTGAGAAGATAACTTCTCCAAGTGACATACATACAGATGCCAGGATGATTACCCAGATACCAACTGGATCTTTTGTGCCCTGTCCTGAAAGTGCAGCAGCAAGAACCATGGATCCTGTACAAAGACCAAGGATGATAATTCCGATAGCAGTCTTTGTGAACATACCCCAGTCACCCTGTGGACGCTGTCTCATCTTAGCCCAGATTCCTGCAAAGATAGGGCAAAGAATGATACAAAGGAGTCCGTTCATTGAATCGAACCAAGCTGTAGGCATCTCGAAGGAACCGATGTTCCAGTTAGCCCATCCAGATCCTCCCTGGGATACCGGACCGAATTCATAGTAAACAGGCATGTAAGCCATGTACCAGATCAGCCAGAAGATACCAGAGAATACGGTTACGATCAGAATTGCGATAACACGGTTTCTCTCAAGCTTCGTAAGTGGTGCATTGTCCTTTTCTTTGTCTGCTTTTTCAACATTCTCAGAACGGTTATCAACAAGGAATGGTTTCTTTCCGGCATCGCCGAAAGATTTCATTCCAACGAACCACCATACACAGTCGATAAACAGGAAGATTCCGCAAACAAGGAACATTGTACGGTATCCAGCGTTTGTACCAACCGGTGAAAGGAATGTAGTACCACAGAATGATCCGATGTTAACGAACATGTACTGTAAATTGAATACAGTATCAAGTTCATCCTGGTCAGCTAATGGGAAGAGACGTCCGTTGATACCGGATACGTTTCCTTTGAAGAAACCAGTACCGATAGAAACGAGGATAATCATTACCCACATCATTGCGATACCATTGGCTTCTGTTGCCTTCCATGCACACAGATAACCAAGACCCATCAGGATCTCACCAACAGGAACAAGGATACGAGGACTAATCCAACGGTCAGCGATATATCCACCGATGATAGGTGTGATATAAGTAAATGCTACCAGGTTAGAACTC